>ENA-ORLU01002176-ORLU01002176.1-human-gut-metagenome-genome-assembly--contig:-NODE-2176-length-12069-cov-2.002919_pt1 | contig 12069 bp, 6 predicted proteins | sample MGYA00243009_ERZ508833 | MGnify/ENA primary metagenome ERZ508833 (study PRJEB26277, sample SAMN04329763) | human gut metagenome | biome: human-associated habitat | host: Homo sapiens | place: USA...
CCACCCGGGGAATCAAGCGGATAGACACCGGTCTGGCTTCCGCCGATCCCAACGGCACCCTGTGGGATTTTTACACGCGGCGTGGAAAGGCGCGGCATCTCGATCCGTTTATCAAGGCCGCCGAGGTAAACAAAGCCGGGAAGAAAGCCGAGCATGTAGATGCGGTAATCGACTCCGCTGTGAATGGCGATGATCTCCTCTCTGGAAAGCCCGGTCGTTTTTTCCATATCGGAAAGATCAGGACCGAAATGGGGACCGGAGCAGCAGGGGATGAGATGAATCCGTTTTTCTTTCTGCCCGCTGGCAGAAAGAGAGAAAGAGAACTGTTTCAGCGTTTCGGTCAGTTTCTGATAGGAAAGAAGTCCTGGGTCATAAAGGATCAGCAGGGATCGAAAGGAAGGGATCAGTTCCCTGATCCCGGCAAGTCCGGCACTGTGAATCCTGGCAGTCATAGCCTGAACCTGGTCGTTAATAAGAGGATCAATTGTATTTCCAAACTCTGCCACAACCGCACTGTCACCGGCAGGCAGAATCTTCAGATCTGTTTTCATAAAAAATGTGCCCCCTTTCAGACAAAAAAAGAAGGCGACAAAAAAGTGTACGGCTTCTTTGTCGTCTTCGCACTGATTGTATAGCGGAAGCAAAAAAAAGTCAAGAAAATTTTTGCTGAAATGTCAAAAAAATCAAGTAAACTGGACGAAAGTTGTGTAAAATTAATAATGAAAAACCAGAGTATCTATAATTGTTGGGAAAAATTTGCTTTTTCAAGGAAATGGGATTGTTAAAAAATAGACATGGCTTTATAGTAGAATGAAGATTATGTAAAGGAAAGGTTAAACCTTGCAGTTTATAGGAATTTCATAAAAAGTTTATGATTATATTAGTTGCTACCTGCGGTATATATGGTAAAATAAGAGTACGAACGTTACTGATAACGGAGCGAGCAGTAGAGTTTTGACATGTATTTCTGGCAAAATGGAGTGTAGAAGATGAACAGAAAAGAATTTTTGGAAATCCTGAGAAGCCAGCTTGCCGGTCAGATGCAGGAGGGCAAAGCAGCAGCACATATCAGGTATTATGAAGATTATATACAGTCTCAGGTACGTGGCGGACGTTCAGAGCAGGAAGTACTGCAGGAACTGGGAGACCCGCATCTGATAGCAAAAACTCTGATCGATACAGATGATGGAAGTACACAGGAAGATTACGGAGAGTATTCTTATTACGGAAGCAGTTATGGCAATGAGACAGAGCTTCCTCATCAGCAGGAGAAAAGATGGAAAAAAGTAATCGATCTTTCTACCTGGCATGGCAGGGCTGTTGTTATTGCAGCGGCGGCTGTTATAATTGTTTTACTGATACTGATAATCGGAGTTGCGATTCCGTTTTTTATTATTCTTGCAATTATTCTTTATTTTCTTTCATGGCTGAAGAAAAGAAATGATCAATGAAAATCTGTGCAGGGTTTCAGAAAAGGAACCCTGCGCAGAATCTTAAAATCTTAAGTGTAAACGTTCTTGTTTCACGATATTAATTCCCCTTGAATATTTATAATCATACATTTCAACTTATTTCTATTCTTTAATCCTGCCTGGTGCAGGGAAAAATCCCACATTCATTTTTATATTTTTTGTTCGGAAAGGAGACGGAAAATGAAACACAATTTCAAACTGAAAGAACGCCTTGGAGCTTTGCTGCTTGCAATGCTTTTTATTCTGCAGGCAATTCTGGGGCTTGTGCCTGTCTGCGTAACTCAGGCGGCACCGTTAACTGTAGAAACATGGGACAGTGACAAGGTGGTAGAGTATGGTTATCGCTTTAACATGAAGTTTCAGCCCGGAATTACCACATATGAATCTTTTGGGTGTGATAATCTGGACAGGGAAGCTTTTTCAGACAATGGAAAAAGCGAACGTGACACAGAGTGCGTTCGTGTAGGAGCGGACTATAAAGCCGGAAGCGCAGGGATGCGTTATAACAATGTAGGAAAAGATGGAAATGGAAATATTGTTGATGTCAGACTCATTCTTGTGGGAGTAGAGAATGCAGAACCCCGTTATGATCTGCGCACTGCAGAATCGATTGTTCAGAATAAAGGCGGAGCTACGTTTGCATGGAAAGATAATGAAGCTTATCCAATGGTTGGCTTTTCCAAAAACAGTATCGGTGTATTTATTTATTCTGTAGGATACGCAAAGGTTAAGTTTCAGTTTCTGAAGCATGGAACAGAAGAAACACTGCCGATCAGTGGCCATGGAACCATACGTGATATTGATGCGGGACAGGGAGTCCGTATTCCGTCAGACAGCAGTCTGGATAATGCATATGTTCTGAAAAACAATGATTATCTGACGGTAGATGGAAATTCTGTAAGCTCACCCCTTGGTTCCGTTGAGCCGGATGATCCGAGAGGATGGCTGAATCTTTTTTATAATACAGATAATTTTACGGTAGAATTCTGTCATCAGTTCAGACTGGATAAATGGGATAAAAGTCGTGAAGATGCCATTGCAAAAGCCGGTTCTCAGGAAAGATGGGCAGAGATTACAAGAAATAAATATCTGGATCCATCAGGCAACAGTTATTGTCCGAACTTTAAAGGACAGAAATACTGTAAAGCATATGCATATTTTGATTTTACATCCTATTGTTTCGGCGATGTTGAGATGAAAAAAGCACCTGAGAAACGTGTGGGAGAGGCAAACTGTACATGGGAACAGGCAGCTGCTGCATTCGTCAGGGACAGGAATTTCAGTATATGATCCGGGCAGAGGTGACACCCAATAGACTGAAATCCTTTGTGGTACAGGATATACTTGAGGATTGTCTTACTATAGAGGATGCATCAAAAGTCAGTATTGTGAATGATGCAGGGCAGACAGTGACAGACTGGTTTGATGTTGCTGTTGAAGGACAGAAAGTGACCTGCAGGGCCAAAGCAGAGAGCCTTCAGGATGAAGCATTTACAGATAATCAGACTTACACATTTACTTTAAAAGTACGCCAGAGACCGGAATCAGAAATTAACATTTCAAAATACCTTGCAGAGGATGGATACAGTATTCTTGTACCAAACCATGCATCCATGAGTTATGAACGTACAAACGGAAGCGGAGATACAATGGATACGGAAACAGTGTGGGTAAAGGGTGTGATTCCACCGGAACTGGAAGTAAAGAAAAATACTTCTCAGTATGAATGGAAAACGGGAGATATCATAGATTATGAGGTTCTGGTTTCTCAGACAAAACAGGATGTAAAAGCAGTAAATGTTGTTATTACAGATGAGCTTCCATCATGTCTGCAGCTTCTGGAAGGGCAGTATGCTGTAGAGACAAGTCAGGGAGGTGAGAACTGTACGCTTACCGGACAGGGAGAAAATGGATGGAAAGCAGAGTGTCCGTCCCTGAAGTATGGGGAGACGATCACAATCCGTTTTAAATGTCAGGCATCTGCGGATTCCAATGGACAGGAATGGGAAAATATTGTGACAGCAACAGCGGATAATCTGATCAATCCTGAGACAGGAGAACAGGAATCCAGAAAGGATATGGCAGAAGTATGGCCGAACAGTCCACAGCTTGAAATTGATAAAACAGCAGACAAATATGAATGGCAGGCAGGAGAGCAGGTAGCTTACCGGATCGTAGTGAATAATGTAACGGCAGGAACAATTGCAAAAGATGTAACTATTACTGATATTGGTCTGCCGCAGGGACTGGTTCTGGCAGGTGGTACACAGAGCATGGAAGTACTGGGAGTTCAGCAACAGGTAAACTATCCCGTACCGGATAAGAAAACAGGACAGGCATATGAAGCGAGACCTGTGGATTCTCAGTTGAATGCAGATGAGAACGGATTTTCCTTTTATTGTTCTTATGTACCATACAGTCAGCCTGTAACGATTATTTTCCATTGTATCGCACAGGAAGAGGCAAATGGACACGAAAGCGTAAATGCAGCAACTGTAAAAGCTGCTAATACAGATGAGAGATCTGATGATGCAGAAGTATATGTAAATTCAGGAGAATTCTGGATTGAGAAATCTGCAGATCATTATGAATGGCAGGTCGGAGAACAGGTACAGTACAATGTGGTGGTGGAGAATAAAAAAGCAGGTACAGTGGCCCGGAACGTAACTGTCTGGGATACCGGTATGCCGGCAGGACTTGCGCTTTCATCGGCAGAGGATGTATCGGTAAGCGGAATCCCACAGAATATTACGCAGCTGACAGCAGGGACCAAAGATGTTTTGAACCAGCTCAATCCGGAATTTTATAATGAGACATCAGAGAAACCGGTGAATTATGAATTTCTTCAGGAGGGAAGCGGATGGAGACTGAACATTTCAGATCTTCCGGCAAATACTCCGGTTATGATTTCTTTCCTTTGCACAGTTACGGAAGCGGCAAATGGAATGGAAAGCATTAATGTTGCCAATGTGCAGGCGCAGAATGCCCCTGTTTCACAGGATGACGCAGAAGTGTATGTAAATACAGCAGTTCTTTCTATTGAGAAAAGTTTTCAGAATCCATATCTGGCAGCCGGGGACGGACGTGCGGAAAATGAATTTCGGGTAGGAGAACAGGTGAATTATCAGGTTACGGTTAATAATCTTCAGAAGGGATCTATCGCAAGAAATCTTGTGATCAGTGATCTTTCCCTTCCTGAAGGGCTGGCTCTGGACGGAGCTGAAGATGCTGTTACTGTAAGCGGTGTTCCGGCTGTTATTCAGAATCCGGTGGCAGGAACTGATGATGCAGGAAATCAGCTGAATCCGGAAAATTATAAAGAAACAGTGGAAAAACCGGTCAGCTGTCAGGTTACACGTCAGGGAACCGGATGGATCGTGACGATTTCAGATCTTCCGTATCAGACACCTGTGACTGTTAATTTCCGCTGTACTGCGCAGGAAAGCGTAAATGGGATGGAGATTGTAAATACAGCACAGGCGTATGCAGATAATGCACAGAAAGTAAAGGACTCCTCAAAAATCTGGGTGAACTCGCCTGTTCTTAAAGTAGAGAAGACGACGGACAAACCATTTTACAAATATGGTGATATTATTACATACCGCATTGTCCTGACACAGGAGCAGACCGGATGTGTGGCGCGTAATGTTACTTTGCAGGATGTGATCGATACTCAGGGAGTACGTCTTCTGAAGGATTCGGTGATTCTGATGGATGAGAAAGGAAATGTGGCAGATGCTGATGTACAGATCAATGATGATAATACTTTCCTGATGTCAACAGGCAGGACACTGGTCAGGGATAGTAGATATAGTATCTGCGATAATGATAAAGGCGGTCTTTTTGAGCAGGTAATGTATAATCCTCTGGACTGTCAGGAACAGAAAAGTATGATCGTGGAATATCAGGCAGCAGTGATTGATGCAGCCCTGGCAGGACAGAAAGTGCACAATACTGCAGTTGCAGACAGCAGTGAAAAGATACCTGCAACCGGGGAAGCAGAGACAGAGGTACACAGTCCGATTCTGGAAATTGTGAAGGAATCAGATAAGAAAGAGTATGCGTCCGGTGAAAAAGGATATTATAAACTGACAGTAAGACAACTGCGTGAGGATGTCACAGATCAGAATATTGTTATCGAAGATAAACTGGAAACCCAAGGGGCTTCCATTGTAAAAGACAGCATTTTTGTGAAGAAAAACGGTATAGAACTGAAAGATGTCAAAATAGAGGCAGATGATACAGGATTTGTAATTCAGACAGGAGCATCGTTGTCAGATATGGATAAAATTGAAGTCTGCTATGAAATGGTATTTAAAACAGAAAGCACAGAGCCTGAAAAAATTGTAAACACAGCGAAAGCAAGAGGTGATATTTCACTGGAAATTACTGCACAGCAGGAGGCATATGTGAAAGCAAAAGCAGAACCGACTGCCACACCAACACCGTCTGCAACACCGAAACCAACAGAAACACCAAAGCCGACAGAGACACCAAAACCTACAGAAGTACCGAAACCGACAGAGCAGCCAAAAGCCACACCAACACCATCTGTACCGGGAACCTGCCCGAAAATGACTCCTGTACCGACGAAAGCACCGTTGGCATCTTACAATGGTGGAAATAATGGAGGAACGACTTCCGGAAGCGGAGGCAGCAGTTACGCAAATTCGGGTGGATATTCCGGTGGATACGGAAGCTATCAGGGTGGTTCCATGGCAGGAAGTTCTAAAACAGGAGATGTCAGACCGTTTAAAATGATGGCTGTTCTTGGACTTATCGGAATGGGACTGCTGACAGGAGGTGTGGTGATCTACAGAAGAACTGTTTCCGGGAAAAGAAATATAAAGGGTATGCCGCGGAAATGAAAAAACTCAGAACATTTGCAGTAAGTATGATCATAGCAGCAATTGGGCTTCTTATATATTGTGCCGGCTTCTATATAAAAAGTTATGAACAGAATCTTGCAGCAAGGCAGGAATATGCAGAGCTTTCCCAAATGGCAGGGGTGAAGAACAGAGAAGGTGCCGGATTATTGGCAGATGGCAAAAAAACTGATGAAGACAGCAGTACAAAAAACAGTGAAAAAAAACGCAGGAAAAAACAGAGAAGATCTTCTGAATCAAAAAACAAAAACTGTACAGATGAAATCAGGGAATCCTTCGGGATTTCCTGGGAAAATTTAAGAAAGATCAACTCTCAGACAGTTGCCTGGATTACTGTCCCGGGAGCCGATATTTCTTATCCTGTAGTTCAGGCGGCAGATGATGAATATTACCTGAAACATAATTTCAGAGGAGAGGAAGATCTGTTTGGATGTATTTTTCTGGAACATGACATAAAAAAGAATTTTACAGATTCCCACAGTATTCTTTACGGGCATAATATAGAAGGTAATATGATGTTTGCAAATCTGAACCGTTATGAACAGTCTGAATTTCTAAAAAAATGTCCTGAAATTGAGATCACAACACCAAAAAGAAAGTTTCTGTACAAAATTTTTTCTGTGGAACAGGCATCTTCCCAAAGCCCGGCATTTGAATATGGATACAAGTTATCCAGTCCTGCATACAGGAGACAATTATCTATATTGAAAAATAATTCCATGTATGACACAGGAGTAGAGCCTGATGAAAGGGAGAGAATGGTGACTCTGATCACCTGTAATTCACGTCTGGACAAAGAAATACGTATGGCGGTACATGGGATTTGCCATGAATGTTATGGTATAGAAAAAGCTGAGCCGAAGTGATGTTGAAATCAATCGGATATTGGTAACTTTCGTAAAGGATGAACTGTTACTGTTCACACATCACTATCCCGCGAGGTGTTTTGGAAAAAACTAATGAAAAATCTCTCGATATTTTGTATAATTTATGCATAAAAAACAACTTGTTCGTACGTGCGTACAAGTTGTATCCTAAATACAGGAGGGAAGAAGACATGACAGATAATGGAAAGCCGAAATATTTCTCACTGATGGAACAGCTCAGAAGTGATATTATGTCAGGAGCTATCCGACCGGGAGAGAAGCTTCCTTCAGAAAACGAGCTTTCACAGAAATATTCCCTGAGTAGACATACAGTTCGTAAAGCACTGGGAATCCTGGAGCAGGACGGATATGTAGAGGCATTTCACGGAAGAGGTACTTATTGCTCTGAGAATATGCGCCACATAAAGAATTCAAAGAATATTGCGGTAGTGACCACATATATTTCTGATTATATTTTTCCGAGACTGATACAGGGAATGGATAATGTCCTTTCAGAAAGCGGTTACAGTATTATCCTGAAAAACACAGCAAACAGCAGACAGAAAGAGGCCAGATGTCTGGAGGAACTTCTGAAGAAAGATATTGATGGACTGATCATTGAACCAAGCAAAAGTGAGATGATCTGTAAACACAGAAATCTTTATCAGAATCTGGATAAATTTGAAATTCCGTATGTGTTTATTCAGGGAATCTATTCAGAAATGAGGGATAAACCTCATATTCTTATGGATGATGCACAGGGAGGCTATCTTGTAACAAAATATCTGCTGGAACTGGGACATAAAAAGATCAAGGGTTTCTTTAAGGCAGACGATATGCAGGGACTGGAGCGCCACAAGGGATATGTGAAGGCCTTACAGGAGTCAGGGATTGCCTATGATCCTGATGATGTTGTCTGGTTTCATACAGAGGACAGGAAAGTAAAACCTGCACTGATGGCAAAAGAAATGGTACAGAGCGGACAGCTTCCGGATGGAATCGTCTGTTACAATGATCAGATTGCTGTTCAGGTTATGGAAGAACTGGAGAAAATGGGAGTCAGGATACCGGATGATATTTCCATTACCGGTTATGACAATTCACTGTATGCTCAGCGAGGAAGCGGAATCACAACGATAGCTCATCCGCAGGAAAAGCTGGGAGAAATGGCAGCAGAGCTTATACTTGAGAAGATCAACGGAGTTCCTGAAGAAGAAAGTAAGGTTGAAAGACTGATTTATCCGGAACTGATCATACGGGGATCATGCAGAAAAATATTGTAAACAAATGAAATAAATAAAAAATAAAAATAAATCTAGGAGGAATTTTATCATGAAAACAGGAAGAAACTATAAGTTCTGGTTTTGTACAGGTTCACAGGATCTTTACGGAGATGAGTGCTTAAGAAAAGTTGCTGAGCATTCCAGAATCATTGTTGAGGAATTAAACAAGAGCGGTGTTCTTCCATTTGAATTAGTATGGAAACCAACACTGATCACAAACGAACTGATCCGTAAAACATTTAATGAGGCAAATGCAGATGAGGACTGTGCAGGTGTTATCACATGGATGCATACTTTCTCACCGGCAAAATCATGGATCCTTGGTCTGAAAGAATACAGAAAACCGCTTTGCCATCTTCATACACAGTTTAATGAGGAGATTCCTTATGATACCATTGATATGGATTTTATGAATGAAAACCAGTCTGCTCATGGCGGTCGTGAATATGGTCATATTGTTACAAGAATGGGAATCGAAAGAAAAGTTATTGTCGGACACTGGGCAGATAAAGATGTTCAGGAAAGACTTGCTTCCTGGATGCGTACAGCAGTTGGTATCATGGAGAGCAGCCATATCCGCGTATGTCGTGTAGCAGATAACATGAGAAACGTAGCTGTTACAGAAGGTGATAAAGTAGAAGCACAGATCAAATTCGGATGGGAAGTTGATGCTTATCCTGTAAATGAGATTGCTGATTATGTAAAAGATGTAGCTAAAGGTGATGTAGATGCACTGGTAGATGAATACTACAGCAAATATGATATCATTCTTGAGGGAAGGGATCCGGAAGAATTCAGACGTCATGTAGCAGTTCAGGCTCAGATTGAGATCGGATTTGAGAAATTCCTGGAAGAGAAAAATTATCAGGCAATCGTTACACACTTTGGAGATCTGGGTGCTCTTAAACAGCTTCCCGGACTTGCAATCCAGAGACTTATGGAAAAAGGCTATGGATTCGGTGCAGAAGGCGACTGGAAGACAGCTGCAATGGTTCGTCTGATGAAGATCATGACAGCTGGTGTAAAAGATGCAAAAGGAACTTCTATGATGGAAGACTACACCTATAACTTTGTACCTGGAAAAGAAGGAATCCTTCAGTCTCATATGCTTGAGGTTTGCCCGTCTGTTGCAGATGGCAAGATCGGTATTAAGGTATGCCCGCTTTCCATGGGTGACAGAGAAGATCCTGCAAGACTTGTATTCACAAGCAAGACAGGTCCGGCTATCGCAACATCTCTGATCGACCTTGGTGACAGATTCCGTCTGATCATCAACGATGTAGACTGCAAGAAGACAGAGAAACCAATGCCAAAACTTCCAGTAGCAACAGCATTCTGGACACCACAGCCGAACTTAAAGGTTGGAACAGAAGCATGGATCCTGGCAGGAGGAGCTCACCACACAGCATTCTCTTATGATTTAACAGCAGAGCAGATGGGTGACTGGGCAGCATGCATGGGAATCGAAGCTGTATACATTGATAAGGATACAACAATCAGACAGTTCAAGAATGAACTCCTGTGGAACAGCGTTGCATACCGCAAATAATCAAATAAAGAATTACGGGTAAAAGATTATATTTGCAGGGGATATCGAAATAGATATTTCCCTGCAAAAATAGTATAATGGAGATATTAAGAAAACTTAAAATATAATGTTTAGGAGGAAGCGTACAATGAGCAATGTAAAAGAGATCATTGAAAGCGGAAAAGCATATCTTGGAATCGAATTCGGTTCTACAAGAATTAAAGCAGTACTGATCGATGAGGAGCACAATCCGATCGCATCCGGAAGCCATACATGGGAGAACCGTTATGAGAACGGACTGTGGACCTACTCTCTGGACGATATCTGGGCAGGTCTTCAGGACAGCTACCGCGATATGGCAGAAAATGTACAGAAAGAGTACGGAGTAACAATTAAAAAACTCGGAGCGATCGGATTCAGTGCCATGATGCACGGATATATGGCATTTGACAAAGAAGGAAAGCTTCTTGCACCATTCCAGACATGGAGAAACAGCAATACAGGAAAAGCTTCCGAAGTGCTGGTAGATCTGTTCCAGTATAATATTCCGCTGAGATGGAGTATCGCACATCTGTATCAGTGCATTCTGGATAAAGAAGATCATGTAAAAGATATCGCATTCACGACAACACTTGCAGGATATATCCACTGGCAGATGACAGGTGAGAAGGTTCTTGGTGTAGGAGATGCATCCGGAATGTTCCCAATCGACATGAATACAAAAGACTATGATGAAGAAATGATCCAGAAGTTCGATAAACTCATCGAAGGTGAGAACTATCCATGGAAAATAAAAGAGATTCTTCCTAAAGTTCTGGTAGCAGGAGACGCAGCCGGTATCCTGACAGAAGAAGGAGCAAAGAAACTTGACCCTACAGGTAATCTGGAAGCCGGAATCCCGCTTTGTCCTCCGGAAGGAGATGCAGGAACAGGTATGGTAGCTACAAACAGCGTAGCACAGCGTACAAGCAACATTTCCGCTGGTACTTCATTCTTCTCTATGGTTGTCCTTGAGAAACCTCTGAAAGACTTACATACAGAGATCGACATGGTTACAACACCTGACGGAAGTCTGGTTGCCATGGTACATTCCAATAACGGAACAACAGATCTGAATGCATGGGTAAATCTGTTCAAAGAATTCGCTGATTCTATCGGAGCAGACGTAGACATGAATCAGATGTATGGAACACTTTACAATAAAGCACTGGAAGGCGATGCTGACTGTGGTGGAATCCTTTCTTATGGTAACTACGCAGGCGAGCCTATCACAAATGTAGAAAAAGGACGCCCAATGGTAGTCAGAACACCAGAGACAAAATTCAATCTGGCTAACTTCATGAGATCTCACCTGTACACAGCACTTGGTGTTATCAAAGTCGGAATGGATATCTTAACAAAAGACGAAGGTGTTGAGATTGATACCGTTCTTGGACATGGCGGACTCTTCAAGACAAAAGGTGTCGGACAGAAGATTTTGGCTGATGCGATCAACACACCGGTCGTAGTTATGGAGACAGCAGGAGAAGGCGGACCATGGGGAATGGCTATCCTTGCTGAGTACATGGTAAAACGTGAAGAAGGCGAGAAGCTGGAAGACTACCTGAAGAATAAAGTATTCGGAAGCGATGCCGGAAGCAGAATCGATCCGGATCCGGAAGGCGTAGCTGGATACGAAGCATTTATGGAGACATATAAGAAGGGACTTGACGTAGAGCGTAGAGCTTGTGCTGATCTGTAAAAGCTGTCATATTGTGTAAAAGTAGAGGGGACACGATGATGTCCCCATATCTGTTATGATATAGAAGGGGTAAAGGAGATAAGAAAAATGCTGGAAGAATTGAAAAAAGAAGGCAGGATCCGATATTATGGATTTTCCAATTACCGCACAGAGAGGCTGAAAGAAATTGCTCAGTGTCTGAGAGAACGAAATCTTTCAGGAATCACAGCAGTATCCAATCAGTGGAGTCTTGCAGGAATCAATCCCGGAGGAAATACAAATCCGGATCCTACACTTGTGGAGTTTTCCAGAGA
>ENA-ORLU01002177-ORLU01002177.1-human-gut-metagenome-genome-assembly--contig:-NODE-2177-length-12065-cov-4.068652_pt1 | contig 12065 bp, 8 predicted proteins | sample MGYA00243009_ERZ508833 | MGnify/ENA primary metagenome ERZ508833 (study PRJEB26277, sample SAMN04329763) | human gut metagenome | biome: human-associated habitat | host: Homo sapiens | place: USA...
CATATAAGTTTTCTTAATGCCCATCTTCTTGCCCTTCGGACAAGAAGCATCCCTCGCTCTAAAGAGCTCGGTCAATTCTTATTTTTCTGCTATCTGCACTGGCCTTTGAAAAATCTGTCACATTTCCGAGAGTTCACAGTAATGTGCATAAATCCCGCCTTTTTTCAGCAGTTCTTCATGTGTTCCGCTCTCTGCGATCCCATTATCGGCAACAACAAGAATCTGATCTGCCCCGCGGATCGTAGAAAGGCGGTGTGCGATCGTGATTGTGGTGCGGTTCTTTGCCAGTTCTTCGAGACTTTTCTGAATCCATCGTTCGCTCTCATTATCCAGTGCACTCGTTGCCTCATCTAAAATAAGGATCGGCGGATTTTTCAGGAAAACTCTGGCGATGGAAATTCTCTGTTTCTGCCCTCCTGAGAGGCGTGTTCCGCGTTCACCGACGTAGCTGTCGTATCCATCCGGCAGTGACATGATAAAATCGTGAATATTTGCTTTTTTCGCTGCATCGACGATCTCTTCCATGGAGGCCTCTGGTTTTCCGTAAGCGATATTATCCCGGATCGTTCCGCAGAACAGATAGACATCCTGCTGCACCAGTCCGATCTGATTTCGCAGACTTTCAAGTGTCAGTCCTCTGACATCTTTTCCGTCAATCGTGATTTTTCCTTCCGTCACATCGTAAAAACGTGGAAGCAACGAACAGATCGTGGTCTTACCACTTCCGGACGGTCCGACCAGTGCGATCGATCTGCCTGCCGGAATCCGAAAGCTGACATGAGACAGTACCGGTGTCTCATCATCCTGATAATGAAAGGAAACATTTTCATAAGATACATCACCACATACATTGGTCAGTGGTTTTGCATCTTCGGCATCCTGAATATCCGGTTCTGTCTCGATCACATCGAGAAATCTGCGAAATCCGGACAGGCCTTTCTGCATCATTTCTGTCAGCTCAACCAGGATCTGGATCGGGCTGATGAAGATTCCGATGTACAGAGCATACATGGCAAGATCTGCTGCTTCCATTTTTCCGTGTGCGATCAGCCATCCGCCAAAGACCAGGGTCACCAGATACATCAGTCCCTGGAAAAACAGGTTGCTGCTCATAAAACTTCCCATACAACGATAGTTCGCATCTTTGGATACCAGAAATCCTTCGTTGCTCTTCTGAAATTTCTTCCGCTCAATCTCCTCATTTGCAAAAGACTGTACGACACGAATCCCGGAAAGGGTATCCTGAAGCCTCGCATTGATATCTCCGATCTTGCGTCGGTTATCCATGAACGTTGCCTGCATACGGCGATTCTGACGCAGGGAAAAGATCAGCATCAGCACAACCAGAAACAGAAGCGGCACCGCCAGTCTCCAGTTGATAAAAAATAAGAAGATAAAGGCTCCGACAATCTTAATCAGTGAAATGAACAGATTTTCCGGTCCGTGATGTGCCAGCTCAGAAATGTCAAACAAATCTGATACGAGTTTGCTCATCATCTGACCGGAATTATGCTGATTATAATAAGAGAACGACAGTTTTTCATAATGCTCAAACAATTCTTGGCGCATATCCCGCTCCATCTTTGCTCCCATCATATGCCCCTGACAGGTCACATAATACTTGCACAACGCCTGTATTGCATACATAAGCAGCAATCCTGCCCCGATAGGAAGCAGTGCCTGTAAGATCACAGCTGCATCTTTTAAAAACAGTGTTTTTGTCAGACTGCGAAGGATCTGTGGAAATGCCAGATCCACAAAACTGATAATCGCTGCACACAGCAAATCCAGAAAAAACACACCTTTGTAAGGTGCATAATATTTCACAAACTTTTTCAGTGTCTCCACTTTTCTTACCTTCTTTCGTTATTATGATTGAACCAAATCAAGGAAGTCCCCTGCTTCAATTGCGAATATCCGCTTGACACGTAAGACTTGGCATGCGATTCTGTTCAGCTTTGCTGACATTTACCCAACAAAATCGCCGCATGCCTATTGTAGCATGCGACGATTCTCGTTACAACTTGAACTTCTGTTATTCAAGAGATTCTTTTATTTACTTTACTTTCGCTACTTTATTATAAGTTGCCTTTTTGCTGATTTTTGCTTTCTGAAGGTTCTTTTTCAGTGCTCTCAGCGTTTTGGATTTCATCTTCTTAGGAACTGTAACTTTCATCTTAGAAGAAGTACCCTTGAATGCATTCCTGCCAACTTTCACGATCTTTGTTCCCTTGAAAGTGACGCTTGACAGCTTGCTCGCTTTACTGAATGCATTGGAGCCAATGCTCTTGACGTTGTTTCCAATCACGATGCTCTTCAGTTTCTTGTTGTTCTTGAAAGCATTCTTACCGATCGTGGTTACTTTGAAGCTGTAATTTCCAACTTTTACTGTATCCTGGATCGTAACTTTTGTTTTCTTCGTTGCTTTCAGTTTCACTGCAGAAACCGTTCCGTTTACTGCATCAGCTTTCGTTACTTTGTAAGTAACGCCTTTTACTGTAATGGTTGTTCCAACTGCCGGAACCTGTGGTGCCGGATTATTGTTTCCGTTGTTGTTATTGTTATCATCTTTCTTGACAAGAGCTGCTTTTGCATCGCTGACTGCTTTCAGTGCTGCATTTACTTCTGCCTCAGTAGCATCCTTATTCTCCAGAACTTTCTTAGCTTCTGCCAGTGCTGCTTTCAGTTTGCCTGCACTCTCAGCTGTGTAATCTACTTCTTTGAATGATTCTGCTTCTTTGACTGCCTTGTTCAGCTCTTCGACTTTTTCTGCCGGTGCAGGGGTCGGAGTCGGTATCGGATCAATATCTTTTGATTTTACCGTGATGGTAACTTTGCCTGTTACACCGCTTCCGTCTTTTGCAGTTGCAATGATATCTGCACTTCCAACACCAATTGCTTTGATCAGACCACTTTCGTTTACTGTTACTGCACTTTCATTTGAGCTTGTCCATGTAACTTCTTTGTTGTCTGCATTTTCCGGTAATACAGCTGCAGCTGCCTGCATCGTATCACCGACGGTCAGCTCTGTCTTATCAGCTGTTACGCTGATGCTTGCTACTTTGATCGGCTTCGGATCTGGAGTTTCACTCTGGAACGTGAATTTTGCATCTGCCCACAGTGCGTGGTCGTTGTAATCTGCATCGCCTTCTTCTACGATCAGACGCAGATCTTTTACTTTGGATACATCGATATCTACGAGGTAGGACTGTCCGTTGGAGATCACATGGTCTTTGCGGTACAGCTCTTTGCCATCACCTTTGATCACATAGTTTACATCTGCTTTGTTTCCAAGTGTCTGGTCTGCACTGATACCGATGCGTGCGGTAAATCTGCTTACGCCCTTGCCTTCCAGGTTAACGCCCAGTTCTGCCGGTGCATGCATAGCCACACCTTTATCAAAGCTCTGTTTTGTGCCTTCTACATAGACTGCCATCGGATTTCCGCATCCGCAGGCATCTCTTGTGTTTTCGAAGTATCCGCCCTGGTCAACGGTCCAGTCCATATCGGATACATACAGTTCATCCTGAACCTTGAAATTGATCGTATAAGTCTTTTCTACACCAAATGGAGAAACGGCTTTGATGGTCGCTGTGCCAGGAACTGCTGTTGCCTGTGTAACAGTTACATTAACATCATTTGATTTTTTGATCACTTCTACCTGAGGAACCTTTCCTTCTTCGTAGCTTCCTCTTAAAAGTGTATAAGTGTACTCATTCTGTCCGTCACTGAAGTTGTCCAGTTCTTTGCCGTTTACTTTGATTCCGGTCAGCGGCATTCCGGATTTCACGTCTTCGTTGCTCTTTACCATCTTTTCTTCATCTGATGTCTGTTTTGTCAGAGGAAGGATGCTGAATGTCTGTGTATAAGTCTTTCCTGCGGAAATAATGTATTTGCTCAGCGGAGCCGGACCACAGCTTGCATTTCCAAGTCCGCGCTGCATCAGATCTACTGTCAGGATTGTATTTTCCTGTACAGGTACCTGATATGGATGACGGTAAGATGCCAGATCTTCTGCTTTGTAGTGCAGTGCTCCGGATTCCATTTCGCTGTCAGAAGATACCAGGATACCTGTTCCGTCTTCTGCTGTCAGTGCTGTCCATCTTACACCTGTGTGGTTTCCGTTTTCCTGAGGTTTTACATATTTTTTTTCAAACTGTTCGGTTACGGTGCTGTTGTATATACCAAGTTTTGCACCAGTGTTGCGGTCAACATAGTTTGCCTGCGGACCATTTCCGTAGTATGTCAGCTTCTCGTAATCTTTTGCAACTGTCATCTTCATACCGATTCTTGCAATATTTCCTGCAGAAGCACTCGGTGTAACCGTATTGGTTACTACGATCTCACCATTGCCATAGATCATGTAATCAATGCTGTTCGGTGTATTTACTTCAGGAATGCTTCCTGATACATGAATGTTGACTACTTTGTCTTTCTTATCTACAGTGATGCCGTTCTCATCCAGCGTGAAGTTCTGTGCTGCATTCTTCATCGCTGTGGAGAAGGATGGGTCGTTGCTGACCGGTGCACGGTAGTAGTTCGGAACCGGTCCGTTCTCCAGCAGGGTCTTGCCGTCTACTTTGTAGCTGGTGATGTAACCCTGTGCTTTGTCAATCACAACTTCAAATGCTTTGCCGTTTGTTTTGGATGTCTTTCCGGTAACAGTGATCGCATCATCGCTCTCTGCTACGTTTACTTTATCCATGTCAGATGCACTGATCGTTGGCTGTGCTTTTTCCGGAGTGTAAGCAAGATCAAATTCTTCAAATGCAATCTCATTACCTTCATGTCCGTAATAATCGCCTGCCCACGCAGCATCTTCTTTCAGTGTTACGGAGAGTGTCAGTGTATAGTCAGAACCTGCTGTCGCACTTACTTTCGGGAAGTTTGCCAGTGTTACGGTAGCTTCTGCCTGCGGTGCGATGTTCTTCTGCTCCTCGCTAAGCTGACCGCTTCCGATCACTTTGTTATCTTCTTTTAATGTCCAGGAGACATTGTATTTGTTCAGGTTGGTGTTCAGGAACTCATTTACAACACGGACTTTGCCGTTTGCTGCTTCACCGTCATCATAGAAGGAAACTTCCTGATGTACTTTCTTGACTTCATACAGTTCTGCGGAAGGTGTGCGGTCTGCATTTAAGATACCGTTTGCACAGAAATCATTATCATTTACCGTCTCGCCCCAGTCTCCGCCGTATGCGAAGTATGTGCTGTCTTTGTAGTTTGTTCCTTCTGACTTAATGGAAGTGGCTCCAAAGTCAATAGAATAAGCTACGTTATCTTTTACTGCGTCCAGATTATCGTTTGTATTCTGGATCTGTTCCTCTGTCATAACACCTTTGATCACGGCTGCACGGTCGATTGCACCGTTGAAGGTTCTTCCGGACTGGTCTGCGGATGCTCCGATGGTGATGTCGATCGGATTGCTGGATGCATCACAGGTTGTTTTGTTGGTTCTTTGTCCTGTTGCAAGCACTTCTCCATCGTAATACAGCTTGTATTCTGTTCCGATATAGGTTGCTGTCAGACGATGCCAGTTGCCATCTGTGAAATCAGCCGGAATATCGGCGGATAAGGTACCTCCACTCCATCCGTCTACAAAGAATTCAAATTTACCATAGCGGTCAATCTGAAGGTTGTAGCCGTCGCTGTCTCCTCTGGAGATAAACGCCTGTGCGGATTTTGTAAAGTTCTCCGATGGTTTTACCCATACATCCAGTGTGATACCGGTTGTGCTGTTGGTTGCCAGTTTTGCACTGTCCGTCGCTGCATAAGTTCCCTGGATCGCTTTTGTATTGTTGCGTCCTTCGGTAACTTTTCCGTCAAATTTCGTTGCAACACCGGTGTTCGGATCTGTGATCGTGTAAGTTGTTGTATTTTCTACTTTTGTAGAAACAGACTGATCGATCCAGTCCCAGATAAATCCACCCTGTGCATTCGGGTAGTTACGGAAAATATCCCAGTACTCTTTGAAGTTACCAAGGGCATTACCCATTGCATGGGCATACTCAGACTGGATATACGGCAGCTTATTGCCAGTATTTGTTACCTGACTCTTGACAGAATCTACACCCCAGTACTGGGAGGAATAGATATCTACCATGGATTTTTTGCGGTCACCCTTTGTATAGCGGTTGTCACGCTCGTATTTACGGATACGGGACGGATCACGCTGCAGGATCCACTGTGTGGAATTATAGAAGCAGTAGTTTTCATCCATATTGTAAGCCTGATAAGTAGCTTCATTACCAAGGGACCAGATCACTACGGATGGATGGTTTTTATCGCGCTCTACCATATTCTGAGTGCGGTCCATAACGGAAGTATTCCAGATCGGATATCCGGACGGGATGTTGCTGCTTGTCGCACCGATGTGGGACTCTGCGTTTGTCTCATCGCAGATATAAATACCCAGCTCATCTGCCAGTCCGTACATATATGGATTGTTCGGATAGTGGCTGGTACGGATCGCATTGACATTGAACTGCTTCATCATCTTCAGGTCGGTTGTGATATCTTCTTTGGAGATTGCACGTCCGTCCTGGTCATCTGTTTCATGACGGTTTGTACCACGGAACATGATCTTTTCACCGTTGATCTGTACCTGTTCCTGACCTGCTTCGTTGATATCTGCTTTGCTGATCTCGCGGAATCCGACTCTCTGAACAGTCGTCTCAATGACATTGCCATTTTCGTCTTTTAACTGAACAAGAAGCATATACAGATTCGGAGTATCTGCAAACCACTTGTCCGGATTGGTTACTTGTTTGCTTCCGCTAAAGGTTTTTCCCTTGTCATCTGCTTTCTCTGCCACATTTTCCTTTGCTGCCGGAACAGTCGCTTCGATCACCATCGGCTCAGACCACACTTTTGTCTTGCCGTCAATCTTATAAAGATCAGCAGATACGGTATATTTCTTGCCTGCTGCTGTATCATCACCGAGATTACGGATATCTGCATCCAGCGTCAGGGTTGCATCTTTATACTTGTTATCCAACTCTGTTTTTACAAACAGGTCACGCATCTCTACTTTTGCTTTAGAGTAAAGATTTACATCACGGAAAATACCGCTCATACGGATAAAGTCCTGGTTCTCCAGGTAACTTCCGGTGGACCAGCGGTAAACTTCCACAGCGATAGTATTTTCACCCTTTTTCAGATAACTTGTAATGTTAAACTCATCCGTTGTGTAGCTGTCTTCGCCGTATCCGACTCTCTGTCCGTTTACATATAAATAGAATGCGGACTCTACACCTTCAAAGGATACGAAAACATCTCTTCCATCCCAGTCTGAAGGAACGGTAAAGGTTCTCTTGTACTGGCCGACACTGTTGTTTACGGTCGGTGCTGTAACGTTTGCTCCAAGGCTGACATTTTCATAGTTCTGCCACGGATATCTCTGGTTTACATAGATCGGCTTTTCGTATTTGAAATTGCCGTCTGCATCCTTGATCGTCTGGATGGAGCTTGGAACTTTGATGTCATCCCAGCCTGAGGTATCCCAGTTCTCCACATAATTTTTTGCATCTGCACCTTTTGCCTGTTTTTCACGTTCTGCCGGTTTCTGGGCAAATTTGAATTTCCAGGTACCGTTCAGGGACTGTTTGTAAGCGGATTCTGATTCATCCACATCCAGAACTGATTTTTCGTTTGTCAAAGCTTTTTCTGCAGACTCATACGGTGTAAAATACGCATGTGCCGGCTCCCGGTTCTCCTCCACTTTATCAATCTGGTCATACCACTCTTCGCCTGCAAAGCTGCTGTCAGCAGCATTTACCGGAAGTGTGAAACTTCCAATGCCGGTCACAAGCTCTCCGCCGATCATAGCACCGGCTAACACAACAGACAGAATTTTCTTTCTCAAATGCATGTACATTCCTCCTTTTATGCATTTTTTCTTTTGCAGCCATTCTGTTTCCTTTTCAGCTGCAATTCTTTCTTTTTCTTCCTCTTTTTTCGCAGAGTTTTTGTCATTTTAAAAATCTCTGTGAAAAATGAAGTCCCGCTGTGCGGGACTTCCAGCACCCTCTCGGGATACATGTTAAGTTTATTATAGTACGTTTTTATGTTTTTGTCTATATTGTTACTATTTATTTTTATCAAGCGTTCGTTTTTTAGCAATTTTCTACATATTCTCTGTCCGTTTATTGTCTATTTCGCCAGTTTCGTTGATTCCATTGGAAACATCCACGCTTCCAGGAGCCTGTTTTATCAGCTCTGGAAACTTACGGCACTATGCAAAATGAACGAATTCCCAAGAAGGCACTTTTACGTGCCCTTCTGGGAATTCGTTCATTTGCACATACACTTTTTTCTGTATACAGTTTGTCTATTCGTTTCACAGGAAAGCCGCCTTCATTTTCTCTGCCACTTCCTGCAGTTTCTGTGCTCTTTGTCCGAATATCCGGACAGCGAGATCATTCTGCACCAGTTTTGTCACGCCGCCATCGCACTCCGGTTCCTGTTCCAGGATCTCCCAGATATTCTGCTGCAGTTCTTCGCTGCCGCCGGTCAGAAAGACATTTGCCATATGCGTGTAACCTTCGTACATACCGATGCCTTCCATATCCATCTTTTCCGGCTCATAGCGGGTGTTGTCCCGGTAGATCAGGCTGCCGCTTCGCCAGACGGAAACTTTCGATGCATACTTCCGGTAGCGAAAGCGTTCCCCGGATGCTTTTCGACCGCAGGAAATGATTTCCATCAGAAAGAATCTTGAACTTTCGTCTTCGAGATGGATTTTCATATCACTTTCAAATGCAGACTGTGCGTATGGGATCACCGGCTGCGGATAGTAACAGAAGACTGCATTTTTTTTCACTTCTGCCGTCACACTCCGGCGTGCCAGTCCTTCTTTCATCTTATGCACTTTATCAAAAGACTGAGAAAGAAATTCCAGATTGCTTCCTTCGGAAATCTGAAAGGTGAACTCCTGAACATCGCCTTCCATGATTCCGGCCGAAGCACACAGCGGCATAATGGAAATTCCGCCATCTTCTTTTGGAAATGGTGTCATAACTTTATAAGGTGCAGTAAAGGAAAGATCTTCCAGTATGGTTTTTTCATCCCGGCTTCCGGTGCGGATCGACAGTCTGGATATTTTTCCGAATTTGTTTTCTGTCAAATGTTCGTCCGCCTTTCTTTTTTATTTTTCAAGAATGCTTCTTATATTCTTGCTGTGAAATAAAGCGGACATTCACAATCCGCTTCTCTGCGTTCAAGTCGAACATTATGCTTACAGATCTTCCAGCAATACACTTTTTTTGATCCATTCTACTACTTTATCCACATTTTCATCCCCGCGGATGTTGGTAAACTGGAATGGACGGTCACCACGCATTTTCTTTGAATCACGTTCCATGACTTCCAGACTTGCTCCGACATATGGTGCGAGGTCGATTTTGTTGATGACAAGCAGATCTGATCTTGTGATACCAGGACCGCCTTTTCTCGGAATTTTATCTCCTTCTGCGACATCGATCACGAAAATCGTGGCATCTACCAGTTCCGGGCTGAAGGTTGCGGAAAGGTTATCTCCGCCGCTCTCGATAAAGAGCAGTTCAATATCCGGGAAACGCTCCATCATTTCATCAACTGCTTCAAGGTTCATCGAGGCATCTTCACGGATTGCCGTATGCGGGCATCCGCCGGTTTCCACACCGATGATCCGCTCGACTGGAAGAACACTGTTTTTTGCCAGAAACTGTGCGTCTTCCTTTGTATAAATATCATTGGTGATGACACCAATGCTGTAGTCTTTTGCCATTTTTCTTGATAATGCTTCGATAAGTGCTGTTTTTCCGGAACCTACCGGGCCGGCAACTCCAATTTTCACGTATGACATACTTTTTCCTCCTGCTATGACATATACAATCTGGAATACAGTTTTTCGTGCTGGATTCCACGAATATCAAATCCCGGTGCTGACAGGCACAAGTCATCTTCGCTGTAAGTTCGGATCTCTTCCAGAATTTCTGCAAATTCCGGATAACATCCGCTCAAAAGCTGCTGTCCTGCACTCTGACTGAGCGGGATGGTTTTGACACAGTTTGTTACCATTGCGGAAGTCTGTGCATATAAATAATGATACAACGTCTCTTCTTCCTCGATTCCAAGAGCCGCACAGAAAACTCCGTACACAATGCAGTGACTGACCGCTTTTCCCTTTCTTGCGTCCAGATACGCTTCAAAAATTTCTCTGTTTTTCATCGGCATCGTTTCTGCATGCAATTTTTCGATTGTTTTTGCAAAACGGGAACCCATTTTTCTGGACGCTTCCCGCTGTTCAAAAGGAATCCTGGATGCTCCGAGGATTTCTTCCAGCTCATCCAGTCCGTCTGCATCATTTTGATCTGCCAGTTCCCACGCAAGACGAACTGCCAGCAGATCGGTATAAGCAAGTGCGAAACGCAGTTTTTTGTGAATATATTCTGCCGCTGTTTTCTCATCGCAGACGCTTCCCTGCTGGATGTAAGTTTCCAGTCCCTGCGAGTGAGAATAGCCTCCGATCGGGAAAAGTGCGTCATTTACCTGCAATAAGAAGAAACTGCGAATCTCCTGTTCTCTGTCCATATCCGTTCCTCTCTTTTTGTGATGCCGGAGCACATTCTGCCCCGGCACCGTAATATCTTTTATATTCTCAGTGATGATGGTTGTGGATCGCTGCGGAAATCCGTCGGTCAAAATCAAGTTTCCGCACGGTTTTTTCTGCTTTTACACCGTGCAGTTTTTCCAGCATCGCCATCATCGGCTCATTGTAAATGGTGATAAAGGTATTTTCTTTATCGCCCCAGAAAAGCGGTGCATGGCGGTTGCCGATCTCGTAGCAGACCTTTGCAACATATTTTTCGTGTCCCGGTGCAAGCGATACTTCGATCACTTCGCACGGCGGTGTGTTGACCACGATTACCACACCGTCTGCATCATAGATCACATCATCCTGAAACAGTCCTCTTGTCAGAATGGAATCATCCATACGGATGCCCACTTCACGACCCTGACCGGTCACTTTTCGATGGATCTTTTTAAATGCTTCATGCCATTCGATATCCACATATTCTACTGTTTTTCCTGTGATATCCACATCTTTTAATTTTCCGATTACTTTTTCACAAACCATTCTACCATACTCCTAAGATCAGCATGCTTCCCGGAATCCATGCGGTGACCACGCCTTCAAACACCTGAAGCAGCGGTACAAATTTTCCGAGCTTTTTGCCCATGATATCTTCTACAAATGCAGTTCCCCAGAGGATTGCCCACAGATACCAGATACCTGCCCAGCGGATATCTGCGGTAATTCCAAGTGCTGCACTTCCGGTAATTCCTTCGATGGTTCCAAAGATCAGTGCATTGACTGCAACAAAGGTGGAAAACCATGCAAACGGAATCGGGCTGAGCTTGTAAATCTTGCTGAATGCGACAAACAGATAGGTAAATCCAAACAGAAGTCCGGTTCCTGCCGCATAATAGTTGCCCTGTACCAGGCTCACGAAATTGATAAAGACCGACAGGCCTCCGGTCAGCAAATTCATCACTGCCGCCGATTTGCCATCGACTTTGTACAGCGTACACATGCCGTTGTTGATCAGTACAATTCCCACAAATAAAAGGCAAACTCCTAACATTTTGTTCCTCCTAACTCTTTATTTAAATTGATGTCCTCAAAATTGCTCCGTTATAATATAACTCTCGCAATTTTGCAATCATTCAAAATCCGCTCATTTTTCTGCGAAAAATGGCTGCTTTTTCATGATTTGGCGGGATTCATAGACATAAAAATGTATGCAAGCATCCATTTTATGTCCATTTCTCCCTTGGACATCAAAATAAGTTATACAGCTGTGTAAGCGGCAGTTTTTGTGCCGGTTTGGATGTGATGGATTCTCCGTCGACCGTCACTTCATAGGTTTCCGGATCTACGGTGATCTTCGGTGTGCGATTATTAAATACCATGTCTTTCTTGGCGATCGTGCGGCATCCTTTTACGGTTCTTCCGCAATTATCCGTTTTAGCTCTTTTAGCATGAGCAGATATATAGTATAATGTTTGTATTAGGATGTATG
>ENA-ORLU01002197-ORLU01002197.1-human-gut-metagenome-genome-assembly--contig:-NODE-2197-length-11937-cov-273.146796_pt1:5000-11937 | contig 11937 bp, 13 predicted proteins | sample MGYA00243009_ERZ508833 | MGnify/ENA primary metagenome ERZ508833 (study PRJEB26277, sample SAMN04329763) | human gut metagenome | biome: human-associated habitat | host: Homo sapiens...
AAAAGATGGTACGTATCCAATCCAGATTATAGTAGGGCACGGCACTAACATCTATCTCGGTACTGGTGTCTATGCCTCGGTTGGTGAGTGGGACGCCCAGACACAACAATACATTGGCAAAGGGGCACGGCGTATTAACGCCGCCCTTGTCTCTATGCTCGCTATGGTTACTAACCGCATTATGGAATTAAAGGAGACTGGGCAATGGCCGAAATTATCACGTAGGCAAATCAAACAAATGCTTACCGACTTGGAATTGGAAAAGCCCACCATTGATGTACCTACGCTTAGTGACGTATTTTCGTCAATGTGTGAGGGGCGCGCCGATCGCACTAAGGGGATAACCAAAAGTGCATCGTTAAAGATACAGGCATTTGGCTATGATCCGGCAAAGCTGCACTTTGAGCAAATAACTACTACGTGGTTAGATGATTTCTACGCGTCGATGTCTGGGCTATCAATTAATACGAAAGCGGCATACATGAAAGCCGTTAAGCGCGCGTTTAACTGGGCAATAGACCACAATATTACAACTAATGATCCTTTCAGACACTACCGCATAAAGGTAGAAGAAACTCGTATGAGGGATTTGCCGATAGAGAAAATGAGGCAATTGTTAGACTTACCACTACAGGGGCTTTATCCTGAATATCGTGATTTGTTCATGCTTACCTTTTACCTGATAGGCATTAATACGGTTGATCTTGCAGACTGCACGTTAGATAGCATCGTTAATGGTCGCTTGGAATACCGCCGACACAAAACAAATAAGCTATATAGCATTAAGATTGAGCCGGAAGCAATGGAGATAATAAACCGCTATAAGGGCAAAAAGCACCTCATACGTTGCTTTGATAGGTACAAAGACTATAAAGCCTTACAGGGTAGCGTTAATAACGCTCTAGCTAAAATAGGCCCTGCCCGGTTGGATGATAACGGAAATTTCGTTTTTACTCGAAACCACCGAAAAGAAATGCAACCTTTGGAAAAGGGGCTATCTTTGTACTGGGCGCGTTACTCCTGGGCGACGTATGCCGCCGACTTGGATATACCTAAAGACACTATCAGTGAGGCTTTGGGACACTTCCACGGCGCAAAGGTTACAGGTGTGTATATAAAGTACAATAGGGATAAAGTGGATGCCGCAAACCGCAAAGTTATAGACTACGTATTGGGTAAAGCAAATCGCCCGGGCTAACCTCTCGGTCGGCTCCGGGCTTGCACTATCAAGAAAACAGATTTTATTTTTTTCTCCGTAGATATAAGAATATAACATAAATAATCGCCGCTACGCAACATAAAAAGCCAATATGGTAAATTGTACGCTGATACCATTTTAAGGCTTTCACGCCTTGTTTCTGTGGCTCTCTGCTGGCTTGTTTGTTGTCTCGGCCCTGCACCGCATTTGCTTGCAGCTTGTGGGTGTTGGTGCTGTCCTTGCTCTGGGTGACGTTCTCAGCTTTCTTCTGGGCGGCTTTCTTGCCGTGTTGGTATGACTTCACGCCATCGGCTTTCAGGTTGCCCAAAGTGTCAATCGTGAGTGTACCGCCGTTATTGGCAAACTCGATGTACCCCCAATCGTTAAAATACGTTAGCGTGGTCCGGCTGTCGGTTTGGATAGTACCTACGTGGATGCTATCGGTTGCTAACTTGGTGGTGTCGGTTTCCTCTCTTGTAGTTGTGGATGATTCCGATACCGCCTTTTTTGTCGTCTTGCAGCCTATCAGCCCAAACAAGGCTAACAGGCACATACAGATAGTTATAAACTTCTTCATCGGCTCATTATTTAATGTCTTTGTACTCCTTAGTAGCGTCAAAACTTGGGCACGCCTTGGCCGCAAAGTCTCGGTGTCCGTGGATTGTAGCGTTAGGGTAACGGTGCTTTAACTCTGTAAGCAACTTTACCAAAGCCGCCTTTTGCTCCGGTGTTCGGGTGTCCTTTGGTGTCTTCCCATCGGATGCCAAACCGCCCACATACACCACACCAATACTATTAGCGTTGTGTTTCAGGCAATGTGCCCCAACCTCGCTTTCTGGTCGGCCTGGTTCTACCGTTCCGTCCAAATCTACTACATGATGGTAGCCGATTCCGTTCCAACCTTTAGCCTTATGCCAACGGTCGATGTCTGCCGCCTTAAAGTTCTTGCCCTCGGCGGTTGCCGTACAATGTACGATGATCTCATTAATCTTTCTCATATTAATAACCATTTTGTGGGTCACGCTTAACGCAACCTTTAATTACACACTTATAGCGTTGTAAGTCTAATTCTAACTGAGCCTTTTCCTTGTTGAGTCGCAAAATATCTAAATTCTGCTTTCTCACTAAATCGGTCTGCTCTGCAAATCTTTGCTCTTTGTCTTTGAGTTGAGTTTGCAAAAAGTCCATAGCCTCACGCAAAACGCTAAATTCCACGTTGTCGGCCTCGGCTTCCTCCTTTCGGCGGTTGGCCTTTCGATTCATTACATATTTAATCATTTCCCAACCACCCAAAGCGGTAATAACCGATACTACAATTTCAATTATCTGCATGATGCTCGATGTTGTTAAGTTCATAAATCACTTTTCCGTCTCGCTGTTCTGTTATTACTACATATTTTGTAAGTAGCAATCTGAGCAAACCCATATCTAACCTATCGGATGATAGGGTAATGAGTGCCTTATCAGTAGTCGCCATTTCTAATTCTCTGCATAGTTTGATACCTCAATTTATGTTTGTTCTTAATTACCAATACTTCGTAGTGCCCTTTGATGTACACATATTCTTTATATACGCGCGGCTCGATCATGTTAAGCACTTTACGACGCATAGCATATTCATTGGTATGCCGTAACAAACCTAAATATGAGTTGATACTACATACCGCGTGTAATACCTGACGCTCGTTGTTAGCCTTGTTTAGTCGCCTGAAACTCGGTTAGGTGCTTTACTGTCTCGGACTTGTCTTTATTGATGTCTAACAACTTTCGTGCATCTAAATAAATCTTTGTACTTGAAACTAATTTTACCGCCATGCTTGTTTATTAAATTGCCTTATAATGGTACGACCTAAAGGTTAAAGACTAAGAAATTAAGAATTAAACAATAAATGTTGATACTGCCCTAACTCTGCCCGTGGTGCTGGCCTTAGTGCCCCAATAGTTCGTAAGACCGTCGTAGAGGCCCAGATACCACGCGCCGGCAGCACTGCACTCGGTGGAAGTCCAATACCAATCTTCGACTAACTGGGTGGCTCCGGTAATCAGGGACAAAGCATAATTGATTTTTGTCATGTTGGCATAAATCATAAACATTTCGCCCAACGATGGCAACCACCATTTACCTGCTGTCAAACCCTTACCATTAGCGTTGGCACGACTATACAGATTGCAGTAGCCCGGCGCATACTGCGCCGTATTGGTGATTGCATCGGCTTTGCTTGCCTTGATCGTAGCCGCCGTATTTGCCTTGCCGTTCCAATCGTTCATCGCTGTAACACGACCGGTTGTTGTCGTACCGCCTCCGCTGATAGCTGCGCTACTCCACGTTAGATTAGAAGTTGATTCGGTAGGGGCCACAACTAAGATTTTGCCGCCCTCGACAACTACCACGCCGTCGGCAATTTCGCCTCTGTTCTGATACGATGTCCACTTATGATGCCTAGCCATTAGTGGGTAATCATCGCTCTTACGGTGGTACATGATAAAGATACCATCGTATAAGTCATTAAGGTTTATACCTGCCAACAAAGCGGTTTTGAGGTTCGCCAATGAAATAAGCGTAACCTTTCCGTTTGCGTCCGTTACCAAAAATTTCTGATCGGTGTTGATGGTCGTTACTGTTGCCTGACCGCTCAACTTTTTTGTTTTCTTTACTGCCATAATCTAAATTGTATTACTAAATTATTCTCCTGTAAATTGTCCGCTAATCGCATACCATGCACCACCAATACACTTAAAGCGTATATAGGCGTTTGGTGCCGTTGTAACGACGTCGTTTTTAAAATTGGTGTACTCAACATTAATTTTTTCTACCGCTATGTTGCTTGACACGATGGCTGCGTTTTGCTTAACATAAAAATCGTCATTGTCCTGTGCTTTAACGATTGTACGATAGCTTAAAGAACTCGACGGCGGCATTTTGGTAAAGATATTAATTTCTAAGCCATCATAGTTAGCTGCCTTTGGCAAAACTATAAATGTCCGTTTTGTCGGATTCTCTACATAGTAGAAGTTGTACGGCTCGTTTACCGGGTCTATTGTGTATGTACTGCCGGGCGTTACTTTTCTGACTGTGCCATAAAACATATTGGCTTTCACTGATCCCTCAAAAGAACTATTACCTTTTACCGTAATGTTTTTGAAGGTTCCGCTATTGCAAGTAACGTTGCCGTCTTTTGCCTGAAAGATGATGTTACCGTTAGCGTCTTTCATGTCGATAGCCTCAACCCCCAAATTTTTGACTAAAGCGTACTGCGCTAACAGTATCTTTGTAGCCACAATTTCCACCGGGTCGGCTAACTTCCAAAGTCCGCTATTGGTGTCTGTTGCACTTCCTGGGTTATTGCTTGCAGTCTTGGTGTGCGATTTGATGCAAGAATAATAGTAGCCACCATACAAAACTACGTCCTTGTATTCCTCGCCGCTTGCACCTGATTGGAAAACATATCCTACGGCGCAATCGCTCCACGCTTGTGGGCCTCGCAGTGCCGGGCCTCTGTCGCCTTTGGCTCCGTCTTCTCCATTCTCACCACTTGCAATGTAGTATAGTGATTGAGCTGTTATTATAGCCCGGTTTGTGTCGATTGCCGTTACTTTAGCGTAAAGACTGATGGTAATACGTTGTTTGTCCGATACCGTACCATTAATAACCATCGTGTCGTCTACGGAAAAATCAGATACATTTATGATTCCGTCCCAATTGACTGACCGCCCACTAAGTCCGTAGAACTGCGTCCACTCCTTGTAGGTATAGTTATATACGTTTTGGGATTGGGCGACAATTACGCCCTTTCCCTTGCGTATAAACTTAACTATTCTTGTTACTGACACTCCCATAGTCTACTTAACTCTCTGATGTTATTGTTACGCTGATGTCTCCACCACTTTGCAAACACATATCACGTGTTACGGCATAGCTTGCAACCGCTGTGCTCATATCTTGTTTGCTATTGAGGTAAACACCTGCTGCATCTTTCACGACAAAGAAAAACTTAGCGTCTTTGATTGCCTGGGTGTTCGTTCCACGCTTGACGATCCACGGCGTATAGGTTACTTTGCCGTTGCCGCTCTCATCTTCGCTTATCGCTTCGTCTTCCGGTGTCGGGCGTGCATCGATGTCGTAGGGATCGGATGCGTCCATAACGCCCTGTATGTCCTTACCGATTTCAACGCCACTACGACTAACTGTTGCCCGGTACTCTCCGTATGTGTCTATGCTGCTGCCTGACACTGTAAGCGTCTGGGCGGTCTGTCCGTTGATTACCTCCCAACCACTGGCTCCCATCTTCTCCCACACATAGGCTAAATCTTTAGTGATTTCCTCGTAGTTTTGGTATGCCCTTGCCTTTAAAACGCAACTGCCGCCCTTGTCGGTGATAACAAAGCCCTTGGTATCTCCGGCGCCGATGGTAACACGATAACTTGTACCTGTTGCTTTCTGCACTGGGATTGTATAGGTAGCTTGGATATTATCGCTTTGTGTGCCATAACTGATAGCTGCCACCATCTTGATAGTTACCGGGGCAAAACCTGCGATTTCTACCAAATTCTTAACAATCTGTAAACCATAGTAGATGTTGTCGCCACTTGGCGCAAACTTCTTAAAGTAACCTGCAAAAATGCCGCTCGATGTATCGCCGTTAAACTCGATTTTCGTACCATTAAAAAAGTACTGCATACTATCAGGCGTTGCCACTCCCTCGGCTACTCGGCTACTCATACAGACAAAGTTAAGTTTTGGTTTTGTCTGCTCAAAGTTTGGAAACACCCTAGTAACATCGGATTCTGTGCCCTCCCATTCTTGGTAGATGTCACCATCTGGGCACATGATCAATGCCGTATAAGTTCCTGCCTTTGCAATAAACTTAATCGTTCTGGTTGTACTCGCTTTGCTCATAGTTCCTTACTTTTTTGGTTTCACTTTCTGTTTGCTCACTCTCTGACGCTTCCGACTGTTGGCCGCCCTCTGCATTTTCTTCGTTGGCCTGGCCCTCGTTGCTGTTGCCGCCGTTGTCGGTGCTCTCTGTGTTCTCACCCTCACCATCTGCGCCCTGCTCGGTGTCGGTGTCGTCACCTACGATAGCATCATTAACGTTAGCCTTAATAGGCTGCTGAAAGCGTGCATCGGTTGCCATTGGCAAAGGTCGGCGAATAGTACCGTCCTGCTCGCTTCTCGCCTCATGCGGCATAAGTGCAATACCTCCAATCTTAACCAATATGTCGTTAAGTTGGGTTAGTGGGCCAAACTTCAACATATCGTTTTGCCAAAACAGATAGTTGCCATCACTTACCATGTTACGGTCATTCTCCAGTTGCAAGTATCGTGCAACCAATGGATTTGCTTTAATGTATCTTGCCATAATCTTATATTGATTAAATTGTTATTTGATTAATATTACGTTATCGTCTGCATCAACGAATACTGCGCCGTCGCTGTCTTCCCATGCACACGTAGGGCCAACGTCCTTAACGTCCAAACCATAAACACCGCCTAACGTCTGGCTAACCTTTCCAGTTGAAAGTGTTGGTGTCATTCCATGCGCTATGAGCGAATAGTTAAGCGTTCCTGACTGTGCGTTGGTCGCAACATACCAAAGCGGCAATAACTCACGCTCCGGGTTGTTGATCATGCCGTTAGTGTTCCAAATTTTAGCCGTTGGCGCAATCTCTAACAAACCACTTGGTAGGTTGGTAGGTAGTTCGCCGATGTCGTACTCAAATTTTGGGATTCTACGAATA
>ENA-ORLU01002199-ORLU01002199.1-human-gut-metagenome-genome-assembly--contig:-NODE-2199-length-11934-cov-3.037193_pt1 | contig 11934 bp, 5 predicted proteins | sample MGYA00243009_ERZ508833 | MGnify/ENA primary metagenome ERZ508833 (study PRJEB26277, sample SAMN04329763) | human gut metagenome | biome: human-associated habitat | host: Homo sapiens | place: USA...
GCTGAAGCAGCAGATTCTGATCGTAGATGATTCTGAATTGAACCGTGAAATACTAGCGGAAATCCTGCACCCTGATTTTAAGACTATGGAGGCCTGCAGCGGGGAGGAGTGTCTGTCAATGCTGCGGCAGTATGGCGCAGGAATCTCGCTGGTATTGCTGGACATTGTTATGCCTGGTATGGACGGTTTCGCAGTTCTGGATGAAATGAACCGAAATCACTGGCTGGAAGATATTCCGGTCATTATGATCTCCAGTGAGGATTCAGAACCTTATATCCGGCGTGCTTATGAGCTTGGCGTATCAGATTATATCAACCGTCCGTTTGATGCAAAAGTAGTATATCAGAGGGTATATAATACAATCAAACTGTATGCAAAACAAAGAAAACTGGTGACGCTGGTTACCGATCAGATCTACGAAAAAGAAAAGAACAACCAGATGATGATCAGTATCCTAAGCCAGATCGTAGAATTTCGAAACGGTGAGAGCGGACTTCATGTATTACATATCAATATTTTATCAGAACTGCTTCTGGAGCGTCTGGTACAGAAGACGGATAAATATCAGATATCGGCACAGAGGCGTTCTCTGATCACGACGGCTTCTGCATTGCATGACATCGGCAAGATCGGCATTGATGACAAGATCCTCAATAAACCGGGCAGACTGACACCGGAAGAGTTTGATGAGATGAAAAAGCACACGATCATCGGAGAGTCTATCCTGAAAAACGTCGGTATTTATCAGAATGAAGAGCTGGTGCAGCTGGCCATGCAAATCTGCAGATGGCATCATGAGCGTTATGACGGCAGGGGCTATCCGGACGGACTGAAGGGCGAAGAGATCCCGATCGAAGTCCAGGTTGTATCGATCGCAGATGTCTATGATGCACTGGTAAGCGAACGTGTCTACAAAAAGGCATATTCGCATAAAAAAGCAGTGGAAATGATCCTGAACGGTGAGTGCGGACAGTTTAATCCTCTGCTGCTGGAGTGTCTGCAGGATATTCAGGACCGTATCGATGAAGAGTTTCAGAATGTAGAAAATCAGAGCGAAGAAGAGAATCAGGAGCGAAAGGTACACGATCAGATCATGGAGACGACGGTGCTGGGCTGAGAAAAAGAGGGCAGTACTGTTGCTCTGCCCTGGCATGACGCTGCTGTGCGGCTGTTCCAAAAAAGCTGCTCTGCCTTGACTTTTGATGCAAATTTTGATATGATTGCGTCAGTAGTCGCAATACATCAGGAGGAACTGTCCAAGGCAGATCTGGCAGGTGATGAACGATTTATACAACAAAACGAAAAGGTGGGATTTTTGATGAAACAGTTTACTTACACAATTCAGGATTCAATGGGTATCCATGCAAGACCGGCAGGTCTGCTTGTAAAAGCTGCAGCAGCATTCAAAGACACAACGATCGAGATCAGCAGCAACGGCAAAAAAGCTGACGTTAAGAGAATCATGGCAATCATGAGCATGGGCGTTAAGCAGGGTGCAGAAGTAACCGTTACCTGTGAAGGTGCGGATGAAGATGCAGCAGCGGAAGCTATGGAGAAATTCTTCAAAGAAAATCTGTAAGAGTTACTGCAGTCAGGGAGACTGACAGAGTGATTTTAAAAAGTATAATGAAAGAGGCATGGCCGGAGACGGTTGTGCTTCTTTTTTAGTGACAGGAAAAAGTCGCAAGCAGCAGTTTTTGGGGGTTCCGGCAGATCTTTCAGCTTAATTTCAGCCTTTCACCAAATTCCTGACACATCCCCCTGCTAATATGGAAACCAGAAATGGAAAGCAAAAGGCTTAAGCAGGGCGGGAGGTCAATATGAAAAAATATTCTAAAAAGAAGAAATGGATCGCGGCAGGAATGTCCGTGGTTTTAGTCGGCGGAGCAGCCGGCGGTATTTATTTTAACACTCATCACCGTTCGCTTCAGGCAAAGGCAGAAACAGCGTCCGTACAGACAGCAACGGTGGAAAAGGGTGATATTTCAACGACCGTAGTCGGAACCGGAAATCTGGAGGGCAGCAGTGCACAGGATGTGACGATGCCGGTCGGCGTAAAAGTGGATAAAGTTCTGGTAGAGAGCGGTGACAGTGTTCAGAAAGGAGATACGCTGGCAACCGTGGATGCTGATTCAGTAAAACAGGCAATGCTCGATGTGCAGGAAGAGATCGACGAGCTGGATGAAGAGATCGAAGAAACAAAAGATGACAGCACATCGTCTTATGTTACGGCCAAAGTATCTGGAACGGTCACGAAAATCTATGCGAAAAAAGGCAAAGACGTCAGCAAATATATGGCAAGAAAAGGTGCCCTGATGATCATCCAGATGGATGACGAGAACAAAACAGAAGTAGCAGTGACGGCAGCAGTCGGAACCGTCAGCAAAATCTGCGTTTCTGAGGGTGATACCGTCAGTGCCGGTGACAAACTGCTGTATCTTGCCGACACCGGTGAAAGCTCAGAGTATCTCAAGCTGGTATCCGGGCGAAAAGAACTCGCAGAATATATGCAGGAGCTATCGGAACTTTCAACAACAAATAAGATCACGGCCGACTTTGACGGAACCGTGCAGGATGTCAATGTGACGGCGAGCAGCACATCCGGAAGTTCAGGCGGTTTGTCCGGAAACAGCAGCTCCGGAAACAGTGTGTCCGCGGTGCCGACATCCGCATCCGTGTCATCTGCGACGACATCATCGAAAACAGTGACTTCCGCATCGGCAGTAAGTACTGCGGCCTGTAAAAACAGTGCAAAAGCATCTTCTGGCATGGTACGGTGCACGGCGGCTGTGAAAACCAGTGCGACAGCAACTGAAAGCAGCCAGGGACAGACGGAAAAGAGCAAGGTCGAGACGGAAAGTGACAGTGAAAAGGAGTCACAGAATGAAATCCAGAAGATTTCCGTGGAAAGTATCAAGGATCTTGTGATGGTACCGGTGACCGGTCAGACACTGCAAAGGGAGATCAAAGAGACCGATCATTATACCGGAACGATCGTCTGGGAGAGTACAGATCAGACGGCTGCAGCAGATACCGTTTATACGGCAAAAGTGACATTGACTGCAAAAAGTGACAGCGAAAAACAGTATGTATTCCCGGAAAATGTCGTGATCAGCCAGAGCGGGGCAGCCATCTCAGGTGTGACCAATAATGGTACAGAATTAAGCTTTCAGCTTACGTTTGTAAAGACGGCCGCAGCAGATAAGAAAAATGACCAGAACACAGCAGATGACAGTAAAAACAATACATCCGGAAATGATCAGAATAACAGCGGCGATGCGACAAATGTCGGATCAGGCGGCAATGCAGATGCGTCCGATAACACGCAGAACAGCAACGGCAGCACAGAGAGCGGTACACAGAACAATCTGCCGGCAGGTGCGAACGGTACGCAGAGCAATGATGCAAACAGCACGCAGAACAATAACAGCAGCAATGGAAGCACAGGCGGTATGCAAAATACAGGGAATGCAGGAACTTCCGGCAGTGTGAGTGTATCGGGAAGTGCGGGCGGCAGTTCTGCCGCTTCCGGAACAGATACGCAGAGTGCAAGTGCCACTTCTGCATCGACCGCTTCTTCCACCCAGGGTTCGGACAGCAATATCAGTGATGTGACTGCATTTACGCTGTCACCGGATGAGACGATGAACCTGTCGATCAGTGTGGATGAGCTGGATATTCTTTCTATCGCAGAAGGACAGAGTGCAGACATTATCTTTGATGCTCTGGAGAACCAGACCTTTACCGGAACGGTGACATCTATTTCCGGTACTGCATCCGTCAACGGCGGTGTGGCAAAATATACGGTTGAGATCGAGATGGAAAAAGATGACAATATGAGGATTGGTATGAATGCATCCGCGACGATCAAGGTAGAAGATGCCGAAGATATTCTTCTGATCCCGTCTGCGGCACTGCAGGAGCGGGGAGATTCCACCTTTGTCTATACCGGACAGAGCGAAGATGGCACACTGACGGATGAAGTGGAAGTCGAAACCGGTCTTTCCGACGGCAGCAACGTTGAGATCACAAGCGGACTTTCCGAAGGCGACACGGTTTACTATACAAGAACGATAAGTGACAGCCAGAGCGGTAATATGCAGGGATTTGGAGGATTTGGCGACGGTCAGATGCCGTCCAAGCCGTCCGATATGCAGGGCGGTCCTTCCGGCGGAGGCGGACAGGGCGGAGATCCTGGCAGAACACATCCAAATCAGTAAGGCGGTGATGACGATGATTACATTTCGGGATGTTTCTAAGATTTATCATATCGGAGGCGAGGAGGTAAGAGCACTCGACCATGCTTCCATGCAGATCGAACAGGGAGAATTTGTCGGTATCATCGGACCGTCCGGTTCCGGCAAATCTACGCTCATGAATATCATGGGCTGCCTGGATGTGGCAGATGAAGGAGAATATATCCTCGACGGCCAGCCGATCGAGCATTATTCAGAGCGGGAACTGGCAAAGATCCGCAATCACAAGATCGGATTTATTTTTCAGAATTTTAATCTGATACAGAAAATGTCTGCTGAGGAGAATGTGGAACTGCCTCTGATTTATCAGGGCGTTCCGGCAGCAGAACGCAAAAGGCGGGTGAAAGAGGCACTGGATCGCGTGGCACTTGGGAAAAGACGGACGCACAGACCGACCGAACTGTCCGGAGGACAGCAGCAGAGGGTGGCGATCGCAAGGGCGATCGTGACCAGACCGTCGCTGTTTCTGGTAGATGAGCCGACCGGAAATCTGGACTCAAAAACAGGAGAAGAGATCATGCGGCTGTTCCATGAGCTGCACGATCAGGGCAACACGATCGTTCTGATCACGCACGATGAGGGCGTGGCACTTCAGGCAGAACGCCGTATTGCGATTTTTGACGGGCATGTCCGGGAGGTGATGGAATGATCTTTCAGTCAATAAAAATGGCATGGAATTCCATCGCATCGAACAAGATGCGTTCCTTTCTGACGATGCTTGGCATCATCATCGGTGTGGCGTCTCTGATCGTACTTGTGTCAATCGCAGACGGAGCGACCGGATCGGTCACGGATACCATTTCTTCGATGGGCACCAATCTGCTGACCGTATCGATCCAGGATGACAAGGAAAATCCGTTGAGGCTTTCGGAACTTTCGGATTTTGTGGATGAAGAGACCATCCGTATGGCAGCACCTTATGCACAGACTTCGGTGACGGCAAAGAGCGGTTACACAAGTGATACCATGACCGTTTACGGTACAACGGGAGCCTATTATGATATCCAGGGTCTGAGCCTTCAGAACGGCCGCTGGATGAACAAAGCCGATGTAGATAATCACACGTATGTAGTGATCCTAAATGCTTATGCGGCAACGCAGCTGATCGGACGTACGAACTGCGTGGGTGAGAGTATTTCTCTGGACGGCAAAAAATATCAGATCATCGGTGTACTGCAGGATGAACAAAGCGGCATATCCTCGACACAGAGTGAGCGGATGGAGGCATATATTCCCTACACTTCACTGACAAGGCTTTCGGACAGTGTACTTTATGTCACCACATTTTATGCGACATCGGCAGATGAGAACAGTATGGATGCGGCAGAAAGTTATCTGACGCAGAAAATGCTGGAGCGATTCGGAAATGACGAAGATGCCTTTACGATTGTCAACCAGTCAGCTGTTATGGAAACGATGGAGAGCGTGACGAATACTCTGGCGTGGATGCTTGGTGGCATTGCGGCGATTTCCCTGGTGGTCGGCGGAATCGGCATCATGAATATTATGCTGGTATCGGTCACAGAGAGAACCAAAGAGATCGGTATCCGCAAAGCCATCGGAGCCGGGCAGTTCAGCATCATGGCACAGTTTCTGACCGAGGCACTGATGGTCAGCATGATGGGCTGTATGGCAGGCATCGTACTTTCGGCACTCATCCTGAAAGTGGCCGGCATGTTTGTCAGTGACATGAGCTTTTCCATATCACCGCAGGTAACGGCACTGGCAGTTGGATTCTCGGCATTTATCGGTATTGTCTTCGGTATTTATCCGGCGTGGAAAGCCGCCAGAAAACATCCGATCGACGCACTGCGTTATTCTGGTTGACCAAACGGGAAAAACTTTATATAATAAAATCACGAAGGGTTTCGTGGTGAAATAGTCAAAAAAAGGAGAAATTTTCAGCGAAATAGGGGAATTTCTCCTTTTTTGTAATACCAGGGTTAAACCAATCAAAATGTATGTTGATCCGACAAAGCGATGAGGGAGGCAGAAATGAAAAGTATAGAAGAAAGATTAAAAAAAGCGGCACTGGGAGCAGGATGCCTGTTTCTGGCACTGGGAGCATTTGAAATGCCGAGCCATGCAGCAGATGCCGCATCCCAGGTGCAGTCAAGAGCGTTGCTGGTCACACGCGGTGACTACAAAGGAACGGAGTATGATCTGACACCGGGACCGCAGAATGACGGAGTGAATGTAAGCCGTATGTTACAGAATGCATATGGCGGACAGAATATTTCCATTACCACGGAAGAGAAAACGAAAACAAAAAGTGAATTAAAGAAGGCGATTCAGACTGCATTTGCAGATTCGGATGCGGATGATGTCAATTATTTTTATTATTCCGGGCACGGACAGCAGGATGGACTCTGTCTGGAAATGGGAAGAAGCCGTGAGAATGTTGTGACGCCGCAGGATCTCTATGACTGTTTTGCAGGTATCGAAGGGAAAAATGTGCTGATCATGGACTGCTGTTACAGCGGCACGATGGGTTCGCAGACCAGTAGCATTGGGCTGCAGAGTCTTCTTAAAAACACAGTCAGCCGGGATGAGGCAGCAGAAACTTTTGTCGATCAGTTTACGGAAGGTTTTGCACAGGCAGAAAAAGAAAATCAGGGATTTCAGAGTCGGACGGTGTTAAACAGCAGCCGTTTCCGTCTTCTGATGGCAGCGGCAGATGACGAACTTTCCAATCAGGTGATTCGAGGTGATAACAGCGATATCGGAGACGGCGGAAGCGAAAATGAGGAAGCATCTGCAGAACGGACAGAACCGAAACAGGCCTCTGCCTACGGTGTGTTTACCGGATCGCTGGTCTATGGAAACGGCATCCATGCAGAACTTGCAGAGACGGACGTTGATTTTGAGGATGCCACGATCGGCACGGCACCGGCGGATTATGACGGGGACGGAGAGATCACCTTTAACGAGATCAGACGTTTCACGCAGAACCACTGTGTCGCAAACCATATGCGGATGTATCCGTCAGACAATCAGGAGGTGTTCCTGCCGGCGGCACAGAAAGCAGAGAAGGCATCTTTTGAGAAAGCAATTCTGCATTATGCAGAAGATGGAACGCCGAAACTTCAGATATCTTATCAGGCAAGAGAAACGCTGAATGCAGAGGTTGCCTGGTATTATGCAGGATCTGCATGGGGCCTGCAGCAGCTTTTGTTTACCGTTTACGATCCGGAAGGACTTCCTGATTTTGAGAAAGATGCCGGTGTGGAGAAAGTGGATGGAAAATCCGGAATTTCACTGAAACAGGGAAAAGGCAGTTTTGAAATAACAGTCGGAGATGAGCAGACCAGATATTATTCCGGCTATTTTGCCTGCATGATCCGCACAGAAGGCTCGGATTTTTCTTATATCATACCATTTGCGGCTTCCGCAGAGGATCCTTCTCTTATCAATGATATGACGCTGTCGGCAGCGGAAGAACATGCACTTTCTTCTGAAGAGGAATGGGAACTTCTGGCAGATTTTGGATTTTATGTTTCCGAAGAAGGCAGCGATGCCGTACCGGAATTTCCGATACCGCTTATGAGCTGCAGGATCCTGGATGCAGACGGAAACACCGTGCGTGTGCTTGCGGATCAGGAAATGGCAGAGATCGTGCAGCCGGACGGCACGGGAGAGTATCAGTGCCGTGCTTATTTCTGGTGGGACTGCCGTGATGAAAAGGGCAATAAAGTGAAAGCAGGTACTTACACTGCAGTGGTAACGGCAGAAGATGCATCAGGCAGCAAAACACTGGAAAAGGAAGTAAAACTTGCAGAGGACGGAAGTTCGGAAACCGAAACGGAGAGCGAATCCGAAACAGAAAGAGAAACCGAAACGCAGCAGCCGTCTACGGAAGCACCGAATCCGAATACCGGAAAAGAAACCGAAAAGAAAGATCCGGCCGGAAATCATACAGAAAGCACGGAGAAAAAGGAAGTGCAGAGTATTTCTCTTGTCAGCCGTTCTGCTTTTTCCGGTCAGGAAAAGAACGGTGCCAAAATCGTAATCGGAGTCAGAGAAAGTGTTCGTTTAAATCCGGTGATCACACCTGCTGATGCCGCAGATCAACGTGTGACTTACAAAAGCAGCAACAACAAAGTGGCAAGTGTCACACAGGGCGGTGTGATCCGGGCAAAGAAAAAAGGAAATGCCGTGATTACGGTCACAACTGCAAACCAGAAGACCTGCCGCATCAAAGTGACGGTCAGACAGGCACCAAAGAAGGTTACGATCGGTGCAAAAAACAGGACACTGAAAAAAGGAAAAACCTTCCGGCTTAGGGTGAAACTTCCGTCCGGAAGTGCCGCATTCGGCATCCGATACAACAGCAGCAGGAAAAAAATTGCCACGGTGGATGCAAAGGGAAACGTGAAAGCCATCCGGAAAGGAAGTACAGTGATCACTGTGAAACTTTACAATGGAAAGAAAGCAAGACTGAAACTTACAGTCAAGTAAACGTATTGATGAAATTGAACTGAAAATTGTAAAAAGAGTATAATAAAACTGAAAAAAGAGCTGGAATGTACAGCAAAAAATACAAGAAAAGAGTCTGTTTCCGTCGTTTCGGAAATGGACATTTTCTTTTTGTTGTGCTATAGTAAAAATATATGGGTAACAACAGATTAGTAATTTTTTTCAATAAGGATACTAATTGAATTCCGCAAAAGGAATCTTTTTATCCAGCATCATTTTAAGGAGGTATAATAAAATGGCTAGAAAAATGAAGACCATGGATGGTAACCATGCAGCAGCTCATGCTTCTTATGCATATACAGATGTTGCAGCTATCTATCCTATCACACCTTCATCTGTTATGGCGGAGGCAACAGATGAATGGGCAACTCAAGGAAGAAAAAATATTTTCGGACAGGAAGTTCAGGTAACAGAGATGCAGTCTGAGGCAGGTGCAGCAGGTACTGTACACGGATCTCTGGCAGCAGGTGCTCTGACAACTACTTACACAGCTTCTCAGGGTCTTCTTCTGATGATCCCGAACCTGTACAAGATCGCAGGCGAGCAGCTGCCGGGCGTATTCAACGTTTCTGCACGTGCACTGGCAAGCCACGCACTGTCAATCTTCGGTGATCATTCCGATATCTATGCCTGTCGTCAGACTGGATGTGCAATGCTCTGCGAATCCAGTGTACAGGAAGTTATGGACCTGACTCCGGTTGCTCATCTGGCAGCAATCAAAGGACGTATCCCGTTCATCAACTTCTTCGATGGATTCCGTACATCTCACGAGATCCAGAAGATCGAGACATGGGATTATGAAGATCTGAAGGATATGGCAGATATGGATGCAATCGATGCATTCCGTAAACATGCACTGAACCCGAACCATCCTTGCCAGAGAGGTTCTGCACAGAACCCGGACATCTTTTTCCAGGCAAGAGAGGCTTGCAACCCTTACTACGATGCAATGCCGGCTATCGTTCAGGAATACATGGACAAAGTAAATGCAAAGATCGGTACAAACTACAAACTGTTCAACTACTACGGTGCTGCTGATGCAGAAAAAGTAATCGTAGCTATGGGATCTGTAAATGATACCATCGAAGAGACCATCGATTACCTGATGGCTGCCGGTGAAAAAGTCGGTGTCGTAAAAGCTCGTCTGTACAGACCGTTCTGTGCAGAAGCACTGATCGATGCAATTCCGGAATCTGTAAAACAGATCACGGTTCTTGACAGAACAAAAGAGCCGGGTGCTATGGGTGAACCGCTGTACCTGGATGTAGTAGCAGCTCTGAAAGGTTCCAAATTCGATGCAGTTCCTGTATATTCAGGACGTTACGGACTTGGTTCCAAAGATACAACACCTACTCAGATCGTTGCTGTATACAATAACACAGAAAAGAAAGTATTCACGATCGGTATCGAAGATGACGTTACCAATCTGTCTCTGCCGCTGGGCGAGCAGCTGATCACAACTCCGGAAGGAACCATCAACTGCAAGTTCTGGGGACTGGGAGCAGACGGTACCGTTGGAGCAAACAAGAACTCCATCAAGATCATCGGTGACAACACAGATATGTACGCTCAGGCTTACTTTGACTATGATTCAAAGAAATCCGGCGGTGTTACCATGTCTCACCTGCGTTTCGGTAAGAAACCGATCAAATCTACCTACCTGATCAAAAAAGCAAACTTTGTAGCATGCCACAATCCTTCCTATGTTCGTAAATACAACATGGTTCAGGAACTGGTTGACGGCGGTACATTCCTGCTGAACTGCCCATGGGATATGGAAGGTCTGGAAAAACATCTGCCGGGTCAGGTAAAAGCATACATCGCAAAGCACAACATCAAATTCTACATCATTGATGGTGTTAAGATCGGTATCGAGACAGGCATGGGTCCGACTCGTATCAATACCATCCTGCAGTCTGCATTCTTTAAACTGGCAAACATCATTCCGGAAGAAAGTGCGATCGAGCTGATGAAAGCAGCAGCAAAAGCAACTTACGGACGTAAGGGTGATGATGTCGTTCAGAAGAACTGGGCAGCTATCGATGAAGGTGCAAAACAGATCGTTGAAGTAAACGTTCCGGAAAGCTGGAAAGACGCACAGGACGAAGGTCTGGATACCAAAGTTGCAACAGGCGACCGTCAGGACGTAGTAGATTTCGTAAACAACATCCAGAGCAAAGTAAACGCTCAGGAAGGTAATACACTGCCTGTATCTGCATTCAAAGATTATGTAGACGGTACGACACCATCCGGTGCAGCTGCATTCGAAAAACGTGGTATCGCAGTAAACGTTCCTGTATGGAATCCGGAAAACTGTATCCAGTGTAACCGCTGTGCATACGTTTGTCCGCACGCTGTTATCCGTCCGGTAGCACTGACTGACGAAGAGGTTGCTGCAGCTCCGGAAGGACTGAAGACTCTGCCGATGACCGGTATGAAAGAATATAAATTCACAATGACTGTATCCGCTTACGACTGTACCGGATGTGGTTCCTGTGTAAACGTCTGCCCGGGCAAGAAAGGTGCAAAAGCATTGGCTATGGAAAACATGGAAGCAAATGCCGGCGAACAGAAATACTTCGACTATGCAACAAAACTGCCTGCAAAAGCAGATGTGGTAGAAAAATTCAAAGAAAATACGGTAAAAGGTTCTCAGTTCAAACAGCCGCTGCTTGAGTTCTCAGGTGCCTGTGCAGGTTGTGGTGAGACACCGTATGCAAAACTGGTTACACAGCTGTTTGGTGACAGAATGTACATTGCAAACGCAACAGGATGCTCCTCTATCTGGGGTAACTCTTCACCGTCCACACCGTACACCGTAAACGAAAAAGGACAGGGTCCTGCATGGAGCAACTCACTGTTCGAAGATAACGCAGAGTTCGGTTATGGTATGCTGTTAGCTCAGAAAGCAATCCGTGAAGGACTGAAAGCAAAAGTAGAAGCTGTTGCTGCAAACGAAAAAGCTTCTGATGAAGTGAAAGCAGCCTGCCAGGAATGGCTGGATACTTACAGCGTAGGCGCTACAAACGGACCAGCTACAGACAAACTGGTAGCAGCTCTGGAAGGCATCGACTGTGATATATGCAAAGACATCGTCAAGAACAAAGATTTCCTGGCTAAGAAATCCCAGTGGATCTTCGGAGGTGACGGATGGGCTTATGATATCGGATTCGGCGGCGTTGACCATGTACTGGCAAGCGGC
>ENA-ORLU01002201-ORLU01002201.1-human-gut-metagenome-genome-assembly--contig:-NODE-2201-length-11929-cov-2.158032_pt1 | contig 11929 bp, 13 predicted proteins | sample MGYA00243009_ERZ508833 | MGnify/ENA primary metagenome ERZ508833 (study PRJEB26277, sample SAMN04329763) | human gut metagenome | biome: human-associated habitat | host: Homo sapiens | place: USA...
ATATTTCATCAGGGATGACTGCATATTTTTGTTTGCACGCAGTCATTTTGATGTGTGATTTTCCTTTGCAAATCCGGTTTCCCGGAATCGGGAACTGTGCTATACTTTTCCTGACCGTGAAGTCCACGGCCAGATATCGGGAAGGGAGGGAGCATCATGGATCAGGAGCCTCGTCTGACGCAGCTGACCCCATCAGCGGGTTGAGCGGCAAAATTAGGGCCGGGTGTCCTATCGAATATTCTGAAAGACCTTCCCAACCGGGTTGACCCCAACCTGTTAGTGGGCTTTGACACCAGCGACGACGCCTGTGTTTACCGCATTACCGACGAGATCGCCGCCATTCATACCGTGGATTTCTTCACCCCTATTGTGGATGACCCCTTCTGGTTCGGGCAGATCGCCGCGGCCAACGCCCTCAGCGACGTGTATGCCATGGGCGGCGAGCCGAAGCTGTGTCTGAACATCATGGCCGTGCCGGAGGATATGCCGAAGGAGGCCGTGCATGACATCCTTCGGGGCGGCTATGACAAGGTTTATGAGGCCGGGGCCCTGATCACCGGCGGTCACAGCATCCTGGACGATGAGCCGAAATACGGCCTGGCCGTGACCGGCTTTGTTCACCCGGACAAAATGCTTACCAATTCCGCCGCGCGGCCCGGCGACGTGCTGGTGCTTACCAAGCCCATCGGCATCGGCGTGCTGACCAGCGCCGGGAAAGCCGACCTACTGACGAAAGAGACGGTGGACTTCATGAACCGGATGATGACCACTCTGAACAAGGCCGCCCGGGACGTGATGGTCCGCTATCGGGTCCACGCCTGCACCGACGTGACCGGCTTCGGTCTGATGGGCCACGGCTTCGAGATGGCCCAGGGCAGCGACGTAGCACTGCATATCGACGTGTCCGCCATCGACCTGATCCCGGAGTCACTGGAATTCGCCCGGATGGGCGTGCTGCCCGCCGGTATGTACCGCAACCGCAGCTTCGCCGAAGCCGGTGTGGACGTGGGCACCACCGAGCTGGCCGTACAGGACCTGTTGTTCGACCCCCAGACCTCCGGCGGCCTGCTGATGGCCGTAGACCCTGCGGACGCGGACGCGCTGCTGGCGGAGCTGACACCGGTAGTGCCCAGCGCCCAGCGCATCGGCACCGTGGGCGAATATCACGGCGGTAAGCGTATTCTTCTGCGATAACCGAAAACCGGGCGGCAGTGCCGCCCGGTTTAATTCATGCCAAGGCCCGTATGGCCGCCAGTGCCGCGTCCACGTCCGCTTCCGTGCTGGCCCAGCCCAGCGAAAACCGCACAGTGCCCTGGGGAAACGTCCCCAGTGTTTTGTGAGCCGAGGGCGCACAGTGCAGGCCGCAGCGGGTCAGGATGCCGTACTGCGCTTCCAGCGCATAGGCCATCTCGGCGTTGTCACGGCGCAGGAAGTCCACGGAGATGACGCCCACCCGACGGTCCATATTCCGGGGACCCACCAGTCGGACCCCGGAAATATCCGCAAGGCCGTCCAGAAGCCTGGCACACAGCGCCCTCTCATGCTGCCGCAGAACGTCCACGCCCGTCTCCTCAATAAAGCGCAGGGCCGCCTCCCAGCCGTAGCAGCCGGGGAGATTGGCTGTACCGGACTCAAACCGGTCCGGCAGATAGGGCGGCAGGTACTCGCTGTCCGAGGCACTGCCGGTGCCGCCGGCGATCAGAGGCGTCAGCTTTTGGGCGAAATCGTCCCGCAGCAGCAGCGCGCCCACGCCGCCGGGGCCCAGCAGCCCCTTGTGGCCCGGTACCGCCATGGCACTGAGGCCGAAAGCCTGAAAGTCCACAGGGAGGTGTCCCGCCGTCTGGGCGGCGTCCAGCGCAAAGGGCACGCCCTTTTCCGTGCAGATGCGGCCGATAGCCGCCGCGTCCTGCACCGCGCCGCAGACATTGGAGCCGTGGGCCATGATGACCAGTCTCGTATTCTCCCGGAACAGCCCCGGCAGGGCGTCCAGATCTGCAAAACCCTCGGCGTCACAGGGAACGCGGCTGACCGCCACTCCCGGCAGGCGCAGCAGCGGCCGCATGACCGCGTTGTGCTCCATGCTGCTGACGATGCAGTGGTCGCCGGGGCGCAGAAGGCCGGAGATGATCATATTCAGCCCCGCCGTAGCACCCGGCGTCAGGATAACGTGGGTAGGCGGCTCCGGGAAATCGAACAGCCGGGCCAGTCGCTGCCGCAGTGTCAGCGTCACCAGCCCCGCCTCCTGGGCGGCGGTATACACGGAACGGTTCACGTTGGCTCCCACGCAGTCCAGATAGTATTTCATCCGGTCGCTGACCCCCGCCGGCTTGGGGAACGACGTGGCGGCGTTGTCAAGATAAATGGCCTCCATGCAGGCACCTCCTCACAGCTCGTGACCCATCATACCACAGAAAGTGAAGTTTGTCACGGTCTTGACTTTTCCGGTACAGTGTCGTATAATGGCATCGCTATTCTTTAAAAGAAATAACGCAAAGGAGAGACACATCACATGAAAAAAGTAAGTTGGATCGTGGTCATCGCCGGCGCGGTGGTCGGTCTGGCCGCTGTGGTGCTGACCCATCTGGGCAACCCCGCCAACATGGGCTTCTGCATCGCCTGCTTCCTGCGGGACATCACCGGCGCGGTGGGTATGCACGGCGCAGCCAAGGTGCAGTACGTCCGGCCGGAGATCATCGGTCTGGTGTTGGGCGCGTTCATCATGTCCGTGGCCACCAAGGAGTTCCGGGCCAAGGCCGGCTCCTCCCCCGCCACACGCTTCGTGCTGGGCGCCTTCGTCATGATCGGCGCACTGGCCTTCCTGGGCTGCCCCCTGCGGATGGTCCTGCGTATCGGCGGCGGCGACCTGAACGCCGTGGTGGGCCTGGTGGGCTTCAGCCTGGGCGGCTTCGTCGGCTTACAGTTCCTCCAGCGCGGCTTCTCCCTGAAGCGGGCCTATCCCGTTGGGAAGGGCGAGGGCGGCGTGCTGCCCATCGTGATGACCGGCCTGCTGATTTTGGTCATCGCCGTGCCCAGCCTGTTCAAGTTCAGTGAGGAGGGCCCCGGCTCCAAGCACGCGCCCATGCTGGCCGCACTGCTGATCGCCGTGGTGGTGGGCGCTCTGGCCCAGCGCGCCCGCCTGTGCATGGTGGGCGGCATCCGCGACGCCATGCTGTTCAAGGATTTCAAGCTGCTGTACGGCTTCGTGGCCATCTTCGTGGTCGTCCTGGCGGGCAACCTGATCACCGGCAGCTTCAAGCTGGGCTTTGAACTGCAGCCCATCGCCCACAGCAGCCAGCTGTGGAACCTGCTGGGCATGGTCCTGGTGGGCTGGGGCAGCGTGCTGCTGGGCGGCTGCCCCCTGCGTCAGCTGATCCTGGCCGGCGAGGGCAACGGTGACAGCGCCGTGACCGTGTTCGGCATGATCGTGGGCGCGGCCTTTGCCCACAACTTCGGTCTGGCCGGCAACGCCGACGCCATGAACGAGGCCAAGGAGATCGTGGTGGGCGGCATTTCCAACAACGGCAAGGTAGCCGTGTGCCTGGGTATCGTCATCATGCTGGCCGTGTCCCTGTGGAATATGCCCAAGGCTGTCAGCGCGCCTGTTGAGGCCGCCAAGTAAAGGAGGAACATCACAATGACTGTTGACGCAAGAGGTTATTCCTGCCCCATGCCCGTGGTGATGGTGCAGAAGGCCGTAAAGGCCGACGCCCCCGCCACCCTGGAGGTGCTGGTGGACAACCAGTGCTCCGTGGAGAATGTCACCCGGTTTGCCGAGAGCAGCGGCTACAAGGTCGCCGTGGCGCCGGAGGGTCAGGACTTCCGTCTGTCCCTGTCCATATGTGCCGCTATATCGATACGTTGCACACCTATCTGTCCGCCCTGCTGACCTGCCAGCGCCTGACGGCGGCGGGGGTCCGGGCCCGGATGATGCCGGTGCCCCGCAAGCTCAGCGCCTCCTGCGGCACCTGCGTGGACTACGAGGCAGCGGGGCCGCTGCTGGAGCAGATGGACACCGATGTGGAGCGCGTGTTCGCCGTGGCTGGCGAGACATACACCCTGCTGCTGGAAAACGAATGAAAAGAAGTGACCGCCTCCGCGGTCACTTCTTTTCATTCCCGGCCCTCGGGCCGTAGCGCCTATTTCTTGTTTTTACGGGCCAGACGGGCGATGTCGCCCACGCCGTCCAGCACGATGCTGGGGCGGTAGGCGTAGGTGCGGAGCGTCTCGCGCGTCGAGACGCCGGAGAGCACCAGCACCGTGGACATACCGCTTTCCAGGCCGGAGATAACGTCGGTGTCCATGCGGTCGCCCACCATCACCGCGTCGGCGGAGTGGCAGTGCAGCAGCCGCAGGCCGGTCCGCATCATCAGGGGGTTGGGCTTGCCGCAGAAATAGGCCTGCTTGCCGGTGGCCATCTCCACCGGGGCGATCAGCGCCCGGCAGGCCGGGGCAATGCCCTTTTCAATATTGCCGGATACATCGGAGTTGGCACCAATGAGCTTGGCCCCCTGCAAAACCAGGTTTACCGCCCGGGTCAGGGTGTCCAGGGAGTAGGCCCGGCCCTCGCCCACCACCACATAGTCGGGGTTCACGTCGTTCATGGTGATGCCCGCGTCGTACAGGGCGTTCTGCAGCCCCGACTCGCCGATGGCGAACACGGAGCAGCCAGGGGACTGATCCTTCAGGAAGGCCGCCGTGGCCAGGGCACTGGTATAGAAATGCTCCTCCGGCACATCCAGTCCCATCCGGGCCAGCTTCTGCTGCAGCTCACGGGGCGTGTAGCCGCTGTTGTTGGTCAGGAACAGGTACTCCTTGTTCTCCTCATGCAGCCACTGGATGAAATCCGCCACGCCGGGCAGGATGCGGTTCCCGTGGTAGATGACGCCGTCCATGTCGCAGATAAAGCCTGTTTTCTGGTTGAAGTCGATAAAGTCTTTCGGCATAATGGCCCCTCCCGTCTGTTGCTGCTCCCAGTATACCACAGCGCGGCGGCGCTTTCCATAAGGAGAACGTAAAATTTTACCGCTTCCCGGCATAAAAAGGCCCGCCTTGCAGCGGGCCTTTTCGATGTACTTACTTGCTCAGGTACTCGTCGATGGACTTTGCGCCCAGCTTGCCGGCACCCATGGCCAGAATGACGGTGGCCGCGCCGGTCACAGCGTCGCCGCCGGCATACACCGCCTGGCGGGAGGTCAGGCCCTCCTCGTTGACGATGATGCCGCCCTTCTTGTTGACCTCCAGGCCCTTGGTGGTGGACTTGATCAGGGGGTTGGGGGTGGTACCCAGGGACATGATCACAGCGTCCACGGGAAGCTCAAACTCGCTGCCCTTCTTCTCCACGGGGCGGCGGCGGCCGGAGGCGTCCGGCTCGCCCAGCTCCATCTCGATGCAGGTCATGCTCTTGACGCAGTCCTGCTCGTCGCCGTTGATCTGGACGGGGTTGTTCAGCGTCTTGAAGATGACGCCCTCCTCGATGGCGTGCTCCACCTCCTCGTGACGGGCGGGCAGCTCCTCCATGCCGCGGCGGTACACCACGTACACCTCAGCGCCCAGCCGCTTGGAGCAGCGGGCGGCGTCCATGGCCACGTTGCCGCCGCCGACCACGGCCACGGTCTTGCCCTTCAGGTCCATGATGGGCGTGTCGCTGTCCTCGCGGTAGGCCTTCATCAGGTTGATACGGGTCAGGAACTCGTTGGCGGAATAGACGCCCTTCAGGTTCTCGCCGGGGATGTTCATGAACATGGGCAGGCCCGCGCCGGAACCGATGAACACGGCCTCAAAGCCGTACTCCTCCATCAGCTCGTCGATGGTGATGGTGCGGCCCACCACGGTGTTGGTCTCCACCTTGACGCCCATGGCCTTCAACCCGTCCACTTCCTTCTGGACGATGGCCTTGGGCAGACGGAACTCGGGAATGCCGTACACCAGCACGCCGCCGGCCAGGTGCAGCGCCTCGAACACCGTGACCTCATAGCCCTTCTTGGCCAGGTCGCCGGCGCAGGTCAGGCCCGCGGGGCCGGAGCCGATCACAGCCACCTTATGGCCGTTGAGGGCGGGGACCGCCGCGGCCTCGGTGCTGTGGGCGTTGTGCCAGTCGGCCACAAAGCGCTCCAGCCGGCCGATGCCCACGGGGTCGCCCTTCTTGCCGCGGACGCAGTGCATCTCGCACTGGCTCTCCTGGGGACACACGCGGCCGCACACAGCGGGCAGAGAGCTGGTCTGGTGGATGACCTGATAGGCGCCCTCATAATCCTTTCCCACGATCTTCTGGATGAATTCGGGGATACGCACGTTGACGGGACAGCCGTCCACGCAGGGGTGGTTCTTGCAGTTCAGGCAGCGGGCCGCCTCGTCAAGCGCCTGCTCCTCGGTGTAGCCCAGGGCCACCTCCAGGAAGTTTTTATTGCGGACATTGGGGTCCTGGGAGGGCATTTCGTTCTTGTCCAAACGCATATTGATCTTAGCAGCCATCTTACTTTACCTCCTGCTTGAACAGATTGCAGACTTCCTCGTGCTTACGCACCTCGAAGTCGTGGTACATCTGGTTGCGCTTCACCGCCAGATCCCAGTCCACCTTCTGGCCGTCGAAATCGGGGCCGTCCACGCAGGCGAACTTCGTCTCGCCGCCCACGGTCAGGCGGCAGCCGCCGCACATACCGGTGCCGTCGATCATGATGGGGCTCATGGAGACGGTGGTGGGCATATTGTAGGGCGCGGTGGTCTTACAGACGAACTTCATCATCACCATGGGGCCGATGGCGAAGATCTCGTCGTACACATTGCCCTCGTCCAGCAGCTCCTTCAGCGCCTCGGTGACCAGACCCTTGCGGCCGTAGGAGCCATCGTCGGTGCAGACCTTCAGCACGGAGGAGACCGCCTTGAACTTATCCTCCAGAATGACCACGTCCTTGCTCTTGAAGCCGACCACCGCGTGGACCTCGGCGCCGCAGTCGTGAAATTTCTTCAGCACAGGATACGCGATGGCGCAGCCCACGCCGCCGCCGACCACGCAGACCTTCTTCTTGCCCTCGGTCTCGGTGGGCTTGCCCAGGGGACCCACGAAATCATGCAGGCACTCGCCCTGCTGCTTGTGGCTCAGCTTCTCGGTGGTGGCGCCCACGGTCTGGACGATGATGGTCACGGTGCCCTTCTCGCGGTCATAATCATGGATAGTGATGGGGATACGCTCGCCGTTCTCATCCACACGCAGGATGATGAACTGGCCCGGCTCTGCCTTTTTGGCCACCATGGGTGCCTCGATCTCATAGAGGATCACAGTGGGCTTGAGCGCTTCTTTCTTGACGATACGGTACATACATCACGGCTCCTTCACTTTGTATTTTGCGGCGGAACAGCCGCCGTCGGTTTCCGTTCTTTCTATTGTATCATTCCACAGAGAAACCGTCAATTATCAGATATTCTAAATCCCGGAAACAAATGGAAAAAACCGCCGCCATACCCGTGTATGGCGGCGGTTTTTATGGCTTGTCAGCTGGTCACGCGGACGGTGCAGGATATCTCGGTGCTGCCGATCTTGATGGTCAGCGTCGTCTCGCCGCGGCTGACGGTCTTTACCGTGCCGTCGGCGGAAACGGTGGCGATGGAGCTGTCGGCGCTGCTCCACGCGGCTGTCATGTCGGTGCCCTTCACCGTGAAGGAGCAGCTCAGGCCCACCGGCAGGGATATGTCGAACGTGCCGTCGTTGGGCTTGATGGTCGTGCCGTATTCGCTCTCCAGCGTCAGCTTGCTGACATCCACGCTGCCGGTGCTGGGCTTGTTGCTGTTATTGGGCTTGGTGGTCGTGCTGTTGTTGTCGGGCGTATCGGTGCCGTTATCCGGCGCGTCGCTCTCATCCTTGACGGTGACGGTGCAGGTGACGGACTCGCCGTTCACCTCGGCGGTAATGACCGCGTTGCCCTTGGTCAGCGCCGTCACCTCACCGGCGGAGTTGACGCTGGCCACGGTGGGTGCGCTGCTGCTCCAGGCCGCGGCATCCTCCGTGCAGTTGACCTTCAGCTCGTCCTTCTCGCCCACATTCAGCACCAGAACGGTGCGGTTCAGGGAGATAGTCGGCGTGACGGGCGTGTCGTCAGGCTTGTCGATGGTGTCGTCGGGCTTGTCCACATCGGTAATGGGGGGCTTCTCGCCAGTGATGGCCTCCTTGATCTGGTCGCCGAAGATCAGCCACACCACCAGTGCCGCCAGCAGGATCAGAACAATGACGGCCACGGGACCCAGGACGCTGGGCGTTTTGCGGCGGCGGCTCTCGGCGGCGCGGCGGCCACGGCTCTTCCGCAGCTTACCGCTGTAATAGGCCTCGTCTTCCTCGCAGAAGGGGCAGGTCTTATAGCTATCGGAGAACATCTCTCCGCACTTGGGACATTTGATCAGACTCATTATAGAAAACCTCCATACCGGGCATTGGATTTACATAATACATATCATACTCATTTTTGTGCCGCCCGTCAACTGCATTTCGAGGAAATTCATCCTTTTTTTACAACACATCACGGCGGCACTTGCTTTTCCCGGCCGTGCTTCTTATAATAGAGCCAGAGAAATGCGGGGAGGCGCAACTATGAACACCATTTTCATCGGCATCGCCGGCGGCACCGACAGCGGCAAGACCACGCTCACCGAGCACCTGGCTGCACGCTTCGGCAGCGACATCAGTGTGGTACACCACGACAACTACTACAAGCGGCAGGACAGGCCCTTCGCCGAGCGCTGCCTGCAAAACTACGACCATCCCGACGCCTTCGACACCGACCTGATGATCGAGGACCTGAAGGCGCTGAAGCGGGGCGAGACCATCCACTGCCCCGTGTACGACTACGCCATCCACAACCGCACCGACGAGACGGTGGAGATCAAGCCCACCAAGGTGGTCATCGTGGAGGGCATCCTGATCTTCCAGAACAAGGCGCTGCGTGACCTGTTGGACATCAAGATCTTTGTGGAGACAGACGCCGACGTGCGTATCCTGCGCCGCGCCCTGCGGGACGTGGAGGAACGCGGACGGTCGCTGGAGTCCGTGGTAAATCAGTACCTGACCACCGTGAAGCCCATGCACGAACAGTTTGTGGAACCCACTCGGAAGTTTGCGGACATCATCGTGCTGGAGGGCGGACACAACCTGGTGGCGCTGGATATGATCATGCAGCGCATCGCCGGACATATCAAGGAGAACTGACATGGCAAAGGTCCTACGGCATATATTGGCTGTCCTCTGCCTGCTGGCGGCGGTGTTCTTCCTGCTGCCGCTGGGCATAGGTATCCTGCACTTCGGCATGGTCTGGCCGGCGGCACTGCTATTGCTGTGCGCTGCGTGGCTCACATGGCCGGACTTCTTCCGCCGCTTGCTGCGGCCAAAATGGCTTCGCGCGCTGGCGGGCTGTGTGATCGCCGTGTGTATGACGGCCATTCTGGTAACGCTGGGTAAAATGGCCATGGCCGCCGCGGACCGGCCCGCCGACGGACAGGACTGCACCGTGGTGGTGCTGGGCTGCCAGGTATTCCCGGACGGCCACCCCAGCCTGATGCTGCGGGGCCGCATCAACGCGGCCTATGACTATCTGACCGCACACCCGGACGCCCTGTGCGTCGCCTCCGGCGGGCAGAACGGCAGCGAGCCCATCAGCGAGGCACAGTGTATCCGTGACACGCTGGTGAGCATGGGCAGCGCGCCGGAGCGTATCCTGCTGGAAGACCAGTCCGCCTCCACCGAAGAGAACCTGGCCTTCTCCGCCGCGCTGCTGCGGGAGAAGGGCCTGTCCACGGACGTGGCCATCGCCTCGGACAACTTCCACCAGCTCCGCGCCGCCATCTGGGCGCAGCGCAGCGGCCTGACACCGTATTCCGACGGCTGCGCCAGCCCCTGGTTCCTGACCGCCGGCTACTGGGCGAGGGAGACGGCGGCACTGCTGTACATGGTAGTCACCGGCGGATGAACGGGCGTTTCCCGGGATTTCGCGAGTTAGTGTATGCTAACTAAAAACCTTGAATTTCCACGGAAAATGGGGTTGATTTTTTCATTTTTCACACCTGTCCCAACGGCGCTATCAGCCCCGCTGAGTAATTGAACCAAGCACAACGATGAGGAAAAGTGACCGGCACCGCCGGTCACTTTTTTGTTGTATCCTACCGATTTTTGTATTACAATGGTGTCATCATGGTATCAACATGGTATCAACGCAGTGTCACCATGATATCATCCGCCGATAAGGGCAGACACCCCTTTGTCAACGGATAGTACCGGCTATGTACAGAGGAGGAAGCGGCATGGAGCACTGGGATGAGCTGTGGCCGGGCGGTTTTCGCTTCCGCTTTGACGACAACGTGTTCAAGCCCTCCACCGACACGTTCCTGCTGGGAGCCTTTGCCGAAGTGCGGCGTGGTGAGCGCGTCTGTGACCTGGGCGCCGGGATCGGCCTGCTGGGCCTCCTGCTGCTGGCGCGGCAGCAGGAACTGCACATCACCAACATTGATATCGACAGTGCTGCCTGTGCGCTGGCGGAAGAAAACGCCGCCGTCAATGGTCTGGAGGACCGCGTTGCCGTGCTGCGGGCCGACCTGCGGGATCGGACAGCTCTGCCAAAAGCCGGGAGTTTCGACCTGTGCGTGGCCAATCCGCCCTATTTCCCGCCCCACACAGGACGGGTGGCGGAGGGAAGACGGGGCACGGCCCGGTCCGAAACCGCCTGCACCTTTGACCAGTTGTGTGCTGCGGCAGCGTATCTGCTCCGCAGCGGTGGACGGTTCTGCCTGGTCCACCGGGCGGAACGGACGGCGGAGCTGATGGACGTCCTGCGCCGCCACCGGCTGGAGCCGAAGGTGCTGCGCTTCGTGCAGAAGGACGCACAGACGCCGCCGCGGCTGGTGCTGCTGTCCTGCCGCCGTCACGGCGGGGCCGGACTGGCGGTGCACACGCCGCTGCTGCTGCAAGCAGACGGCGGCGAAGGCGGCGAGCTGCGCCGCATTTATTTCAAGGACAGGGGGTAATTCCCAATGGCAGGTATCCTGTATCTGGTGGCCACGCCCATCGGCAACCTGGGCGACTTCTCGCCCCGCGCCGTGGAGACGCTGACCCGGGCAGACTTCATCGCGGCGGAGGACACCCGCGTCAGCGTGAAGCTGCTGAACCATTTTGACATCAAAAAGCCGCTTGTCAGCTACCACGAGCACAACCGCGCTGCGGCTGGTCAGGCCATTTTGGAACGTCTGCTCTCCGGCGAAACGTGCGCGCTGGTCACCGATGCCGGCACCCCGGCCATCAGCGATCCGGGGCAGGAGCTGGTGGCCCTGTGCGCCGAAAACGGCGTGACGGTACAGGCCATTCCCGGCTGCTGCGCCGCCATCGCCGCCCTGGCCGTGTCCGGGCTGGACACCCGGCGCTTCACCTTCGAGGGCTTTCTGCCCTCCGGTAAAAAAGAGCGCCGCGCTGCCCTGGATGAGCTGACCGGCGAGGCGCGCACCATGGTGTTTCACGAGGCGCCCCACCGCCTGCGTCAAACCCTCGCCGACATGGTGGAGCTGCTGGGAGACAGGCCCGCCGCCCTGTGCCGTGAGCTGACAAAGCTCCATGAAGACACGGTCCGCACCACACTGGGCCAGGCCGCGGCCTTCTACCGGGACAACGAGCCACGGGGGGAGTACGTTCTGGTGGTAGCGGGCCGGGAGAAGCAGAACCTGCCGGCCCTGACGCTGGAAGAGGGCGCAGCACGGGTGCTGGCCCTGCGGGACGGCGGTATGAAGCTGAAAGAGGCCGTGCGTCGGGTAGCGGACGACACCGGCCTGCCCCGCAACGCCCTGTACGATACCGCGCTGAAAGCATAAGACGAAAAAAACAGTGCCGCCCCAGTGGGCGGCACTGTTTTTTCTTGTTTTCAGGTCTTTTGCAGCTCGCGCCTGCACTTGGCGCAGATATTCT
>ENA-ORLU01002203-ORLU01002203.1-human-gut-metagenome-genome-assembly--contig:-NODE-2203-length-11924-cov-2.659998_pt1 | contig 11924 bp, 9 predicted proteins | sample MGYA00243009_ERZ508833 | MGnify/ENA primary metagenome ERZ508833 (study PRJEB26277, sample SAMN04329763) | human gut metagenome | biome: human-associated habitat | host: Homo sapiens | place: USA...
CATTCTCAAAGCAGATCGGCTGAATGCCTTTGATCTGATCGTAAACGTTCAGACCGGCATCTTTGGTGATCTTCTCAGCCTCTTCGATAGAAGAGATGCCGTAGCTGTTCAGGACAGCGTTGATTTTATCAATACGTCTTTCATATGATTCAAATAAAGCCATGATCTATATTCCTCCTCGATTACTCTTTTCTCGGGTCAATGATTTTAACAGCATCTGCGATACGGCCATACTGACCTTTTGCTTTCTCGTAAGCAGTGTTGGGGTCATCGCCCTTTTTGATGAAGTCGGTCATTTTGCCGAGGTTTACAAACTGGTAACCGATGATGCAGCCCTCTTCGTCCAGGCCGATTCCGGTAACATAACCCTCTGCCATCTCCAGATAACGCGGGCCTTTTTTCAGAGTACCGTACATTGTACCAACCTGTGAACGAAGTCCTTTTCCAAGGTCTTCCAGTCCTGCTCCGATCGGAAGTCCGTCCTCTGAGAATGCACTCTGAGTTCTTCCGTAAACAATCTGAAGGAACAGTTCTCTCATAGCTGTATTAATAGCATCACATACAAGGTCTGTATTCAGAGCTTCAAGAAGTGTTCTTCCCGGAAGGATCTCAGAAGCCATAGCTGCGGAATGAGTCATTCCTGAACATCCGATTGTCTCAACAAGTGCCTCCTGGATGATTCCGTCTTTTACGTTCAGTGTCAGCTTACAAGTACCCTGCTGTGGAGCACACCAGCCTACACCATGCGTAAGTCCGGAGATATCTTTGATTTCTTTTGCCTTTACCCATTTAGCTTCTTCTGGAATTGGAGCTGCGCCATGGTTTACGCCCTGGGCTACCGGACACATCATTTCTACTTCGTGTGAATAAGTCATTGTTAAACTCCTTTCAAATATGTACTTATTTGAGCTTTTGTCTTTCGAACGGACCGTTTCCAGCCTGTTCACAGACCTATGGTTATTGTCTCACAAAATTGGCCATTCGTCCAGCCTATTTTGATAAAAAATTGCAAAGACCGCCGAAAAACGATAAAATTTCCGGCGGTCTTTGCAAACGATCTGTTTGATTTTCTTGCGATAAAACAAAATATTTTTAATTATCAGATTTTTTGATAATTTCCTTCGCATTTTTAAAGATATGACCCGACGGGATCACACCGCGGACGCAGGATAGCGGGTAAATGTTGGAATTTCTTCCGACAACGGTTCCCGGATTCAGCACGCTGTTGCAGCCGACCTCAACCTCATCGCCGAGCATCGCACCGAATTTTTTCAGTCCGGTTTCGATCTGCTCATCGGCGCTTTTGACAACGACAAGCTTCTTGTCGGATTTTACATTGGAAGTAATGGAACCGGCACCCATGTGCGCTTTGTAGCCAAGAACAGAGTCACCGACGTAATTGTAGTGCGGAACCTGTACTTTATTAAAGAGAATGACATTTTTCAGCTCGGTGGAGTTACCAACGACAGCGCCCTCGCCGACGATGGCATTTCCGCGGATAAAAGCACACTGGCGGATCTCCGCGCCTTTTCCGATGATGCATGGGCCGCTGATGGAAGCGGTCGGTGCGATACTGGCATCTTTTGCGATCCAGATATTTTCACCGCGTTTTTCGTATTCTGCCGGATCAAGCGTCTCACCGAGTTCAAGAATAAAGTCCTTGATGAGCGGAAGCACTTCCCATGGATACGTTTTGCCTTCAAAGATTTTTGCGGCAATGGTCTGGGTTAAATCATAAAGTTCAGAAATGGTTGCATCTTTCATGAGTGATTCATCCTTTCTTTTTTCTGTTCCTGTTTATCTTACCACATTTCAGGTGTTCTGTGCGGTCTTTTTTCTGTTCGAAGAAGACTTTGCAGAAGAGCTTCTTGAAGACGTGCTTTTTCCGGCACCGGAACGTGTGGAAGAGGCTTTTTTATAGTACGGCGCAGACGCATCAAAACTGCTCTTTAACTGGAACTGGTTCCGCATCTGCTTTACATTCACGGTGTGGCGTGTTACAAAGTTTTCCAGTTTTCCCATATATTCCTCAGAGGTAATGGATCCCTCCGCCACATAGGTGAGTCCCTTTTCCCAGCTTGCTGTCAGCTCCGGGTTCAGAAGCGGGCGGATGGACTGGTGGACGACGTCATAGATCATTTCACCGAGCTGCGTTGGTGTGATGACCTGTGTCTTTTTGTTCAGCGCGAGATACTTGATAAAGACAAGCTTTTTTAAGATCTCCGCACGCGTTGCACTCGTTCCGATGCCGCTTCCCTTGATCTGCTCACGCAGCTCCTCATCTTCGATGAGCTGTCCGGCATTCTCCATTGCAAGGATCATGGAACCGGAAGTATAACGCTTCGGCGGGGAGGTTTCGCCCTCTTTAATTGAAAGGCCGAGCAGGTTTAGTTCGCTGCCTTTCTTTAACTGGGACAGCGCGACAAGAAATGCGGGATCGCACGTTGTTTCCTCGTCCTTTTTTCCGTCCTCGTCCTCATCCTTTTTACGGAAGAAGGAGTAGTGCATTGCTTTTAAGTAGCCCTCCTCCACGAGAACACGGAAGTTGGAAAAGAACTGTTCGCCGCCGATTTCCGTCACAAGCGCGACCTTCTGATAGACGGCCGACGGATAGAAGATGCTAAGAAAACGGCGGACAATCGTTTCGTATACTTTGGCGGAAAGCTCCGAAAGATTCCGCAGATTGCCAAGGCCCTGTCCGGTTGGAATGATTGCGTAGTGGTCAGTGATCTGTTTATCATTCGTATAACGGGTGGAACCGATCTTTTTCCAGCTCTCGCCCTGTAAAATTTCATCCGCAAGACCGCGGCAGATGTTGTACTGCTGCAGGCCGCGCAGGTTCTTGCTGATTTCCTTTGCAACGGCAGAAGAAAGCACACGGGCGTCGGTACGCGGATAGGTAACCAGCTTTTTCTCGTAAAGCTCCTGGACGACTTTCAGTGTTTCATCCGGGCTGATTTTGAAGAAGCGGGCACAGTCGTTCTGCAGCTCCGCAAGGTTGTAGAGCAGCGGCGCATTTTTATTCTCTTTTTTCCGCTCCATTTTCAGAACGCGCGGGATCAGAGGATTCTGTGCTTTTAATTCGTCAATCAGCTTCTGTGCGTCTTCTTTTTTCTGGAATCCATTCTCCTTATAGAGAAGCGGCGAGTTAAAATAGCGGCTTTCTTTAACGGCACGCCATTCGCCTTCGAAATTCCGCCCGTTAAAAGAAAGACCGGCGATGACACGGTAGAACGGTGTTTTTACGAAACTGCGGATTTCGCGTTCGCGGCGCACGACCATGCCGAGCACGCATGTCATGACACGGCCGACGGAGATGGACTGGTATTTGGTGCCGAGATACGATGCGACGGCGTTTCCGTATTTTAACGAGAGAAGACGGGAAAAGTTAATGCCCATCAGGTAATCTTCTTTGGCACGGAGATAAGCGGAAGCTGAGAGATTGTCGTATTCGCTTTCATCCTTCGCTTCGCGGATGCCGCGCAGGATTTCTTCTTCTGTCTGTGAATCAATCCAGACACGTTTCTGCTTCTTGTCTTTGATACCGGCCATCTGTGCGACGAGGCGGTAGATATATTCTCCCTCGCGCCCGGAGTCGGTACAGACATAAATGGTCTCGATATCTTCCCGGTGGAGCAGGCCGCTCACGATGTTGAACTGCTTTTTTACTTCCGGGATTACTTCATATTTAAAGTTTTCAGGCAAAAAAGGCAGGGTCTCAAGACTCCACCTTTTTAACGCAGGATCGTATTTTTCCGGGTAGCTCATCGTAACCAGGTGGCCGACGCACCAGGTTACGATGGAAGTTTCCGACTCCAGATACCCGTCCCTGCGCTGCATATTCTGTTTTAATGCTTTTGCGAATTCCTGAGCGACGCTCGGCTTCTCCGCAATGTATAAGGATTTTGTCATTTATCTGCACTCATCATTCGAAGCGGCCAGGCAAGGAGCAGTCCGCCTCCGATCATATTTCCGATAGTTACAATTACCATACTTTTCAGCGCGGCGGTAAGAGAGATACCGCCCGGAACGAGAAGTGCGGCGGTAACGAAGGTTGCCATATTGGCAATGCAGTGTTCGAAACCGGCAACAACGAATCCGGAGATACAAAGTATGATCATGAAAAATTTCGCAACTTCATTTTTGCATTTCATGCCGCAGGCAACGGCAAGGCAGACAAAGAAGTTGCAGAGAATGGCGCGGAAGAACATTTCTCCCACAGGAATGGAAAGTTTGTTCCCAATAAAGCCCGCATAGTAATCAGCGGTGCCGGAAGCGCCTGCCAGTACGAAAATCACGGAGAGGATCAGACATCCGACGAAATTTCCGATGTAGCTGACGAGCCATACTTTTCCAACCTGCGTCCACGATACTTTTTTATCGAAGGCACCAAACGCCATGACAAGATTGTTTCCGGTAAAAAGCTCTGCGCCGATGAACACGATCAGAAGAACCGCGATAGCAAACACGATACCGCCAAGCAGCTTGCCCCACGCAGGATCGGAACCCTGGAAGACATTGCCGACTACGTTGGAGAAGATCATGGCAACGACGATAAAAAAGCCTGCCATGACCGAGCGGAGAAAGTATTTTCCAGGCTGTTCTTTCAGCAGCTTCGCCTTGTTTACCGCTGCCTCTGAAAATTTTTGTACGTCATCATAAGGCATATGTTACTCCTTTCTTATGCCCCGCGTGCAGCAGGGGACATATCCCCGTTTTTTGTGTCCTGGGGATGGCCATTATTCCCGGGACACTTTGTGGAACGGTCACCGGGTTCGCTCTTTCGACTTTGGCTATTATATCATCCCCGGGGAAAATTCGCAATGAAGGAACGCGAAAAAACTGCATTTCCGCAGAAATGTCAGAAAATGGAAGAGAAAGTAACACATTGTATGAGAATGAGAAAAGAAATTAAGATTGGAGATTTGTCCTATTTTTCTGGCGTTCTGTCATACGATACCAGACAGGAAGCTGATATAATAAGCGCATGGATCCTGAAAAATATAAGAAGGAGAGAACGACATGATTACATTAAATGGAACATGGCAGATGAACTGCAAGGGGGAAGACTCCTGGCAGGAAGGACAGGTGCCGGGAACGGTTTACACCGATCTGCTTCGCAATGGACAGATGAAAGACCCGTATGTAGGAGAAAACGAGGATGAGGTGCGGGATCTTTCCTACAACGATTATACGTACCGCAGAACATTTAAAAGAAGCCGACGTAATCTTCTCCGACAACTTCTTCGATCTGCTGCCGGGCGAGAGCCACGTGATTACTGTGGAAGAAGTACGGTCAGCGGAGCACATTGACGTGAAGACGATAGAAGAGGAATTGATTGTCTTGAGTAATTACCAAATTGGAAGAGAATAGCGTAATTTACTAAAAAGGTCTGAGCAAAAATCGAGTTGATGTAGTGTAATTCGATTTTGCTCAGACCTTTTGATTATTTTAGAAAAAAATATTATATTGAGAATTTTTTGACTTCTTCCGAGGTAAGATCAATTAGCTTTTTACCATGCTTTTTTGCATATCGAGACAATTCCAGCAGATTTACATGGATGGAGACTGTGCCTATACAGTCTATCAGGGAGGAACTACTGCATAGGGTGGTTTCATTCGTGTAATTATGTGCAACAATTTATTGGATTGCTATAGAATTATGGAATTAAAATCGACGCTATTGTAGAAATAAAAGAAAAAATTTGAAAAATTTTAAAAATTACCGTTGACAAATTGAGAGAACAGTGCTAGAATCTATAAATGTCAGCAGGATATAAGCGCTGACGAAAAACAAGATATGGGATCTTAGCTCAGCTGGGAGAGCATCTGCCTTACAAGCAGAGGGTCATAGGTTCGAGCCCTATAGGTCCCATACTTATCAAAAATTACATATGGCGAGATAGCTCAGTTGGCTAGAGCACGCGGTTCATACCCGCGGTGTCGAGGGTTCGAATCCCCCTCTCGCTACGTCAGAAACTCCTGTGTGAACGGGAGTTTTTTTGCATCCTGAAATACTTACAAAAATCGAACAGATGATTTCTTTTTGAAGGTGGATATTGTATAATGAGAAAAGAATATAAGTACAGAGGAGGTTTTTCGTGAAACTATTTCATTTATCCGATCTTCACATTGGAAAGCGTGTGAATGAGTTTTCCATGATCGAGGATCAGAAATATATTTTAACGCAGATTCTGTATGCAGCAGATCAGGAAAAGCCGGATGGGATTCTGATTTCCGGGGATGTGTATGACCGAACGATTCCGACGGCAGAGGCGGTGCAGGTGTTTGATGCGTTTCTGACCCGGCTTTCGGAGCAGAAAATTCCGGCTTTTATCATCAGCGGTAATCACGACTCGGCGGAGCGTCTGGCGTTTGGATCGAGTCTGATGGGGAAAAGCGGCATTTATTTTTCAAAGGTATATGACGGAACCGTAGAAAAGATTCCGATGCAGGACGCATATGGAACGGTCTGGATTTACCTTCTTCCATTTTTACGGCCGTCGACGATACGTCATGCTCTTCCGGAGCGTGCGGAGGAGGTGCAGTCTGCGGCGGACGCTGTGCGGATTGCGCTGGAGCAGACCAAAATCGATGAGAAGGAGCGGAATGTGCTTCTTGCGCACCAGTTTGTGACAGGGGCGAAGCGGTGCGATGCCGAAGAACTGCAGGTCGGTGATGTGGATCAGATACCGGCAGAACTCTTTGCTTTGTTTGAATATGTGGCGCTCGGCCATATCCATAGTCCGCAGAAAGTCGGCCGCGAGACGGTGCGCTACTGCGGTGCACCACTTAAATATTCGTTTTCCGAGGCGGGTCAGGAGAAGTCGATTACCGTCGTGGAATTAAAAGAAAAAGGCAGCGTGGACCTTCGTACGATTCCGCTGAAACCACTCCATGATCTCCGGAAAATCCGCGGAACGTATCTGGAAGTGACGGCGAAATCATTTTATGAGAACAGAGACTACGAAGATTACCTGCAGGTGACCCTGACAGATGAAGAGGATGTGCCGGACGGCATGGCAAAACTTCGGACCATTTATCCCAATCTGATGCGTCTCGAATATGATAATAAACGAACGCGGTCGAATGCAGAAGTCCGTGCGGCTGAACGTGTGGAGGAGAAGTCAGAGCTGGAGCTGTTTCAGGAGTTTTATGAGCTGCAGAATAACCAGTCGATGACAGAGGTGCAGGAACAGTTTGTAGAAGAACTATTGCGGGGGATGAAGGAATGAAGCCAAAGAAATTGACCATCAGTGCATTCGGCCCGTACGCGGACCGGATGGATCTGGATTTTACACAGCTGGGCGGCGGTGGATTACATCTGATCACAGGAGATACCGGCGCGGGAAAAACGACAATTTTTGATGCGATTACGTTTGCACTCTACGGCGAGGCGAGCGGTGAAATCCGGAAAGGGGAGATGTTCCGCAGCAAATATGCGAAACCGGAAGTACGCACCTTTGTAGAACTCACCTTCACATACCGCGGAAAAGATTACACCGTAAAACGGAATCCGGAGTATCTGCGCCCGAAAGACCGCGGCCAGGGGATGACAACAGAGAAGGCGAATGCAGAGCTGATTTTCCCGGACGAGCGGCAGACGGTCACAAAAAGTACGGAAGTGACCAAGGCGGTAATGCAGCTTCTTGGATTGGATCAGCGTCAGTTCCGGCAGATTGCCATGATTGCGCAGGGCGATTTTCAGAAACTTCTCCTCGCGGGAACGGCAGACAGGAGCGAAATTTTCCGAAAAATGTTCCATACGGAAATTTATCAGGAACTGCAGAACCGGCTGCGGGATGCGGCGAAAGCGCGGTGGAAAACGTATGATGAGAAAAAACGGAGCATCAGCCAGTATCTCGAGGGGATTGTCTGCCCGGAGGATGCGGTGTTTCAGAAAGAACTTGCAAAGCTGAAAAAAGAAAAATTTGACGGAGAGGTGATGCGCGGCATGGAGCTGCTGGCGCTCTGCATCGAGATGGATCAGGAGCGCCTTTCCAGGCTGGAAGAGGAGCGCAGTGCACTGGGAACGCAGATTGAACAGCAGAACCGGCTGCTTGGAAAGGTAAAAGAGAGCCGGAAGCGGCAGGAGGAAAAAGCCCAGAAAGAAAAAGAACTGGAGGAGCTGATCCCGGAAGAGGCGGAGAAACGGCAGAAGAGCGAACAGGCAGACCGGGAGGCCTCTGTCTGCAAAGAACTGGAAGCACAGATCCGCACAGGGCAGGAAAGCCTGGAACTGCTGCGGAAGATGAAACAGGAAAAAGAGGAACTTCTGGAACGGCGAAAGGAACTGCAGACGGCAGCGGAAGAAAAAGAAGGGCTGCGAACGGAGCAGGAACAGGCAAAAGCGCAGATTACAGAACAAAAAGAACAGGAAGAAGCACTTTCCGGAACGGAGACGCTTCTGGCACGGGCGGAGCAGAAAGAGACACAGGTACGGGAACGGCTTGAAACGATGACATCCTACCGTGAGGCGGTTCTTGCGGCGAATCAAAAGGCCGCAGTTCTGACCGAAGAGTTAAAGCATCTGCAGGAGCAGGAAAATGCGCTTTCGGTTCAGATGGAAACGACGGCGGTGCGGCTGGCAGAAAGACAGGATGCTGCCTTGCAGGAGGAAAAATGGCGGCAGGTAGGAAAAGAATTTTCACAGCTGCTGAGAAACTGGACGGCAGCGGAGAGAGAGTGGAAGGAGAAGCAGGAGGCGTATCGAAAAAGTCTGGAAATCAGAAATGATGTGCGGGAAACATATCAGGAGATGGAAAGGCTGTTTCTGGATGCGCAGGCGGGGATTCTGGCAGAAAATCTGACAGAGGGAACCCCGTGCCCGGTCTGTGGATCTGTGCATCATCCGGCACTGGCAAAAAAGGCGGAGCATGCGCCGGACAAAGAAACACTGGATCAGAAAAAAGAAGAACTGCAGAAGCAGAATGAAGTGACCGCGGCATTAAGCGAAGCGGCGGGAAACTTCGGAAGACAGACGGAAGCGGCAAGGGAAGAACTGGCACGGCGGATTGCCTGGAGAGCCGCTGCTCCGGCAAGGACAAAAGAAGCACCAGCGGATCAGAAATGCCAAAAAGAACAGGAACGTCTGGCACAGCTATCAGAAGAGCAGTTTGCACAGGCTGCCAAGGAAACAGAAAAACAGCTTGCATCAGAAGAAAAGCGTCAGAAAACGCGCCGGGAAGAATATGCGGCATATGAAAAACAGCAGCAGCAGGAACAGAAGCAGCGGGAAAAACGGAAACAGGTGATGGCAGAAAAACAGGCAGAGATTGGCCGGCTGGAAGGAGAAAAACAGACGTTTTCTGTACAGCTGGAACAGAAAATAGAAGAGATCTTAAAAACTGCGGCGGAAGATCAGAAGGCCGATGCAGGACAGCTGCAGACAGCTAAAGACAGATTGGGTACTTTTCAACAGGAACCGGAAAAAAAAGAGAGGCTTCAGCAGCTGATGCTGGCGGCATTGGAATGTGAAAAAGCTCTGGAGCATGAGAAAAATCAAGTTTCGATACGTAAAAAAGAGCTTCTTGCAAAACAAAAAGAATGGAAAGCTCTGAAACGGATCATTCAGACTGGGACAGAGCAGATGGAACAGCGGGAAAAAGCCATTCACGAAAAAGAACTACTGGAAACAAAAGTAAGGGAAATGGAAAAAACGCTGCTGGAAAAGATCGGGGAAAAAGAAGCACAGCTTGCTGGAAAAGATGAAACACAGCTGCGGACCGACATTTCCCAGTGGAGTGCGAAAAAAGCGCAGTTAGAGCAGGCACAGCAGGAAGCCCAAAAATTGTTCGACAAGGTAAAAAATCATCTGACCGAAGTGCGCGCAGCCATTGCAGCAATCCGTTCCCTCGAAGAGGCTGCAGAGACAGAAGATACCCTTCCTTCCGAAACAGAACTGCAGGAAAAAATTGCAGAGCTGACAGAGCAGAAACAAAAGATTGATCAGAAACACAGCGAACAGTACCATGCGGCGAATACGAACCGGGCCACATATCAGGCAGTGCAGAATCAGCAGAGCCAGATGCAGGCAGTGGAAGAGGAGTACAAATGGGTACGCGCACTCGCTGATACGGCTGGCGGCACTCTTGGCGGAAAGCGGAAAATCGAACTCGAGACGTACGTTCAGATGGCCTATTTTGACCGGATTCTGCGAAAAGCCAATCTCCGCTTCCTGACCATGAGCGGCGGGCAGTATGAACTGAAACGGCAGGAGGACGGTGCAAATAAAAAAGAAAAAGCCGGTCTGGATCTGAATGTCATCGATCATTATAACGGAACAGAGCGCAGCGTCCGTACTCTCTCCGGCGGTGAGTCCTTCCAGGCATCGCTTTCACTAGCACTTGGCCTTTCCGATGAAATCCAGTCGTACGCGGGAGGGATCCAGCTCGATGCGATGTTTGTGGATGAGGGCTTTGGTTCGCTCGACGAGGAGTCTCTGAATCAGGCAGTCAAGGCACTGGAGGGACTTGCCGGCGGAAACTGTATGGTCGGCATTATCTCCCATGTGCCGGAATTAAAAGAACGGATCGAGAAAAAGATCGTTGTGACAAAAAACAGAAGCCGTGACGGTGTGGGAAGCACAGCGGTGATTGAATAAAAGAAAAATCGCAGAAATGGTTTCCTAAATTTCTTGTCAGATGGCAGATGCAATGGTATAATAAGGGGCGTTGGACTTAAAAAGAAAGCGTGCAGCGAGTTATAGAACTCAATATTTTGTAGACCACCGGCCTTATGCGCCGGCTTGCAATAGAATGGAGGAAACCAATGAAAACTTCAGATTTTTACTATGATCTGCCAAAAGAACTGATTGCGCAGGATCCGCTCGAAGACCGCAGCGCCTCCCGCCTGATGCATCTGAATAAAGAAACCGGTGAATATGAGCATGGCCATTTCCGTGATATTCTGAAATACTTAAAACCGGGCGACTGCCTTGTGATCAACGTTACCAAAGTAATTCCGGCGCGTCTCTACGGTTCGAAAGTCGGCACCGATGCAGCAATCGAAATCCTTCTGTTAAAAAGAAGAGAAAACGATGTGTGGGAGACTCTGGTAAAGCCGGGAAAAAAATGCCGTCCCGGAACAAAGCTTGTTTTCGGGGGCGGTCTGCTCCGGGCAGAGGTACTGGAAACCGTAGAGGAAGGAAACCGTCTGATCCATTTTGAATACGAAGGAATTTTTGAAGAGATTCTGGATCAGCTTGGACAGATGCCGCTTCCGCCTTACATCACCCACCAGCTGGAGGACAAGAATCGTTACCAGACCGTGTATGCAAAGCATTCCGGATCTGCGGCTGCTCCGACGGCAGGACTGCATTTTACACCGGAGCTTCTGGAAGAAATCAAAGCAGAAGGTGTGGAGATTGCGCATGTAACGCTTCATGTCGGACTTGGAACTTTCCGTCCGGTAAAAGCGGATGATATTCTGGATCACCATATGCATTCGGAATTCTACCGGATCGAGGCATCTGAGGCAGAAAAGATCAACCGTGCAAAAGAGAGCGGACACCGAGTGATCTGCGTCGGAACGACAAGCTGCCGGACCGTAGAATCTGCGGCTGATGAAAACGGAAAGTTAAAAGAGTGCAGTGGATGGACAGATATTTTCATATATCCGGGCTATAAATTCAAGGTACTGGACTGCCTGATCACGAACTTCCATTTACCGGAGTCAACGCTGATCATGCTGGTAAGTGCGCTTGCCGGAAGAGAGCATGTGCTTGCGGCATATGAAGAAGCAGTTAAAGAGAGATATCGATTCTTCAGCTTTGGGGATGCGATGTTTATAGAATAGACGCAGAATCTGACAAATGTGAGGTTATGTCAGGGAACAGGAAATCATAAGATATTAACCGGAGAACGGGATTGTTCAAGTCATGTACAACTTTGAAAAATCTTGTTCTCCGTTTTTTGTATAGGTT
>ENA-ORLU01002205-ORLU01002205.1-human-gut-metagenome-genome-assembly--contig:-NODE-2205-length-11916-cov-2.560520_pt1 | contig 11916 bp, 8 predicted proteins | sample MGYA00243009_ERZ508833 | MGnify/ENA primary metagenome ERZ508833 (study PRJEB26277, sample SAMN04329763) | human gut metagenome | biome: human-associated habitat | host: Homo sapiens | place: USA...
GTAATGCGCTACTTGGGCGAAGACCCATGGGTGCGCCTTAAATCGATAAGTGATGCAATGGGCGGAGTTTCAAAGCTCACGGCATTGTCTCGCGGACGTAACCTGTTCGGATATGTTCCTTATCCGACATCCGTCTTGGAAGGATTCTACAAGGAAGCCATCAAGAACGGTCTGAACATTATGCGTATCTTCGATGCATTGAATGACCTGGACAACGTGAAAGAGTCAATCAAGTTGATTAACGAAATGGGAGGTATAGCTGATGGCGCAGTTTGCTATACGGTCGATCCTAAAGAAGAACCGGTTGAGCCGAAGGGATTCTTCGCCAAGTTGTTTGGCAAGAAGGCGGAAGCTCCCGAAAAGATATTTACGGATGAGTATTTCGTTGAGAAGGCTAAGGGGATGGAAGCCTACGGCGCAAAAATCATCACCTTGAAAGATATGGCAGGTTTGGTGAACCCGTCGAGAGCCGCGGCTTTGATTTCGAAACTGAAAGCCGCTGTCAAGGTTCCTGTGGATTTCCATACACACTGTACTCCGGGTTACGGCTTGGCTTCGGTTGTGATGGCGATGCTTAATGGCGTTGATATCGTCGATACGAATATTTGGTATTTCGGCGGAGGTTCGGCGGCTCCTTCGATTGAATTGGTATATATGTTTGCCGAGCGTCTTGGCATTAAGGTCGAGGTGAACATGGAGGTTGTGGGCAAGATTCGCAAAGAACTGAAGAATGTCCGTACGGAATTGGCGGATTTCGACCTGCATAAGGGTAACTTCCCGATTGACTTCGATCCGTTGACTGACAAGTTGCCGGCTGACGTGGAGGCTGAGTTCGATAAGGCGGTTGCAGCGGCGAAGGCCGACGACGAGGCTGCTTTGCTCGACGCTTGCCATGCTATAGAACGCTATTTCAATTTCCCGAAACCCAACCTGCTCGTCAAGGAGGCAGAGGTGCCGGGTGGCATGTACTCGAACATGGTGGCTCAGTTGAAGACTTTGAAATCGGAAGATTTGCTTGAGGATTCTATGCACCTTATTCCGAAGGTGCGTCGTGATGCCGGTCTGGTGCCGTTGGTTACCCCGACCAGCCAGATTGTCGGTTCGCAGGCAGTGAGTCTTGCTATTGACCGCAAGAGCGGCAAGGCTGACTATACGAACAAGTCGAACCAGTTCATTTCGCTCATCAAGGGAGAATATGGAAAGACTCCGGTGGCAATTACTCCTGAATTCAGAGAGAAAATCACAGGCAGTCCTGTAGAGCATCCGTTTGATGTGTCGACCTATAAGGCTCCGGAAAATGCGACCCTTGCAGAATTGGGCGGATGCAAATTGGCGGAAAACGAGCAGGAGTATCTGTTGCTGCAATTGTTGCCTTCCGTTGCCAACGGCTTCTTGAAGAAACGCCGCGAGGCGGAACACAAGGCTTCCGCTCCCGCTGTAGAAAAAGAAGAAGTGGCGGCTGCGCAAGACGATTCACCCATCACCGGACCGTGCGAACGCGCGCCGATGGGCGGTAAGGTGATAAAAGTCAGTGTCAAGGCCGGCGATAAAGTGAAGAAGGGCGATTTGCTCGTTGTCTACGAAGCGATGAAGATGGAAAACGAATTGACAGCGAATAAGGATGCCGTCGTGAAGCGTGTCTTCGTGAAGGTGGACGATGTTGTCGGAACTGACGCTCCGCTCGTGGAATTTGAAGGTTAGGACTTCGACGTTTAGATAGAATCTCATGAAAGAGGGATGGGCTGCTGCCTGTCCCTCTTTTTCGTTTCTTGGATAATGAAAATGTATTTTCATGTTTTCCCGATTATAGTTGATAATGCTTGCAAAACACAGCTTTGTCCTACGGTTTTAACCCCCTCGGCGCAAGCGCCACTCCCCCTATATGCTGAGGCACACAGGGGGAGAAAAAACATTGTCAACTCAAGCGACTCTGTCGCTATGGCTATCTTCTCCGCAAGCTCCGCGACAGGGGGAGAAAAACCGTTGTCGCTTTTTCGTTGCTTCGTCCCTGATGCCTTTCAACTCTGTCTTCAATAAAAACAGGGATATGCAGTTGGGTGCAAACAATCTCAATGCTTGTCAGATTTCTTAATCTGTGTTTGAGATATTGCGAATGGAATGCTTTTGTTAGTAATAATTAACTGTTTTTTTGAAAAAAAATAAAAATAACTTATTGTATTTTGCAATTAAAAATAAACAGAGGTATTCATCTGTCATACCGCTAAATAATTATGGATTTCGTCCCGGGAAGAATCATCGGCAGGGTGGCTTTGTGAAGTTGATGTTTTGGAAGTTTGAGTTGTATCACTTTTAAATATAGAATGATGAAAAAGTTGGTTTTGATAATTGCGTTTCTGGCGGCAATGTCCGTTCAGGCGCGAGAGCATTGGCGGAGCGGCTTCGCGGTCGGTGTTGAGGGAAATTTTACCTTGAAAGGCCACAATGGGGATGTCGAATGGAGGAAATTTAAAGGGTCAACGATTTCAGGGGGATACAAATGGTATGCCGCGAAAGGCTTGTTTATTAAGCCAACGGTAAGTTTCTACTACGAACGTCATGATTTTGATATCCAAAAATATTCATGGGATTGTGTGTGGATAGATAATAACGGGCAGTCTCATGGATGTCCTTCCATTATAAAAGAAGAAGGAAACCATTCAATGGAATTTGGTATTGGTGTTTCTGCAATTGTGGGTTATACGGTTCCTACAAGTCGAATCGCAGGTCTTGAATTTTTTACAGGACCTTACTATTCTTTTGGCATTGACCAGCATGTGAACATTAATGCTTATAAGAGATCTAATGAATATAATCGATCGTCTCTTCGGTGGAAATTCGGAATTGGAATGAATATTTGGAGATTAAATGTTAATGTGAGTTATGATTGCCAGACGCTTAAACTAAAGGATTATAGCAATCAAAGGGAATTCAATGTCCTCACTGTCGGATTGGGGTATAACTTCTGACAAAAACAGGCAGTTCCACGCTTTCTGCTCTCCAAGTCGTAGGCAAAGAGGGCGGAAAGGGTGAAACTGCTTTAATTCAGGCGGTATTTCCTTTTTCTCTGTTTATTCCGCTTTTAGGAGGATTGGCGGAATTTCCAAGTCCGCACATTTGATGGACTTCAATTTGTCGATGCCTTTTTCAGTCAGCGAAAAGTGCATTTGGCGCAGGTCGGTTTTCGAGAGGGAGCGCGAAATGAGTCCTTGCAGTTCGACTGATTTGATGACTTTCGAGGCGTTTGAGACCGAAAGTCCCATGGTTTCGGCAATTTCCGAAGGCTTCAGAGCGTCGTGTTCGCTGAGCGTGCAGAGCAGCATGGCACTGTTGATGTTCAGACCGAAATTTTTGACGAATTCGCTTTCGAAGCCGGTAAGCGCTTTGTAGATGTCGCGTATGTGGCAGATTTTTCCTTTTTCCATTTTTTGTGGGTTAGATGAACAGATTGACGTTTGCTTGTTCGGCGCGTTCCATATAGGTAGCTACTCCGCCTACGGTCGCATGGTCGATCAGTTCTTCTTTTTTGACGCCCATCACGTCCATCGACATGCCGCAGGCGATGAATTCCACGCCGTTGTCAATGGCTTGCCGGCGGAGCGCTTCGAGAGAGTCGACGTTTTTTTTCTTCATGACGCTGCGCATCATTTTTGTGCCCATGCCGAACATGTTCATCTTCGACATTTTCAGACGGCGGCTGTCGGAGGGCATCATCATGGCAAACATTTTCGAAATGAAGTCTTTTTCCACCTTTGGCTTCTGCTGCTTTTTAATGACATTGAGCCCCCAGAATGTGAAGAAGATGGTGACCTTTTGCCCGGTTGCGGCCGCACCGTTTGCAAGTACGAACGTGGCGATGGCTTTGTCGAGGTCGTCGCTGAACATGATGAGCGTTTTGCCCCGTGCTGCAGTCGTCTGGTTGGCAACAGGTGCTGATGGCTTGCCTTTGCGTATGGTCACGGTGTGGTAGCCGTTGCTGTCGGAGTGGGCTACAAATTCGTTTCCTGTCGACCGGCACCATGCCCGGGCATCGCGGGGAAATCCGCTGTCGGTGGCTTTCACTTGCAGGCATTCGCCTTGGTCCATTTCGTCGATGGCCGATTTCAGCCGCATAATCGGTCCCGGACATTGCAATCCGCAGGCGTCGAGCGTCTGAATTTTGTCGTCGGTTTGAGATGTGGCGATGCATGGAGCAGGAGTTGCGGCTTCGTTTTCTATTTTTTGCGTAGCGAGACTGTAGGTCTTGAATCCTCCGGAAAGATTGTAGACGTTGGCGAACCCTCGTCCTTTCAGAATCTGCTGGGCGACGTAGCCGCGCAGTCCGACGGCACAATAGAGCACGATGGTCTTGTCTTTGGGGAACTCTGCGATTCGTTCGCGCACATCGTCGAGCGGAATGTTGACCGCTCCCTCTATGTGTCCCAGCTCAAACTCCTGCTTCGTGCGGGTGTCGACCAGAAAAGTGACCGAGCGGTCGAGGGCGTCGATGTCGCGCCAATAGACTACCGGCATTTTGCCGTTGATGATGTTTCCCGCCGCATAGCCGGCAATGGCAATCGGATCTTTTGCCGACGAGAACGGCGGGGCGTATGCCTGTTCGAGTTTTATAAGGTCGTAGATGGTGCCGTTGTTCTTGATGACGAGCGCAAGCTGGTCGATTCGCTTGTCGACGCCGTCCACGCCCACGCATTGGGCGCCGAGCAGCCGTCCGCTGTTGGGGTCGAACGTCAGTTTGGTGGTCAGCTGGAATGCGCCGGGGTAGTATCCCGCATGCGAGCCGGAAATGGTGGTGCTCGACGCATAGGGGATGCCGAGCTGTTTCAGCCGCTTGGCCGGCAGACCGGTCGCTCCGACAGTAATGTCGAACACTTTGGCAATTGAAGTTCCGATAGCTCCTTCATATTCAGACGTGTTGCCTGAAACCATATTGTCGGCTACGATACGGCCTTGGCGGTTGGCCGGACCGGCGAGGTAGTTGAGCCACGGTTGCCCTGTCAGCGGATGCGTAAATTCGATGGCGTCACCTACGGCGTAGACATCCGGAGCTGACGTTTGCAGGTATTTGTCGACCTTTATGCCCCGTTCGCCCAGTTCGATTCCGGCGTTCTCCGCCAATTGGGTCATTGGTCGCACACCAATCGACAGCAGTACGATATCGGCAGAGACGCTTCCTCCGTCGGCAAATGTCACGAGAATGCCATCGCTTGTGCTGTCGAATCTTGCCACTCCTTTTTGGAGCATCAGACGGACGCCTTTGTCCATCAGGTGGCGGTGGACCTGTGACGCAATCGAAAAGTCGACCGGAGCCATCACTTGCGGCGCCATTTCGACAATCGTCACTTCCGCTCCTGCGTGATGCAGGTTTTCGGCCATTTCCAACCCGATAAATCCGCCTCCGACCACAACGGCGCGGCGCACGTTGCGCGTAGTGAGGAAGCGTTTGATACGGTCTGTGTCTTCGACGTTTCGAAGCGTGAATATTCCTTCAAGGTCGATGCCCGGCAGAGGCGGGCGGACAGGGACAGACCCCGGAGAAAGGAGCAGCTTGTCATAGCTTTCCACATAGGTTTCTCCGCTTTTTTTGCGGATGGTGACAGTCTTGGCTTTCGTGTCGATGCCGATGGCTTCGCTTTCGACGCGAACGTCAATGTCAAAGCGTCGGCCGAATGATTCGGGAGTCTGTACAAAAAGTTTTTCGCGTTCGGCGATGGTGCCGCCGATGTAGTAGGGGAGTCCGCAGTTGGCATAGGAGATGTGCGGTCCCTTTTCGAGAAGGATGATTTCGCAGTTTTCGTCTGCTCTTCTGATTCTTGCGGCTGCTGTGGCTCCGCCTGCTACGCCGCCGATTATGAGGTGTTTCATTGTTCTTGTGTTTTTGTTCTGCGGCAAAGATAGGGAATTTTATTCCAAAAGAAATAATTTCCATTGGAAAAATTAAAATAATTTAAGAAAACTCTGTCTTGTGTCAGAGTCTTGTCTCAGAATATTCTTTGTGACAAGGGAATTCCGTCGGTCTTCTTTCGGGTCAGATAGATGAAAACGCAGAGCGCTATGGCTGTTTCGTAGGGGATGCCTCCTCTAAGCGCCACTGCCAGCGTGTCGTTGAACATCGCGCCGGCAAACAGAAATATCATACCCAATTTTTTCCCGAAGAACACCATTATGCATCCAGCCAGAGCCACAAGGTTGAGGATGCTCATCATAGGAGCGATATGTGGCATGCTGATGGACGGATTGATGCTGAAAATATTTCGGAGCAGTAGCTGGTCCTTGAAAAAATTGGCGATTGCCGTTGCCGAGAAAATCAGGGAAGCCAAAGCGAGAATCAGTGTCAGAATAGGGTCGATGAATCTTTTCGAAGCCGGGCCGGTGGAGGATATGCCGGTTGGTGAGGCAATCTTTTCGTTGACGGCTTTGCGGTCGTTGGCAATGCGTTTTTCGTAGGCATCCTGAGTTTCCGATTTTTGCTGTTCAATCTCATCAATGCGCCGGTTAAGCGGCGTGAAGAAATCCAAAATGTTCAGACCGTTGGCAAAACAAAATTCCTCGATAGTGATTTTGTCGTCGTTGACAGGAGCGGCATCGTTGAAAACGTCGGAAACCGACGGGTATTTGAGCAGAAGGCGTTCTATTGTAGTCTTAGGGTCGAAGTTTGTCATAGCTTGTGCGTTTAAAGCAGTTGCGGGCAGCGCCGCTGGCGTGCCGTCATGACAAAGTTACGTTTTTATTTCGATTCGGTTGCTTTGGCAGAATAAAAAAAATCCTAACTTTGCACCAGAATGATAGATGACGCAACTTTTGGAAATATGAAGGTGGCATTCCACACGCTGGGATGCAAGTTGAACTTCGCAGAGACTTCAACCATCGGACAACTTTTGGCAGAGCGTGGAGCACAGCCTGTCAGACGTGGCGAGAAACCTGATATTTGTGTGGTCAATACCTGTACGGTTACGGAACTTGCCAATAAGAAATGCCGTCAGGAAATCCGCAAATTGTCGAAACGTTATCCCGACGCAGTGATGGTCGTGACGGGTTGCTATGCACAGCTGAACAGTCAGGAGGTGGCTGAAATCGAGGGGGTCGACATCGTGGCAGGCAACGACCAGAAACAGGATATTGCCGACTTTGTCGACCGTTGGCTCGCTACCCGGAAAAAGACGGTGGAAGTGACTGCGTTGAAAGACATGAGGCGTTTCATTCCATCGTGTTCGCGGGGCGACCGGACGCGGTATTTTCTGAAAGTACAGGACGGATGCGACTATTATTGCAGCTATTGTACAATTCCGCGAGCGCGCGGACGGAGCCGCAGCGGGACAATCGCCGACTTGGTGGAACAGGCGCGGAAAGCGGCGGCGGAAGGTGGCCGGGAAATAGTCATCACCGGTGTCAATATCGGTGATTTCGGCAAAAACACAGGAGAGCGATTTATCGATTTGCTTCGGGATCTGGATGCAGTGGAAGGCATCGAGCGTTATCGCATTTCCTCTCTTGAACCCGACTTGCTGACTGACGAGGTCATCGAGTTTGTTGCGTCGTCACGCCATTTTATGCCTCATTTCCACATTCCGTTGCAATCGGGGAGCGATGAGATGCTGCGGCTGATGCGCCGGCACTACGACAGAGCGCTTTTTGCCGACAAAGTGTCGAAAATCAAGCAGCTGATGCCGGATGCTTTTATCGGTGTCGACCTGATTACCGGAATGCGCGGTGAAACGCCCGAAATTTTTGAAGACTCGAAGGATTTTGTCGCTTCACTCGACATCACACGTTTGCACGTGTTCTCCTATTCTGAACGCCCCGACACAATGGCTCTGAAGATTCCCTATACGGTCAGCCAGCATGAAAAGCACGTTCGCACTCGTCGGATGATGGAGATTAGCGACAGAAAGCTGGCGGCTTTCACCGAGCGTTTTATCGGCACGGTTCGTCCGGTGCTGTTTGAGCATGCCGTTGATGAAAACGGAATGATGAAAGGATTTACAGACAATTATTTGAGGGTGGAGTTGCCGGCCGACGAACGACTGTTCAACCGCATTGCCCGCGTCCGGCTTGTCGAGCCTCTCGGAGAGGACGATTTGGTAAAAGGAGAATTGGCGGAATGAACAGAACTCTGCAAAATATAGTCTATTCGCCGTTATGGCTGCTGTTTCACGGACTGGCTTTGCTGCCATTTGGTGCGCTCTATATCATTTCCGATTTGCTTGCATTCGTGGCGCGCGATGTCGTGCGTTATCGTCGCCGTATGGTCGACCTGAATCTGGCTGCGTCTTTTCCGGAAATGAGTGAAGCCGAGCGGAACAAAGTGGCACGGCGGTTTTACCGCAACTTTACCGATGTTTTTATAGAAACCATCAAACTGCTTCACGTCAGCGACAAAGCGATGAAGAAGAGAATGGTGTTTGAAGGGGCGGAGGTTATAGACCGTCATATTGCAGAAGGCCGTTCTGTCGGACTATATTGCTCGCATTTCTGCAATTGGGAGTGGATAACGTCTGTCACCCAGTGGACATTGGCAGGTCCGCAAGTGCGCTATTCGCAGGTCTACCGGCCTTTGCGCAACCGATGGTTCGACGAGTTCTACTTCGGACTCCGCAAGCGTTTCGGGTCGGAGTCGATTCCCAAAAACGGAGTGCTTCGCGCACTGCTTGCCTGTCGCCGCGAAGGCGCGGTTTTTGTTACCGGATTCATTTCCGACCAGAAACCAAGTCATAACGACGGACACCATCATGTCCCATTCTTGTCGCAACAGACTTATTTTATCACCGGGACTGAAACACTTTTGAGAAAGATGCATTCAGCCGTTGTCTATACAGACATTCAGCGCGTCGGCCGCGGTCATTATCGCGCACGTCTTGTCCCTGTCGTTGACGATGCCGCGGCTTGTGAGCAGCATGAAATAACCGACCGCTATGCCCGGTTGCTTGAAGCGACTATCCGCAGACAGCCCGAATCCTGGCTATGGTCGCACAACCGTTGGCGCCGCCCAAAAAAGTGAGCTATTTATGAAACCCGTCGGAGTCATCATATTGAATTGGAATGGAGCCGCCTTGTTGCGACGCTATTTGCCTTCTGTCGTTGCAGGCAACAGTGACGGAATTGCGGACATCATCGTTGTAGACAATGGCAGCGACGATGAATCGCGCAATGTGCTTGAGAGAGAGTTTCCTTCAGTCAAGACGCTCTATTTCAATCAAAACTACGGTTATGCGGAAGGCTATAACCGTGCCGTGCGTCAGCTGGGCTACGAATATTCCGTGCTGCTCAACAGCGATGTCGCTGTCGAGTCGGGCTGGCTCGAACCGCTCTACGACTATGTCCGCAACCATTCCGAGGTGGCGGCATGTCAGCCAAAGATTATCAGCGACAGCGACCGAAGCCGCTTCGAATATGCCGGGGCATCAGGCGGATTTCTCGACAAGCACGGCTATCCTTATTGCCGGGGGAGAATCTTCGATACGGTAGAGTCCGATAACGGACAGTATGACGACGTGGTCGACATTTTCTGGGCAACCGGAGCCGCTCTCTTTGTCAGAACTGCCGACTATCTTGCTGCCGGAGGCCTTGATAAAGACTTCTTCGCGCACATGGAAGAAATCGACCTCTGCTGGCGAATTCACCGGTTAGGGCGTAAAATCCGTGTGGTCCCGAAAAGTCGTGTGTTTCATCTCGGAGGCGGCAGTCTGCCGGCAGGCAATCCGCGCAAGACCTATCTCAACTTCCGCAACAACCTTTTCCTGCTCTACAAGAATCTGCCGCCTCGCGAAGGGCGCAGGATGCTTCTCGTCAGACGGCTTTATGACACGCTTGCCTTCTTTATGTTTCTCGCCAAGTTTGACCTGGCCAATGCCAAGGCTGTCATACGCGCGCATAATGATTATCGCCGTGACCATCACCGCTATGACGCGCAGCGCCCTACGGAATCGATAGTCGGGCAATTCGCTTGTTTCCGCCGGAACATCATCCTTTCCTATCATCTCTGCAGGCGTCGCCGTTTCACGGATCTTCCCCGTTGACAGTCACGTCACTTAAAGCATGGTTTAAACAGCACGGCATCCGCCGTCACGATACCGTCCGTGAAATGAAACAAGGAGGTGTGTCGTAATGCGCGACACACCTCCTTATGTTGTCAGTATGGAGGGAATCAGAGTTCGAGGTCGCCGTTGAGCACTTCGTGCCAGGGAAGTCCTTGCTTGTTGAGCTCTTCCATGAACGGGTCGGGGTCGAATTCTTCTACGTTCCATACGCCGGGGCGTTTCCAAAGGCCTTTGAGGAACATCATGGCTCCGATCATGGCCGGTACGCCGGTTGTGTAGCTGACTGCCTGCATGCCTGTTTCGAGGTATGCCTCGTGGTGTGAGCAGTTGTTGTAGACGTAGTAGGTGAGCGGCTTTCCTTTTTTGTCCTTGCCGCTGATCCGGCATCCGATTGACGTTTCGCCTGTGTAGTTTTCGCCGAGTTCTTTCGGGTTTGGCAACACGGCCTTGAGGAACTGTATCGGAACGATTTCCGTGCCGTTGTAGTTGATGGGCTTGATGCTTGCCATGCCGATGTTTTGGATGACGCGCAGGTGGGTCAGGTATTCCTGGCCGAATGTCATCCAGAAGCGCGCGCGCTTGATTGTCGGGAAGTTTTTGACGAGGCTTTCCAGCTCCTCGTGATACATGAGGTAGGACTCGCGCGGTCCGATGTTGGGATAGTTGAGGGGCTGGTGGACCGACAATGGGTCGGTTTCAATCCATTCACCGTCTTGATAGAATTTCCCTCGTTGTGTGATTTCCCGGATGTTGATTTCCGGGTTGAAGTTTGTGGCGAATGCTTTTCCGTGGTTTCCGGCGTTGCAGTCGACGATGTCGAGGTGCTCCATCTCAGAGAAATGGTGTTTAGCGGCATAGGCTGTGAATATGCCCGACACTCCGGGGTCGAATCCGCACCCGAGGATTGCGGTGAGTCCGGCTTTCTCGAAGCGGTCTTTGTAGGCCCATTGCCAGCTGTACTGGTATTTTGCTTCGTCGAGAGGTTCATAGTTGGCCGTGTCGAGGTAGTTGACGCCGCATTCCAGACAAGCGTCCATAATTGTCAGGTCCTGATAGGGTAATGCAAGGTTGATTACCAACTCTGGCTGGTGCTTTTTGAAAAGGGCTACCAGCTGTTCGACGTTGTCGGCATCGACAGTGTCTGTCGTGATGTTTCCTTTTCCGATGGCTTTTGCCAAGGCGTCGCATTTGCTCTTTGTGCGGGAAGCAATGACGATTTCAGTGAAGATGTCGGAGTTTTGGGCGCATTTGTGTGCGGCAACGGTTCCGACACCGCCTGCTCCGATAATTAAGACTTTTGCCATTTTTCTTTTGTTTGATAAAGTGTTATTTAAAAGTTGATTTTTTGTTTTATAGCAGGCACATGCAGACGGTCATGTAAATCATCATACCAATGATGTCGTTGGTGATGGTGATGAACGGTCCGGTTGCGATGGCCGGGTCGACTTTGAGTTTTTCCAGCGTCAGCGGCACGAGCGTTCCGAATGTCGCGGCAAACAGCACGACAGAGAAAAGAGAGATGGAGACTGCGATGGAAATTTTGAAGTCGGGATGGAAGCAAAACACGTTGTAGCAGAACACAAGCAGCGAGATGATGCTGGCGTTGATGAGTGCCAGCCTGAGTTCTTTCATGATTTGAGACAGGGAGTGCTTGATGTCGAGCGACCCGTTTGCCAGACCTTGCACGACGATGGCCGACGACTGGATGCCGACGTTTCCGCCCGTTCCTCCGATGAGGGGGATGAATAGGGCGATTGCCGGGTTGACAGCGAGGCTTTTTTCGAAGTTTCCGAGCAGCAGGGAGTTGGAGAGTCCGCCAATCATTCCGATGAGCAGCCAAGGGAGGCGTGCGTTTGACTGCGCAAGGAGCTTGACGTTGGATTCG
>ENA-ORLU01002215-ORLU01002215.1-human-gut-metagenome-genome-assembly--contig:-NODE-2215-length-11824-cov-3.656082_pt1 | contig 11824 bp, 8 predicted proteins | sample MGYA00243009_ERZ508833 | MGnify/ENA primary metagenome ERZ508833 (study PRJEB26277, sample SAMN04329763) | human gut metagenome | biome: human-associated habitat | host: Homo sapiens | place: USA...
CGACGGCTGTGATGGCGCCGATCGTGTCGGCGATGAAGATTCAGGCGGTGGCAGTTCCGACCGCAATTCTCTCAGCACACACGCAGTTTCCGACGTATTACTTTGATGATTATACTGACCGGATGAAGGATTACATTCAGACCTATAAGGATCTGAAGCTCGATTTCGATGCGATCTCGACCGGCTTTTTAGGATCGGAACAGCAGGTGGATATTGTGCTTGATTTTATCCGCCATTTCAAGACGGACCGCAACTTTGTCATCGTCGATCCGGTCATGGGAGACTATGGGAAGCTGTATCGGACGTACACGAAAGAGATGTGCGACAAGATGAAAGAGCTGGTTCACTACGCGGATATCATCACGCCGAACCTGACAGAACTCTGTACACTGCTCGATGCGCCATATCCGGAGAACGGGGCTTCGATTGAGGAGCTGAAAGAGATGTGCGGAAAACTGGCGGAGCGGGGACCGAAACACATCGTGGTGACGGGCATCCACTTTAACCAGACGCAGATTGCCAACTTTATCTATAACAAAGGCGAAGACTTCCAGATTGTCATGGTAGACCGCATCGGCGGCGACCGGAGCGGTACGGGAGATGTCATTGCGGCAATTATCGCAGGCATGTATCTGAACGGCCACAGCCTGTACGAGTCGGTGAAAAAGGCGGCGGATTACGTATCGAAATGCATCCGCTACTGCGAAGAAAACGAAGTGCCGAGCTACTGGGGACTCTGCTTTGAAATGTTTATGAAGGACTTAACGGAGGAAGCGTAATGTATTTATATACTGTAACCGGAGCCGTCGGCGAGGAAGGGTATCTCGACCTTGCAAAGAGCGGCGATCTTACCGGAAAAAATGTCTATGTCAACATGACAAACAAATGCCCGTGCAGCTGTGTGTTCTGTCTGCGCCAGACGAAACAGCAGCAGGAGGGAAATACACTGTGGTTAAAAGAGGGCGAGCCATCCGTTGAGACGATGCTGGAGCTGTTCGCACAGTACGATCTGAACGTGATCAATGAACTGGTCTTCTGCGGCTTCGGAGAACCGCTTGAGCGGCTTGAGGATGTCTGTCGGGTGATCGATTCCTTAAAAGGAACGTATCCGAACCTGAAAGTGCGTCTGAATACGATCGGTCTTGCCAACCTGATCTATGGAAGAGATGTCACCCCAGAATTAAAGGGAAGATTTGATACCGTCTCGATCTCTTTAAACGCGCCGGATGAAAAAGAATTTCTGGAGCTCACGCGGTCGAAATTCGGCATCCAGTCGTACGAGGCGATCAAGGAGTTTGCGGTTCTTTCCAAACAGTATGTGCCGAATGTTGTGATGACGGTTGTCGAGAAAGTCATGCCAGAGGAGAAAATTCAGAAGTGCCAGGAGATCTGTGATACCTTAGGAGTTACTTTACGTGTCCGCCCGTTTGAAAATTGAGAGGCCCGCAATCTTTCGCTTGTGTTTGAACGACATAACGCCTATAATGGGAAGGAAAAACAAAAGAGAGGGAGAGACGTATGAACGAGTCTAATGGAGTCATCCGCGATGCGAGAAAGCTCGGTATTCCTAAAATGCTGATTCTCGGATTGCAGCACATGTTTGCCATGTTCGGTGCAACCATTCTGGTGCCGATTCTGGTAAACAGCTACTTTGTAGACGCATGCGGCGAGGGGCCGTCCCGCGGTCTTACCGTATCCGTCACACTGTTCTGCGCCGGCTTTGGAACCCTGCTGTTCCATCTGTGCGCGAAATTTAAAGTACCGGCATTTCTTGGTTCTTCGTTTGCATTCTTAAGCGGTTTCGCCGCTGTTGCAAACCTGAATACCGGAAAATATGCCAGCATGAGTGTCAACGACAAGGCAGCCTATGCCTGCGGAGGTATTGTGGTAGCAGGTCTTCTGTACCTGATTTTTGCCTTGATCATCCGCATGGTCGGCGTCAAACGCGTGATGCGCTACCTGCCGCCGGTTGTCACAGGTCCGGTTATCATCTGCATTGGCCTCAGCCTTGCTGGTTCCGCCATTAATAATGCTTCGACGAACTGGTTCCTGGCACTGGTTGCGCTGGCAGTCATCATCATTTTCAACATATGGGGAAAAGGAATGTTCAAAATCATTCCGATTCTGATGGGCGTTGTGATTGCCTACGCTGTGGCAGTTGTCCTGAATGCACTCGGCATCAAAAATCCGGACGGATCCGTGATCATCAACTTTGTGCCGGTTGCACAGGCAGGCATCGTCGGACTTCCGCCGCTGCAGCTCTGCAAATTCGATCTGACCAGCATTATGATCATGGCACCGATCGCGATCGCGACCATGATGGAGCATGTCGGCGATATGTCGGCGATCTCTGCAACCGTAGGAGAGAACTTCCTTTCTGATCCGGGCCTTCACAGAACCCTGCTCGGTGATGGTCTTGCAACCGCAATGGCAGGTTTCATCGGCGGACCGGCCAACACGACGTACGGCGAGAACACCGGCGTTCTGGAATTGAGCCGCGTACATGACCCGAGAGTCATCCGTATTGCCGCAGTCTTTGCGATTATCGTCAGCTTCATTCCGAAGGTATCGGCACTCATCAGCACCATGCCGTCCTCTATCATCGGAGGCGTCAGCTTCATGCTGTACGGTATGATTTCTGCCATCGGTGTGCGCAACGTGGTAGAGAATAAAGTAGACCTGACCAAATCGAGAAACCTGATCATCGCGGGCGTCATCTTTGTCTGCGGACTGGGCTTCAGCAACGGTCTCTCCTTTACGATCGGCGGAACGACCGTCACCCTGACTGCACTTGCCATTGCAGCCATCGCAGGAATCCTGCTGAACATGATTCTGCCGGGCAATGATTACGAATTCGGCGTAAACGAGTCCGGGGACGAGAACAGAGGAATCCACGCATAAAGAAAAATGCAAAAGAAAATCCGTTTTTTCTGCATCTGTATTCTGCACAAAGGAATGTGCAGAAACAGAGGGGAAAAAGCGGATTTTCTTTGCATTTCGGTACGGGCAAGTGCATACTGGAGAGTAAGAAGATGTAAGGCTGGTAAAAAAATGACACACGAAAGATCGAAAAAGGGGATGATGGGACAGGTCGTCGGATCCTTATATTACCTGGATCCAACGGTGATTCCGCGGCTGAAAAGTCTGCGAAGCGGTGACGATCCGGTGTTTTCGTTTGGTGTTTTATTTTACGCGCTCAAACGCAATCCGCGGAGAGTGGTTCAGCACGTAGATGATGCCGCGCCGTTCAAATCCGTTTTTCTGGATCAGATGCTGCATGATTTGATTGTCCGCATGCGTATCGACGCGCAGGTGCGGGATCTGTGCCCAGCAGTAATCGACGATCTGGGAGAAAAATCCGTGGATTGTTCCGTCTGAGGCAACCTGGTGGATCGTGCCATACGGCGCATCGGAGAGCCAGGAGCCGTCGTCGATCTGCAGATACGTCGGATCCTCACCGATGATGAAGGCAAACGCGCCGTGCAGCGTGCCGTTTTCTTCCAGGACAAAAAGCTGTTTGTCACGGATTCTGTTGTGAATCAGCTCCTCCGGCGGAAAATGGTTTCCCCACTGATTCGGATTTCCGGTTTCCTGCATAAAAGAGCGGGCGTACGCATAGATTGACATGATCGAAGTAAAATCCTCCGGGACGGCAAGTCGTATCATGATAAAAATTCTCCTTTTAGTTCAAAATAAGCAGTTTTATTGTAGCACAGCGGATGATGAAGCACAAGAAAGAGAAAACAGGATTTGACTTTTTGAAAAATCCCATGTACAATGTAGTTAGTTGTAACTAACTAAAGCAACCAAAACCACAACACAACGATTTCTGCCGGTCCTGGATGGGCCGGTTCCGTATCAAATTGTCAGAAAGGAAAGAATATGAAACAAAATCGAAAACGAAAAGAGACGGCGGGCATGAATTTTCTCCGCTATCTCGGCCCGGGACTTCTTGTCACGGTCGGTTTTATCGACCCGGGAAACTGGGCATCCAACATTGCCGCCGGATCGGGTTACGGCTACGAGCTTCTGTGGATGGTCACCCTGTCCACGATCATGCTGATTTTTCTGCAGCACAATGCGGCGCATCTCGGCATTGTCACGGGAAAGTGCCTCTCGGAGGCGGCGAGCCTCTATCTGCCTGCGTGGCTGAAAAACACGATTCTTGCGACGGCGATGATGGCAGCGGTGGCGACCGCAATGGCGGAGATCCTCGGCGGTGCGATTGCGCTCCAGATGCTGTTCGGCATTCCGATCAAGCTCGGCAGTATGATGATTCTCGTGCTGGTTTTGATCTGTGAGTTTACAAGTGCTTACAAACGGATTGAAAAACTGATCATTGTGTTTGTCTCGCTGATCGGCTTTTCGTTCCTCTTTGAGGTCTGGATCGCCGATATCGACTGGGCGCAGGCGGCTGTCGGCTGGGTAAAACCGTCGTTTCCGGAGCACTCAATGCCGGTCATCTTAAGCGTCCTCGGTGCGGTCGTCATGCCGCACAACCTGTTTCTCCACTCGGAAATTATTCAGAGCCGCCAGTGGAATCTTGAGGATGATGAGGTGATTGCGCGCCAGTTAAAGTATGAGTTCAAAGACACCCTGTTTTCCATGATCATCGGATGGGCCATCAACAGTGCAATGATCCTGATGGCGGCCGCAACGTTTTTCCAGCCGCAGAATGCAAAGCAGGTGGATGATCTCGCAACGGCGGGAAAGATGCTGACACCGCTCCTTGGAAATGCCGCATCGGTGATTTTTGCAGCAGCGCTTCTGCTCGCCGGGATTTCATCGAGCATCACCGCGGGAATGGCGGGCGGAACGATTTTTTCGGGGATTTTTAACAAGCCGTATGAGATCAAGAGTAAGGAGACACGCTGGGGAATCCTTCTTACCATGATCCCGGCCGCAGCGGTCATTCTTCTGATTGATTCCCCGTTCCAGGGCCTTCTCTATTCACAGATGTTCCTTGGAATGCAGCTCCCGATTACGGTATTTACGCAGATTTATCTGACGTCCTCGAAAAAAGTCATGGGAAAATACGCGAACAGTCTGCGGCTGAAAATTGCCCTGTTTGCGATTGCGGTGATTGTGACACTGCTGAATATCGCGCTGCTGTTTGTGCAGTAAAAAGAATGAGAAATAAAAAAAGGAAGTCCGCTGCGCTGATCCCTGAAAAAGAGGCCGGCGCAGCGGACTTCTTCTATTATAATATGCTCTCCATGCAGGCATCGACAAAGTCCTGCAGAAGCGGAGAGAGTTTCCGCCCCTTTTTCCAGATCACGGCGATCTGCGTTTCCAGGTCGCTTTCTGCGAGCGGCTGGATGCGGAGTCCCTGGCAGAGAGAGCTCATGGACTGCGGGAAAATGGCAGTGGCAAGGCCTTCCTTTGCCCAGAGCATCGCGCCGCGGGGATCGTCGCAGACGCAGAAAAGATCGGGCTCCATGCCGCGCGAGTGGAACGCATCCATGATGAGCGCCTCATACCGGCGGTAGATGATGAGCGGAATATTCAAAAGATCCGAGAGCTTTAGCGATCCGTTCTTCTCGGGAAGCATATCTTTTGAAGAAACGGCAATCATAGGTTCAGAGCTTAAAATTTTATAGTCGACATCGTCGAGCCGCAGCGGCGTGCGGGCGATGGAAATGTCGATGATGCCGTCCATCAGATAGCGGTACAGCGTGTAGGTGATGCCGTCGTGCACCTCGAAGTTGACATCGGGATTGCGGCGGGAAAAAAGCGAGACGCACGGCATGATCGTCGCAACGGTGGTCGGTGTGATGCCGAGGCGCAGAACCCGCTTTTTGCCGACCTTTGCGACCTCAAGCTCCGTAGATTTCACGTACTCGAGCAGGTTGGCGGAGCGGTCGTACAGCAGTTTTCCGGCTTCGGTCAGGCGGACGCCCTGGCGGGTGCGTTCAAATAAAGTGACGTTCAGTTCGGCTTCCAGCTGCTTTAACTGATAACTGAGCGGCGGCTGGGACATATTGAGGCGGCGGGCGGCCTCGTGAATGCTTTCAGTTTCGGCGATGACGCGGAAATATTCAAGCTGGCGCAGTTCCATAAGAGACTTCCTTTCGTGAAATTATCTATGATATTAAAATTGTATCACTAAGCTATAAAAACAATACTATTCGTATTAATCATATGAGATTATACTGTCAATGTCAAGAAACAAAGAAATGGAGAGTGAAAAAGAAGATGAAAAGTCTTGGAGTCTACTTGAAGCACTACAAAAAAGAGAGCATCATCGCTCCTTTGTTCAAGCTTCTGGAAGTTGTCTTCGACCTTCTGGTGCCGATGGTTGTTGCCCAGATCATCGATGTGGGTATCGCAGGCAATAACCGTCCGTACATCGTCAGCCGTTTTGGAATCCTCGTTCTGATGGCGGCAGTCGGACTTTGCTGCAGCTTCACCGCGCAGTATTTCGCGGCAAAAGCGAGCGTCGGCTGTGCAACCGAGCTTCGCCAGGCGGTCTTTGACCACATCCAGGCTCTGTCCTTTACGGAGCTGGATACCATTGGAACCGATACGCTGATCACCCGTCTGATCAACGATATCAACCAGGTGCAGAACGGAATCAACATGGGTCTGCGTCTGCTGCTGCGGAGTCCGTTTATCGTATTCGGTTCCGTTGTGATGGCATTTACCGTCAACGTAAAATGTGCCATCGTATTCCTGGTTACTGTTCCGATCCTGTTCGTTGCCGTATTCGGCATTATGCTGGTCAGCATCCCGCTGTTCAAAAAGGTACAGGCGGCACTCGACCGCGTCACCGGAATGACAAGAGAAAATCTGAACGGTGTCCGTGTCATCCGTGCGTTCTGCCGTGAGGAGCAGTCTGTTGCCGATTTCGAAAAGAGCAACGATGAGCTGACTTGTCTGAACGAGTTTGTCGGAAAAATTTCCGCACTGTTAAATCCGCTGACCTATGTCCTTATCAACATCGCAGCCGTTGTCCTGATCTGGCAGGCAGGCCTTCAGGTCAACATCGGCAGTATGCAGCAGGGACAGGTTGTCGCACTTTACAACTACATGCTGCAGATCATCGTGGAGCTGATCAAACTGGCATCGCTCATCATCACCTTAAACAAATCCGTTGCCTGTGCAGAGCGTGTCTCCGGCGTACTGGCGGTTCCGACAACCATGAACTACCCGGCAAAAGGCGGCGCTGCAAAGAAAGTAACTGGCGATGCAGCTGTTACATTTAAAAATGTCAGCTTCACCTATGCAGGAGCCGGCGCAGAGAGCTTATCGGATATCAGCTTTACCGCAAAACGCGGCCAGACCATCGGAATCATCGGCGGTACCGGAAGCGGAAAATCGACGCTGGTCAGCCTGATCTCCCGTTTCTACGATGCGACCAGCGGTGACGTCATGGTAGACGGCGAGAATGTAAAGAATTACACGAAAGAAGAGCTCTGCAATAAAGTCGGTGTTGTTCAGCAGAGAGCAGTGCTCTTTAAAGGCAGCATCCGCGACAATATGAAGTGGGGCAAAGAGGACGCCACCGATGCAGAAATCTGGGAGGCGCTCACCACAGCCCAGGCGAAAGAAGTCGTAGAAGGCAAACAGGATCAGCTCGATTTTATGCTGGAGCAGAACGGAAAGAACCTCTCCGGCGGACAGAAACAGCGTCTTTCTATTGCGCGTGCGCTGGTAAAAAAACCGGAAATCCTGATTCTGGACGACAGTTCGAGTGCGCTTGACTTTGCAACGGATGCAAAACTCCGCAAAGCCGTCCACAATCTCGAAGGAAACACGACAACCTTCCTCGTATCCCAGCGAATCGCCGGCATCCGTCAGGCAGACCAGATCCTCGTTCTTGGAAATGGTACGCTCGAAGGAAACGGCACACACGACGAGCTGATGAAAACCTGCGAGGTTTACCGCGAGATTTACTTCTCCCAGTTCCCGGAAGAGCGTGCAGCTTATAACAACGAAAGCGGGGTGATCGCATGAAAAAGACAGAAAACAAGTCCGGAAAAAGCGGCATGCAGGTCATGAAAAAGCTGATGGCGTTTATCGGAAATTATAAAATTTTCTTAGGCCTTAGTATTGTCCTGGCTGCGGTTACCGTTATTTTACAGCTTTATATTCCGATCCTGTTCGGCGATGCGATCGATGAGGTCGTTGCAGCCCACCAGGTCAATTTCCCGGAGATGTGGTTTTATCTGAAACGAATCGTATTCTTTACCCTCGTTTCCGCACTTTCCGCATGGATCATGAACCTGATCAACAACCGTATGACGTACCGCATCGTGCGCGACCTTCGTTCCCAGGCGATCCGTCATATCCAGGTGCTGCCGCTGTCCTATCTGGATCAGCACAGCTCCGGAGACATCGTAAGCCGTGTTATCGCAGATACCGATATCTTATCGGACGGTCTTCTGCTTGGCTTTACGCAGCTGTTCTCCGGCATCGTAACCATTATTGTGACACTGTTTTTCATGTTCTCGAAGAACGTATGGATCACCCTTCTTGTGATCTGCCTGACACCTCTCAGCTTCTTCGTGGCAAAATTTATTTCCGGCCGCTCGTTCAAAATGTTCCAGAAACAGAGTGAGACGAGAGGAAAACAGACCGCACTCATCGATGAGATGATCGGAAACCAGAAAGTAGTCAAAGCGTTCGGCTATGAGGAAAAAGCTTCCGAGCGTTTTGCAGAGATCAACAAAGATCTGCAGAAATACAGCCAGCAGGCCGTGTTCTACAGTTCATTAACGAACCCGTCCACCCGTTTTGTCAACAACGTGATCTATGCCGGTGTTGCCCTTGTGGGAGCTTTCATGATCCCGGGCGGCGCGCTGACCGTCGGCGGACTTTCCGTTCTGCTGTCGTACGCAAACCAGTATATGAAACCGTTCAATGATATCAGTTCCGTTATCACCGAGATGCAGAACGCGCTTGCCTGCGCAGGCCGTATCTTTGCTCTTCTGGAAGAGAAAGAGGAGAGTGCAGACCCGGCCGGAACGATCGATACCGTGACGGGAAATGTGACGATCGATGATGTAGCATTTAGTTATGACAAAGAGAAAAAACTGATCGAGAACTTTAATCTTGACGTACAGCCGGGCATGCGTGTTGCCATTGTCGGCCCGACCGGATGCGGAAAGACGACGTTTATCAACCTGCTGATGCGCTTCTATGATGTCGATGCCGGAAAGATCTGCATCGACGGAAAGCCGATCGACGAACTGTCCCGCCATGCGCTCCGCAGCTGCTTTGGTATGGTGCTGCAGGATACCTGGATCAAACAGGGAACCGTGCGCGACAACATCAGCTTCGGAAAGCCGGATGCGACGGAAGAGGAGATCATCAATGCGGCCAAAGAGGCACACAGTTGGGAGTTTATCAAGCGTCTGCCGAAGGGACTTGACACGGTTCTCAGCGAAGACAGCATCAGCCAGGGGCAGAAACAGCTTCTTTGTATCACCCGTGTCATGCTCTGCCTGCCGCCGATGCTGATCCTCGACGAGGCGACCTCCAGCATCGATACCCGTACTGAACTGCAGGTTCAGGAGGCGTTTGACAAGCTGATGCAGGGCAGAACGAGTTTCGTCGTTGCCCACCGTCTGTCCACGATCCGCAACGCTTCGCTGATCCTCGTCATGAAAGACGGAAAGATTATCGAGCAGGGACGCCATGAGGAGCTTCTTGAGAAGAAAGGCTTCTACTACAATCTGTACAACAGCCAGTTCCAGGCGTCATAAAAGATATTTGGAAAAGAGAACAGCAGATCTGTGCCGCGCATGCGATTTTGAGGCGTGCGCGCGCAGATCTGCTGATTTTTTATATGTTTTTGCAATATTCCGAAAAAAATACGGCATGGGGTATTGACGAATCCTATCACAGGTGCTATAGTTTTACAAAAATAAAAAAAGACGTAGAAGTTTTTAGAAAATGTGCGGAGAGTCTTTGGAAATTTAATTTTCGAAAGGTGCACGACCGAAGAAGTAAAACTTTCAGGTGCTGGTTCTCTTCTTAAAACAAGAACGGACGGGAGACGGCGAGGACTAAAAACGGAGTGGTCTCTGGAGAAGCTCTTGAAAAGAGTGCCGAAGGTGCAATGCAGCGATGCAGAATCTCTCAGGCAAAAGGACAGAGTCAAAAAGATACAGAAGAAAAACAGCCGCGGAACAAAAAAGCGGTGCGCAGAAACGAAAAAATTCCGGAAGCGCGGTTTTTTGCTGTATTTTTCAATCAGAGCCATGTTCTGCAGGAAAAGTCCCGCAGGAGATGGTATTTTTTTTCTCAAAACGGTGCGGATGTGTGATTCACATCGTTCAGACCATACGTCGAATGGAAAGGGAGAAAAGAAAATGGATGCATTGAATCAGGCAATTGCGCAGATCAGTGATGTGCTCTGGAACAGCGTACTGCTGTTTCTGCTGGTAGGTACGGGAGTTTATTTCTCTGTTCGGACCCGCTTTGTACAGGTAAGAAAGTTTAAGACCGCGTGGAACCGCGTCTTCGGCGGTTTCTCGTTAAAGGGTAAGAAGGCCGGAAAAGATGGCATGACTTCCTTCCAGGCGCTTGCAACAGCGATCGCCGCACAGGTCGGAACCGGAAACATCGCAGGATGTGCGACCGCACTCGTATCCGGCGGCCCGGGAGCCATCTTCTGGATGTGGCTTGCTGCGTTCTTCGGCATGGCAACGATCTTCGCCGAAGCCGTGCTCGCGCAGACCTATCGCACGAAGGACGAGCAGGGCCGCGTGCTCGGCGGTCCCGCCTACTACATCACGCTCGGCATGGGCGAGAAGTGGCGTCCGCTTGCGGTCTTTTTCTCGATCGCAATCATCATTGCGCTGGGCTGCATCGGCAACATGGTGCAGTCCAACTCCATCGCGCACGCCATGCAGACCGCCTTCAACGTGCCGGCCGCCGTCTCGGGCGTCGTGTGCGCGGTGCTCGCGGGCCTCGTCTTCTTCGGCGGCGTCGGCCGTCTGGCGAGCGTCACCGAGAAGATCGTTCCCGTCATGGCGGCCATCTACCTCATCGGCGGCCTCTGGGTGATCGGCGCCCACATCACCGAAGTGATTCCCGCCTTCAGGCTCATCTTCGTCGCGGCCTTTGATCCCGAGGCCGTCATGGGCGGCGCGCTCGGCCTGACGGTCGCCAAGGCGATGCAGTTCGGCGTGGCCCGCGGCCTCTTCTCGAACGAGGCCGGTATGGGCTCGACCCCGCACGCGCATGCCGTCGCCCGCGTCGAGCATCCCGCCGAACAGGGCCTCGTCGCGATGTTCGGCGTCTTTACGACGGTCGTGATCGTGACCATCACGGGCATCGTCATCCTTGTGACGGGCGTGCTCGACTTCAAGACGACGGGTATCGAGCTCACGCAGCACGCCTACACGGTGGGCCTGGGCTCCTTCGGCATGGCCTTCGTCGCCGTCTGCCTCTTCTTCTTCGCCTTCTCCACCATCATGGGCTGGTACTTCTTCGGCGAACAGAACGTGCGCTTCCTCTTCCGGTCCCGCGGCGTGCTGGCCTATCGCGTGATCGTCTGCGCCTTCATCGTCACGGGCGCCATGCTCAAGGTCGACTTCGTTTGGTCGCTCGCCGACCTCTTCAACGGCCTGATGGTGCTCCCGAACCTCGTCGCGCTCGTGGCGCTGCACAAGGTCGTGGGCGAGAGCCTCGAGGACTTCGAGAAGAAGCTCGACCACTACGAGGAGCGCAAGAGCGAGAACATCGACGACCGCATGCAGCGACTCTGACGCCGCTCTGCGCAGGATGAACATGACGACGGCCCGGTTCGCCGTCGCCCCTCGGGCGACGGGCGCCCCGGGGGGGGGGTAAATGGGGCCCACGGGTAAAAAATGGG
>ENA-ORLU01002217-ORLU01002217.1-human-gut-metagenome-genome-assembly--contig:-NODE-2217-length-11816-cov-2.761308_pt1 | contig 11816 bp, 9 predicted proteins | sample MGYA00243009_ERZ508833 | MGnify/ENA primary metagenome ERZ508833 (study PRJEB26277, sample SAMN04329763) | human gut metagenome | biome: human-associated habitat | host: Homo sapiens | place: USA...
AAACTAATCCTCCTTTCATTTAGACTCTAGATATAAATATATCTATGTAATGATTACCAATTAAAGAAAGAAATTATATTGTGAGGTATGCTCACAATATAATAATACCATTTAATATTAATTAATGTCAATAAAAATTGTGAGTTTTAATCACAAAATAATTGTTGAATAATCTGTTTTGTGGTAAAATGGTATTAGGAAGTTATGAAGAGGTGTAATTTAATGAATAATAAAACTTTAGCTAGTGTAGTAAAAGAATTAGAAAATCAATAATTTTTGGGGAGAGAAATACTAATGAAATATAATGCAGTAACAGTAACACAATTAAATAAATATTTAAAAGATAGATTTGATGAAGATGAAAATTTAAATGCAATACTAGTAAAAGGTGAAATATCAAATTTTAAGAACCATTATACAGGACATTTATATTTTACATTAAAAGATGAAAATTCTTTAATAAAATGTATAATGTTTAAAAGTTATGCAGAAAAATTAAACTTTAAGCCTAAAGATGGAATGAAAGTTATGGTATTTGGAACTGTATCTGTATTTGAAAGAGATGGAGTATATCAAATATATGCAAAATCAATGATGGAAGATGGTATGGGAGATTTGCATGAACAATTTGAACAATTGAAGGCTAAACTTGAAAAAGAAGGCCTTTTTGAACAATCACATAAAAAAGCAATACCATTATATCCAAAAGTAGTAGGTGTTTTAACATCTCAAACAGGAGCTGTTATAAGAGATATAATAAATGTTTCAACAAGAAGAAATCAAAATGTATATATAAGACTATTACCAGTACCAGTACAAGGTCCTGGTGCTGCAGAACAAATAGCTGATAAAATTAGAATAATGAATGAAAAAAAATTAGCAGATGTCTTAATAATTGGAAGAGGAGGAGGAGCATTAGAAGATTTATGGCCATTTAATGAAGAAATTGTGGCAAGAGCAATTTATAACTCAGAAATTCCAATAATATCTGCAGTTGGACACGAGACAGATTTTACAATAGCAGATTTTGTAGCAGATTTAAGAGCACCAACCCCATCTGCTGCAGCAGAATTAGCAGTACCAGATATTTTTGAAGTTAAGCAAAAAATTATAAATTATCAAGATAGAAGCAAATTAGCATTAAAGAAAAAAATAGAAATCATGAAATTAAGATTTGAGAAAATAATGAAATCCAGAATATTTACAGATCCAATGAGAAAAGTTATGGACAATTCTATAATATTAGATGATTATATGAAAAGATTAGAAAATGCGATGAAAGAAATAAAAACAGAAAAGAAGAATAAATATACAGAATTAGTAACAAAATTAGATTCTATAAGTCCATTAAAAACATTAATTAGAGGATATAGTTTAACAGAAAAAGATGGAAAAATTATAAAGAGAGCTACTCAAATAGATAAAGGTGATATAATTACAATAAAGTTTTCTGATGGAGAAAAAAATGCGGAAATTTTATAAAAAAGCTTACAAAAAAGATATATAGAGAAAGGAAAAAAGAAAATGGAAACAAGAGAAAAACAAAATTTATTAACTATGATAATAATTGTTGCATTTTTAGCAATTGCATTAATTGTTGGTTTTATAATATATCCAGAAATAATAGAAAACAACAAATCAAATTCATTAAATAGTCAAAGTACAAAACAAACAGAAAATACAAACATAACTACAAATTCAACTCAAACTACTAGTACAACAAATACAGAAACAACTAAGACAGAAAGTACTAGTACAGCTTCAACAAATGGATATGTAGGAGAAGAAGAAAAAGAAAGTGATGCAAGTCAAACAACTAGTACATCACAAACAAAAGAAGAAAAAGCAATAGAACTTGCCAAAAAAGAATGGGGAGAAAATGATTCAAATGTTACATATAATGTAGAACAAAAAGAAGGAAATGTTTATTATATTGCTGTAAGATTAAATGATCAAGTTCAAAAATGGTATGAAGTAAATACTGAAAAATGGACAATACAAGAATATTAATTCATAATATTAGAATAATATTTTTGAGAAAATTCGTAAATATTATGATATTTTGAAAAAAGGCAAGGAGATGAGGATCAAGAACATGAAAGTTTATGATTTAGCAAATGAATTAGCAGAAGAAATAAAGAAGTCAGAAGAATATGTAACATATAGAACTGCAAAAGAAGCTATTTACTTAAATTATGAATTAAAGAAAAAAATTGATGAATTTGAAAATGCAAGATATGAAACTCAAATAGTAGCATTACAAACAGGAAAAGATGATGAACAAAAAATGAAACATGTCCAAGAATTATATGGAGAACTTATTCAAAATGAAGAAGCAAGTAAATATTTTGATGCTGAAATAAGATTTAATGTATTAATAGCAGATGTAAATAAAATAATAGGAAATGTAGTCCAAGAACTATTAAAATAAGAATTGAATTTATAATGTAATTAGGAAATTTTAATTATAAAAGAAAGGTAATAATTAAAAATGATACTAATTATAATAAGTGCACTTATTTCAAGTGTAGTAATGATACTCTTAATGCCAATTAATATTAAGAAATTAAATAAAATTGCAATAGATAAAGAATTAAATAAAATTTCAGAAAAATATCCAGATAATATGGAAATTTGTAAAGAAATATTAAAAAAAATGGAAAATGAAAAAACGCAAATAGAAGAAAATATTGAATCAGATTCAACATTATATATTGCATTACAAGATAAAATATATTTAGGAAATATGCATGGAAGTTTTACAAGGATTCAAACAATTGCACATGAATGCCTACATTCAATACAGGACAGAAAAGTCTTGATTTTTAATTTTATTTTTTCAAATATATACATATTATATTTCATAATATCAAGTATATTAATAATCATAAAAAAACTACCAAATGAATTAGTTTTTTCAAATATATTATTAATAATAAGTATGTTATATTATGCTATTAGAATGTTTTTAGAAAATGATGCAATGACAAAATCAGAATATTTAGCAAAAGAATATTTGAAAGAAAAAAAGATACTTGATGAAGAAGAAGTGAAAAAAATCGGTAAAGGATTAGAAGAATTAAATAAAGGAGCTATAATAGCTACAAATTCAAGTTTGTTTATAAAAATTATGTTAAAAGTTGCAGTTTTTAATTTATTAGCATTGATTTTCTAGGAAATATATGTTAAAATGTTCTAGTATTATAAATATGAATAATTAAACCGTTAGGAGGAATACTAAATGCAAGTAGTAAAAATAATATTAGTTGTAGTAGATTTAATAATTTGTTTAGCATTAACAATATTAGCCATGGTACAATCAAAAGATGATGCAGGGTTATCATCAACAATAACAGGTTCATCTACAAATAACTTTTTTGAGAAAAATAAAGGCAGAACAAAAGAAGGAATGCAAAAAAAATGGACTATTATATTAGGAATATCATTTGTAATAGTTACAATAGCACTTTCTATAATTTACATAGCATAAATTAACAAAAGCGGTTCAGTAGAACTGCTTTCTTTTATATATTAAATCATAATTTAGGAGGAAAAATGAGCAAAGAAGAAATAATTGGAACATATAGGAAAAATCAAAAAGGATTTGGATTTGTAAAAATAGAAGATCAAGAAGATGAAATATATATATCAAGAGAAAATTCAAAAAATGCTTTAAATGGAGATACTGTAGCAATTAAAATAATAGCAGAAAAAGAAGGAGATAAAAAGCAAGAAGGTAAAATAGTAAAAATAGTAAGACATGAAAAAGATACAGTAGTTGGAACTTTTCAAAAAAGTAGAAATTTTGCATTTGTTGTTCCTGATGATAAGAATTTTGGAACAGATATATTTATATCAAAAGCTAATTGGGGAAAAGCAAGAGATAAGAAAAAAGTATTAGTACAAATTTTGAAATATCCAGAAAAAGGAAAAAATGCAGAAGGAAAAGTTATTGAAGTATTAGGCGGAATTAATGAAGCAGGTGTTGACATGTTATCATTAATAAAACAATATGAACTTCCATATAAATTTCCAGATGAGGTTGTTGCAGAAGCAAAAGCCTATGGAGATAAAATTGATCCATCAGATTTGCCAAGAAGAAGAGATTTGCGTAATGACATAATATTTACATTTGATGGTGAAGATGCTAATGATTTAGATGCTGCAATACATGTAGAAAAATTGGAAAATGGCAATTATAAATTAGATGTTCATATTGCAGATGTAAGTCATTATGTAAGAGAAAAAACAGAACTTGATAAAGAAGCATATTTAAGAGGAACAAGTATTTATATGTTAGGAAGAGTAATACCAATGCTTCCAAGAGAATTATCAAATGGAATATGTAGTTTAAATGCAGGTGAAGATAGATATACATTATCATGTTCAATGGAAATAACACCAAAAGCTAAAATAGTATCATCAGATATATATAAAGGTGTAATATGTGTAACAGAAAGAATGTGTTATACAGATGTTCAAAAAATATTAGATAGATCTGATGAAACAGTCTTAAAGAGATATGAAAAATATATTTCATATTTTGATTTAATGGCAGAATTAGCAAATATATTAAAAGCAAAAAGAAAAGAAAATGGATATTTGAATCTTGAAATTCCAGAAAGTAAAATAATACTTGATGAAAATGGTGTTGCAATAGATGTAAAAAAATATGAAACATATTTTGCAAATGAAATAATTGAACAATTTATGCTAATTGCAAATGAAACAGTTGCTGAAAAATTTTATTGGTTACAAGCACCATTTATATATAGAAACCATGAAGCACCAGATGTTGATAAAGTAAAAGAGTTAAATAAATCATTATATAATTTTGGATATAAAATAAAAATTTCAAAAGAAGAAATTATTTATCCAAATGAATTTGCAAAAATTCTTGAAGATGTAAAAGGTAAAGACGAAGAAAAAGTAGTATCAAATATAATATTAAGAACTTTGAGAGTTGCAAAATATGAAGCAGAAAATAAAGGACATTTTGGAATTGCAAGTAAATATTATTGCCATTTTACATCACCAATAAGAAGATATCCTGATTTATTCATACACAGAATAATATCAAAATATTTAGATAATGATTATTTAGTAAATGATTTTTGGATTAAGAAATATGAAAAAAGAGCAGAAAAGAGAGCGGAAAATTGTTCAGAAAGAGAAAGAGTTGCAACAAAAGTAGAAAGAGAAGCAGAAGATATTAAGAAAGCAGAATTCATGGAAAGTAAAATTGGTGAAGAATATGAAGGAATTGTATCATCTGTTACTAATTTTGGAATATTTGTTGAACTTGACAATACTGTTGAAGGTCTAATTCGTTACGAAAAATTAGGTGATGAATATTTTATTTACAATGAAGAAAAGAGACAAGCTATTGGTGAACATACTGGAAAGGTTTATCAAATTGGAGATAAGGTTAAAATTAGAGTTGCTAATGCTAGTAAATTAATGAGACAAATTGATTTTGAGATATGCTAGAAAGTTTTATTTGAAGTATTGAAAAAGGCTAATTAATATGCTATAATTATGTATACGAATGGAGGAAGAAAATGGATGATATTAGATATGTGTCAAAAGAAGAAGCATTAAAAGCAGTAAAACAAGATGGAAGAGCATTAAAGTATGCAAGTAAAGGATTAAAAGGAAATAAACAAGTAGTATTAGAAGCTGTAAAGCAAGATGGAACAGCATTATTCTACGCAAGTGAAAAATTACAAGGAGATAAAGAAGTAGTACTAGAAGCAGTAAAACAAGATGGCTGTGTATTATACTACGCAAGTGAAGAATTAAGAGCAGATAAAGATATACAAAAAGCACTAAAATCACAAGATTCAGAGAAAACGGAAGAAGCTTTAAGCAATATGAGCTTAGAACAATTAACAAATATATTAGATAAAAATAATGCGAGCATAAAAGCAAATGAAGAACTAATAAAGAGAATTTTAGAACAACAGCAGGTAATAAAAAAACAAGAAGAACAAATACAAAATTTAAGAACACAAATCCAACAAAAGTAAAAATGTTTTATAGTATTTATATAGAGAAAGGAAAAAAATAATTCACAGAGTTTATATAAATATTATAGTAAATTTCAAAGAAAGGAAAAATTCGTATAATAAATATATTTTTATTATACGAGGATAGAAAATGAATAACAACAAGTTAAAAAATTATAAGTCTAATAGTATAACTAGAATAACAGAAATTTTTAAAACCATTTTTTCAAGGAAGAGAACAGAAAAAAGTAATACAGATGAAGAGCAAAGTGCAGTAATAGAAAATAATAAAAGACAAAAGTTTTTAGAACAAATTGAAGATAAAAGCAATTCAGCAAGCAAAGTAGCAAGAAAAGTTGAGATGTTAAGTAAGATAGAGAATGACGAAAATAAATTAAAAGAAATGTCTATTGAAGAGCTAAAAGAATTAAGTATATATTATAATGAGATTATTGAAAGAAATAATATTATTATAGAAAAATTAAAAAAATCTGCATAAAATATAAATTATGTAACAATAAAGGAGATGTTAGCCATCTCCTTTTATATTTTCTAAATCCATTCACCATATTTCTTAATATAAATCTTTTTAGCAATAACTGCAACAAAACAATACAATATTGGAACACCAATAATAACTAAGAAATCTTTAGCAGCAAGAGCAGTAAGACCAATTGCACGACCTATAAAAGTAAAAGGTATAATCATAGCAATAATACAAATTGAAATTGATGAAAAGTAAACAGCTTTTGAAGCATGACTCTCTTTAAAAGGAATCTTAGCAGTTCTAATAACATGCATTCCAACAAGGTTTGAAACAATACTATAAATAAACCAAATAGTTTGGAAAATTGCAGGTTCATGAATATCATAAGTAAACCAAACTAAAGCAAAAACTATTAAATCAAAACATGAACTAAGTGGTCCCATAAATAGCATAAAATTTTTTAAACTTTTTACATCAAACTTTTTAGGTTTTTTCAAATATTCTTCATCAACATTATCTAAAGGTAAAGTCAATTGACCGAAATCATATAATAATCCCTCAACTAAAAGTTGAATTGGTGTTTCTGGCAAAAATGGAAGAATAACACTTGCAATAATTACAGACATAACCTCACCAAAATTAAAGCTTGCAGCAAGTTTAATATATTTCATTAGATTTGCATAAGTATGACGACCTTCTTTTACACCATCAAGTAAAACATGTAAATCTTTCTCAAGTAAAATAATATCTGCAGATTCTTTTGCAATATCAACAGCTGTATCAACAGAAATACCAACATCAGAATTTATAAGTGAAGGACTATCATTTATACCATCACCCATATATCCAACAACATTTCCACTATCTCTTAAAAGCCTTATAATACGAGCTTTTTGAATAGGAGAAAGTTTTGCAAAAATATTTGTCTTTTTCAATAATCTTTTTACAGCAATATCTTGTAATTTGTCAATTTGACTTCCAATAACAATTTGTGGTGATTTAATACCAACTTTATCACAAATACATTTTGTAACTTCAACATTATCACCAGTTAAAACAATAACTCTAATTCCATTTTTATTAAGTTTTTCAATTGATGATTTTGCACTTTCTTTTGGTGGATCAAGAAATCCTATAAAACCAATTAAAACCATATTTTTTTCATCTGATACTGTAAATTCAGAAGTTTTTTCTAAATTATTTTTTTGACAAACAGCAACAACACGAAGTCCCTGTTTGTTTAAATCTTTAGTAATTTTTTTGATATTTTCTTTAATTGCATTTGTTATAGGAGATACATTACCTTGATAATCAACCATCGTAGAAATACCTAAAATTTCTTCGACAGCACCTTTTGTAATCATTTGAGTTTTTTGACCATCACTAACTATAACAGAAAGACGACGTCTTGCAAAATCAAAAGGAATTTCATCAATTTTTGTATATTTTTCTGATAATTCACTTAAACCATGTTCATTTATATGATTTATAACAGCTTCATCAATATTACTTTTCAATCCAGTTTGAAAATAACTATTTAAAAAAGCATGTTTTAAAGTTCTAATATCTTCATTTCCATTAATATCAAGATATTTTTCAAGAACAATTTTATCTTCAGTTAATGTACCAGTTTTATCTGTACATAAAATATTCATTGCACCAAAACTTTGAATTGAATCAAGCTTTTTTACAATTGTTTTCTTTTTTGACATTCGTAAAGCACCTTTTGATAAACTAGATGAAAGTATAACAGGTAATAGAAGAGGTGTAATACCAATTGCAATAGCAACAGCAAATGTAAATGATGTTAGAATACTATGTTTTTGGACTGTAAGTATAAAAACAATAGGTATTAAAATTAGCATAAATTTTATTAATAATTTACTTATATTTTCGATACCTTTCTGAAATGCTGTTTTAGGTTTACCAGAAGTTAGTGTATGAGATACTTTCCCAAAATAGGTATCATCAGCAGTTAATACAACAATACCTTTAGCACTACCACTAATAATATTTGTTCCCATAAAACATATTGTATCAATATCTGAAAGATTTTCTATATCAGTATCAAAATCAAGTTCTGTAGTATCAAGTTTTTTTATTGCATCAGATTCACCAGTTAAACTTGATTGACCAACATATAAATCTTTTGATTCAATAATTCTTAAATCAGCTGGAACCATGTCACCAGCTGAAAGTAATATAGTATCACCTAAAACTAAATCTTTAAAAGGTACTTTTTCTTTTTTACCATTTCTTACAACTGTTGCAGTAGTTGAAACTAATTGTTTTAGTTTTTCAGCAGCTTTGTTTGATCTGTATGAAGATATAAAATCTAATAAAGTGCTTATTGTAACTAAAACGAGAATTACAATAATATTTGCATAATTAGGATCTTCAGCTAAATAAACATCTGTGTAATATAATACACAAGATATTGCTAATAATATATTATTAAAAGGTGTAAATAAACTACGAAACAGGTAATTATACCATTTTTTTGGTTTTGTTTGTGTAACTTCATTCAAACCATATTTTTGCCTTCTAAATGTTATTTCCTCATCAGATAGGCCACCTTCTTTTATTTTGAACTTTGTGCAAAATTCTTCTTTGGGCATTTTACATAGATGCCCATAAATTTTGTTGATGTCAACATCATCTTTTTTGTCATTTGCCATATTTTCTCACATTCCTTTCATATTTATTATGTTTTTTCTTTTGAAATTTTAAACATATTTAATATACCACTATGAAAAATAAAATTCAATTGATATAAAAATTTTTTAAAATTCTTGACAAAAAAATGACATATTATATAATATAGTGGATAAGATAAAACAAAAGAGAGTCAAAAGGTTGAAAAAAAAAAATACAATTTTGGCTGTGCCAAAATTTTATTTTTTTCCAACTTAATTTGAGCATAAATAGTGTTCAAGCATGACGAAGAAAGGAAAAAAGATAAAATGGAAAATCAAAACCCAGAAGAAGAAGCAAGAGTTGAGCAAATGATAGATGAACTAATGAGAAAAGCAAAAATAGCATCACAAGAATATATGAAATTAGATCAAGAAACAGTTGATAATATAACAAAAGCAATGTCAATGGCAGGATTAGAACATCATATGGAATTAGCAAAAATGGCTGTTGAAGAAACTGGAAGAGGAATATATGAAGACAAAATAACAAAGAACATGTTTGCAACAGAATATGTATATCATAGTATAAAACATGAAAAAACAGTAGGAATAATAAAAGAAAATGATGAAGATGGTTATGTAGGAATAGCAGAACCAGTTGGAATAATAGCAGGTGTAACACCAGTAACAAACCCAACATCAACAACAATGTTTAAATCTATAATAGCAGCGAAAACAAGAAATGTAATAGTATTTGGATTCCATCCATCTGCACAAAAATGTAGTGTTGCAGCAGCAACAATATTAAGAGATGCTGCAGTAAAAGCTGGAGCTCCAGAAAATTGTATATTATGGGTAGAAGAACCATCAATATTAGCAACAAAATTATTAATGAACCATCCTGATGTAAGCTTAATATTAGCAACAGGTGGAACAGGAATGGTAAAATCAGCATATTCATGTGGAAAACCAGCATTAGGAGTAGGGCCTGGAAATGTACCATGTTATATAGATAAAACAGCAAAATTACAAACATCAGTAAATGATTTAGTAATGTCAAAATCTTTTGATAATGGTATGATATGTGCATCAGAACAAGCTGTATTAGTAGATAAAGATATATATCAAGAATTTGAAAAATTAATGAGAGAAGCAGGATGTTACTTTGTAAATCCAGAAGAAAAAGAAAAACTAAAAAATAGTATGTTTGACTCACAAAATGGATATAAATTAAAATCACATGTACCAGGACAAAGTCCAGCAACAATTGCAAGAGAAGCAGGATTTGAAGTACCTGAAGATACAAAGGTATTAGTAGTATATGAAGATGGAATTGGAGAAGGATATCCATTCTCTAAAGAAAAATTAAGTCCAGTATTAACATATTATATTGTAAATGATTCTGAAGAAGGAATATCAAAAGCAGAAAAATTACTAGAATATGGTGGATTAGGACATTCAGCAGTAATACATTCAGAAGATAAAGCAACAATATTAAAATTCTCAAAAACAATGAAAGCAGGAAGAATTATTGTAAATTCTCCATCAACACATGGTGCAATAGGAGACATATATAATACAAATATGCCATCATTAACACTTGGATGTGGATCTTATGGAAGCAACTCAACAACAGCAAATGTATCAAGTGTAAACTTAATTAATATAAAAAGAGTAGCAAAAAGGAGAGTTAATATGCAATGGTTCAAAGTACCTGAAAAAATATATTTTGAAGCAGGTTCAATATCATACTTAGAAAAAATGCCAAATATAGAAAGAGCATTTATAGTTACAGATCCAGGAATGGTTAAATTTGGATATGTTGATAAAATATTATATCACATTAGAAAAAGACAAAATCATGTACATTGCGAGATATTTAGTGAAGTAGAATCAGATCCATCATTTGAAACTGTAAACAAAGGATTATCTGCAATGAACAACTTTAAGCCAGATGTAATAATTGCATTAGGTGGAGGAAGTGCAATAGATGCAGCAAAAGGAATGTGGTTATTCTATGAAAATCCAGATGCAGATCCAGAAGGATTAAAATTAAAATTCATGGATATTCGTAAACGTACTTATAAATTCCCAAAAATGGGAACAAAAGCAAAAATGGTTGCAATTCCAACAACATCTGGAACAGGTTCAGAAGTAACATCATTTGCAGTAATTACAGATAAAGTAAAAAATAAAAAATACCCATTAGCAGATTATGAATTAACACCAGATGTAGCAATTGTTGATCCAGATTTAGTTATGAGTTTACCAAAATCAATCACAGCAGATACTGGAATGGATGTATTAACACATGCATTAGAAGCTTATGTTTCTGTTATGGCATCAGATTATACAGATGGATTAGCAGAAAAAGCAGCAGAATTAGTTGTAAAATATTTAAGAGAAGCTTATGAACATGGAGATAATAAAACTGCAAGAGAAAAGATGCACAATGCAAGTACAATTGCGGGTATGGCATTTACAAACGCATTTTTAGGTGTATGCCACTCTATGGCTCACAAAATAGGGGCAGAATTCCATTTACCACATGGTAGAATTAATGCAATATTATTACCATATGTAATTAGATATAATGCAACAGAACCAACAAAATTTGTATCATGGCCAAAATATGAATATTATATAGCAAATGAAAAATATGCAACAATTGCTAGAAAGTTAGGA
>ENA-ORLU01002230-ORLU01002230.1-human-gut-metagenome-genome-assembly--contig:-NODE-2230-length-11754-cov-4.967286_pt1 | contig 11754 bp, 9 predicted proteins | sample MGYA00243009_ERZ508833 | MGnify/ENA primary metagenome ERZ508833 (study PRJEB26277, sample SAMN04329763) | human gut metagenome | biome: human-associated habitat | host: Homo sapiens | place: USA...
GTAGATGGGGTGGTAGCGGCGGGTGTAAGGCAGGGCGTAGACCTTATCCAGCTCCCAGCGGACGAGGGGCTTTGCGGGGATGTTCTGCACGAGGTACTTCTCGCTCTGCTTCTGGACGATGATATTGCCGCTGACGACGTCCTGATTGTCCATCTGGATGCGGCAGGCTTTCGCATAAGCCACCTTATCGGAGGCGACCTTCTTGAAGCCCGCGCACTCCACATACCGCTCGGGCAGGTGGTCGAAGTCGGTCAGGTAGCAGGTGCCGTCCACATCGGTGATGCTCTCCACCGGCTCCCCTGCCGCCAGACGGCGGGCAATTTCCACGGTCTGGTGTTCCCCCATGCCGAAGCTGATGATGTCCGCGCCAGAGTCCTCGGCGATGCTGGGCAGGACGGTGTCCAGCCAGTAGTCGTAGTGGGCAAAGCGGCGGAGCGATGCTTCCAGACCGCCCAGAATGACGGGCAGGTCAGGGTATGCCTGCTTGGCAAGTCTGGTGTAGACGGTGGCGCTGCGGTCGGGCCGTGCGCCGCCCTTGCCGCCGGGCGAATACTCGTCCTCCGCGCGGGGGATCTTTGCGACGGAATAGTGACTCACCATGCTGTCCACATTGCCGCCGCCGATGAAGAAGCCGTACTTCGGCTTTCCGAACCGCTTGAAGTCCTCGCAGTCGGTGTAGCGGGGCTGGGCCAGCACGCCCACCTTGTAGCCCTCGGCTTCCAGCAGGCGGCTGATGATGGCGGTGCCAAAGCTGGGGTGGTCCACATAGGCGTCGCCGCCCACCACCACGAAGTCCAGCTGGTCCCATCCCCGGGCCTCCATGTCGGCCCGGCTGATGGGGAGAAATTCGGTGTAATGTTCCATAGTTATCCTTTTTCTTTCATGATGCCTGCCCTATCCAGCAGGGCTCTATTGCTTCCGAAATCAAAAATTCTATTCATCCAGCGTGAGCCTGTCCGGTACGCCAGTGGCTTCCCTGGTCGGGGAGCTGGCAAAGCCGTCCGGCTTTGACTGAGAGGTTATTCATCCGGCTGATTCATCTGCATTTCCAGCCACTGCTGGCGGCTGATGAGGACAGCGCGGGGCTTTGCGCCCTCGTAGGGGCCGATGATGCCCTTTTCTTCCATCTCGTCCATGATGCGGGCGGCGCGGGCATAACCCAGCTTGCAGCGGCGCTGCAGCAGGCTGGTGGACGCCTGGCCGGCGTCGATGACCACCTCCACGGCCTGCTTGAGCATCGGGTCACTGCCGCCCTCCTCGTCGGAGTCGGCAGAACTGCTGCCCTTCTTGCCGTCCTGGATGGCGTGTTTCTCCATGGCCTCTATCATGGCCTCGTCGTACTGGACGGTGGCGCTCTTCTTGATGAAGTCCAGCACACGGCTGATCTCCTCATCCCGCACAAAGGTACCCTGGATACGGGTGGGCTTGGGTGCGCCCACGGGCATGAAGAGCATATCGCCCATGCCCAGCAGCTTTTCGGCACCGGCACCGTCGAGGATGGTGCGGCTGTCCACCTGACTGGACACGGCGAAGGCGATGCGGCTGGGGATATTGGCTTTGATGAGGCCGGTGATGACGTCCACGCTGGGGCGCTGGGTGGCTACGATGAGGTGCATACCGGCCGCTCGGGCCTTCTGGGCGATGCGGCAGATGGAGTCCTCCACATCCTTGCCGACCACCATCATCAGATCGGCCAGCTCGTCGATGATGATGGCGATGTAGGGCATCTTCTCGAGGTTCGGGTCGTTGGCTGCCAGCTTGTTGAAGGATTTGATGTCGCGGACATTGTTCTCGGCAAAGAGGTGGTAGCGGCGCTCCATCTCCTGCACCGCGCCGCCCAGTGCGCCTGCCGCCTTGCGCGGCTCGGTAACGACGGGCATCAGCAGGTGGGGGATGCCGTTATACTCCGCCAGCTCGACCACCTTGGGGTCGATGAGCAGGAGCTTGACGTCCTCGGGGCTGGAACGGAAGAGCAGGCTCATGATGATGCTGTTGACACAGACCGATTTGCCGCTGCCGGTGCTGCCCGCGATGAGCAGATGGGGCATCTTGCACAGGTCGGCCACCTGGGCCACACCGGCAATGTCCTTGCCCAGCGCCACGCCCAAGGGCGAAGTCATCCGCAGGAAGGCCTGGCTTTCAAAGACACTGCGGATAAAAACGGGGGTCTTTTTGTGGTTGGGCACCTCGATGCCCACGGCAGGCTTGCCGGGGATGGGTGCTTCCATGCGGACATCGGCCACGGCAAGGTTCAGGGCGATATCATCGGCCAGCGAGGTGATGCGGCTGATCTTCACGCCCGCCATGGGCTGGACCTCGTACCGGGTAACGGAGGGTCCCCGCGAGATATCCAGCACCCGGGTGCGCACGCCGAAGCTTTCCAGCGTGTCCACCAGCTTCTGGGCGTTGGCCTTCAGCTCGTCCTGGGCACCGGGGTCACCCTCCTCGGCAGACTTTTCAAACAGCTCGATGCTGGGGTACTGATACTGGAAGGTCTCCACCACCTCCGGCTCCTCGGCCGGAGCGGTGGCGGCAGCCTGCTCGCCTGCGGCGGGTTTTTCCATGGCAGCCGCCACCAGCGTGTTCAGGTCTTTTTCCTCCACCGGTTCGCTGGTAATGCTGATCCAGCCGTCCTCGTCCGGTTCACTGCGCATGGCCACCGCGTTTTCCGCACTGACCCGCACCGGCACCACCGGCTCGTCCGTAGTGGGCAGGGTGGGGGTCTGGAACACCGGCATCTCAGGCTGCTCGGGCTCTGCCGGTGCAGCCGCAGGGGCTTCCGGGGCCGCAGGCGGCACGGTGGGGTTCACCACAGGGGCCGGAGCAGGCGATCCGGTGGGCGCGAAGAAATCCTCGGCGGCAGTCTCCACGGCATCCGGCACCACCGGTTTGACGATGGCCCGGGGCGGGGCCTTTTGGAGCGGGTCCTGCCCAAAGGTGCCGCCCGGCCCGATGATGATGGGCTCAATGGGCTCGCTTCCGCCCTCGGAAACAGAGGTATCCGGCCCAAGATCAATATCAAACGCTGCGCGGGGATGGTTGGAGGTCACCTTGACCGGCTCAAAGGCTGGGGCAGGCTGAGCGGGAGCCGGTTCCGGCTCCACCGGCGCAGGCGGCTCGTAGCCCAGAGAATCGTCCACGGGAGCAGGTTCCGCTTCGCCTTCCATCTCCTTGGTCACCTTGTGGCCCCAGCTGAACACGCCGGACAGCCACCCGGGCACCGGAATGCCGCCGGGCACGTCTTCCTCATCGGAACTGTCATCGTAATCGTCCGCAGGCTCCTCGGCGCAGTACTCCTCTTCCGCCTGCCGGGCCGCAAGGCGCTCAGCACGGCGGGCGGCGTTCTGTTCATAGACCGCCACGCCTTTTTCATGCACACCGCCGCCCACATTGCAGAGCCACTGCCAGCACTCGGCAGGGGTGATATCAAAGATATACAGGCTGGCGCACAGGGCCAGCACCGCCATGACCAGATTGGCCGCAGGCCGCCCGCAGAGCAGGAGCAGGTTGCCGCCCAGCAGAGTGCCCAGCACGCCGCCGCCCAGCCAGGCGTTCGCGCCGTTCTGGTAGCAGGCAGCGATCATCTGGGCAGCGGTCAGGTCGGCGGGGATATCCGAAAACACGATGACCGTGCCGCTGGCAAAGATCAGCCCCAGCAGCAGCTTGAACACCTGCATCAGCAGGTCCTGCCCCCGGGTGTAGAGGATGGCCAGATAGCACACCGCCGCGCCCAGCACAAAGCTGCCGCAGCCGAACAGCCCGAATAGGATCTGGTGGGCGCTCTTCCAGACGGAGTCCCCCTCCACGAACGCCAGCACGATGAGCAGCAGCCCCACAAACAGGGTGCCCAGCCCCGCCGGCATCCGCTCCTCGGCCCGGCTTTTTCTGCGTGCAGACGCGCGCTTTGCAGTTGTTTTTCGCTTTCGTTTTGCCATTTTCTGTTCTGACCCCTGTCCTTTGTTCCCATAGTATTCGATTCTTTCATTATACCACGGGTTGGGTCAAGTGGCAATTATAGAATGCAGACCGGTTTGACCCGCTCTGTAAACAAAGAACCATCCCCCGGCGCGGAGATCACGCCATGGGGACGGTTCTTTCAGGTACGTTATTGTTTCAGGAGAAGAAACCTGTTCACACGCTTATCAGTGGATGAACACCGGGCCCAGCGGGTTTGCAATGGGGCTGACGTAGCCGCCCAGCAGCTTGGGGATGGCCAGGCTGATGTCGGGGATAAAGGTCAGCAGCAGCAGGGCGATGAACATGCACAGGTAGAACGGCAGGGTAGCCTTGACGACCTTTTCCATGGGGCGCTTTGCAACGGCAGAGCCGATGAACAGGACAGCGCCGACAGGAGGAGTCAGCAGACCGATGCCGCAGTTCAGCACCACGATGATACCGAACTGGATGGGGTCGATGCCGATGGAGGTTGCAATGGGCAGCAGGATGGGGGTAGCGATCAGGATGATGGGAGCCATATCCATGATGCAGCCCAGAACCAGAATGATGACATCGATGAGCAGGGCGATGATGTAGGGGTTGTCGGTCACGCTGGTAATGGCGTTTGCGGCCAGATCAGGCACATGCAGCATGGTCAGGCAGTTGCCGAATACAGCAGAGGTGGCGATCAGGATCAGGACGATGGACAGGGTGTTCACGCACTCGTCCAGAGCGTACCATACGCCCTTCCAATCCAAGCCCTTGTAAATGAACACGGACACGAACAGGGAGTAGATAACAGCGATAGCAGCGGACTCCGTGGCGGTGAACACGCCGCCCACAACGCCAAAGACAACGATGACAACGGCAGCCAGTGCCCAGATGGAAGTACCCAGCTGCTTGATGAAGCCCTTGATGCTGAAGGGCGAGCCCTTGGGGTAGTTTTCCTTGACGGAGATGATGTAGGAGCCGATCATCAGGACGATGGCCAGCAGAGCGCCGGGCAGGTAGCCGGCCAGGAACAGGCTGCCCACAGAGATGCCGCCGGCGGTGGTGGCGTAGATGACCATGTTATGGCTCGGGGGAACCAGCAGGCCCTCGCAGGAGGAGGTGATGGTGACAGCGGTGGAGAAGTCGGCGTCGTAGCCCTGATCGACCATCATGGGGATCATGATGGAGCCGATGGAAGCGGTATCTGCAGAAGCAGAACCGGAGATGCCGCCGAAGAAGTAGGAAGCAACGATGTTGACCATTGCCATGCCGCCGCGCATCCAGCCGACGCAGGCGTCAGCCAGCGCGATCAGCTTTTCGGAGATGCCGCCGCTGCCCATGAGGACGCCCATGGTGATGAAGAAGGGGACGGCCATCAGGCTGAAGGACGAAATGCCCTTGACCATCAGACGGCAGACATCGGTCAGCGCCTGACCCTGCACCATCAGGCAGAGCACGCTGGACAGGCCAACGGCGTATGCAATGGGGAAACGCAGGAAGATCATGACGAAGAAGCTGACAAGAAGGACAACGATCGCCAGTGTCTGGACTGTCATATTAGTTCTCCTCCTTTACAAAAAAGCTCTTGACATGGTTGTACAGCGCCTCGATCTCGAAGATGATCATGGCGACACCGGCCAGAGGCACCGGGAAGTACATCCAGAAACGGCTCAGCCAAGGCATCGAGACATAGAAGCCGCGGCCGCCCAGCGTGGTGGCATAGTTCCAGCCCACCACCATCATGATGATGCCGAGGACGCAGACTGCCAGATCCGCGAGGATGTCCAGCACCTTGACGACGATCTTGGGCAGATAGACGTCAAATGCGGTCATCCGGATGTGTGCGCCGCGGCGGATGGCCAGAGCGGCACTCAGCACGGCCATATAGCTCATGCAGGTCAGGACGACCTCTTCGGTCCATGCGGGGTCCGGGATGAATGGGACGTAACGACCGATGACCGACATGGTGGTGATGAGAATATCTGCGATCAGCAGCAGCTTGCAGATAAACAGAACCACTTTGTAGGTGATGTCGTACGCCGGCTTGATCTTATCCAGAGTGGTAAAGATTTTCGGCATAGGATCTCCTCCATACTCTATAAAAAACCCGGCGGGTCTGCGGGCGTATCCCGTAGTCCCCCGCCGGGCTTATGTACTACTTCAGGACAAAGGCGCTGTTATCAGCCCTTCATATCCAGCAGCTTCTGGTACAGCTCAGCCTGATCCGAGGTGTTCTCGCTGATGACCTTAGCGCAAGCCTCCTGCCAGGGAGCCTTATCGGGGACATCGACGACGTTGCAGCCAGAGGACTTCAGCTCGTCGAGGACCTTGTTCTCAGCGCTCTCGGACAGGTCAGCGTTGAAGGCCTGCGTATCAGCACCGGCCTCCATGATGGCAGCCTGCTGGTTCTCGGTCAGCTTGCCCCAAGCGTTGTCGGTGATGACAGCCTGGATAGCGCCCAGAGTGTGGCCGTCGAGGATCAGGTTGTTTGCAACCTCGGGGAACGCGTTGGACTTGTAGTTTGCGATGGGCTGCTCAGCGCCATCCACAACGCCGGTCTGCAGTGCGCTGTACAGCTCACCGAACGAAACGACGGTGGGGTTTGCGCCCAGGCCCTCGACCATGCCGTTCATGACGGGGTCGTTGGACACGCGCAGCTTCAGGCCCTTGAAGTCCTCAATGCCAGCCACGGGCTTGACCGTGAAGAAGTGACGGAAGCCCTCCTCGCCGTAGAAGATACCACGGACGGGCAGGCCCAGCTCCTGGGGCTCGTTCAGGAACTCAGGTGCCAGCTCGCTGTTGGCGAAGTTCCAGAAGTGAGCGCGGTTCTCGAAGGTGAAGGGGATGGACAGCAGCTTGGACTTGTTGCAGCCGTAGCTGGTCAGTGCGAAAGCAGAGATACGGCTCATATCGATGGAGGTGGAGCCGCCGAGGATGGCGTCCAGAACGTCGTTCTCAGAACCCAGAACGCCAGAAGCCTGCACGTCGATGACGACGGAGCCGCCGGTCAGCTCTTCGACCTTCTCCTTGAAGTGGGTAGCGGTCTGGCCGACGATGGTATCCAGCGGGTTGACCTCAGCGTAGACCAGGGTGACCTTGGGATCGTTGGCAGCAGCGGTAGCATCACCGGCAGCAGAAGCGGCGGTGGAACCGGCGGCAGAGGATGCAGTGGAGCTGGAAGAGCCGCCACATGCGGTCAGGGCAGCAGCTGCGGTAGCTGCACCGGCAACGGCGAGAAAGCTGCGACGAGAGATCTTTTTCATGGTAAAATCCTCCTGAAATATATTCTTCTGTTTCCTTCCGGCAGCACCTTCCTGCACAGGTGCGGTGCCGTCGTTCATTCACTGTTCACACTTTAGCAAAATTTCTTGGTCAGAACAAGGGGTTTCAAAAAATGTCCTGTTTTTTGAAAAAATGTGAAAACAACTTCTGTACACTCTGCACAAATAAGAATCCCAGTCATTGGGCATACCTGCCAACAGCTGGGATTCTTCCTGATAATTTTTAGCTTTTCTGAATTCGGGCGATCAGCTCCGCCTGTTCCGCAAACTGATCGTACAGGGGCTGGACTGCAGCGCGGAATTTCTGTTTTTCCTCGCTGGAAAGCTCCGTGACCACGATGCCGCGGGCCAGCATATCCTGTTCTGCCCCGGCTTCCTGTTCAGCCCAGAGGGTGCGCTCGATCAGCGCCGACTCCCGCGCGCAGCTGCGCAGGATGCCCGGGAATGTCGGGTCCAAAGCGGCCAACTTCTCCATTGCCGGGATGCTGGCCAGCTGGATCTCCGGCACGCGGGTGTGCTCATCCCGCAGGAAGTAGGGAGCCACCTCGTAATGGCTCATGGCCTCATAGCTGGGCCAGTTGTTCTCCGCCCCATCAATCTGGCCGTTGTGCAGGGCTGCGTACACCTGACTGTACACCACCTGCACCGGGTCGGCTCCCAGAGCCGAGACCATCATACTCATGGTGTCGGATTCCTGCACACGAAGCCGCAGTCCCTGCAGCTCTGCCAGGCAGGTGACCTTCTGGCGGGTGTAAAAGCTGCGCACACCGGCATCGAACCAGGAAAGCCCGGTCAGGTCGATATCATCCAGCCGGGTCAGGAACTCGTCCCCGATGTTTCCGTCCAGCACACGCCACATCTGGCCGGCATCCTGATAGAGGAACGGCAGCTGCAGCACGTTCAGGGCAGGCATGTATTCTGCCAGCTGGCTCAGGGAGACGCGGGCAAAGTCGATGCCGCCAAACTGTATCTGCTGGATGACGCTCATCTCCGCCCCCAGCTCGCCCTTGCTGTACACGGCGATCTTCACCCGCCCTTCCGTGCGCTGCTTCACCTTTTCGGCAAAGGCCCGCGCTGCCACGGTGGTGGGGTAGTCATCAGGCTGGTTCTCGGCGTAGCGCAGGATGAGCTCCGGCTGTTCCTCTGCGGCCTGCTGCTTTTTGCAGGCACACAGCTCCAGTGCCGTGCCCGCCGCAGCCAGCAGCAGCTGCCGCCGGGAGATGCGGGCGCTCACAGCAGCCCCTCCGGAGCAGGATCCCGCTTTTCCCGGAGAGCGTGCTTTCGGTACTGGGTGGGAGTCTCCCCTGTCCGCTTCTTGAAGGCGCGGGCAAAGTAGCTGGCATCCTCATAGCCCACCATGGAGGCCACCTCTGCCGAGGAGCGGAAGGGGTCTGTCAGCAGCTCCTTGGCCGCATTGATGCGCAGCTCGGTCAGGCAGTCGAGGAAGTTCATCTTCTGGTACTTTTTGAACTGTGCAGAAAGGTACGCCGGGCTGATGTGGAGGATCTCGCCTACACTGTCCAGCGAGATATCGAACATATAGTTATCCTCCAGATACCGCCGCACATGGGCCATGACCAGCGCGTTCTGGCTGTTCTCGGCATCGTCCGGTTCTGCCGCCGGGGCAGCAGGCTCCATCGGCTCCGGCTGCACCGGGGCCAGTGCCTCCAGCTTGCGCTCTGTCTCGATCTGGCGCATGGCCCGCCGGATAGAGGCTTCCAGCTCATCCGGGTCCACGGGCTTGAGCAGGTAATCACAGGCTCCCAGATGCACGGCCTCGTGAGCATACTGGAACAGGCTGTACGCCGTGACAAAGATGACCCGGCACCCGGGACGCTGGGCCAGCACGGCGCGGGCGGCATCCAGGCCGCTCATGCCCGGCATCTCGATGTCCATCAAAATGAGGTCTGCCCCCACAGGATGGCGGTATCGGCGGCCTTGCGGCCATTTTCGGCGGTCTCCAGCACCACCTCATGCTCAAAGCGGCGGCTCACCATATCGGCCAGCGCTTCCCGCTCCAGCTTCTCGTCGTCAGCAATCAACAATCGGATCATCGTCCAAGTCCTCCTCTTCCGGCTCGATCAGGGGCAGGTACAGCCGGATGGCCGTGCCCCGCCCGGGGTGCGAGCAGATCTCCAGATGGCTGCGCTCGTCCAGCAGCCGCAGCCGGGCCGCGACATTGTACACCCCAATATGTTCCCAGCGCTCCCCGGGCTTTGCCAGCGCGTTTTTCAGCTGTTCCAGCCGGGCCCGCTCAATGCCCACGCCGTTGTCACACACGCTGATGTAAAGCAGCCCTTTCTCCCGCAAAGGATTGACCCGGATACGGACCACGCCGCCCTCCTCCTTGGGGGAGATGCCGTGCTTGAACGCGTTTTCCACAATGGGCTGCAAAATAAACGAGGGTACCATGGTCTCCGTCAGGTCCAGCGAATCCGAGATGCGCCATTCCATCCGGATGCGGTCGCCAAATCGGACATGGTAGATCGAGTAATATTCATCCACGATCCGCACCTCCCGGGAGAGGGGCACCTGCTCGTCGTTGCTCATGAGGCTGTACCGCAGCAGATGGGCCAGTGCCGTGATGAGGGCCTGGGTGCGGTAGGCCTTTTCTGTGCCTGCCGTCTGCAAAATGACGTTGAGGGTGTTGAACAGGAAATGCGGGTCGATCTGGCTGCGCAGCTGCTGCAGGCGGCTCCGCTCCATCCGGTTCTGCATCTCGAGTGCTTCGGTCTTCTGGCGGTGGAGCTCCCGCTCGATCTCATTTTTCTCCCGCAGGGTATTCACCTGCTCGGCCATGGAGTGTTTCATCCGGTTGAATGCATCGGCCAGCTGGCCCATCTCATCCTGCCGGGGCACCGGCACATCCGGCGTGTCGTAGCTGCCCTGGCTGATGTCTCTGGAGGCGCCGATCATCTGCTGCACCGGGGTCAGCAGATGCATGACCTCCCGGGCCATCAGGCTGCCCAGCGCCAGGCAGAGCGCCACCACGATGGTCTGTGCCCACTTGACCCGGTCGCTCAGGGCCGAAACGGTGGTATAGTCCCCCTGCCCGTCGGTGATGGCCTTGTTGAGCAGCTGCTGGGTATACTGGCGCAGATACCCGCCGCAGGGCGAGACTTTGTCATAATAGAGCTGGGCAGCGGCCGCGTCGCCCCCCATACGGACCTCTTCTTCCAGTTGGTCCAGCAGCTCCTTATAGCTGTCGTAGGTGGTGCAGACGGCGCTGTAAAGCAGATACTGCTCCTCGCTCACGGTACCAAGGTCGCCCTCGATCCGCCAGAGCCAGGCACTCATCACCGAACTGGAGGAATGCAGCTGATCCAGCAGCTCCCCCGCGTCGCCATACTCCCAGCGGTAACTTTCCAGTGCGTTCAGGCTCTGCTGCACGCCGTTCTGGAACCGGCTGATGGCGTTGAAGTTGCCCATCTGGTCGTCCAGTTCCCGCAGCACGGTGCCGGACTGGTAAAAGCTCAGAAAGATCTGGGCCGCCAGCGCCATGAAAAAGGCCGCCAGACACAGGCCGATCCGCTGTTTCAGGGTCATCTCTCGGTGCATGGCGTTTCCTCCTCTGGCCGTGGGCCATTTTTCGCTTTGAATCGCTTTATTCTACCACAGTTTATGGCAATTGCGCAAGTTTTTGCTTGCTTCTTCCCAAATAATATGTTACTATGCCTAAAAAGGAGTGTGTTTGCATGTCACAGCCCATTACCGTCTCGGTCACCATGGACGCGGCCTCGTTCCGCCGTTTCCGCTGGTTCGACCTGCTTCAGCATAACCGCATCTGGAAACGTCCGCTGGTCTTTACGGCCATTCTGTTGGTCTTTGCCGGGGTCTGCCTCACCCAGCTGAACACCCGGCATGAGGCCGGACTGCTGGCCGGTGTGCTGGCCCTCGTGGCGCTGGGTCTGCCCGCCGTCTATTTCTGGAACTGTGCCCACGGCATCAAAATCTTTATCCGGAAGCTGGGCCTCGATAAAGCCGCCAAGCCGTTCTACCGGCTCCAGCTGGACGAAACCGGCCTTTCCATCTGGATGGCCGGTGAGCAGGACAAAGCTGCCCCCTCCCGCCAGTGCGACTGGCACCACATCCACCTGGCCTACCGGACAGAGAATGCCATCTACCTCTACGTCCATCAGACGCAGGCTTACTTATGGAACGACAGCCTCGACGCCGGATGGGAAGCCCTGAAAGCCCATCTTCCCGCCGACCGCCTGCGCGACCTGCGCTGACCTTTTCCCAAAAACACCAAAAGGCACGGAGCAAAATGTTCCGTGCCTTTTTTGCGCTTTGTTTCAATAACGGGAAAACAAAAAGACAGGCAGCCACCGTGGAAAGGAGGAGAAAGCGGTGCTGCCTGTCTGTATGGTGAACTCCTAAACATTTGCGGCTGTCAGGAGGGGTTTGGTAGTCTGTCCGCCGCCTCTGGCTATTGCCTCGCATGGGTGGGGGACAGTATTTTAAAGGGGCCGCGTTTGCGGCGATCATTCTTGCCTGCGTTTGCAGGTTTTGGGGAGGAGCTCTCTCGGAGCGGTCCTCCCTGACT
>ENA-ORLU01002231-ORLU01002231.1-human-gut-metagenome-genome-assembly--contig:-NODE-2231-length-11754-cov-2.504496_pt1 | contig 11754 bp, 10 predicted proteins | sample MGYA00243009_ERZ508833 | MGnify/ENA primary metagenome ERZ508833 (study PRJEB26277, sample SAMN04329763) | human gut metagenome | biome: human-associated habitat | host: Homo sapiens | place: USA...
GTGATCGACAATATTGAAAAGGAACTGATGGAGAAGCTCCACTGTCACGCCGTCATCCACATGGACCCCATCGTCACCGACGGCTCCGTCACCGTGCTGAAGGAACAGGTGGCCGCGCTGGTGAAGCAGGTGGATCCCGGTCTGACCATCCACGACTTCCGCGTGGTCCGGGGCACCACACACGATAACCTGATCTTCGACGCGGTGCTGCCCTTCTCCAGCAGCAAGACCCCGGCCCAGGCAGCGCAGGAGATACGCGCTCTGGTCCGCACCATGGACGGCAATTACTACGCCGCGGTCACGGTGGAGCACAGCTACACGGACTAAGGGCAACACCGCACAGTGAAAGCCGCGGTGCTGCCCGAAAAAAACCGTGCGCCTGCGGCGCACGGATGAGAGCCCTTATTCCTATTCCCACGTCTGCCATATCTCCGGGCAATAGCCCACGGTGGCCTGCTTCCCGTTGCGGACAATGGGTGCGGCGAACAGCTCCGGGTATTCCAGCAGCTTTTCCTCCGCCGCCTGAGGCGTGATGTAGGCCATGTACAGCGCCTCATACGCCCGGCAGTCCTTGTCCACCAGCGCGTCAAAGCTGCCCACGGCCGCCCGGATGGAACGGTACTCCCCCGGCGATACACCCTTGCTCACAAGGTCGATGTACTGGTACTTGATGCGGCGCTCCTTGAACCAGCGCTCCGCCTTCTTCGTGTCGAAGGACTTGCTTTTTCCGAAGATCTGAATATTCATAGCGTATGCTCCTTACAAAAGAAATGGAGGGACAGTATGGACGACACCATCCGCAGACTGAAAGAACTGACAAACGCCAGTGACAACATCGTGTTTTTCGGCGGCGCCGGCGTATCCACCGAGTCCGGGATACCGGACTTCCGCAGTGTGGACGGCCTGTATCACCAGAAATTCAAATACCCGCCGGAGACCATGCTCAGCCACACATTTTACGAGACGCACACCGAGGAATTCTACGACTTCTACCGGGCCAAAATGCTGGCCCTGGACGCCCAGCCCAACGCCGCCCACCGCAAGCTGGCGGAATGGGAGCGGCAGGGGAAGCTGAAGGCCGTCATCACCCAGAACATCGACGGCCTGCACCAGAAGGCCGGCAGCCAGGAGGTCCTTGAGCTCCACGGCAGCGTGCTGCGGAACCACTGTACCCGCTGCGGGAAATTCTACGGTGTGGAGCGCATCGCGGAGAGCCGCGGCATTCCCCGCTGCACCTGCGGCGGCATCATTAAGCCGGACGTGGTGCTGTATGAGGAGTCCCTGGATGAGGACGTGATGGCCCGCGCCATCCACTATATCCGGCAGGCAGACGTGCTCATCATCGGCGGCACGTCGCTGGTGGTCTATCCCGCCGCCGGGCTGATACAGTACTACCGCGGCCATAAGCTGGCGGTCATCAACAAGGGCGGGGCCGGCAGCGGTCTTGGCGCCGCCGTCACCATCGACGGCCCTATCGGCCAGGTCATGGCCCAATTATAACACGCAGCGCCCCGGCACGCAAGCCGGGGCGCTGCGTGCTATTGCGAACGCCGTGCCGATGTGCTATACTATATATTCAAAAAAACACCAAGCGAGGCATAGCATGACCACGAAAGATTATCAGACCCGCAGCCCCCTGCGGATATTCCTCTCCTACTTCAAACCCCACCGGCGGCTCTTCGCCCTGGACCTGTCCTGCGCGTTCCTCATCGCCTGCATCGACCTGGCGTTCCCGCTGGTGTCCCGCGCCGCCATGTATACCTGGCTGCCCCAGCGGCAGTTCCGGGTATTCTTCATCGTCATGGCGGTGGTGGTGGCCGCCTATGTGCTGCGCTCGGCGCTGTACTTCGTGGTGGCCTACTGGGGCCACACCTTCGGCATCCGCGTAGAGGCGGATATCCGCCGCGATCTGTACCGCCACATTCAGGAGCTGGGCTTCGACTTCTACGACCGCAACCGCACCGGCCAGCTGATGAGCCGCCTGACCAGTGACCTGTTTGAACTGACGGAGCTGGCCCACCACGGGCCGGAGGATCTGTTCATCTCCCTGGTGACCATCGTGGGCGCGCTGGCGGTGATGTTCACCCTGCGCTGGGAGCTGGCGCTGGTACTGCTGGTGCTGCTGCCTGTCCTGCTGACCATGGCCCTGCGCCGCCGCCGGCAGATGAGCGCCGCCTCCCGGGCTGCCAAGGTCAAGACCGGCACCATCAACGCCGCCATCGAGTCCGGCCTGTCCGGCGTGCGGACCACCAAGGCCTTTGCCAACGAAGAAGCCCAGCAGCAGCGGTTCGACGAGGCCAACGAGGTGTTCAAGACCGCCAAGCGTGGCTTTCACAAGGAGATGGGCCGCTTCAACGCGGTGATGGAGTTCTGCACCGGCATATTGCCGGTGGCGGTGATCGCCGTGGGCGGCTGGCTCATCATGGGGGAGAAAATGGACTATGTGGATCTGATCACCTTCTCCCTATACGTCACCGCCTTCGTCAGTCCCATCCGCAAGCTGGCCAACTTCGCCGAGATGTTCTCCAACGGCTTCGCGGGCCTGCACCGCTTCATTGAGCTGATGGCCACCGAGCCGTCCATTCAGGACGCGCCGGACGCGCGGCCCCTCGAACATGTACAGGGCCGCGTGGACGTGAACGACGTCTCCTTCGCCTACGGTGAAAAGACCGAGGTGCTGCACAACGTAACGCTGCACATCCCCGCCGGCGAGACGGTGGCCCTGGTGGGGCCCTCCGGCGGCGGCAAGACCACCCTGTGCCAGCTGCTGCCCCGGTTCTACGATGTGGACAGCGGCAGTATCACCGTCGACGGCCGTGATGTCCGCGCCGTCACCCAGCGCTCCCTGCGCCGGGCCATCGGCATCGTGCAGCAGGACGTGTTCCTGTTTGCCGACACCATCCGCGAAAATATCCGCTATGGCCGTCCCGACGCCACCGACGCTGAGGTAGAGCAGGCGGCGCGGCAGGCGGAGATCTACGACGACATCTGCGCCATGCCCGACGGGTTCGACACCTATGTGGGTGAGCGGGGCGCGCTGCTCTCCGGCGGGCAGAAGCAGCGGGTGGCCATCGCCCGGGTGTTTCTGAAGGCCCCGCCCATTCTGATACTGGATGAGGCCACCTCCGCGCTGGACAGCGTGACGGAAGCCCGCATCCAGGGCGCCTTTGACCGTCTGGCCCGAGGCCGCACGACACTGATCATCGCCCACCGGCTGTCCACCATTCGTTCGGCCGGCCGGATACTGGTGATACAGGACGGTGTCGTCGCCGAACAGGGCTCCCACCAGGAACTCATGGCGAAGAACGGCGTGTACGCCACACTGTACCGCACGCAGAATTTGGGGGCATAACATGGACAGACGTGAACTGCTGGACAGAGCCGCCCACAGCCCGGAGGAACGGCTGCTGCTGAGCCGCGTGTGGGATAAGTGTGAGCAGTGCCGCACGCGGAACATTCCCACGGCCACAGGCTTTCTCTCGCCCCAGGAGCAGACGGCGGCGCAGCATCTGCTGAACGCGCTGGGGTACCGGGAGGGCTATGTGCTTTGGGGCGGCTATGACGGCGCGGAGCGAAAGCGGCTGGTGTTCCTGCCGGACTGGCTGGAGACGCCTGACGACCAGGTCGCGGCGGTGCGGGCCGCGTGCCGCAGCGGCGGCGACCTGACCCACCGGGATTTTTTGGGCAGTTTGATGGCTCTGGGATTGACCCGGGAGAAGATAGGCGATATACTTGTGGAAAAGGGCGGCTGTCAGGTGCTGCTGGACCCGTCCATGACGGATTTCCTGTTGCAGAACTGGGACAGCGCCGGCCGGGAGAAGCTCACCGTAACACCGCTGCCGCTTTCGGCGCTGGCGGTCCCCCATGCGGCGGTGAAGGAACTGCGGGACACCGTCTCCTCCCTGCGGCTGGACAACGTGCTGGCGGCGGGATTTTCTCTCAGCCGGGGCCGGGCGGCGGAGGCCGTGGAAAAGGGGTCCGTACAGGTGAACTACGTCACCTGTGTGAAGCCGGACAAGCCCGTGTCGGCGGGGGATACCATCACCTGCCGCGGTCTGGGAAAATGCGTATTGGACAGCGTGGGCGCTCCCACGAAAAAGGGCCGCCTGCCGGTGGACATACGGCGATACATATAAGGGAGAAACAGCTATGGACGAGAAGAAGATAGCACGCATCAACGAGCTGGCCCGCAAGGCCAAGGCCGAGGGGCTGACAGACGCGGAGATCGAGGAGCGCGCTGCACTGCGGCAGGAGTACCTGAACGCGGTAATGGCCAATGCCCGCAGCGTGCTGGAGAATACCTATATCGTGGACGAAAAGGGCAACAAGCGAAAGCTGCGGGGAAAGGGAGAAGGGGAAGCATGAGCTACGAATACGACGAGAACAACGGTCTTCAGCCGAAGCCGCCGAAAAAGAACAATAACGACCTGGGTTCGTGGATATTCATCGCGGTGATGTTTGCCGTGGCCTGGCCTGTGGGCCTGATCCTGCTGCTGAGCAAGCTCAGCGAGGGCGGCGGCAGGAAAATGCGCCAGCAGGCGCGGAATGCATGGCAGCGGACGGCGGCGGGCAGCGCCGAGGCGAAGCCTGCGCAGGCGCGCGCCTCCGCGGCGAAGAACACCGTCCGCAAGGTCACAGAGACGCCGAACTACTCCGACAAGGGCGCCAAAACCATGAAGATCATCGGCGCGGTGCTGGGTATTCTGGGCGTGTTTTTCCTGGTGCAGCAGGTGGACTACTTTGAACTGCGCTACGCCATCAAATGGCATGAATGGATGGACCTGCTGCGGCAGCTGTTCTATCCCCTGGGCATGATGGCCGGCGGCGCGTCCCTGCTGCTGGGCAGCGGCGCCATGAAGCGCCGCCAGCGGCGCTTTGCCACCTACCTCCGCACCGTCGGGCAGAAGCAGGCCGTGCCCCTGGACTATCTGGCCCGGGCCGCCGACGTGTCCCGCCGCCGGGTGGAGAAGGACGTGAACCTGATGCTGGAAAAGGGCCTCTGGGGTGACGAGGCCTATATCGACATGGGCAGCGGTATGCTCTTCAAGTCCCAGGCCGCCGCCACGGCGTACTTTGATGCCGCCCACCGCGCCAAGGCGGAGCAGGGTCAGCCCGCACAGACCGCGCCCGCGCCGGCGGGCTACGCCGCCACCCTGGCCCAGATCCGCGAGCTGAACGACCGCATCGCCGACGAGGCCATCAGCGCCAAGCTGGACCGCATGGAGCAGGTGTCCGGCCGTATTTTCAAACTCATTGAAGAGGACGAGGCCAAGCGTGACGCCGCCGGCACGTTCCTGAACTACTACCTGCCCACCACCCTGAAGCTGCTGGAAAACTACGCCAGCTTCGAGGAGGCCGGCGTCAGCGGCGAGAACCTGAGCCAGGCCAAGGCCAAGATCGAAAAGACCATGGACAGCATCGTGGCGGGCTTCGAGCACCAGCTGGACGAGCTGTACCGCACCGATGCCATGGATATCGACAGCGATATCCGGGTGATGGAGACCATGCTGCGCCGGGACACCGCCAGCGTAGCGGACGACTTCGGCCTGAACAGCAGCAGCGCCGTGCAGCAGCGGGATGAGTAAACGAAAAGGGAAACGCAGCGCGCCTGCGTTTCCCTTTTGTGCTTGCGGCCCTTTTCCGCCCCCGCCGCGGCACAAAAAGCGCCTTGTTTGTTGACGGGACGGGAAAAATGGGGTACAATGTCGGTAACGTTACCAGCGACCTGTTTCGCGTCCTTTGACGGAACAGGCGTGCTACCATAGAGCAGACGAGCAGAGTGAGAGAAAAGGAGCTGAGCACATGACGCGGCACCCGGCCCACGACATCTACACCTACCTCGGCGCACACCCGGCGGAGCAGGGCTTCACCTTCCGCGTGTGGGCGCCCAACGCCCGCGCCGTGGCGCTGGCCGGGGACTTCAACGGCTGGCAGCCGCAGTCCATGACCCGGCTGGATACCGGCGTGTGGGAAACGGCGGCGGAAAACGCCAAGGTCTACGACGCCTACAAATATGTGGTCACCGGCGCGGACGGCCGGGTGGTCTGGAAGGCCGATCCCTGTGCCTTCCACGCGGCCACCCGTCCCGGGACAGACAGCAAGGTCTACGACCTGTCCGGATACCAGTGGCGGGACGATGACTGGCGGCGGCAGCGGCTGGAAAAGCCGCCGGTGAACGGCGAGCTGCTGATCTATGAGGTGCATCTGGGCTCGTGGAAGCGCCACGAGGACGGCTCTCCCCTGAGCTATGTGGAGCTGGCAAAGGAGCTGCCCTCCTATGTAAAGGCCATGGGCTACAACTTCGTAGAGCTGCTGCCGGTGACGGAATACCCCCTGGACGACAGCTGGGGCTACCAGTGCACCGGCTACTTCGCCCCCACCAGCCGCTACGGCACGCCCCACGACTTCATGGCCCTGGTGGATGCCCTGCACCGGGCGGGGCTGGGCGTGATACTGGACTGGGTGCCCGCCCACTTCTGTAAGGACAGCCACGGGCTTATCGAATTTGACGGCACCTGCCTCTATGAGTACGGCGACCCCCTGAAATGGGAGCACGCCGGCTGGGGCACCCGTGTATTCGACTTCGGCAAGCCGGAGGTCCGGGAATTCCTGCTGTCCTCCGCCGTCTACTGGTTGAAGGAATACCACATCGACGGGCTGCGGGTGGACGCGGTGGCGTCCATGCTGTATCTGGACTATGACCGGCAGGGCGGCGCGTGGCGTCCCAACAAGGACGGCGGCCGGGAGAACCTGGAGGCCATCGACTTCCTGCGTGAGCTGAACCGGGCAGCCTTTGCCGCCGACCCGGCGGCGCTGATGGTGGCGGAGGAGTCCACCGCGTGGCCGCTGGTCACCTATCCGCCGGAGCAGGGCGGTCTGGGCTTCAACCTGAAGTGGAACATGGGCTGGATGAACGACCTGTGCCACTATCTGAAGATGGACCCCTATTTCCGCCAGTTCCACCACAAGGACGTGACCTTCTCCATGATCTACGCCTTTTCCGAGAACTACGTACTGCCCCTGTCCCACGACGAGGTGGTCCACATGAAGGGCTCTCTCCGGGGCAAGATGCCCGGCGACGACTGGCGGCAGCTGGCCGGTGTAAGGAGCTTCTGGGCCTATATGCTGTGCCACCCCGGCAAAAAGCTGCTGTTCATGGGCAGCGAGCTGCCCCAGTGGCACGAGTGGGACTTCCGCGGCCAGCTGGACTGGTATCTGCTGGACGATCCCGCCTGCCGGGCCAGCCATGAGTGCCTGCGGCAGCTGAACCGGCTGTATAAGCGCAACCGGTGCCTGTGGGAAAACGACCGGGACTGGGACGGCTTTACATGGCTGGTGGCCGATGATAACCACAACAACGTGCTGGTGTTTCTGCGGCGGGACCGCAGGGGCCACGAGCTGATCTGTGCGGTGAATTTCGCGCCGGTGCCCTGGGACAACTACCGCTTCGGCGTGCCGGCAGCGGCGCGGTACGAGGTGCTGTTCAACACGGACGACGCCTGCTGGGGCGGCAGCGGCTGCGCCCTTCCGGCGGGCAGCCGGATCGACGTGGACGATATCCCCTCCCACGGGCGGGAGACTTCCCTTTCCCTGACCATTCCGCCCCTGGGCGCGGTGCTGCTGCGCCGGGAGGGAAAACGCCCCCGGAAAAAACAGAACACAGGAGGTACGCAAGGATGAAAAAAGAGTGTGTGGCGATGCTGCTGGCCGGCGGCCAGGGCAGCCGCCTGTACGTGCTCACCGGCAGCATGGCCAAGCCCGCCGTGCCCTTCGGCGGCAAATTCCGCATCATCGACTTTCCCCTGTCCAACTGTACCAACTCCGGCATCGACACCGTGGGCGTGCTGACCCAGTACCGGCCGCTGGAGCTGAACACCTACATCGGCAGCGGCCAGCCTTGGGAGCTGGACCGTGTCAACGGCGGCGTACATATCCTGCCGCCCTACCAGAGCGCCGGCGGCGCCGTCTGGTACAAGGGCACCGCCAACGCCATCTACCAGAACATCGGCTTCGTGGATCTGTACGACCCGGAGTACGTACTGGTGCTCTCCGGCGACCACATCTATAAGATGGACTACTCCCTGATGCTGCGCCGCCACAAGACCACCGGCGCTGACTGCACCATCTCCGTCATGGAGGTCCCCTGGGAGGATGCCAGCCGCTTCGGCATCATGGCCGTGGACGGCAACGACAACATCACCGAGTTCGCCGAGAAGCCCAAGGAACCGAAAAGCAACCTGGCCTCTATGGGCATCTATATCTTCACCTGGAAAAAGCTGCGCCAGTACCTCATCGATGATGAGACTGACCCCCGCAGCGACAACGACTTCGGAAAAAACATCATCCCCGCTATGCTGCGAAACGGTGAGAAGATGTCTGCCTACCGCTTCGAGGGCTACTGGAAGGACGTGGGCACGCTGGACTCCCTCTGGGACGCCAACATGGATATGCTCTCCCCCGGCTCCGGGCTGAACCTGCTGGACAAGAAGTGGCGCATCTACGGCCGCACGCCCACCTGCCCGCCCACCTACATCGGTAAAACGGGCGATGTGGGCAACAGCGCCGTGGCCAAGGGCTGCACCGTGCTGGGCGAGGTAAAGAACGCCGTCCTCAGCACCGGCACCACCGTGGCCGAGGGCGCGTCCGTCTCCTATTCCGTGGTCATGCCCGGCGCCGTCATCGAGGCAGGCGCGAAGGTGTCCTACGCCATCGTGGGCGAGGGCTGCCGCGTAGGCAGAAACGCCGTGGTGGGCGGCGCCCCGGGCAGCGTCCCCTTTGAGGACTGGGGCATCGCCGTGCTGGGGCCCCACACCGCCGTCCCCGACGGCGGCGTAGTGGAGCCGAAAATGATGCTGGGAGCCAACGGCAAGGAGGTACGGCCATGAAAGGTATGCACGGGATCATCTTCTCCTACGACAAGGAAAACGGTCTGCGGGAGCTCATCGAAAATCGCGTCCACGGCTCCATCCCCTTCGGCGGTGACTACCGCATCATCGACTTCATCCTCTCCAGCATGGTGAACGCCGGCGTCACGGACGTGGGCGTCATCATGCACGGCAAGTGCCAGTCGCTGCTGGACCACCTGGGCAGCGGCAAGAGCTGGGACCTGAGCCGCAACTTCGGTGGTCTGACGCTGCTGCCGGCCTTCGCCTATAATGAGCAGCACCGCGGCGACGGCCAGTTCCGCGGCCGCGTGGATGCCCTGGGCAGCGTGATGAACTACCTGAAGAGCATCCGCCAGGACTACGTGGTGCTGTCCGACAGCGACACGGTCATCAACGCGCCCCTGGAGGACGTGCTCCGCCGCCATATCGACACCGGCGCGGACATCACCGCCGTCTGCACCGCCGTCCCCGGCGACGGGCAGGATACCTATTTCCGGCTGGACGCCCGGGGCCGCATCACCGACACGGCCTACGGCCTGCACACGCCGGAGGGCTATCGCTGCCTGAACATCTTTGTCCTGCGGACCGAGCTGCTCATCCAGCTGGTGACGGAGTGCCTGAGCCACAACCGTTACAGCCTGCGGCGGGATGTCCTTCAGGGCATGAGCAGCCGCCTCCGCCTGCAAAGCTACGTCTACGACGGCTACGCCGCCCATATCAGCACCCTGCAGAACTACTACGACCGCAGCATGGAGCTGCCGGATACCGCCACCCGCAGCGCCCTGTTCTGCCCGGACCGCCCGGTATACGGCAAGGAAAACGACTCCCCCTCCAGCTACATCGACCCGGAGGGCGGCTGCGTCAACTCCCTGGCCGCCGACGGCTGCGACATCCAGGGCAGCGTAAAAAACTGCGTGCTGTTCCGCAACGTGCGTATTGAAAAGGGTGCCAGCGTGGAAAACTGTATCCTGTTCAAGGACACGGTGGTCAAGCGCGGTGCCATACTGCGGGGCGTGATCACCGACAAATACGTTACCGTCAGCGAGAATGTGACCCTGATGGGCCACGAGCGCTATCCCATCGTCATCGCCAAGGGCGCGACGGTGTGAGAGAAAGGAGCCTGCCATGAAGCTGCTGTATGTGACCAGCGAGGCCTATCCCTTCTGCAAGACCGGCGGCCTGGCCGATGTGGCCGGCAGCCTCCCCCCCGCCCTGGCGACGGAGGGTGTCGAGACCGCCGTCATCCTGCCCCTGTACGACAAGATCGGCCCCCAGTGGCGGGAGAAAATGACCTTCCGCCGGTATATCTACGTGGACCTGGGCTGGCGGCATGAGTACTGCGGCCTGTTCTCCCTCCATGACCGGGGCGTGACCTGGTACTTCGTGGACAACGAAAAATACTTCCGCCGCGGCCGCCTGTACGGCGAGTTTGACGACGGCGAGCGCTTCGCCTTCTTCTGCAAGGCGGTCATCGACCTGCTGCCCAGTCTGGACTGGATGCCCGACATCCTCCACTGCAACGACTGGCAGACGGCGCTGGTACCCATCTATCTCAAGGACGCGGCCACCCGCTGGTGGGAGATACGCCATATCCGCACGGTGTTCACCATCCACAATATCGAGTATCAGGGCCGCTACGGCAGCGACAGCGTAGACCAGCTCTTCGGTCTGAATCGTGGCTGGTACGATGACGGCACCCTCCGCATGGACGGCGACGTGAACCTGATGAAGGGTGCCATGCTCATGGCGGACGCCGTCACCACCGTCAGTCCCACCTACGCCGCCCAACTCCATGACCCGGCCTATGCCGAGGGGCTGGAGAGCGTGGTGGACGCCATCGGCTGGAAAATGCACGGCGTGGTCAACGGCATCGACACCGTCACCTACGACCCGGCGTCCGACCCGGCGCTTCCGGCGCATTACACGGCGGCAGACCCGGCCGGCAAGGCCGTGTGCAAGGCATCCCTACAGGCTGCCCTCGGACTTGCCCAGGAGCCGGACACGCCGCTGATCGCCATGGTGACGCGGCTGGTGGGCCACAAGGGGCTTGATCTTGTGCAGCAGGCCATGGACGGCATCATGGCCACCGGCTGCCAGTTCGTGGTGCTGGGCACCGGTGACCGGGGGTATGAGGATTTCTTCCGCTGGAAAGCCGGGCAGTACCCCGGCCGCGTGTCAGCCCAGATCCTGTACGCCGAGGACCTGTCCCGGCGCGTATACGCCGCCGCCGACCTGTTCCTGATGCCCTCCCGCAGCGAGCCCTGCGGCCTGAGCCAGATGATCGCCATGCGCTACGGCGCGGTGCCCATCGTGCGGAGCACCGGCGGTCTGGCGGACACCGTGCGCTCCTGCCAGGTGGGGCAGGAGGACGGCACCGGCTACCTGTTCGGCGACTATGACGCCGGGGCCATGCTCTCCGTCATCGGTCAGGCCACCGGCCTGTACCGGGGCGACCGGACAGGCTTCGACACCGTTCGATACCGTGGCATGACCGCGGACTTCAGCTGGGGCCGCAGTGCGGCGGCCTACCGGCACATTTATGAGAACCTTTGACCCAAGGAGGAGTTACCCGATATGACCTACAACAAAGAGACCCTGAAAGAGGCCATCGTGCAGAAGCTGCGCCTCAACTACGGCTGCACCGAGCAGCAGGCCACCGACGGCGAGATGATGAAGGCCTGCGCCATGGTCCTGCGGGACATCATGGCCGAGCACGGCGTACAGACCCGCGAGGAGACGGCCCACGAGGAAAAGCGTAAGGTCCACTACCTGTCGCTGGAGTTCCTGATGGGCCGCAGCCTGATGAAGAACGCCTATAACCTGAACGTGCTGCCCCAATTGCAGGAGGCCATCGAGGAGCTGGGATTCA
>ENA-ORLU01002234-ORLU01002234.1-human-gut-metagenome-genome-assembly--contig:-NODE-2234-length-11749-cov-3.233722_pt1 | contig 11749 bp, 6 predicted proteins | sample MGYA00243009_ERZ508833 | MGnify/ENA primary metagenome ERZ508833 (study PRJEB26277, sample SAMN04329763) | human gut metagenome | biome: human-associated habitat | host: Homo sapiens | place: USA...
CTTTTGCAGTTACGAAACGTATTTATTCCTATATAGGTACATTTCTTAGGTATATTTACTTTCTGCAATTTTACACAGTCTGCAAACATTCGAGCGTTTAATCTTGTTATACCGTTATACAACTTCACAGTTTTCAAAGAACGACAACCACTGAACATTTCCTCATTTATTTTGTTTTTATTCATATATTTCCACGTTTTTGCATTTGGCAAAAATCCTTTACCTTGAATATATGCAGATTTCAGACTGGTACATCCCTTAAATAATGCATTTGTATACTGCACATTTGAAGACAGCTTTATATTCGTGAGTGCTCGTGCATTTTTAAATGCAGCCTGTGAATATATACACTTTCTATGATTCTTCACAAAATCCGGCAAATTTTTCATTCTCTTGCATAGATAAAATGCCTGTCGTCCCACAAATCGTACATTTTGTCCACCGGTCACTTCTGTTAAATTGGGATTTCCCCAAAATGCCTGTCGTCCGATATACTGAACATCTTTTCCTAAGTCAACTTTACGCAAATGAGACATTCCGGATAATGCAGAATCATCAATAATCTCGATTCCGTTGGGTACTATCAACTGTTCCCACTTCTTCCCTCTAACATAAAACAATTCCTTCACTGGCAAATTATGAAATACTTTGGGAACAATGAACTCTTTGGCAGAAGATGTATCCAACACCATTAGTCTAACTGCTGTCTTGTTACGTATTAATGAATATTCATAAATTCCATCCTTAATCCATTCGGATTCATTACTGGATGGCACTGCATAATCCACAATACGGGGTTCATATCTTCCTACGTCATCTCTTGCTCCTGCCTTCTGTCCCATACAGCCAATTCCCATCAGCAGACTTATTGCGAATAATATACACTTTTTAAAACTTAAATTCATAACTTATCCTCCAATCTTTTTTCATTTATTATATGCTATTTACTACTTTTTCGGCAAACGCTTCCATGATAAACGTTTCCAATCATCTATAGTATAATTGTGATATGCTCCTTTCAAATTATCTGCAAACGAAAAACCAGCATCTGTTACATTTTGCTCAAAATTCATTACTTGATATGTATACACACCAGTCAATGATTCCGTTGCCTTAGTACTATATTCATAGGGACAAAATACCCATAACTTAAATGCATATTTTTTCCCAGAATCTTGTAGCTTCAAATAGTAATTTATTAATTTTTGTGTACCTACTTTAGTTGCAACTGAGTACCGTTTCGCCATATACTGTGTATTATCTGGATAAAACTTATTAGCTTTAGACGGTGTATTAAAATAACTCTGCCCAATATCTGATGTAGAAAGCCCTGCTGATGTTTTTGCTGCCTTAATAATTGGGGTCACCCCATCAGATGGCTTTTGCAAATATTTGTTTATTTCCACTTTATTTTTATTATAGATGTTTTTAATTTCTTGTATTCCTTTAGCCGAACTATCAACCTTTGACTTATGCGCATATGTGTCTCCAACTATATGTATTGCTATGCCTAAAAGTTGCAATCGCCCTACCTTAACGGACACATTTTTACCAGTTATACTCAGATTTCTAAAATCATAACTTACTGCCTTTCTCATAGCCTGTTTTATTTCTGTCTTATTTTGTTCGCTCTTTTTATCCAATGTACTTACATAGTTATCTGCAATTTTATATAGCGCATTAAGATTTCTTGTGCTATCCCAAGAGATGGCTGCTGAATAAAAACATTTGCAAGATGCTACATAATTAGTCCACTTTCTAGCATGCAATGTATCAAATTTTTTTAAATTTTCACTATTATCAGTATACCAACAAGCTTTTTGAATCACATCACATTCTGTTTTCGTTAATGATTGTACTTTAATCCACTTATTATGATTTTCAGCACTCCAGCTAGCTTTCAGCAATTCTGGCACCTCATAATCTTCCGCACACCACTCTGCCTTCGCTACTGTCACTGCATCACCATTATATTCATCGAAGATCTGTGCTGCTTCTTTATAAGAAACAAGACGCCCACTTTCCCCACCGGTTATCCTTCTGGCAGACTGTGTTAATATTCCTCGAATATCCTGCGCTGATCTGTCTTTATTTCTCGACCATAAAGCTGCGGCTATGGCTGTCACCTGTGGAGCTGCATAACTGGTACCGGATCCCACTCCCTGAATATCCCAATATGTCGTGATCGGTATATGCACTCCCGGTGCCATCAACTCCTCCTGATCGCCTTTGGCACTAAAACTGCTGTAACTTAAATTCTCATCCACAGATCCAACTCCGATCACCTCAGAATAAGCCGCCGGATACTGTACATGCGCTCCAGCCTGTTCTCCGTTATTTCCTGCAGCAGCAATCATCAAAATCCCCTTTTCTTGCATTTGCTGAATAACCTGATGCAACACTTGGGAATTACTGTCCATTCCAAAACTCATATTCACAATGTCAATCTGGTGATCTATACACCACTGTAGGCCCTCCACAACACGACTGACCGGTGCCTGATTGTTTTCATCCAACACACGTACTTCTGACAATTTAATATTGTCTCCTGTTGTAATGATTCCATCTTTGGTTTCATCACTCTTTGCAAGCAGATTAGAAACTATCGTACCATGTCCCGTCTGATCGTCCACGCCCTGATCCGGAACAAAATTAACTGCGTCTTCCAATACAATATCACTTGTTTTGTCAATCCCCGAATCAAGGACTGCAACTTTCACAGTATCTTTTCCTGTTGTTATATTTTCTGCCTGAAGCGCTTTCCTGTTCCATTGTTCTGCAGCCATATGTTTAATCTGTCTATCTACCGTTTCACTGTCGGAACTGGAAGTCATCATAGTATCTTTTTCAATAATTACATTTTTGTTTTGATCTAACTTTGCCGCCTGATCGGCAGTCAATTCAACTTTTAAAATATTATTTTGCTGTAAATTTTGTATATCTACCACATCATCACTCAACTTTGATTCATATTGATCTGCGATCTGGTCAAGTTTTGTATCTGATGGACTATATACCAGATAATCTCCAACTGCCTCGTTCGCACTGACTTTACATGAAATGCCTATATTTATTGGCTGCACACACCCCGCCAACATTGCAACACTCATGCATACTGCTATTTTTCTCTTGATTTTTGTATAAATCATCACAAAGTCCCCTTTCATGTTATGAACATTTAGCATAATTAATGAAACTATGCTATAATGTACTTGTTTGTTTAATTGTTCTTCATTATTTTTGCTGCTCTAATAACTGTTTCATACTCTCTGGCAATTCCGGCTGGTGAAAGCAAAATCTACATGTACCCTGACTAGAGATAATTCCTACGATCAATGCACACTGTGCAATCTGTTTTCCGTACTTTCCAAAAAAACTGTTTAGCATTTGTATTCCCCCCCCTTTCTTTTGTTGCCGATATCCTAGCACACTTTTTATGATTGCGAACAAAAAACTTTTGAACGGTCGTTTTTTGCCGGTGAACGGTCAATTTTACAATTTTGTCATTTCATATGTTGCGTTTTCTGTTATCTTTTGTATTACTTTCTATTCCAAAAATCATGGAACAAAGTACTATAAACAGGGAAAAATTGATTTCTTTCACATAACATATCAAAGAATTCCACTTTAAGATTAGTGAGATGCAGTAAATTGCAACTACATATCTGCAAGTCTTTTTCTTTTCGATCTTTCTTTGCTCACCATCTAATGGTTTATTTATACTATCAACCGGAGATAACAGAATAATAATTGCAGATATCAGTGCCATGAACCACAGATTATCAAAGGTATCAGAAAGTCTCTCTGAGACAAATACTACAGTCAAATAGTATATTATAGATAATCCAAAACACACTTTGGCAGTGTTGGCGTGCCAACCACCACCATGACTGCGCATCGGAATTACTATTCCTAGAAAGATTAGGCCTTTCATTGCTTCTCCCAGATAAATAGAATGTAAAATTACTATTATTATAAATCCCATGATTTCTATAAATGCATTAAAACAATATTGGTATAGTTCCACCTCTTCTTTCCCAATAACGTTTACTTCATATAATTTTTGCGCTATAAATTCACTAAACATTTTCTCCACCCTTTATATAAATAATTTAGGAAACGGACACTGCACACAGCAGACCTTTCTTTTGTTGCCGATATCCTAGCACACTTTTTATAATTACGACCAAAAAACTTTTGAACGGTCGTTTTTTGCCGGTGAACGGTCAATGTTAAACCCTATTGCACAAATAATCACAACCTCAAAAACCGGACGCTGTCTATCAGCGCCCGGTTCATCAATTCTAAAATGTTGTTTCTTTTATTTATACGCTTATACTACCTGCCATGTACTTTCACTATAATTACTCTATCTTATATAATGACTTCATTTCACCAACTTATATTTAATATGATATTTCTTGGCATATTTGTGCGCATAACTTCCCTTCTTTACATATAAAGTAAGTTTTTTACATCCACGAAAAGCTGTTTTGTCTATCTTTTTAACGGATTTAGGAATTGTTAGTTTACGAAGGCTTTTGCAGTTACGAAACGTATTTATTCCTATATAGGTACATTTCTTAGGTATATTTACTTTCTGCAATTTTACACATCCGCTAAACATTCCATAATTTAATTTTGTTATACCATTATATAGCTTCACAGTTTTCAAAGAGCGGCAATCCGAAAACATCTCATTGTTGATATATTCCGGTAACATTGCATGCCATATCCTTTTATTGATACGGAAACCAGCACCTTTTACTTCCGCATATTTTAAATCAGCACATTTTTTAAACATTGTTAATGTATAATCTGCATCTTTTGGCAATACCACCTTTTTTAAGGACTTCATGTTACGAAAAATAGCTCGATAATATTTACAGTTTTTTCCATTATAAACGAACTCCGGTAAATTCTTCATTTTAATCAGACCATCAAAGGCACATCTGCCAACAAATCGCACGTCTTCTCCGCCAGTCACTTTCTGTAAACGCTTATTATATGCAAATGCCCATGAGCCAATGTATTGAACATCCTTCCCTAAGTGTATTTTTTTTAAGTATGGATTTGCTTTTGCTGCTTGATGATCAATGACCTCAATTCCATCAGAAATTACCAGTGTTTCTGCTTTTCCTGCATCTACAAATGCTAATTCTTTAACCGGAAGTCCATGAAACTGCGATGGCACAATGATCTTTTTGGTATGTTGCGGTTTCACTATCATCAATTTTATCGCTGTTTTGTTACGAATTAACGCATATTCATAAATTCCATCTGTCTTCCACTCTGTTTCCTGCTTTGCAGGTGTTGCATAGTCTGTCACATATGGTTCAAATCCAAGATCTGCATCACTTGCCTGCACCTTTTCCTGATTCACACTTAAGCCCCCTGCAATAACAGCTAATATCAGAACAATACTTATGATACCTTTTTTTAACCTCATATTCCCTTCCTCCTTTTACATTATTTTTTTATCTTACTATACCAAGCCTTTTGACTGTTCACTTTTGTCGCAACATTCTCGCCTTATCGACATGATTTATAACGGTATTTCATTCCGTACTTTTTCGCAAACTTCTCTGCAGCACTGCCTTTATCTACGGTCAATGTAAGATTTTTGCTACCATAAAAAGCCCATTGATCAATGTTTTTAACGGTTTTTGGCACATACAGACTACGAAGATTCTTGCATTTACCAAAAGCCAACGGTCCAATCGTACGACATCCTTTTGGTATATTGACCTTTTTAAGATTACTGCAGCGCAAAAATGCTGATTTGCCAATTACTTTACACTTCTTTGAAACGGTCACCTTTTGAAGACTCTTACAATTTAAGAATGCGCCCTCTCCAATGTATCTGCATTGTGTTGGTATATTCACTTTCTTCAAACGAATGCAATTGGCAAATATTTGTTCATTTAAATGTGTAATATTGTTAGTCAATGTCACCTTCTGCAGTTTACGGCAATTCTTAAACATTGCACGATTCACTGCTGTGTTCGTCATAGTTTTCCACTTTTGCTTATTCGGCTTATATCCAACACCTTCCACACGTGCTGTCTTAAGCTGGTCACAATTTTTAAATGTTGCGACAGTATATTTCATAGTTCGCGGAACAACAACATTTCGCAAACCTTTTGCTTTCATAAATATAGCCTGACCATATACACAGTTTTTGTTTGTTTTTACAAATGCTGGAAGTTTTGTTATTCCATAACATTCAGCAAAAGCACCTCTTCCCAGAAATTTAACGTTTTGTCCGCCAGTGATCTTAGTTAGTTATCTGCCACGCGGAAAAGCATATTCACCGATATATTCCACGTCCTTGCCGATGCATATCTCTTTTAAATGTGATAATCCCATAAATGCCTTGGCATCAATCACCTCGATACCATCTGAAACAATCAACTTTTCCCATTTTACATCACTGTCCACACAACCAATTTCTTTTACGGGAATACCATTGATTTTTGTTGGGATAACGCCCGTTTTCTCCGTGCCGCTGTTTACATAAATCTTCGCTGCTGTTTTATTACGGATTAAGCAATACGAATAATTACCGATATGAGACATATTTTTCTCATCTACATTTGCTTTTGCCGGCGTAGCATAAGATGCCTTTGCACGGTCTGGTTCATATGCGGAAGTGACTGTCGCCGTAACACTGCTACAGATTAGCGCTAAACTCAATGCCATGATACCAAAATATTTTCTTTTCATTTTTACCACCATTCCTTTCTAAAAATCCCTTTTATAATTTCTCAACTACTTTTACGTGCCACTTCTTAGCAAACTTCTTGATCCATTTTTTGTCTGCTTTTCGAAGCTTTTTGTTGATGACAAGTCTCTTTGTTGTTGAGTTGCATAATGTTTTAACCTGATATTTTTTTACTTTTACAGGCATCTTACGATATTTACTAACATCTACTGTAATACCATACCCGGTATATCGGCATTTTTCAGCACGATCATACTGTTTATAGGATGTATTAAGCTGTTTCGAATTGCTCAATTTAGGTAATATAATCTTCTTAAATCTTGCATTTCTATTAGCATGAAAGTACACCAATTTTTTATTTTTGCTTAGATCCAAATTTCCCATCGATGCCTTTGATTTCCGATCAATTGTCACCCCGGTAAGATTTGGACATCCGGTAACGTTAATTTTTTGTATAACCTTACTGCTTACATCCAAATATTTTAAACTTCTGTTTTTAATAATAAGCTTCTTCAAAGAATTACTGTCAATGAGCAGCTTCTTTAACCGCTTGCACTGATTGATATTCAAATTCGTAAGTTTACCGCCTACATATACTTCCTCTAAATTAGGTACCACAGATAAATTTAATGATTTTATCTTGTTATTCACAAGATGAATCGTTTTTAATTTATTTAGTTCACATTTCCCCTTGGAATCCCTGACAACAAGGCGTTCTAAGCTGCCGGCATTACATGCTTCCAATGTTTCAAGCTTTCTCATATGAGAAATATCTATTGTTTTTAGTGTTGTCATTTCTTCCAACGGATTGCTATTCTGTTGCAGATCTTGCCAACTATTAGCTACATCTAAGCGTTTTAATGTGTCTTTGTAAATCGAAAGATCAAATATTTTATTGCCACCATAATACGCAATTGATATCTGTTCCACTCTCTTAAATCCATAAATCTCTTTCTCTAAATCCTTTACATAATCCATCTGCACAACTCTCGCATTTGGAAAACATTTTCCCCAATCCTGACTGTAACCGCCAAGCTTAGTATGCCCATTTAACGTCGAACACACTGTCAATTGTTCTACTGACGTTATTGGTGCATTAACGGAAACATTAGATGCAGCAATTTCCAAATGCTTTAGATTTCTGTTTGCTGTGGAAAGCGTTACCTGTCCTGTGGCAAATAGATTCAATTTTTCAACATACGGAAACACAGAGAATATATCCGTATTTTTACAATTCCAATATTTGCAGTTATACTTTCCCCCTTGAAAAAGCTGTTCCATTGTAACCTGTTTAAGATTTGTAAAAACCTCCATTCCGGTAAAATCTATTTCCATCCCGGAAGCAACTCCATATGTATACAGATTTTGTCCATTCCAATCCAGCTTAGTCACTGCTTTAATTTCAGCATCAGAAAGTTCTCCATCGTGATTTGTGTCCTGCTTGTTTGCGAAAGTGCGTACACATGCATTCGGAAATGTCTTCTCATCAATTTTAACCGATGCCGCATCTGCTGTTCCTCCTGCAAAGCAGGCGATTCCTATCGCTGCTATTGTACTTAAGATTATTTTTTTCCATTGGATCATAATGATCACTCCTTCCTGCTATTATGAATTTTTTGTTTCCCTTATACCGCAACACAACGGTATAAGGGATATTGTTTTATATCATTTATACATCTAGTACACCAAATATTGACAACAAAATCAATAGTTTGAACGCAATCTTAAGAATTCTTAAGAATTAAAACATCTTCTACCAATGCGATAATCTCTCCCATGCTGTATCCATATCACACCCTGTAATAGTGGTTTTGATCCATTGTGATGGCGTGTAACCAGCTGCCTTAACATTATTTTTCAAATTCAATACAGGAATTCTTCCTGTATTATTCGCACCCGTATATGTATTGTTAATAAAAATTCTTGGATCAAATTTTTTTATTGTTCCCTGACCAGCATATAATGACAATAAATGTGTCATTGCATTTTTAGAAGCCAAAATATATCTATCATAAATAAACGATATATTATCATCATAATATTTATGACAAAGTTTCTCTTGGTCAGAACGAACATATTTGTCCAAATATTTTATCACGCACTTTCCTGAATCAAATTTATTTTTCAAAATAGCTTTGTTTGCAGAAAAATCTAATTGAGTCGGTTTTTCTAATAACTTTCCATTTAGTCTCTCAATTCTCTTATTATTATATATTTTACTAAACTCTGACTTTGCAATAACGTATTGGTGAGAAAATGTGTCTCCCGCTAAATGTAATGCAAAACCCAAAAAATTAAGTTCCTTTATTTTTTTAGAAGATAAAGATGTACTTTTATACACATTATCATACGCATTATTAATAATAATACGTAAATCTTTTCTAGCCTCAGTAATTGCACTTCCCGGTTGTTCACTACTATTATAATGATTGTGAATATATTCCTTTAATTGATCCTTTGTGTAATTCTGATGTTCAATTAAATAAACACAATTGTATAAACATCTCTCTGCTGCAACATAATTAGAATATGTATCTTCATATCGACCAGCATGTAATACTCTACGCTCAGCCAAAGATACATCGGCTTCAGCTACAACTTCGTACAAATACTCTAATTCTTCCTTAGAAATACATGTTGGTGATATAATGTTTAACAATCCTTGATGCGAATATTGCATACCACCTTCCACCGCATGCGCCGCCCATCTAGCCTGCACAACTGTTGGTACCGCATATTCCGTAAGCTGATCCTCATTGCTCTGGCTCACTTTATTCTCAGCACTCACTTGATAAGTATCTGCTACCTGTTCTGCATAATCTAGATCAACTATTCCATTTCCTGCCTCCTGCTCATCCCAAGCGGCATTTGCACTGGCACGAAGCAAACTGGCAATTTCAGCGGAAGTTTTCGATCTGTTCTGTGCCCACAATATTCCCGCCACGGCTGTTACATGTGGTGCTGCAAAACTTGTTCCACTCTGTACCCCATAAAAACCCCACGGAACTGTAACCGGAACATTTTCTCCCGGTGCAACTAAGTCAACACCTTTACCTCGCGAACTAAACTCACTGACTTCCATCTTCTGGTTCACTGATCCGACACCCAAAACCTGTGGATATGCTGCTGGATATTCAACGGTACTGCCATCTGCTTCTCCGCTATTACCTGCAGCAGCTATCAACAACACTCCCGCTTTGTCTGCCCTTTCAATAGCATCCTGCAATATTTGTGATTTTGCAAGAGTACCAAAACTCATATTGACAACATTCATTCCATTGTCAATACACCAGTTTATCGCTGCAATGATTCTACTGATTGGAGCCTGATTGTTTTCATCCAACACTTTTACAGAATATAGTTCCACTGCCTTATTGTCTTCCAACACGCTCTTCGTAGTTTCTCCATCTGACAAGATAACATTCTGTACTGCTGTTCCATGTCCGGTTGCATCATTGCCAAATCCATCTTCATCCGGATTGACAAAATTCACACTTCCGGCAAGCTGTCCTGCTGAAAATTTATCTGCACCGGAATCTAAAACTGCAATTTTTACTTTCTTTGTCACCTTTTTCGGCAGATCCGCATTCTCAGCATGAATTGCCTTGACATCCCATGCCCCATCGACTACATAATCCAAACTCTTCTGCCATGTTTCATTCGATTCACCGCTGCCCTCCAGCAAATAGTCTTTTTCAACGATAGTATCCTTCGTTTTATCTATAGCATTAATATCTGATCTTGACACGTCCGCTATGATAAAACTATCATCCTGATAATCTTCCTGTGTTTCATTCGTGTCTACAACCTTATCGTTATATTTTTCCTTTAAGGAATCCTTTTCAGTAGACACAACATAGGTAATATCCCCCTCTTCTGTTCTGTTGATTTCCTGTTCATCTTCTTTTACTAATTGTTTTACATTTGTCGTAACTGTATTTTGTTGTGCTGTAACTATTGGTGTTGCTGATAATAACAATGTAATTGCTATTGTTCCGGCTAAGCATTTTTTTGTTATGTTTCTCATTTTTCTCTTTGTATTCATAATGACTCCTTCCTTGCATCATTAAATAAGTGATTTATCACTCTATGATATGGGATTATACTTGTGACGTATTACATGATCCATAAAATATTGTATGAAAATTTGTGCTATGATCCTTGCTGCGCCAACTTGCTAATAGTATGTTTTTATAAATCTTATGTATGTTTTAATCTTTTTCTCTTAGGTTTTTTATTTACAATTATTCATCTTTAGGTTTTATTATTAATTGTCTGCTATCTTTTATTAAGGTCGGCAAAGCAACCGGCGTAACCTACATCTCATTGCCAGAACTTTGCCGCCTCTCATTCAAAACTATATTAGAAATTACCAACTGTAAGAAGTTTAACTTGCTTCAAATCACTGATTAGTCTGCAAAAAGTGCAGTTGACAAATATCTGTCACCTGTATCCGGTAATAATACGACAATGTTCTTGCCTGCATTTTCCGGACGATTTGCTAAAATAGTTGCTGCATGCAATGCTGCACCGGAAGAAATTCCTACCAATACACCTTCCGCCTTAGCAAATGCTCTTCCTGCTGCAAATGCATCTTCATTCTCAATCGGAAGCACTTCATCGTAAATCTTAGTATTCAATGTATCCGGCACGAAACCTGCACCGATTCCCTGAATCTTATGAGGTCCTGCTTCTCCCTTAGAAAGAACCGGAGACGTTGCCGGCTCTACTGCTACAACCTTGATATCCGGATTCTGCTCTTTTAAGTACTCGCCGATACCTGTAACTGTTCCACCGGTACCTACACCGGCAACGAAGATATCAACTTTTCCGTCAGTGTCTTTCCAAATCTCCGGTCCTGTTGTTGCACGATGTGCAGCCGGATTAGCTGGATTTTCAAACTGACTTGGGATGAATGCGCCTTCGATTTCTTTTGCCAGCTCTTCTGCTTTGGCAATAGCACCCTTCATACCCTTAGCGCCTTCTGTTAAGACAAGCTCAGCACCATATGCTTTTAACAAATTA
>ENA-ORLU01002235-ORLU01002235.1-human-gut-metagenome-genome-assembly--contig:-NODE-2235-length-11747-cov-3.326735_pt1 | contig 11747 bp, 9 predicted proteins | sample MGYA00243009_ERZ508833 | MGnify/ENA primary metagenome ERZ508833 (study PRJEB26277, sample SAMN04329763) | human gut metagenome | biome: human-associated habitat | host: Homo sapiens | place: USA...
GTCATTTCGGATTGCGTTTATTGTTTTTGGGTTTTGATTCTATTAGTGGCATTTACTGAAAAAATTTTTCTGCCGATCCGTGAGCCGGGGACTGTGATCGGCCATCTGAAAAAAGAAATCCGTGAGCAGGTCGGTTTCGACTGTGAAATTGTTCTTCCCGCAACACACGACACTGGCTCTGCGGTAGTCGCTGTGCCAAGCAATGAGGAGCACGTGCTCTATATCAGCTCCGGAACCTGGTCTCTGATGGGAACAGAATTAAAAGAGGCCGATTGCGGAACAGAAGCTATGCAGCACAATTTTACCAATGAGGGCGGCTACAACAGAAAATATCGTTTCCTGAAAAATATCATGGGCCTGTGGATGGTCCAGTCTGTGAAAAAAGAAATTGCAGAGGAGGTAAGTTTTGGAACCATTTGCGAAATGGCATCGAAATGCACCATCCAATCTATCGTGGATGCAAACGACGACCGTTTCCTTGCACCGGAAAATATGACAGCCGAGGTACAGAAGGCATGTGAAGAAAGTGGCCAGCAGATACCACAGGGAATTGCAGAGGTTGCAGCAGTGATCTATAACAGCCTGGCAGTATGCTATGCAAAGACGTTAAAAGAACTGGAAGAACAAACGGGTTGTCAGTACCGGAAGATTCATGTCGTAGGCGGCGGCACCAATGCCGGTTATCTGAACCGGCTGACAGCAGAAAAGACCGGAAGAACCGTACTGGCGGGACCGACCGAGGCAACTGCTATCGGCAATCTGGCGGTGCAGATGATCACCGGAAAAGAATGCAGCAATTTGAAGGATGCGAGAAACTGCATTTTCCATTCCTTCGAAATCAAACAATATGAGCCATAAAAAATGAGATGAAAGGTTAAAAGAGGCAAAGAACATGTTAGTTGAAACAAAAGCAAAAGTAGGTGTATTTGCAATCGCACTGGGTGCATATCTGCCGCAGTTCCCGACGCTGGTTCCGGAATTTGAGGCACAGTATGATGCGTTCAAAAAGACGATTCCCGATACCGTTGAAATGATCGATGGTGGAATCGTTACAACGAAAGAATTATCCATGGAAGCAGGAGATAAGTTCCGTGCAGCGGATGTAGATCTTGTTATTTTACAGCTTCTGACCTACGCGACCAGCTACAATATGCTCCCGGCAGTCCGTGATCTGAATGTGCCGGTTGTACTTGTGAATGTGCAGAAACGGAAAGCACCGGATTATGCCAATACCGATACACCAAAATGGCTCGGTGAGCTGTATGCCTGTGGCGCAGTCGGTGAGATGGTAGCCGATCTGGAGCGTGCGGGCAAACGTCATGCCGTCATCACCGGTGTTGTAGAAGGCGGAGATGATTACGTGGCAAAGGAAATCGATGAGTGGTGCCGGGCAGCCCAGGTACGCAGAAGATTCCGCTACACCAATATTGCCCAGATCGGAAGACCATATCCGGGAATGATGGACCTGTATATCGATGAAACCAATCTTTACAACCGGATGGGACTTTATACGAAACAGTTCGACTGGGAGAAAATGTGGGCAATCGCGGATCCTGTTACAGATGAGGCCGCAATCCGCGTCAAGGCAGAGGAGATTCTGGATACCTTTGACATCGAGGGCGGTGCAACGGTAGAGACCGTATGGGATATGGCAAAATATGTCGTTGCTTTTGAAGAATGGGTAAAAAAAGAAGATCTTGGTATGGTGGCATCCCATTATGACGGCGTTGCCAAGGGGGTTGCCGGAAAACTGGACAGCATGCTGATCCCGGCATTTTCCATGCTGATTAAACAGGGCACAGCCTGCGCCGTAGAGGGTGATATGAAAGTTGCAATGGCAATGAGCATTCTGAAAACAATCGCCGGAACCGGTCAGCTTTCTGAGATGTATTCGATCGATTTCAATGAGGATATCTGTATTATCGGCCACTCCGGATCGGGAGATGCTGATATTTCGCAGGCGAAAAAACCGTCCATGAAAATCGTTGATGTTTTTCATGGCAAGACGGGCGGCGGATATCTGACACAGTTTTATCCGCCGGTTGGAGATGTTACATACCTTGGAATTACGCAGGATAAAGACGGTCACTTTAAATTTGTTGCTGCTGAGGGTGTCAATGAGGATGGCCCGATCTTTACCTTTGGCGATACAATCATGAGAACACGTTTCTCCATTGGGGCAAGAGAGTTCTGCAACAGATGGAGTGAGGCGGGACCAACACATCATATGGCAGCTGCTGTCGGACATCATATTGATACGATTCTGAAAGTTGCAAAAATCCTGGATGTGCCGGTAGAGGTTGTGTGCCGGTAAATATCGATAAAAGAAGAGGAAAAGAGAGAAAGAAGAGGGAAAAAACATGAAATTTTTAGATGCGAAATTTGTAAAAGGTTTTATCCGTATGGCAAATGATGGCTGGGAGCAGGGATGGCATGAGAGAAACGGCGGAAACCTTTCTTACCGTGTGAAATTGGAAGAGGTTGAAGAGGTAAAAGAAAATTTTGAGGCCAGAGAGTGGAATTCGATCGGAACCGCCGTTCCAAATCTTGCGGGAGAGTATTTCCTGGTAACCGGAAGCGGAAAATATTTCCGAAATGTCACAATCAAACCGGAAGACAGCATCTGTATGATTGAGCTGGATGAAAAAGGTGAAAATTACCGCATCGTCTGGGGTCTCGTCAACGGAGGACGTCCGACCTCAGAGCTTCCGAGCCATCTGATGAACCTGGAGGTAAAAAAACTTCAGGACGAAAGATACCGCGTTGTGTACCATGCACATACCACCAACGTGATCGCGCTTACCTTTGTTCTGCCGCTGGAAGATAAAGTATTTACCCGCGAACTCTGGGAGATGGCAACCGAGTGTCCTGTTGTATTCCCGTCCGGAATAGGTGTCGTTCCGTGGATGGTTCCGGGAGGCAGAGAGATCGCCGTTGCCACGAGCGAGCTGATGAAGAAATATGATCTTGCTATCTGGGCACACCACGGCATGTTCGCCGCCGGCTTTGATTTTGACCTGACCTTCGGTCTGATGCATACCGCAGAAAAATCTGCAGAAATCCTGGTAAAAACACTTTCTATGCAGCCAACGAAACGCCAGACGATCACACCGGATGAATTCCGCCATCTGGCAAAGGATTTCGGTGTAACACTGCCAGAAGAGTTTTTGTATGAGAAATAAAACTGGAAACTGATAGTGAAAAATGGCCGTCTGATCCTTGCACTGAGGAATGGGACGGCCATTTTTTTGCTGTGCAGAAGAAAAAGTCTATTAATTTCTTTCGGAATTTGATAAACTATAAGATAAGATTATCGATTAGAAAACAGTGGAACATTTCATTATCAGACAGAAAATGCTGGTGTGTCTGCGCTCAGAAAGGAAAGATGAAATATGACTTCAGCGATTAGTATAGGAAAGCAGGATTTTGCTTCCCTTCGAGAAAATCATTATTTTTATGTTGATAAAACCGATTTTATCAGACAATGGTGGGAAAGTGGAGATGACATTACGCTGATCACACGTCCGAGAAGATTTGGCAAAACATTGAATATGAGCATGCTGAATTGTTTCTTTTCCAGACAGTATGCAGAAAAAGGTACCATCTTTGAAGGGCTTTCTATCTGGAAACAGGAAAAATACCGCAGACTGCAGGGAACTTATCCGGTGATTTTTCTGAGCTTTGCGGACGTAAAACAGAATAACTATCAAGATGCAGTGCAGAAGATAAAAAATATTATTGTAGATGCTTATCGCCAACATCGGTATTTGGAGCAGGAAGAATGCTTTACGCAAAATGAGAAACAGCAGATGCTGGAAATTACAGAAAAAATGAGTGATGTGACAGCACAGGATGCATTAAAAAATCTTTCCAGTTATTTGAATCTTTTATATGGAAAAAAAGTTTTAATCTTTCTGGATGAATATGACACGCCCATGCAGGAAGCCTATATTCATGGATACTGGGATGAATTTGTAGGATTTATGAGAAGCCTTTTCAATGCGACATTCAAAACAAATCCATATCTGGAACGCGCTGTGATGACTGGAATTACCCGTATTTCCAAAGAATCTGTTTTTTCGGACCTTAATAATCTGACGGTTATTACAACAACATCGGATGCCTATGCAGACTGTTTTGGTTTTACAGAAGAAGAGGTATTTCAATCATTAGATCAATTTGGAATGCCGGAAAAGAAAGATCTGGTAAAGCAATGGTATGACGGATTTTGCTTTGGCACGCATCGTGATATTTACAATCCGTGGTCTATTACAAATTATCTGAAAGAGAAAAAACTGCGGCCCTACTGGGCAGCTACAAGTTCCAATGGATTGATCAGCAAACTCCTGCAGTCGGCATCGGTAAATATGAAGGAAGAACTGGAAAAACTGATCAACAGACAACAAATTGTAGTTAATTTTGATGAGCAGATTATATTTGGACAATTAGAACAGGATGAAAGTGCGGTATGGAGTCTGTTGGTGGCAAGCGGTTATCTGAAAGTGGAGGAGATTGAATACAGAGGACTGACGCTGGAGCCGTGGTATTCTCTTTCCATCACAAATCTGGAGACTGTGAGCATGTTTTCGAATATGTTCAAAAGCTGGTTTGCAGCGGCATCTGCCAATTATAATGAATTTATCAAAGCAATGCTGAATGGTGATGTAAAAGCGATGAACCTCTATATGAATGATATTGCACTTGCTACATTTAGTAATTTTGATGCTGGAAAACATGCGTCCGAGCGGAGCCAGCCAGAGCGGTTTTATCATGGATTTGTACTTGGGTTGCTGGTGGAAGTGCGAGATCTTTATGAGGTGCGTTCCAATCGGGAAAGTGGGTATGGAAGATACGATGTGATTCTAATTCCCAGAAATTTGGATCGAGATGCTATGATTCTGGAATTTAAAGTAAAAGAAACGGAAGAAAAAACGCTGCAGGAAACGGTACAAAAAGCACTGGCGCAGATTGAAATAAAGAAATACGACGCGGAACTGAAAGAACGGGGAATCCCAAAAGAAAGAATCCGGCATTATGGATTTGCGTTTGAAGGGAAAAAGGTATTAATTGGGTAATAGAAAACGCTGTCAATGCTTCTCTGGAAGGGGAAGCGGGACAGCGTTTTTCTGTTAATTGTGATTAGAGTATCATTTGAAGCAGCATCACTAAAAGCGGCATCGTCACAATAGAAGCCAGCGTGGTAACAACATTGATGGCACTGGCATAGCGTGAATCGTTTCCGTATACCTGACACATCTGTGTAACTGTAGAGACAAATGGCGTGATGACGGCGAGAAAAACAATCAGAATCAGCGTCGGTCCGTCTGCAGAAAGATCGGCAAGATGGCTGATTTTCAGAAGAACAAGCGCCATCAGCGGAACGGCGATCAGGCGGAGAAAGGTCACGAAGTAAATCCGTTTATTCGCAAAAATCTGCCGGAAGTCCATGCCGGCAAAAAGCATACCCGTAACAATCATACTGGCAGGGCCAACCATGCTTCCGACAGAATGAAGCGTATTGTTGACCAGCGCAGGAAGCCGGATGCCAGTGAAAAAAAGAAGAATTCCGACGAAAATAGAAATAATATTGAGGTTCAGAACAATCTTCTTCCAGTCATAGGAAGCCTCACGGCTGATCACCTTTTTGCAGTGCGTCCAGAAAAAGACAAGCTGTACGCTCATATAAACACAGCTGTAAAGCACCCATTCCGCTCCTAAAACAGCCGTCACAAGCGGCACAATCAGATTGCCGGAATTGGAGTAGTAAACAGAAGTTATCTCAGCCGCATCCAAATGAAACACCCGTCCAAGAGCTGAAACCGCAAAAAGAAGCACAACCTGCATCAGAAGCGTTTCCGGCGTGTAATCGACCTGAAACGCATTCAGAATCACGCAGGGAATGATCAGGTACAGCACAATTTTCGACAGAACTTTGCTGTCCTCATCCTTTAAAAGTCCGGCTTTTACGATTAAAAAGCCCATAAAAATCATAAGAAAAAGCTGCGCGATCTGTTGCGCAAGAAGAATACTGATCGTCATAAAAATCTCCCCATATGTGTGTCTTATAGAAAATATTATAAGGTGGAGGAGAGGGGATTTCAATTTCTTTTTGAGAGATTTGGGTCGAAATAATGGTGAAAATATAAGAAAAATGGCTGTTGACCAAAAGAAAGTGCTGTCATATAATATATTCGACAAGAGAGCCGTTGGTCAGTGTACACCTGACCGCCGGATAAAGCTTCTAACTAAAAATAGCGCCTAACTTTACCAGAGCAGGGGCGCTATTTTGATTTGACAAAATTACACGATTGCAATATAATATACTTAACAAGACAGCCGGAAGGTGAGCGCAATCACCCGATCTGGCGAAAATATTAAATAGCTATAAGAAGTGGCCATCCATGCTTACCAGAGAGCAGGATGGCCATTTCTTAATTTCTATAATAAAGGAAGGCTGAATTATAGTCAAGAAATTTTTGCGATTTTAAAACAAAGTAATAAAAAGTGTGATATAATAACCTCATAATGAAAAGTAAAATTCCGCCTATTTTTCAACATTGTAGGCGGCAATTTCACACCTGCCAGTTAGTGAATCCTAATAAAAGTAAGATGGAGGTACCCGCCCATGATGGAATACACCAGCAAATATTGGAACATGCTGACTCCTTTAATAAAGAAAAGTCTGCTAAAACGCTACGGAAAAGAGGAGACCGCAGAGCTTCTCCGCAAGACCAACCAGATCTACCGCGACATGCTTCGCCGCGCCGATGATATCGGAAAGGACAACCCGATGGCGTCGAATCTCTATGAAGGCCTCATTTTTCTTGCGCTCTGGGATGCGTCGGACAGACAGATTTCTGTGGATGAACTGCGTACAATCTCAGAGGAGATGATGGCCTTCCCGCTTCTGAAAGCCATGGGCCTGATGATTAATGCGAATAAGAAGAGCGGCATGGCGCGGATTGCGAAGATGATGCATAAGGATGCCGCCTGGCTGGAAGCACATCCGCAGTATAAGGCGTATTCGTGGGATTTTCATTTTGATGAGACGAAGCATCAGGACGGTTTTTATTACCACTTCACCCAATGTCCCCTGAACACCTTCGCCCGAAAAGAGGGCTATCTGGAAGTGCTGCCGATTATGTGCGACATTGATTACAAGACAGCAGCCCTGATGCACGCGAAGCTCTACCGTGACCATACGCTGGCAGGCGGCGGTGAGGTCTGTGATTACTGGTTCGTGGGGGACAAGGTGGAAAATCCGAAATAAAACAAGACCGGACCGGAACCGGTGAAATGGATCGAAGAATATAAAACGCAGAAGGGAGATCACCCAGAATGAGCAATGAAAAAATAAAACCAAAACTGAACGGAACCGCCGAGACGATGCTGCAGTGCTTCTACGCCCGCGCCATGCACAGCAGAAATCCGAAAAACAAGTTCCGCGACACCAAAGCAGAAGAGCTGATTGACCGCATCGACTATGATTTCAGCAATGCGAAAAAGGACACAGCAATGAGCGGCGGAATCGTAGCGCGGAGTGTTGTGTTTGATGAGCTGGTCAGCGACTTTATCCGAAAGAACCCGGATTGTACCGTCGTCAACATCGCCTGTGGTCTGGACACACGGTTTTACCGCATGGATAATGGAAAAATCACCTGGTATAATCTCGATCTGCCGGAGACGATTGAGGTACGCGATTCGATCTATCAGGAATCCGGCCGCGTTTCCACGATTGCGTGTTCCGTGCTCGATCCGGCATGGGCCGATCAGGTAAAAGTGCGGGGCAAAATGCTTTTCATTATCGAAGGTCTGACCATGTACATGAAAGCGGATGAGGTCAGAATGATGCTCGCCATCATCCGCGATCATTTCGACAATGCCTACGTCTGCATGGAAACGCTGTGCCCGTACTTTGTAAAGAAAGAAAACATCGAAAAATCTATTCAGGCGACGGGCGCGACGTTTACCTGGGGTGCGAACAGCTTTGCAGACCTGGGCGACATTGCCGCCGGTTTCCGAAAAGTAAAAGACGACAACATCGCCCGCGGTATGGAAACACTGAATCCCATCTACAAGCTGGTGATGTGGATGCCGATCGTCCACAAATTCGCAGAGAAAATTCTGGTGTTTGAGAAAGCGTAAGAAAAAACGAAAAAAATAGAAAGAAACAGGCAGCCCGGCAGCGGAAAAGCTCAAAAAGCTTCCGTGCAGGGAACCTGTTTTTTGTTTGTGCAGGAAATTAACAAATCATTCATCCGGCCACACAAAGTGTGCGTTTCCCGCTTCAAGGCCGTCAATCAGAATATTCTGCCCCGTGCAGAACCGGTTCGTCACGGTCATAAAATACGCCCAGTCCGCCGTTTCCTCGACGGTCATCCACCGTTTCAGCGGCGTCAGATCCATGATCTGATCCCAGAGCTTTTGGTCTTCTGTGACAGGCAGATTCAACTCGGTCAGTACGCCGCCGAAATCAAGGCTGTTGCACGTTCCACCATACGGTGCAATGCGGAGTGCCACGTTTTTCGTGTAGGCGAGCACACCGCCCTTGCTTGCCGTGTATTCCGGAAACTCAGCTCCGGTATGGCCGCTGGCCGAGCCGATCATAAGGACGGCGCGGATGGTGTCATGAATGCCATACGCCTCTGTGATTGCGATGGTTCCCTTTAAATTGATATCAATATCATTCTCGTTCTGCACACCGGCGTTGTTGATGACAATATCGAAAGGCGCAAGCGCCGGATACTGTTCCCTGTCGCGGATATCAAGGCAGAAATGAGTATACGAATCCTGGCTGATTGAAGCCTCCTTCCGGTCAAATCCGGTAACGTCAAAGCCTTCTTTTAAAAATTTCTCCGCAATCGCCTTCCCGATTCCGGAACTGGTTCCTGTAATAAGTACACGCATACGATAACCTCCCGATGAAATATTACCCTCATTATACCGCAAACACAGCATGCGATCCAGAAGAAACGAAAAAGAATGCAGGAAAAGAAAATGTTACGGGAAAAATCACTGCATAAAACAAAAGAGTCTCCCAAACTGCAACAAATAATTGACAGATTTTAGGAGAAGGAGTAGAGTTTTTGAAAGGGGGATTATCCCTGCAAAGAGTGAAAACAAAAGAGGTGCAAATATGCTGAAAGTAGACAATCTTACCTTTGAAGTAAACGAAGAGGGAAGAAAACGCTGCCTCGTCAACCACATCAGTTTTGAGGTAAAGGACGGGGAAATGCTGGTGATTACCGGACCAAACGGTGGCGGAAAATCAACGCTGGCCAAAGTGCTTGCAGGAATTGAGGACGCCAATGGCGGAGAAATCTTCCTGGATGAGGAAAATATTACCGGTTATGATATTGACCACCGTGCAAACGCCGGCATCGGCTATGCATTCCAGCAGCCGCCGCGTTTTAAAGGAATGACGGTGAAAAAAATGCTGTCGCTGGCAGCCGGAAAAGAACTGACGGAAGCCGAGAGCTGTAAACTCCTCTCCGCCGTCGGACTCTGCTCTGCCGATTACCTGAACCGCCAGATGGACGGTACGCTCTCGGGAGGAGAGATGAAGCGTCTGGAGATCGCAACGGTGCTTGCAAAACCGCATAAGGTCAGCATTTTCGATGAGCCGGAGGCCGGCATTGACCTGTGGAGCTTTTCCATGCTGATCAGGCGGTTTGAAGAAATCCACAAAGAGAAAAAAGAATGTCTGATTCTCATTTCCCATCAGGAACGCATTATCCAGATGGCAGACAAGATCATGGTGATCGAGGACGGCCAGGTGAAAGAATACGGTACAAAGGAAGACGTACTGCCGACCCTGTTCCAGCAGAAAACAGGCCGGATGTGCGGCCAGGAAGGAGGCACATGCTGATGGTACAGGTAGATGAGACAACCCAGGGCGTATTAAATCAGATCAGCGAGGGATTTGAGCAGAAAGGGGCATACAATCTCCGCCAGAACGGCATTCCGCTCTGCCACGGTGACAGTGAACATATCAAAATCCGCAAAAAAGAGGATAAGCCGGGCATTGATATTTTGATCGACGGCGAGACGAAGGGCGAAAAAGTATTTATCCCGGTTGTCGTCAGCGTTTCCGGTATGACGGATCTTGTTTACAATGATTTCTACGTTGCGGATGGTGCCGATGTTACGATTGTAGCGGGATGCGGGATCCACAACAGCGGCTGCAATGAGAGCCGTCATGACGGGATCCATACCTTCCATGTCGGAAAGAACGCGAATGTCTGTTATCAGGAAAAGCATTACGGAGAGGGAAACGGAACGGGACAGCGGATTCTGAACCCGGTGACAAATATTGAAATCGGAGAAAATTCCGTTTTTACGCTGGATACCGTACAGATTAAGGGCGTTGACTCAACAATTCGTACGACGAATGTTGTGATGGATGCAAACTCGAAACTGTTTGTACTTGAGCGCCTGATGACAGACGGTGACCAGAAGGCAGAGTCGGATATTGAAGTATGTATGAACGGAAGCGGTTCTTCCGCACAGATTATTTCACGTTCTGTCGGAAAGGGCAATTCCTCCCAGGTATTCCATCCCAAGGCAGTCGGCAAAAACAAATGCCACGCCCATATCCAGTGTGATTCTATCATCATGGATCATGCCCAGGTCGGATCTATTCCGGAGATCCAGGCAAAGCATGTGGATGCGGCAATCATCCACGAGGCGGCGATCGGACGGATCAATGATGAGCAGCTATTGAAACTCAGAACGCTCGGCATGACGGAAGCGGAGGCGGAAAACGTCATTATTGAAAACTTCCTGAGCTGAAGAAAAAAAGGAAACAAGAGAACAAAAAAAGAGGCATTTCCAGTCTGCATAGATGGAGATGCCTCTTTTTGTGCATTTTTCACAAAAGCAGGTAGTAAATTTTACTAAAATAAAAAGTAAAATATTTTATGAAAAAGTAAAATAAATAATTGTAAAATAAAAATGATTTTGCTATTGTAGAGTTAGATATCATACAGAAATGGAGGAGCCGTATGAGAAAACAAAGCAAAATCATTTTTTATGCAGGAATTGTATTGGGGGTTGCTGCAGTGCTTACGGGGGTGGCACTGTCGGGGGGAGAGAAGATCCCGAAGGATTTTACAGTGAGTTATGATGGAATCAAAACGGCGGATATTACGGCGGGCGTCAGTGTACATGATCCATCCGTGATAGAGGCGGACGGTACCTATTACATTTTCGGATCGCATATGTCAGGGGCATCATCTGAGGATCTGCGGAACTGGACATCGATCGGTGACGGATATACGCAGTCGAATCCGATCTTTGATGATCTGCTTGGAACAGAGCATGTATTTGATTATACGGGAAGCAGAGACTCTGTGATACCAACTGACGATGGGACTTATCATGTATGGGCACCCTACGTGGTCTATAACAGGCCACAGGACTTATATAATATGTATTTCTGTACGTCCTCGACATGGAATGCATCGAATCTGTGTTATGCTGTTTCAGATAAACCGGAGGGACCGTATATATGGAAGGGAGCACTCATTTATTCCGGATTCGCGAAAGATACGATCGAGGCAACTGATGTGCTCGATTATGTGGACATCAGCTATGCAAAAAAGAACTACATCATCGCGGGAAATAAATATAACTATGAGAAATATCCAAACGCAATCGATCCGACCGTCTTTTATGATGCGGACGGAAAAATGTGGATGGTCTATGGCTCGTGGTCGGGTGGAATTTTCCTGTTAGAGATTGATGAG
>ENA-ORLU01002236-ORLU01002236.1-human-gut-metagenome-genome-assembly--contig:-NODE-2236-length-11743-cov-2.924739_pt1 | contig 11743 bp, 6 predicted proteins | sample MGYA00243009_ERZ508833 | MGnify/ENA primary metagenome ERZ508833 (study PRJEB26277, sample SAMN04329763) | human gut metagenome | biome: human-associated habitat | host: Homo sapiens | place: USA...
ACCTCCACGTTTCCATCATTTCTGAAGCGCCGTTCTCTCTCGAATGCGGGTGCAAAAGTAATGCTATAAAACATACGGTCCAAACTTTTCCGGAACTTTTTCGCGTTTTTTTTCACGAGGGGGATTGCGTACATTAAATAATACGTGATGCTCTTTTTTTAACTTACGAGTCACCGCGTGTACTGAAAACAGGGCTCTCACGAGTGCTTTTACACGTATAAAAACGATAAACAGGGTCCTAGCGACGAGAGGAAATCACACGAGAAAAACGGCTTTCTGCTCATGGAATCACGAGAAAATCGCTCTGTACACGTGCTTTTGGGCCACGTAAATGTGAGTTTAGGCCGATTATATCGCCCCAAAGACTAAAAAAGGGCTAAGAGAACAGTATTACATAAACAACTGTCTATCTATACTTTAAGACATCAAGAAAATCCTCAAAAAAAATCACAGGGCGCATTAGGGCGCATCTTTACGTGTTCGCAAAAACATTTTACAAAAAAAATATATTACTCCATCTATATATAAGTAAGACGCTAATTTTTTTATAATATAAAAGTTTTACAAACCTCGCAAAGATGCGCCCTTTGCGCCCTGAACCATCCCCTACCAACTTATCCGGGATACAAAAAAAGCCTATGGGACACGGCCGTAAAGTCATTGAGATAACACCTCTATCCCATTGACTTTACCACCGTTTCCCATTGAGATACTATCGCAAACCCGACACTTCAAGAAGGGATAATCATTCCCCAGATAGGCGTCTTGACCATGAACACGAATAGTTCGCTCGCAACTGAACTGAACCGCACCATCGTCCCGTTAATCGCTACCCGTCCCATGATAGGGACAAATCCGTTCTTCTCATTGCTGCCGTTCACATAGATTTGACTTCTCCCAATATCCACAATTTGCCCCTACCTTCTTCATATTCAATTTTAATTGCGCCAATCTGGGCTTTTTATGAGGTTATTACGGAGATTTTCCGTAAATTTGTAGAAATAAGACAGCCAATAATATTTATAAAAATATGCGAGAAAAACTCTCCTATCCTGTTAGGATCATCATATCCTTACTATCCATTTTTCTCTGGAGCTTTCCGGCAGAAGGGCAGGATAGTGAAAGCTTAAAAAAGCAATTGGATCAAAAGCTAAACTCTTTCGCAAGGCAATATGTGTCTTCACGCACCATTAAGATTGACTCCATCCTCATACAGAAGAAGAAAGTCACGCTTTTCGCCAATGAAGCTTTGGAGGACATCCCTTTTCGGGAATATAACGTTTCTGAGCTTTACGCAAGTATAGCTCCCCTATTCCCCAATGCCTCCAAGATCGTCATCTTGACCCGAGATACAGACATTGAGAGCTTGATTCCCGAATACGACAGAAAAGGACGTCCCAACAAAAAGAGGCTATACTCCATTAAAGAGAGTAAATACCCGCTAACCCGTAGCCTATCCACCCCTCATGAGATAAAAAACGGATTACAAAACCGTCATATCGCCCTTTGGCAAAGCCATGGTTTATATTACGCCCAGACCGCCCATCGCTGGGAATGGCAACGGGCTCGCATGTTCGGCACCGTGGAGGACTTATTTACGCAGAGTTTTGTTCTTCCTTATCTGACCCCGATGCTTGAAAACGCAGGAGCGACTATTCTTATCCCCCGGGAAAGGGATACCCAAATACACGAAATCATTATCGACAATGATCGCTCTACTCCGGGATCCGAGTATAAGGAATTGGATGGGGAGAAAGCTTGGTCGGATGGGAAGAAAGCTGGATTTGGGCATATTCAAGCTACTTATACGAATGGGGAGAACCCTTTTACGCAAGGTACCTATCGGCAGACGGTCACACAGAGGAAAGGAAAAGAAAGTCTCATCGAGTGGATTCCCGAAATTCCGGAATCGGGGAATTACGCAGTCTATGCCTCCTATCAATCTTTTCCGAACAGCACAGAGCAGGCACTGTATACCATCCATCATGCCGGAGGGGAAACCACAATCGCCGTCAATCAAACGATGGGGGGTGGAACTTGGATCTATCTTGGAAACTTCAAATTCACGGCACATGAACAAGCCCATGAGAGAATCGTATTAACGAATCAAAGCAATAAATCGGGAAAGATTATCACGGCAGACGCAATCAAGATCGGTGGCGGCATGGGGAACATCGCACGTAGCCCGCTAGAAAGTCCCTATCCGATAGAAGCAGAGACAAGCGGGTATCCACGGTTTACCGAGGCGGCCCGATATTGGCTACAATGGGCGGGAATACCGGATAGTATCTATTCGAAAAGCGCTTTCCGCAATGATTATCAAGACGACATTTACGCACGTCCCCGATGGGTTAATTATTTAAAAGAACAGACCCATATCCCTATCGACATGGCCTTCGCATTCCATTCCGACGCAGGAACCACCCCGGATGACTCAATTATAGGGACACTCGGCATCTATATGTCTAAAAGCAACGACGGAATCTACACCAACCGGAAAAGCCGGGAGATCGCCAGAGACCTAACCGACATGATCCAAACACAGATCCTGTCCGATGTCCGCAAGGTTTACAATCCTCAATGGAGCCGCCGGGGCATGTGGAATCAATCTTATATAGAGGCACGTATTCCCGATGTCCCAACGATGCTATTAGAATTACTATCCCATCAAAACTTCGCCGATATGCGTTACGGGTTAGACCCACGCTTCCGTTTCCTTATCTGTAGGGCGATCTATAAAGGGATGCTCCGTTATATCTGTTTCCAGAATAAACAGGAGCCTATCGTACAACCGCTCCCACCCGATCGTCTGTATACGGAGCTCGTAGAAACGAATAAAGTGAGAATCGGCTGGAAAGCCGTACAGGATACTCTTGAGGAGAGTGCCTCACCAACCGCCTATATCCTTTATAGTCGAAAAGACAGCGGTGGATTCGATAACGGGACGCTCGTAAAAGGAGAAGAAATCATTCTTCCAATTGAGGCGGGTATTATCCATAGTTATAAGGTAGCTGCCGTAAATAAGGGAGGCATCAGTTTCCCTTCCGAGATCGTAAGTGTTTACCGGTCTCCTAAAGGTGAAAAGGATAAGACGGTATTGATCGTCAATGGATTCGACAGGATCAGCGGTCCAGCCAGTTTCGAGAGTACGGCGGATAGTTTAGCCGGCTTTCTTTATGCCGTCGACCGGGGAGTACCTTATCTGAATGATATCGCATTTATCGGGGATCAATTCGAATTCCGCCGTTCCGCCACATGGAACAGCAATGATAATAACGGGCATGGGGATAGTTACAACAATTACGCAGGCCAAGTCATAGCGGGCAATACCTTCGATTATCCTTTCATACATGGGCAGGCCATGGCCGGGACCGGTTATTCCTTTGTCTCATGTAGCCATAAATCTTTGGCCGAGGGAGTCGTAAAGCCGGATACGTATCCGATTATTGACTTGATTTTAGGAAAACAGCGCCAACCGGTTATCACTCCCGTTTTACAGGATACGCTTCGCAGCTACCTTGCCCAAGGCGGCAACTTGCTTGTAAGCGGGACGAATCTTTTCTCCGACAGCTGGGGCAACGCACAAGACCGTACGTTCGTCGAGGAGGTACTAAAAGGGAAGTTGGCTAGCCGTAATGCCAGCAAGGAGGGAATCGTAAACAGTTGCGCATCCCCTTACGGATATATAAACGGCAGATACACGTTCCGGACACGTCCGAACCCTATTTGCTACTCGATCGAGTCGGTAGACGGTGTACTTCCGGCGGATAAGCTCGCCCATACCATCTTGAGATATCCGGAGAACAATATCGGGGCGGGAATCGTTTATGAAGGGAAATATCGGACTTGTTTGCTCGGTTTCCCGTTTGAGGCGCTTCAAACATCGTCGGAACGAAATCGACTCATGGAGTCCATCTTACGCTTTTTCTCCATTCAACAACAAAATAAAATACAGTATATACAATGAAACGAATCAATTGCTTTATCCCTTATGGAAAAATAGAGGCTACACGACAAACGGTAGCGCAATTGGCCGAGTCGTCCTTAGTGAGTCAGATCTATCTAATCACGGACGATCCCCACGCCAAGGCTATTTATCCCTGCAACTTAATCCGCACGGAGAATATATGGAGCACGAAGACCCTCCGGGAAATAGCCGGCTATGCCAGTGCCCATTATACGTTAATTTATACGAAGACTGAAGAGCTTCTATTAGGCATGTATGCCCTAGAGCGTTTTGTCGCCATCGCCGACGATACGAGATCCGGTATGGTTTACTCCGATTATTACGAGCAGAAGGAGGGCAAACTCAACCCCCATCCGGTGATCGATTACCAGAAAGGAAGTCTTAGGGATGATTTCAATTTCGGCTCCCTCCTACTTTATCGTTCTTCCACGCTACAAAACGCCATAGCCTCCATGGATACGGAATATACATTCGCCGGACTCTACGACTTGCGCCTGAAAGTCTCCCAAAACGCTCCGCTGACGCATATCAACGAATATCTATATACAGAAGTAGAGAATGATTTACGGAAATCCGGAGAGAAGATGTTCGACTATGTAGATCCCAAGAACCGCTTTGTACAGATCGAGATGGAAGCCGCCTGTACAGATCACTTAAAGATGATAGGCGGCTACTTGCCCCCTCATTTCAAGCCAGTCCGTTTTGACGAGCAGACATTTCAAACGGAAGCCTCCGTTATTATCCCTGTACGTAACCGTGTACGGACGATCGAGGACGCTATCCGTTCCGTACTGCGACAAGAGGCGTCCTTCCCTTTCAACCTAATCATTATCGATAATCATTCCACGGATGGCACCTCCGAGCGAATCCAAGCGATCGCCGCCACGGACCCTCGTATTATCCATATCCAGCCGGAGCGTGACGACCTCGGCATCGGGGGTTGCTGGAATATAGGAATACACCATTCGGCTTGCGGCAAGTTCGCCATCCAATTGGATAGCGATGATGTATACAGTGACGAGCATACCCTGCGTAAGATCGTGGAAGCCTTCTACGAGCAGCGATGCGCCATGGTGGTCGGAACCTACCGAATGACCGATTTCGATATGCGAACCATCCCGCCCGGAATTATCGACCATAAAGAATGGACTCCCGAGAACGGCCGCAATAACGCCCTCCGCATCAACGGGCTTGGAGCGCCCCGAGCCTTTTATACACCCTTGCTACGGAAACTAAACCTCCCGAACACCAGTTACGGAGAAGATTACGCCCTCGGCCTGCGCATCAGCCGCGAGTACCCGATCGGGCGGATCTACGACGTGCTGTACCTTTGCCGCCGTTGGGAAGATAACTCCGACGCCTCATTGGATGTCGTGAAAATGAACAGCCATAATATATATAAGGATAAAATCAGGACTTGGGAACTCGAGGCCCGCTTAAACATGGAAAGACAATGAAACCAAACAACTGGGTCAGCTCATCGCAAGCGACCGAATTATTAGCCAAGCAACTCGTGACATGGCCATTGGCCGAGAAGAACTATAAGGCACTGGAGGCCGTGCAAGTAAAATCCTTCGATATGGAAGGGTTCTCGATACGTGCGCAATTCAATCCCGCCCGTATTGTTTCCACCGGGGCCAAGGTAGATGCCCGATCCCTAAAAGAACGCAAGTGCTTCCTATGCCCCGAGAATCTGCCGGTGGAACAGGAGCGACTGCCTTTCGGCTTTCGCCATCTGGTATTGTGCAACCCCTACCCGATCTTCCCACAGCATTTCACGATCCCTACCCGGAAACATTCTCCGCAACTGATATTGCCGCAATGGAATGACTTCTTGGAACTGACAAGGAGACTCGCTCCCTTCACCGTCTTCTACAATGGACCCCGTAGCGGAGCCTCGGCACCGGATCATGCCCACTTCAATTTATACGACAATCGTATGCGAGTGTATACGACAACCGTATATACCCACTCACCGGCAACCTCCGCCCCGGCCTCGTCATCCAAGCCGCCACCGAAGAAGCCGCCACCCGGCTCTTCAAAAAGATCTACGCCGCTTTGCCGATACTTCCCGGTGAGCCCGAGCCGATGATGAATATCTTCGGCTCCTATTACGATAATAATTGGGTAATCACGGTTATCCCTCGTAAACGCCACCGCCCGTGGCAATACGAGGCCGAGGGTGACGACCATCTCCTGTCCAGCCCGGGAGCTGCCGATATCGGAGGTCTTTTCATCACCCCTTTAGAAAAAGATTTCAAAAAGATCAACCCGGAGCTTCTGCGAGATGTTTACCAACAAGTATGCCTCAGCGACCGGGACGTAGAGGAAATTTTCGTACATTTGTCATCTAATTAGTTTTCAATAGATATGAAACAATTCTTTAAAATGATGTTTGCCTCAACGCTAGGCGTTATGTTGGCAATGGGAATAATCCTGACGGTATTGATATCCATGACTATAGGATATATCGCCACCGTAGGTAGCACACCTGATTACACCCCCAAGAGCAATACGGTATTCAAGATCAAGCTAGACGGGACGCTAGCGGATAACCCGGCGGAGAATCCATTCTCCGCCTTGATGGGCGACAAGGAAAACATGCTGTCACTGAAGGACCTGCTCGAGACGATCCGGATAGCGAAACAGAATGACAAGATCGCGGGGATTTATATCGAATCGGGGCTTCTCTCCTCGGGTAGCGCCAGCTTGGAGGCAATCCGCCGATCGCTGATAGACTTCAAGGAAAGCGGCAAGTTCGTGGTAGCTTACGCCGATAATTTCACGCAAGGGAATTACTTCCTTTGCTCCGTGGCCGATAAGGTATTCTTGAATCCGCAAGGCATCCTTGAGTTGACGGGACTCGCCTCGCAAACCCTATTCTACAAAGGACTGATGGATAAGGTAGGTATCGAGATGCAGATTTTTAAGGTAGGTACCTACAAAGGTGCCGTGGAGCCCTTTATGCTGGATAAGCTGAGCGAGGCGAACCGGGAGCAAATCCAATCGTATATCTCCACCATCTGGGATAATATAACCGAAGGCATCGCCGAATCACGCGGCATCAGCGTGAACGATATCAACCATTACGCCAATGAGGGGCTTTTCTTCGCGGACCCGGTGAAAACGGTAGAATGTGGCTTTATAGACGAATTGAAGTATAAGCCGGAGGTAGAAGCATATGTCAAAGAGTTAGCCGGACAAAATGGAGAGAAACTGAGATCGGCCAACTTAGCTCAAATGAAAACCCTCAAGGCATCACCCACCAAAAACGCCCCGGAGATAGCTGTACTTTACGCCGAAGGCGAGATTAAGGCGCAAACACCCGGCAACTTTTACGATATCGAACAAAGTATCACGGAGAAAATGGCCGATGAGCTTATCAAGCTAAAAAACAATGACGACGTGAAAGCCGTGGTATTCCGTGTGAATTCCCCGGGAGGTAGCGCTTATATATCCGAGCAGATATGGCGTCAAGTTGTCGAGTTGAAAAAGGTGAAACCTGTGGTCGTTTCCATGGGCAACGTAGCTGCCTCGGGAGGCTACTATATCTCATGCGCCGCTAATAAGATCATCGCCGAACCGAATACGTTGACCGGTTCCATCGGTATCTTCGGCATGTTCCCGAACGCCTCCGGATTATTCGGGAAACTAGCGTTGACCACGGACATCGTAAAGACGAACACATTCTCGGACTTAGGAGACCTCTCCCGTCCCATGACCGAGAGTGAGAAAGCACTGATACAAGGATACGTGGAAAGAGGCTACCAAACGTTCCTTTCCCGCTGCGCCGAAGGTAGAGGTATGACTACCGAAGCGGTCAACGCTATCGGACAAGGACGGGTCTGGACGGGTGAGCAAGCGAAAGAAAGAGGTTTGGTCGATGAGCTGGGCGGTATTGAATTAGCTATAAGCACAGCGGCGGGGTTGGCTGATCTGGATCAGTATAGCGTAACTACCGTCAGCGGTTCCAAAAATTTCTTGGACGAGTTCTTGGAAAGCCAGCTCGGAGAGGTGAAACTCTCTATCGTCAAAAATGTATTGGGTAATGAGTTCGAGTACTTCAAGACGTTGAATAATATCAAGACGAATTGCGGAATCCAAGCTCGTATGCCTTACGATATGAAACCGTTATAATAACTGGACCATGCTGACAGATCATACGATTAAGTTCAATAAACTCCTCACTCCATTCTCTTTCCTTTATGGAATCGGGGTGAGATTCAGGAATCAGCTGTTCGACTGGAAAATCCTTCGGACAGAGCGGTATGATCTGCCTATTATTTGCGTGGGGAACCTGACTGTCGGGGGGACCGGAAAAACCCCTCATACGGAATACATCATCCGTTTGATAAAAGACCGATACCGGGTAGCTGTACTCAGCCGTGGCTATAAACGGAAAACCTCCGGTTTCTTGTTGGCCGATCAGCGAAGTACCAGCAAGGATATCGGTGACGAGCCGTACCAAATGAAACGTAAGTTTCCGGATATTCTCGTTGCCGTAGACGCTGATCGCCGCAGGGGTATCCGCAATCTATTGGCTCTGCCAGAGAATAAGCGCCCGGAAGTGATCGTGCTGGACGATGCCTTTCAACATCGATACGTCGCCCCCACGCTGAACATCCTTTTAACCGATTGCCACCGTCTTTATACGCAAGATAAGCTCTTGCCCGCAGGCCGTTTAAGGGAACCTATGGATGGCGCTCGACGTGCGGACGTGATCATTGTCACGAAATGTGAGTCATGTATACAACCTATAGACTTCCGGATCATAGAGGAGGATATACATCTCTCAGCTTATCAAGAGCTCTATTTCAGCCGTATTCTTTACGGGGAGCTGGAACCCGTCTTTTCCGGTAAAGCCCCCAGACGCACATTAAAAGGGCTGGCCTCTACTACAGAGGTTTTATTGGTATCCGGTATCGCATCCCCGGCACCTCTCGAAAAAGAGATCCATAAATATACGGAGCATGTCACCTCATTGATCTTTCCGGATCATCACGCCTTCGATCGGCATGACATCCAGAAAATACAAACGGCCTTCAAGCGGTTGACTTCTACAAGTAAATTGATAATCATCACGGAGAAAGATGCCGCCCGACTCCGTGACCTTCCTTCGCTTCCCATGGAATGGTTTTCTCATTTATATTGTTTGCCTATTACGGTGGGTTTCTGTATGGACCGGGAAAAACAATTTCAAGAATTAATAGTTAAACATATTGATACAAGAATAAAGAATCATCCTATATTACGTTAACAATCTTATGAGCAATAGAACAGAAATATCGACTTTGGGAGAGTTCGGGTTAATCCGTCATCTCACCGATAAAATAGAACTTAAAAATCCGAGTACGTTGAAAGGTGTTGGTGACGACGCAGCCGTACTAGATTACACAGACAAGCAAGTATTGGTTACGACAGACCTTTTGCTGGAAGGTATTCATTTCGATTTGATGTATGTGCCCTTGAAACATCTCGGCTATAAATCCGCAGTCGTAAACTTCTCCGATATTTACGCCATGAACGGCCGCCCGAAACAGATTACGGTATCATTGGGTATTTCCAAACGTTTCTGTGTAGAAGATCTCGAAGAATTCTACGAGGGCATTAAACTCGCTTGTGATATCTATGACGTAGATCTCGTTGGTGGCGACACTTCCGCCTCACGCACAGGGTTAGCGATCAGCATCACTTGCCTAGGCGAGGGAGAAAAAGGCAAAGTTGTCTATCGAAACGGAGCCAAGGAGACCGATCTTATTTGCGTGTCCGGAGATTTAGGGGCCGCCTACATGGGTCTCCAATTACTGGAACGGGAGAAAAGCATATTTAATGGGGAGAAAGATTTCACGCCCGATTTCTCTGGTAAAGAATATTTGTTGGAACGCCAATTAAAACCGGAAGCCCGCAAAGACATTGTCGAGGTTCTTGACCAAGCTGGAATCGTTCCGACCTCCATGATGGATATCTCCGACGGCCTCTCTTCGGAGTTGCTTCATATATCTAAAGAAAGTAATGTAGGTTGCCGAGTTTACGAAGATCGTATTCCTATCGATTACCAAACCGCAGCCATGGCAGAGCAGTTTAACATGAATCTGATAACCGCGGCATTGAATGGAGGTGAGGATTATGAACTCTTATTCACTGTTCCTTTAGCAGATCATGATAAGGTGTCGGAAATGAAAGGTATTAAGGTGATCGGTCATATAACAAAGCCGGAGTTAGGCAATTATCTTGTCGGTCGTGACGGAGGTGAAGTCGAGCTTAAGGCACAAGGTTGGAACTCACTAAACTAAAAAGAAATATCCGCTCTGAATTCACGAATGCAAAGCGGTCCGTCTCATTTTTATTGGGGGACGGACCGTTTTCCTATTATTTCACTTCAATGGATCCTAAATAATTATAGAAGAGTTCAAAATCACTTATCTTCAAGAAAGGTAAGTGATAAACATCCATCTTTATAATTTGCGCCTCTATAGCCATTTTCCCATACAAATCAGCCAAAGACATACTCTTTATATCACCGTTATGATAGACCTTATTCTTTTTCTCGGGAAGCTGTACCTTCTTATCCAAGAAACGGATATAAGTATAAGAAGTAGCCAGCGGCTTATTATAAGTAGGCACTTTTCCGACTTTCCTCATATCATAAAACCCTTTCGCACAAGCCGTCTCACAAGGGACATTCATGAACTCTGGTATATTCACAAATCGAAAGACACAATCATCCCATTTACAAAAGCCAATCTTAGCCAACGCATCCGGCTGGTCTGTCTTAATTTGTGGGCACCACAACCCTTTTAATGGAAAGATCTGCTTATCCATATCATATTGTAACATCTCCGACTGACTCTCAATACGAAACACCTTACTAAAATCAACGTCCCCTAACGCCTTTTCCAATTTAGCGGCATATTCTTTCTTAAGATCCGCCATAGTAAATGGATCGGCTTGATTTTTCTCTACCAGATTCTTGTCACAATGAGCCATATACCTTACTATCACATCGTCATCAACTGTCACATTATTTAATTTAAGCGCATAAACAAATAAGAGATCGGACGTTAAATCGACCATACCTTCAACTTCGCTTTTAAAATATTCCGAAACAATATTCCCTTGACTAAGCGCATCATTAATATTTATACAAAGACGCCGTCCATCCAGCTCTACCACGACAAGAGGATGCGTTTCTACCTCAGAATAAACGCCCATACCCTCAAAGAGTTTCTTATCGTAATCTGGAATATCAACGATCACCGCCTCTTGACTAGCCAGATTCTCTTTCGGCATCGTAGAAATCTTCCCATCCTTTGTAAACGTCCTAACAAACAAATATCCGGAAACCTTAGGGACACCAAACATAATCTTATCCCCTTTTTTATACACTTTCCCATCACAGGCAGACACCGCATCACGAGTTCCTATCCCAGCAGCAAATGCCAAACATACCCAACTTAAAACAATACTCCAAATTACTTTCTTCATATCTATAGCTTATTAATCATTCTCTACCCGCTTCCAAAAATAAGTAAAAATCCATATTTATCTACACGCTCCCCCTATTCACCCTGCTTATAGCAGCTAATTTCACCTCTACCCTCAAATATTTTCAAAAAATCCACCGCCACCTATTGCATATATCAAAAAAAGTCCGTATCTTTGCACCCGTAATCGAAACAACGATATACAAAACGACATGATGGTGCCATAGCTCAGTTGGTAGAGCAAAGGACTGAAAATCCTTGTGTCCCCGGTTCGATTCCTGGTGGCACCACT
>ENA-ORLU01002246-ORLU01002246.1-human-gut-metagenome-genome-assembly--contig:-NODE-2246-length-11712-cov-2.137516_pt1 | contig 11712 bp, 10 predicted proteins | sample MGYA00243009_ERZ508833 | MGnify/ENA primary metagenome ERZ508833 (study PRJEB26277, sample SAMN04329763) | human gut metagenome | biome: human-associated habitat | host: Homo sapiens | place: USA...
GGATATTAAAGAGTATTGGACAAGAACAAACGATAGTTATATTACATTATCTGATCGAGCTAAATTTGCAAAAACAGTTGGGGCAGATGCGTTCATCAGCCTTCATATGAATTCGGCAAGCAATTCATCGGCGAATGGCACGGAGGTTTATTACTCTGTATCTAATAATAGTAGCAGTTTTAGTGGAATTACAAGTAAAACAATGGCCAATTTATTCCGGAGCCAGTTGCTGGAAGATCTGGGAACGAAAAATAGGGGAACAAAGACTGCAGGTTATTATGTAATTAAAAATAACAGTGTTCCGGCTATTTTGATTGAATTGGGTTTTATATCGGGAAGTTCAGACTTTAGCCGTCTTACCAGTGAGAATTTTCAGAAGAAAGCAGCTAAGTCTTTGTATACCGGAATTGTAAAGATGTTTAGTTTATATCAGACTGGAAGATAATTGAAAAGTTAATAATTAATGTTTGCGAAAGCCGTCAAGAGGTAATTTGAATTATCTTGACGGCTTTTGGCGTTACATGACAAAAAACAAGAATAAATGAATGAAAATGATTGATGATGACGGAAAATGAAAGTATAATTTGATCAAGATAAAGAAAGGAGCGTGGTGCCATGATCCGCTCGGATTGTTACAATTCACAGGAAGCAACTATGACACAAAAAAAGAATTTGAAAAAATTATCAGAAGCTGGGTATACTACTTATATTCTAGGAGGTGAGTCGCTGTATGATCTATACGGTAACGCTGAATCCATCTTTGGATTATGTAGTAGATGTAGATGATTTTGAGTTGGGCAGAACGAACCGGGCTGTATCAGAAAGATTATATGCAGGAGGTAAGGGAATCAATGTATCTTTTGTATTAAAGAATCTCGGATTTGAAAGTACAGCACTTGGGTTTAGCGCTGGTTTTACTGGTGAAGAGATAAAGAAGCAGATTCAGGAAAGGGGAATCACAGAGAATCTTATCACTGTTTTAAATGGACAGTCCAGGATCAATATTAAACTTCGTGGACAGCAGGAGACAGAAATAAACGGAATGGGACCGGATATTGAAAAGGAACATATACAACAGCTGCTAAAAAAACTTTCGGTTTTGTCTCCAGGAGATTATCTTATTTTGGCTGGCAGTGTCCCGATGAAGATAAATGATACAATTTATTATGATATTTTAAAGACACTGGATAAAAAAGGAATCAAGGCAGTAGTGGATACTACCGGGGACTTACTATTAAATGTTCTTAAGTACCATCCGTTTTTGATCAAACCCAATATTCATGAATTGAGCGAATTGTTCTCCACCGAGATCAAAACAAAAGAAGATGTGGTTCAATATGGATTGAAACTGCAGGATATGGGAGCTCAGAATGTAATCGTATCCATGGCGGGGGATGGGGCTGTATTTATATGTGAAAACGGAGAAATATACAAGAGCGAAGCCCCTAAAGGAGTTGTAAAAAATTCCGTTGGAGCAGGTGATTCCATGGTGGCAGGTTTTTTGGCAGGATTTTGTGAGACGAAAGACTTTGCAAAGGCATTTAAAATGGGGGTATGTACAGGCAGTGCCAGTGCTTTTTCTGAGGATTTGGCTACAAAGGAGCAGGTAAGACAAGTTATGGATGCACATTCATTTGATTTTTAACTTATGGGAAAGGAGAAATCGATATGCGAATTATTGATTTGCTAGATAAAAAAAGTATCCAGTTGAATGCAGTGGCTTCAGGCAAAAAAGATGTGTTGGATCAGGCGGTTACGCTGATGGGACAAAGTGGTAAGATTCGGGATATTGAAAAGTACCGCAGGGGAGTATACAAAAGAGAAGAGGAAAGTACAACCGGTATCGGTGAAGGAATTGCTATTCCTCATTGCAAGTCAGATGCAGTAATAAAACCGGGACTGGTCGCCATGGTAATTCCCGATGGTGTGGAATTTGATTCACTGGATGGAGAACCGGTAAAATTATTGTTTTTGATTGCAGCGCCGGATACAAAGGAGAATGTACACTTAGATGTTTTAAGCAAATTGTCGGTTCTGCTGATGGACGAAAGCTTCACTTCTGACTTAATGAAAGCTGCTTCCGTAGAAGAATTTTTGAAAGTGATTGATGAGGCAGAAACCGAAAAAGATGATACAAAAGAAACAACTCAGGATGAAAAAGTGGTGGGATCAATGCCCTATGTACTGGCTGTAACCGGGTGCCCAACGGGAATTGCCCATACTTACATGGCGGCTGAAGCCCTGGAGAAAAAAGCCAGGGAACTAGGATGCCGCATCAAAGTAGAAACACGAGGATCCGGCGGGGCTAAAAATGTTTTGACAGAGGAAGATATTGAGAATGCAACAGGCATTATTGTAGCAGCGGATACAAAGGTACCTTTGGAGAGATTTAAGGGAAAGCCGGTTGTAATAACAAAAGTTGCAGATGGAATCAATCAGAGTGAAAAACTCATCTGTCAGATATTGGATGGAAAAGCATCTGTTTTTGATGGAGGAACAGAAGAAAAAGAGACAGAAAAAGAAACTGCGAAAGAAGGAATAGGCCATTCGCTGTATAAACACCTTATGAGCGGTGTGTCTCTTATGCTTCCATTTGTTATAGGAGGCGGAATCCTGACAGCCATAGCGTTTCTGATTGATACCATTTGTGGGTATGGAGCTCTGGGAGGCGGAAATTTTGGACAGATGACACCACTGTCGGCCTTCTTCAAATACATTGGTGGTCTGTCTATGGGACTGATGGTTCCGGTACTTTCTGGATATATAGCATATTCCATAGCTGACAGGCCCGGATTGGCAGTAGGATTTACAGGAGGATTGATCGCATCTTCAGGTAATGCACTTATAAGCCAGATGCCATTTGCAGATAAAATTGACCAGATGGGAATTTTTAACAGATTTGTTACAGATTTTGGTTTTCAGGCTGAGAATTTTTAGGTGGAATTGCTGCAGGGTTTTTAGCTGGTGTAATTGTATTAGCTTTGAAAAAAATCTGCGCTAATCTGCCAGAGTCCCTGGAGGGAATCAAACCGACCCTGATCTATCCGGTTGTGGGAATCTTTATTATGTCCATTTTAATGTGTTTTATATTAAATCCACTTATCGGTTTGATCAACACAGGATTAAGTAATATGCTTACAAGTATATCTAATGCCGGTTTTATAACGGTACTGGGACTCCTGCTGGGTGCTATGATGGCCATAGATATGGGAGGACCTATCAACAAGGCAGCTTATGTGTTCGGAACAGGTATGCTGGCATCGGCCAATGAATTTATGCAAAACGGAATGAGCTCATCAGATCCGGCTGTACAGGCTTGTTATATAGCTATGGCGGCTATTATGGTAGGAGGAATGGTTCCACCTACAGGGATAGCGGTGGCAGCATGGCTGTTTCCGAAAAAGTTTACAAAGGCGGAAAGAGGATCTAAAGTGTCCAACCTGATCATGGGTGCTTCCTTTATTACAGAAGGTGCCATTCCATTTGCGGCAGCCGATCCGCTTCATGTTATTCCATGTACCATGGCAGGTGCAGGGGTAGCAGGATTGTTGTCGGCACTGTTTGGATGTACCCTGATGGCCCCCCATGGAGGTTTGTTTGTATTCGCAACGGTAGGAAATCCATTTATGTATATTGTGGCTTGGGTGGCAGGAACATTTGTAACAGCAATTTTATTAGGCATCTTAAAAAAAGAAAAAATAAATTAGATTGGAGGATGATTGGTATGAGAGAATTTAGATATGTAATCAAAGATGAGCAGGGAATCCACGCAAGGCCGGCAGGTTTATTTGTAAAAGAAGCTGCATCCTGCGAAAGCAAGATCACTATCAGCAAAGATGGAAAAGAAGTGGATGCAAAAAGAATTTTAGGAGTTATGGGACTGGGCGTGAAAAAGGACCAGGAAATTGTATTAAAAGCCGAGGGCAGTGACGAGGATCAGGCAATCGAAAAATTGTCAAAGTTTCTGCAGGAAAATCTCTAAAAAGAAATCTGTGGGAAGGAGGTATGTCTTATGGTGGAATTACAAGGAAAAAGTGTTTTTTCCGGTATAGCGATTGGCCGGATCTCAGTTTTGGAAAAAGGTGACCAGCTGGTTAAAAGACATCCTGTTCAGGAGACGGAAGAGGAACTTGCACGCTTTGAACAGGCGCGGACCAAGGCAAAAGAGCAGCTACAGAGGCTGTATGAGAAGGCTTTTGATCAGGTGATGATCTCCCCCACACCATTATGGCAGTTTATTGCCGGACAGATCATCGGGGGAAGTCTGCGCGGTCTGTATGCAGGAGGAATCATACTGCTTCTTACAGCACCTATTGAGACAGGACTGATCTTCAACGGATGGTCCTTTCTGGTGATGTTCCTGAACGGAGCGGTATTCTCAGCCATCGGCGTGGTGGTCTCCTTTCTGGCAAAAAACCACGCAGACGTGCCGAGGTTTTCCAATTATATCATTATGCCTATGGCATATTTGTGTAACACCTTTTTCTCAACAGAGAAACTTCCGGGATTTGTAGGCAAGTTTGTATCAGCCTTGCCATTATCCCAGACCAGCCATCTGATGAGAAGCATTTCATCAGGTGAGGCGGTGAATTACACCGGTATTGGGATTCTGCTTCTTTATCTGCTGGTGTTTACTGTAGCTGCATCATGGTTTATTTATAAGAAGAAAAACCTGTAACTGACTGACAGGGAGGAGCCTGTGCTCCTCCCTGACTTATTTTGTATCCGACTGACTGCTACTCAGAAGTATCAGCGGTATTTGTGAGAACATGAAGATTATCAATTTCTCTCTTTTTTTCAGCAGAGAGATAAGGATAAACTTTGTTTATACCTGAAGTCACAGCATCATCTGACGGTACTTTTATCATGGAATAGACATCAGAAGGGTAGTTCTTAATGATTTTCATGAGATAATCTGCGAATTCTTCGTATTTTTCAAGTCCCATATAACAGTAATCGTAATAAGTAAAAAGCGTGGAATCAAAAGCACCTTCCTGTTTCCGGGAATTGCACAGATCCAGAGCAGTCTGGTAATCTTCCTGTTTGACAAGGGAATCCAGATGATCATAAAATGCAGCAGATGCTTTACATTCTGTCATGCATGTATCGTATCGTTCCTGTACATCCGGAGACAGTTCCCCCTTAATATCCTGAAGGTCTGTATAAAGCGGACTTTGAGAATGGATATTGACAGGCGGGTAATGTTTGTCCAGAAAATTAAGAATCACCAGGGCGGCATTATCATAATCTCCTGTCTTATTATAAAGTTCTGAATAAGTCAGGGCACCGGCGAAGGTGTTTTCATTTCTTTCCTTTTTGGAGTCCAGTATCTTTTTGGCATTTGTATAGTCCCCTGCTTCCATGGCTGCCTCTGCACGTGGAACAGAAGTGGAGTAATAGTCATCGGAAGAGTTGTCTACGTCAGGATCAGGCTCCAGGTAAGCAGGACGTGCATTAGAGGTGGCAATTCCGTTTCTTATCCATATATATCCCACATTTGCAGCGGAAAACAGAGCGGCTGCAATGGCAAAAGCACAGGCAGCGGTAAGCCTTTTCCTGTATTTGTTTCGTTTAAAGGAAGATGTCCGGCAGACTCTGAGAATATTCTGACCGTATTGTGTGGAGTTGATTTCTGTTTCTTTTTCATATCCGGAGGATTTAAATGTCTCCAGTATCTGCTGTCTTTTCAGAATTTCTATAACAGATGAATCCATAATGTATAACCTCTTTGCTTATAGCAATTCTATAAGTTTTTTATGATATCATTCTCAAAACAGTAAACGGCAGCACAAATCCGATCAGAAACTTAAAAAGATAACACCATTCAGGCTGCTGTTCAAGGCAAAGCTGATAAAAGGCAAAGTGTCTGCCAAGATGAAAAACATCAGTAGTCAGGATTACAGAAACTGCTACTGCAGGAAGGATCCAGGCAAGTGAAGGTGAGGGGCAGATCAGGAATATCAGAAGATGAAAAAGTGCACAGTAAATCAGGGAAAAAATACATATTTCCAATGGTTTTCCACTCCGAAGACCTGGCAGTATGTGAAAAAATTCCGGAACAGGCATTGTGGAAGTGGACAAAAGAGCGGAAATATCTTTTTTCAAATGTGTAACATCCTTATATCTTCTGGAATAATCGGCAGTACATTTATTGATTATTTTGCGGACTGATTTAGACAGACTGCTTTGAAATTCTTCTCTGCTCATCTGTTTAGGTGATTTACCGGTGAGCATAAAGGCAAAAACACATCCGAGAGAATAGATATCGACTCTGTCTGTAGGTGTCTGGTAATCCAGAATCTCCGGTGCAGCATAGGGATTGGTACCTGCTACGGTAGTGACCATATGATGGCTCCCCTTTTCTTCTCTGGCAATATCAAAGTCTATCAGTTTCACAGCTACATTCCGGCATAGTTCTGTGATACTTTTTCCGGTGGAAGATGTGGGCTGCTGCTTTTGGGAATTCAGGGGAAGGACATCTGTAAGCAGGATATTCTGAGGAGAAACATCACCATGTACCAGAGAAAGTTCCGAAATATTTTCCAGAGCTTCGCAAAGCTGAAGAAGGAAAATAAGTGCTTCTTTTTCGGAGAGTGTACGCATTTTCAGAATAAAATCCTCCAGGGTGAGGCTTCGCATTTCCGAAAGCTCCTTTGTGGGATAACTGAGGCAGGCGGGTTTCTGTATAAATTCGTTGATTGTCAGAGAATGTCCGTTTTCTGAGAGAACACCATACACAGTTTCGATATAAGGCGACCATCTGGAACTGATTTTTCTGTAAATTTCAGTTAAGGAAGCAGGAATCTCTTTCAGGACTACACTGCATCTGTCAGGCGAAAGGACAGCGTGTTCCTGCCTGATTTCAGAAACATAGGTAGCATAGTAATTTCCATCTTTTTTTAATCTGGGCGGAGAAAGCTGATCTGTAAAATCAAAATCAATATAATTTTTAAGCCTGGGATAGAAATAATCTAAAATAGTCATAGAAACCTCATATTGCTGTAAATACATATAACGCCTGCTCTCTGAGAAGAAAACAGGCGTGTTTTTCGGTAAGTGATCGTGTCAGCTGTAATACATTGTATCACTTCCGGATGAAAATATAAATGATTTTCTGTGAAAAATATATAGCAATTCCCGTTGCTGCAGGAATACGATGAGCAATAAATCAGGATAAGATAGAAAGTCCATTGTTCATGAGAAGTTCATTGATGTCATCTACACTTCTATGTGCTTTAATACCTGACATAATAATAAAATCTCTCTGATTTTTTGGATAAAAGTCAGATTGCAGTGTACATTTTAATACTTCTCTGGTTTCCCTGAGATTTAATTTCAGAACGATACAGACGATGATCAGTTTGTCCCGTCCGAGATTCTTGGTTCCTTTCAGAAATTCATGAAGATGGGAAGGATAAATACCACACAGATCTGCAAAATGATTAATGCTGGAAGGCATTTCTGTGATCTTGGCATATAGTTTATCCCTCATTGTATCAGGAGAAACAAATTCTACTTCTTTTACATCTACCGGTTCTCCTTTTTCAATTTTGGCAAAGATATCATTTGTGCTTAGTTTCTTAGTCATAATTTCCCCTTTAAGTTACTGTATCCGGCAATAACTTCCTTAAAATTCGTGGATATGATGTCAGTGCTAAAACATTCTTAACCTGACATTATATATGTACTATCTATCTCAAAGTGAATCTTTGTAAAGAGAAAACGGGGAATTATATACTGACAGTGTATGAAAACGTTGCTATTCACTCTGTTCTCAGTAAAACTTTTACCGGTGAACAGCGATAAAACGATATTTCCAATTATTGACTTTTATCCTTTGAATGATATACTTGAATTATGCATAACCGAGCAGCTGTTTTTGACATCTGTCCGGTTAAATTTTCACACAGCCATAATAACAGAAGAAAGGGCATACATTATATGAGTAAGCCAAAGATATTAATCGTTGATGATTCACAATTAAACAGAGAAATCCTTTCCTGTATGCTGGAAGATAAATATGATATCTGTGAAGCTGAAAATGGAAAGCAGGCAGTTGAAATCCTTGAAAGATACCATAAGGATTTTAAGCTGGTGCTCCTTGACCTGATCATGCCGGTAATGGATGGTTATCAGGTACTTGCTGTTATGAAGGAAAAGCAATGGCTGGATATGCTGCCTGTTATCTGTATTTCATCAGAGACTTCCGAAGATAGCATCCGTCGGGTTTATGGGCTGGGAGCAAGTGATTACTTCACACGTCCCTTTGATGCAATGACGGTCTTTCATCGTGTTGAGAGTACGATTGAGCTGCATGATAAGATGACGGGAGACCTGCAGGATGCGATGAAAATGTTATCATCTATTTTTCACCGGATACTCAAGATTAATCTCTCGACAGATACTTATACAGTTATAAGAGGAAAAGACAGTACTGTTTCCATGCTTCCAAGTCTTTCTGAAAGCCTTAAAATGATGGCTGATTATAAGTATATTTATGAAGAGGATCAGGAAGAATATTTGAAATTCTGCAGTATAGATAATCTGAGAAGAGAACTTGCGAAAGGCAGAGAACGCATTTACCTGAACTACAGAACTCTGATAAAACAGGAGTACCGCTGGGTATGTATGGAAGTCATCAGAAGTGCAGAATATAAACCGGATGACCAGATTGCCATGATGTATATCCGGGATATCAATGATGAATATCTGAAACAGCTGGATAAGATCATACGTCATGCAAAAGATGCGTTTGCCTCAGTTACAGTAAATATTTCGGATGGAAGCTGTATTATGGCAAACAGCAGGATTGCTTCACTGGAGCTGAAAGATGTAAATGAACCACTGGATTCTTATATTGAGCGGATCAGTCAGTCTATTCCGCAGAGAGAAGTGAGAACTCAGTACAGAAAGGTATTTTGTGTAGATAATCTGAGGGAGTGTCTGACACAGGGAAAAGATATGATCCAATGGGAATGTCCTGTGTATGCCGCAAAAGGAATCAGTCTGAGGATGATCAGAACCACAGTTGAGATGGTCCGGAACGTTTCTTATGACAGGCTGGAAGCACTGATCTATTTTTCTGATATTACAGAAAACTATTTTTCAGAGCAGATTCCGCATATGCTGTACAGAAAGAATTTTGACAGAATAGAGATTATTGACGGGCAGAGAGACTGTGTGAGACTGGATCATCCGGGTATCTGTGCCATGGAGATGGTTCTGGCAGAAGAGATCAGTTATTCCGGTTATGTTACTGAAGTTATGAAGAAATTTGTTCCGGATGATGAGAAATCCGTATATGAAAAATGTGTGCGTCTTGATACCATTCGGAAAGAACTGCAGGAGAAAGATAGATATTCTTTCTCTGTTCATCAGTTTAATAAAAAAGGGGAGAAATGTTTAAAGAACTATACATTTTTTTACCTCAATAAATTTTTTGACATTATTGTAGCTACAGTTGAGGATATTACGGAGAAATTTGAACAGGATATTCTGACGGGCGGATATAACAGACAGGGTTTTATCCGTCATGTGGAACGGATTCTGAAAGAAAGTGAAGACAGAACCGGATATGCGGTTGTATTTTTCGATATTAAGAATTTCAAGGCAGTCAATGAACTTTTTGGAACAGAAATCGGAGATATGATGCTGCGCAAAGTGTACGAAGATGTCCGGAAATCAGAGCTGAAGCCTCTGGTATTGGCACGTGAGGACGCAGATCATTTTATCTGTCTGGTAGAACGTAAGAATCTCGATCTGGATATGCTTACCGGAATGTGTCAGAAGAAACTTACCCGGGGAGGAAAAACACTTCATTTGTCTGTCAAATGTGGGATTTTATGCTTGAAAAGAAAAAAATGTCTGTGAATGGAATGATTGACAGGGCAAAGATTGCCCAGAGATATATTACAGATGAGTTTGTCCAGTCATATAAGATTTATGATTCTTCCATGAAGAATACATATATAGATAAAGCAACATTAGCAGGTGAACTGGAGGAAGGGATTGAGCAGGGACAGTTCAAAGTATATTTTCAGCCTGTTGTGGATGCAATGACCGGAAAGATTGCATCAGCAGAATCTCTGATCCGGTGGTTCCACCCGAAAAAGGGATTTATTTCGCCGGGTGTATTTATTCCTGCACTGGAGGAAAGCGGACATATTTCCGAACTGGATCTGTATGTGCTGGATTCGGTTAATGAATTTCAGAAGAAACGTTATCAGTCCGATAAGATCACAGTTCCGGTATCAACTAATCTGTCATGGATGGATTTCTATGATGAGACGATCATGAACTGGCTGGAGAAGAAATGTGTAGATGCTTCCATGCCGTCCGGTCTGTGCAGAATGGAGATTACAGAAACTTCCTATGCTGCCATTGAGGCAGACAGAAATGCAACTCTGGAGGCATTAAGAGAAGCAGGGATTCTGCTACTCCTGGATGATTTTGGAAGCGGATATTCTTCCTTTGGAATGCTCCAGAATTACAACTTTGATATTATGAAAATTGATATGAGTTTTGTGCGGCAGATAGAAACCAATACCAAAACACGCAGTATTATCCGCTTCATCATTGAAATGGCACATACTATGAATATAAAGATTATAGCGGAAGGTGCTGAAACTAAAGAGCAGGTCGAGTTCTTAAGAGACAACGGCTGTGATTATATTCAGGGTTATTATTTTTACAAACCGATGCCGGAGGAAGAGTTTGTGAAACTGCTGGATGCCGGCAGATAACAGTTACATATAATAGTCTCGCACAAACTGTACAAACTGCTTTACATGGGGTTTCAGAATCCTGTTTTTGCTGTAGACTATATAGAAACTGCGCTTATGGGCAGCTTCCTCCAGCGGAAAGACAAGAATCTGCTTTGTCCTCTGCAGGTCATTGACAGAGCGTGATGAAAGAATAGAGATTCCCAGACCATTAACAATGGACTTTTTGATGCTTTCCAGGTCATTCATGCGGGCGATTACATTCAGATTGCCTGTTGTGACGCCTGTGCGCTCCAGAAAAAGGTCCATTTCTTTTTTTGTGCCGGAGCCCTTTTCCCTGAGGATAATAGGATCTTTCAGGAAATCATGAAAAACAGCGGGTGTTTCTCTGTTCTTGAGTGCAAGATAGTGATCTGTTACAGGAGTTGCAATAACCAGCTCATCATGGCAGAAAGGAATAAACACGCAGCTCTCATCACGTGTATTCTGGCCTACCAGAGCCAGATCTACAGTTCCGTCCAGTACCCGGCTGATGGATTCAGAACTGTCTGACTGTATGGAGTGAAAATAAACATCAGGGTGCGTTTTTCCGAAAGCAGCAAGCAGTTCCGGCAAAAGATAAGAAGAAGGAATGGTAGATGCAGCCAGATCTATCATATGTTTGTGGGCACCTGTAAAATTTTCAAGCAGGTTATTTCTGATTTCCAGCATACGGACTGCACTGTCATAAAGCTGGTAGCCTTTGGCTGTGATCGTTGTTTTCTTTGTAGTACGGATGATCAGTTTCATATGCAGTTCATCTTCCAGGGAACGTATATGCGCACTGATCGTAGGCTGTGTCAGATAGAGGCGGCGGGCCGCCTCTGAGAAGCTGCCGTAGTCCACGACAGCGACGAATGCTTCTAACTGTTTAAATTCCTTTGTGATATTCTCCTTTTATGTTCGAAAACGATGTACGAGTGTACCGACAAGTTGATTCTTGAAACAATCT
>ENA-ORLU01002248-ORLU01002248.1-human-gut-metagenome-genome-assembly--contig:-NODE-2248-length-11698-cov-3.664917_pt1 | contig 11698 bp, 11 predicted proteins | sample MGYA00243009_ERZ508833 | MGnify/ENA primary metagenome ERZ508833 (study PRJEB26277, sample SAMN04329763) | human gut metagenome | biome: human-associated habitat | host: Homo sapiens | place: USA...
TATGATATAATTCAACGGATATTATTGATACGCCAATTAACTCTTGAACAATTCAATGAAAAGTGATGTAATAGAAGCATGGAAGAAGAACTGAGTGCGAATGCACAAAAAATAACAGCGGAAATGCAATATGAAATCCGAAAAACGATAGTGCGAATGCTGAAAAAAGGCATGAAGGGCAATGAAATTGCAAAAATCCTTGACGTGAGCAAAGGACACGTTTCAAATGTCAAAAAAGCATATGCAGAAAATGGAATCAAAGGCATTAAACCCAAACATCAAGGTCGTTGTGTCGGAGAAAAAAGAATTTTATCAGCAGATCAAGAGAAGGAGATCCAAAAAATCATAATTGATAAAAATCCGGATCAGCTTCGCCTGAAGGGATGTATGTGGACAAGAAATAACATTCGAGATCTCATCAAAGAGAAATACGGAAGCGTGATTAAAGTATATACCTTTTTCAGGTCAGCCATAAGTGCCTTGATATCCTTGTATGAGACGTATTTGCTGGAATTTCTCAGCTGATGGATTATGCAGTTCTGAATATCGGTCTTAGGAAAAACTGCTTCTATTGCCTGGGAGAAGCCTGTAAGGTTATCAGTGCAGGCAATGAGGATATCCTCAACGCCTCTGTTACGCAGGCTGTTCAGCACTCACACCCAGAATTTGGCACTTTCATTTTCGCATACCCACATACCGAGAACGTCTTTCCTGCCGTCCATATTAACGCCTATCGCTATGTACACAGCCTTCTTGATGATCTGTCCTTCGCTGCGGACATGATAGTGTATCGCGTCCATAAATACGACCGCATAAACGCTCTCCAGCGGTCTCTGCTGCCATTCTTTTGCTTCAGGCAGTATCTTGCGGCTGACCGTAGAATCCGACACGCTCAGACCGTAAATATCACGGATATGATCTGCGATATCGAATGTTGACATTCCCTTTGCGTACATGGAAATGATTTTATTTTCCATGTCCTGCGAAATACTCATCTGATTTTTCCTGATAAGCTGAGGCTCAAAATCACCATTTCTGTCACGTGGAATATCAATTTCAACCTTGCCCATGCTTGTTCTGAGCGACTTTTTGCTGTGACCGTTGCGGCTGTTGTCAATAGTTTTATTCTTTACGTTATAAGGCTCGTAGCCCAGTTCCTCATCGAGCTCGGCTTCAAGACTGCCCTCCATGAACTCAGCGATCGTTTCCTTGAACAGCTCCTGTATGTCGTCCATGCTCTGCACATTTGCCGTTGAAAGCAGCTCGCCGATTAGTGCTCGTCTTGCCTGTTGCTCAGGCGTTCCTCTTTTTCTTCTTGCCATAATTAAAACCTCCATTGTAGTGCTCTTTTATTATACACTACTTTGGAGGTTCACACAAGGTTTGGGATAGAGTCCGAGTTTTGTTTTTTACTCTCTGAGATTTTCTTCCAGTTTTACTTTTCGATATTCTTTTGGTGACATACCAATGTATTTATGAAACAGTCTGCTGAAATAAAGCGAATTGGTGTATCCAACCATATTTGCAATTTCAGTAATGGTGTAGTCCGTATTTTCTAACAAACTTTGTGCGTTGGAGATTCGCAGTTTTAAGATATATTGAAGCGGACTGGAACCTGTGATTTCTTTAAAGCACTGAATAAACCAACAGTTGCTAAGCCCTCTGGATTCGGAGTACTCCTCAATGCTGATTTCTGTATTGTAATTCTTACGAAAATAGTGCATCGCAAAAGCAACTTCTTTTTCACTGGTGCTGCTGAATTTCTTTGCACTCATGATTGCACGGCTTATTAAAACAAAAATATTTCGCAGCTGCAAAGAAATCAATTCATCATACCGTGGTCTGCAAAGCTGCAATTCCTGAATCATCTGACCAAATAACCACTGATAATCGGGAGATGTTCCGATATAGAGAATATTATTTTGCAGGTTGATATTGTAATACTTTAAAATTTCTTCTACTTCATTTCCGGTAAAATGCACCCAATAAACATCGGTTTGATCTGCACGATAATAAACATATTCCTGTGGTTGATCCGGCAAATATATAATAATATTTCCGGCTGAAACCGTTTTTTCTTCTCCGTGAATGAAAAAATGTCCTTTTCCGGAGGCAATATATAAAAGCTGATAATCTTTTCTTCCCTTCGGACGATGTGTTACTACTTCAGAGCGATTTTTCACACGATAATTTCCACAGCTTGTTACAATCAAAGGTTTCGTATTATCCACTACAGTAGATGTAGAGTTGTTCAAATAGGCAACATTCATAAACATAAAAAGCACCTCCTTGCTTCTATGACTATAGTATATCACACCTGAGCACTGATTGCAAGAAAAAACTAAACTTTGTGCATATATTTTATAACTTTGTGTATTTTTTAAGCCGTTTTGTGTGGTATAATAGAGTTAAGAAATGAGAGGAGAGAATTAAAAAAGACGTCTTTCATTGTAATTCTATGTTGAATTCAATAAAAATTCTTTATGCTCAAAAAAATAATCATCTATTCTGACGATAGCATTATTTCGTTTTTGCAAGATGAAAAGCAGTTCGTATCATTCATTATGGGAAAATTCTGTCCATGTGGGCATACAAACAATGAAAGGAGCTCTATTATGAGCAAAGAAAAAACATACTTAAAGTGGTATAACAAAGTCGGTTATGGTTCCGGCGATGTTGCAGGGAACGTTGTTTATGCATTGCTGACATCATTCGTAATGATCTATCTTACCGACACGATTGGATTAAACGCAGGTGTTATTGGCGTTCTCATTGCTGTATCGAAGATTTTTGATGGAATAACAGACATCATTTTTGGTACGTTGATTGATAAGACACATACGAAAATGGGCAAGGCAAAACCGTGGATGCTTTATGGTTTTATCGGCTGCGCAATTACCTTGATTGGTGTATTTGCAATCCCGATGAACATGGATAATTTTGCTCAGTACGCATGGTTCTTTATCTGCTACACACTTCTTAACAGTATATTTTATACGGCAAACAACATCGCATATTCTGCTCTGACCGCTCTTGTTACAAAGAACAGCAAGGAAAGAGTTCAGATGGGTTCTTATCGATTTATCTTCGCATTTGGAACAAGCCTCCTGATTCAGGCTGTTACATTCCAATTTGTTGAAGCAATGGGCGGTGGTGCAAATGGCTGGAGAACAGTCGCAATTATTTATGCGGTTATCGGTCTTATTGTAAATACAATTTCCGCTCTTTCTGTAAAAGAACTTTCTGATGAGGAACTTGCAGACAGTGAAACAAAAACAGAAGAAACCAAATACAGTTTGGGAGAAGCATTCAAAATTCTCGTACACAACAAATATTATGTGATGATCACAGTAACCTACATTTTGCAGCAGTTCTATGGTGCGATGATCGGTGTTGGAACATACTATGCAAAATATGTTCTCGCAGATGAGAATATGTTCGGCACGTTTGCGTGGTTTATCAATATTCCTTTGATTATCGCCTTGATCTTCACTCCTACCATCGTACAAAAATGGAACGGCATGTATAAGCTGAACAAATACAGCTACATGGTAGCAACAGTTGGCAGACTTCTGGTAGCAGTTGCCGGATACATGGGAAACATTCCGCTGATGCTTGCATTTACAGCACTTGCAGCACTCGGTCAAGGTCCATGGCAAGGTGATATGAATGCAGTCATCGCATCATGCTCTGAATATAGCTGGCTTACCAAACACAAGCACGTTGATGGAATCATGTACTCCTGCACATCACTTGGTGTAAAAATTGGTGGTGGACTTGGAACAGCAATTGTCGGTCTTTTGCTCGACCTTAGCGGATTCAAGGGCACTTTGACAGTACAGCCTGATTCTGCTATCAATATGCTTCACATTATGTATCTGATCGTTCCGTTTTCACTGGATCTGATCATCACATTTATTCTTTCTAAGCTGAATGTTGAAAAGGCAAATGCGGAAATCAAAGAAAAACTTGGAATATCCGAAAATGAAGTTGTGATGGAATCACAGAACTAAAATGGAGGGAACAATATGAAATATACACTCGACTGGCTGACCAATCCGGAAGTGTTTGCAGTCAACAGAATCGCAGCACATTCCGACCACAGAATCTATGCAAACCATTTGGAAGCCGATGCAGACAATTCCTCTCTGATTCAGAATCTGAACGGCACCTGGAAATTTGCGTGGGCAAAGAATCCGTCTGAATGGCAGCAAAAGTTCTATGAAGAAAGCGACAGCACTGACAACTTTGACAACATTCAGGTTCCGGGACATATTGAATTGCAGGGATACGGCAAACCGCAGTACGTCAATACCATTTATCCTTGGGAGGGACAGGAGCATCTCCGTCCGCCGTTTATCTCTGAAAAGGACAACCCTGTCGGCAGCTACGTCAGATATTTTGATCTGAACGATGCTCTGAAAAACAAGCGTGTATTCATTTCTTTTCAGGGTGTGGAAACTGCTATGTATGTCTGGCTGAACGGCGAATTTATCGGCTACAGCGAAGATTCTTTTACACCGTCTGAATTTGAACTGACACCATATATTCGTGAAAAGGACAACAAACTTGCTGTCGCAGTGTTCAAAAGAAGTTCTGCAAGCTGGCTGGAAGATCAGGATTTCTGGAGATTCTCCGGCATTTTCCGTGACGTATTCCTTTATGCGGCACCGTCTGCCCATGTTCGTGATATGAGAGTGATTGCAGATTATGACGGTACAAATGGTATCTTCTCCGCAACGCTGGATATTGCGGGCAAGTGTTCTGTGAAATCGATCTTGACAGATGAAAATGGAACGGTCATTGCAGAATCCAATGAAAAGGAATCTGTAAACTGGACAATTGAAAATAGCAAGCCTTGGAGTGCCGAAATACCGAATCTCTATACGTTTACAGTGATTCTGACAGACGAAGACGGAAATGAAATCGAGATCAGCAGAACCAAGGTTGGATTCCGCCGATTTGAACTGAAAAACGGAATCATGTGCCTGAATGGGAAACGTATCATTTTCAAGGGCATCAATCGACACGAATTTGATGCGAAAACAGGCAGAGCAATCACAAAGGAAGATATGCTGTTTGACATCCAGTTCATGAAGAAAAACAATATCAATGCAGTTCGTACCTGTCATTATCCGAACAATTCTCTTTGGTATCAGCTTTGTGATGCATACGGCATTTATCTGATTGATGAAACCAATCTGGAAACACACGGTACATGGCAGAAGCTTGGTGCAACAGATCCGTCTTGGAATGTACCGGGTTCACTTCCGGAATGGAAAGAAGCTGTACTGGACAGAGCGAAATCGATGTATGAACGTGACAAGAATCACGCAAGTGTTCTCATCTGGTCTTGCGGAAACGAATCCTACTGCGGAGAAGATATTGCTGCAATGTCGGAATATTTCAGAAGCGTAGACCCGACAAGACTGGTGCACTATGAGGGCGTTACAAGAGTTCCGAATCATCAGTATGATTTCATCACGGATATGGAAAGCCGTATGTACGCAAAACCGCAGGAAGTGGAAGAATACCTGAAACAGAATAACGGCAGACCGTATATCAGCTGTGAGTATATGCACGCTATGGGCAATTCTCTTGGCGGTTTGAGCCTTTACACGGACCTTGAGGACAAATATGAGGCTTATCAGGGTGGTTTCATCTGGGACTACATCGATCAGGCAATCGAAACCAAAAATGACGATGGGAAAACAGTTCTGGCTTATGGCGGAGATTTTGAGGACAGACCAAGCGATTACGGATTCTGCACCAATGGTGTGATTTATGCTGACAGAACCTACTCTCCAAAGGTTCAGGAAATGAAGGCTCTTTACTCCAACATCAGAATGTCCATTCAAAACGGAATGCTTACCGTAGAAAACCGAAATCTCTTTGCAGATACAAACAACTTGTCCTTTGTTGCACGATTGGAAAAGAACGGCGTTGTTCTGAAATCCGATACATTTTCTCTGAATGTTCCTGCCGGAGAAAGCAAGACAATGAAACTGACACTTCACAAAATAGACAGTGCAGGAGAATATGTTTATCATGTTTCCGCCGTTACCGCAGATCAGACACTATGGGCAGATGCAGGGCACGAAATCGCTTTTGCACAGGAAGTGTTTGAAGTAAAAGATAATCAGATTCCGGAAACCACATTGCAAAAGCCAACGATTGTATACGGCGATGTTATCATTGGCGTTCACGGAGAAAACTTCTCCATGATGTTCGACAAAAAAGAGGGCGGCATCAGTTCTCTGAAATATAATGATTTTGAATATATCACACGCACGCCAAAGGTCAGCTTCTGGAGAGCAATGACGGACAATGACACCGGTGCTTCCGAGCCGTACAATCTTGCACAGTGGTATACCGCAGGCAAATTTGCAAAGTATAAAACCGTTTCATGGCTGGAACAGGAAGATGCTCTGAAAATCACATTCACATATCAGGCTGCCTGCATTCCGACTTTTGAGTTTACTGTAACCTATACCGCACACTTTGACGGAAAGCTGGGCGTATGTGTAAATTATGCAGGAGTAAGCGGTATGTCCGATATGCCGGTTCTTGCATTGGACTTCAAGATGAAAAAACAGCTTTGCAATTTTCAGTATTACGGACTCGGCCCTGATGAAAATTACAGCGACCGATGCAAAGGAGCAAGACTGGGATTGTGGAAATCTACAGCAAAAGAAAATCTTTCCGGTTATCTCAATCCGCAGGAATGCGGCAACCGTACCGGTGTAAGAACGCTCTCTGTCCATGATGATATGCAGCATGGTCTGACGTTCCAAAAGGCATCTGCTCCGTTTGAAATGAGCGTACTGCCATATAGTGCCTATGAACTCGAAAATGCAATGCATCTGGACGAGCTTCCGAACATTCGTTACACATGGGTCAGAATCGCTGCAAAGCAAATGGGTGTCGGCGGCGATGATTCCTGGGGTGCACCGGTTCATGAGGAGTACAGAATCCATGCAGATCAGCCGATGAAATTGGAATTTGTAATTATGCCCTTAAGATTGTAAGAAGAAAAGAAAACAATGAAAATACAGGATTTTCAAGACAATGTTACCTGTACCAAATGATCTTGTCAATGCATATAGATCGGAAATGGACAGAATATTTGGACAAAATTCGTGCTACATTATGACAATCAGACCGTTTGGCGGTATTGAAATCAAATAATAGGAGGAAAAAATAATGAGTATACTTGTTTTAGGCGGTGCAGGATATATCGGTTCTCACACAGCTTTAGAGTTGATTCGCACCGGAGAAAGCGTTATTATTGCAGACAATCTTGCAACCGGACACATCGAAGCTGTTCCGAAAGATGCGAAGTTTTATCTGGGTGATTTGCATGACAAGGCGTTTCTTGATAATATTTTTGAAAATGAACAGATAGATGCAGTGATTCACTTTGCAGCATATTCTCTTGTTGGAGAAAGCGTTGTCAATCCACTCAAGTATTACGACAATAATCTCTGCGGAACAAAAATTCTTTTGGATTCCATGGTTGAACACCATATTGATAAAATTGTATTTTCCTCAACCGCTGCCACCTATGGTGAACCGGAAAATATTCCGATTCTTGAAACAGACAGAACACAGCCAACCAATCCATATGGTGAAACAAAACTTGCTATGGAGAAGATGTTCTATTGGACTTCAAAAGCTCATGGTCTAAGATACGTTTCTCTCCGCTATTTCAATGCTTGCGGAGCAGACAAATCAGGTAAAATCGGCGAGGCTCATAATCCGGAAAGTCATTTGATTCCTTTGATTCTTCAAGTCCCCAATGGTATGTGAGAAAGTATCTCCATCTATGGAACAGTTTATGATACTCCTGATGGAACTTGTATCAGAGACTACATCCATGTTACCGATTTGGCTCAGGCACATATTCTCGCTGTAAAGTACTTAAAAAACGGAAACGAAAGCAATATTTTCAATCTTGGAAATGGTGTCGGCTATTCCGTAAAAGAAGTAATTGATAAAGCAAGAAAAGTGACAGGGCACCCGATTCCGGCAATTGAAACGCCAAAGCGTGCCGGAGATCCTGCACGACTGGTGGCTTCCAGTGAAAAGGCAAGAAAAATGCTTGGCTGGAATCCTGTACACGATAGCCTTGAAGAAATTATATCTGACGCATGGAATTGGCATAAGAATCATCCAGATGGTTTTTGAAAAGAGGTGTTATCATGATATACAGGGCAATAAACGGATTAATCCATTATGCAATAGAAGCTGAGTTAATTACAAATGACGATATTTTCGTTGTCAGAAATCAGCTCATGGATATACTAAAACTGACTGGAATGATAAAGAACCACTCACGGGAAATATTGAAGAACTTCTTGAACCCCTGATCGACTATGCAGTAAAAGCAGGAATCATTGAAGACACTTCTATACAACGTGATCTATTCGATACAAGAGTTATGGGTGTTTTTATACCTATGCCGAGAGAAGTTAATGCCGCATTTCAAAGAAAATATTCTGCTTCGCCATCAGCAGCTACAGAATGGTACTATGCTTTTAGTAGAATTCAGAATTCCTGAAACTGAACTCTATAAGTATACAGAAGTCAAACAGGTCAGACCAATGACTAAAAACGTTTATGAGGGATATACAAATGAGTTCCTGCCGTCAGAGGCAAGAAAAAGTACTTCTGAGCGATTGTTTGAACGTTTCTGTGAAAAAGCTGATAGCGTAGAGTGGGTTTACAAGAATGGTGATTCCGGTCAGCAATATCTTTCTATCGTCTATGTAAATGGCATAAGAAAGCAGTGGCTCTTCTATCCTGATTACATCATCAAGACTACCGACGGAAATGTATGGATCATTGAAACAAAGGGCGGTATGCAAGCTGGTCACACGAAGAATATTGATCGTCAAGTTGAAAATAAGTTCAATGCATTTAAGGAATACGCCAAAAAGTACAATCTTCATTGGGGATTTGTGCGTGACATTGATGAGGAACTGTACATAAATAATACAGTTTATACCGAAGATATGTCAGGCGACAATTGGATTCCGCTTGAGCATGTTCTATTGTGAGACCTGCAAATAAAAGTCAAGGGTTAAAATGAAAGTTTCACATAACTTTCACAGAAGAAAAACAGATACGACAATAAGACCGCCGAAGCGGTCTGAAAAAATGAAATGCAGTTGTATCCGACCGGCAGCCTTGACAGAACATCATAAAAATGCTCTGTTCGTCGTGCCGACGATGAGGAACTCATGAATAGATGAAGTCAGTCACCGTCGGAGGCAGCCATTATAGCATTTTTATGATAACCTGTCAAGGTCAAGCGGCTGCGCCGTGCCTGTGTTTGCCTCTGGCTGAAGAATCTATGAATAGATGCTATTGCGTTGGCATGACCTCTTTGACTCTTGCGTAATAGATGCGGAGGAACTTGTGAGCGGCAGCGATCATGTAAACTTTGTATGGCTTTCCTTCGGCTCGTTTCTTGTCAAGAAATTGGTATACCGGCTCGTCAGCAGGCTGGTGCTGGAGATAGATCGTCATAATCAGAAACAGCGTCCTGCGTAATGCAGGAGACCCACGTTTTGAGATGCGTCTGGATTTCGGATCGTCTTTACCGGATTGATTTGGCGGCGGATCAATGCCAGCCAAAGCTGTCAGAGACTTATTGCTTTTCAATCTTGTGACATCTCCGATTTCAGCAATGAGCTGCGAACAGAAGACTTTTCCAACGCCGTACAGATTCATAACAGTTTCGTATTCCGGAAGCTGAGATGCAAGAGCATCCATTTCGGAATGAAGCGTTCCAAGTGCTTCAAGCGTAGAATTGAGGAGCTTTGCAGCATCAGAAACCATCTTCCTGACTGACTCTGTCATCGGCAGTGTGCTGACAATTGTTCTTGCATAAGCATGAATTTGATCAGCTTTTGATTCACTGTAATTGTAATGCTCCTTTTTGCACCAGCTTTGATACTTTGCCCTGAATGCAGATAAGGAGAGCTTTGCGACAGAATCCACATGAGGAAATTTCATGGCAAAATCCACCCATTTCTCATGACCATCGGATACTCTGCGCGGCGAGGTGAACAATGTATTTGCATTCGGAAAGCAGCAGTCCAGCAGTGCGATCAGACTATTCTTCTGCATCAAAAGGATCTTATTCAGCTTGATGCATTGCCGGTTCATGATCTGCAAAGTTTTGCGAACCGTTTCGGCTGGTTCGTATTTGCGCAGTTTTATCCAATTGTCAAGTACGTATGATGCGATTTTTAGAGCATCAAGCTTGTCTGTTTTGACTTTTCTAACACGGTTTGTGTCGTAGTCATTCAGCACCAATGGATTAACTACGGATACAAATATACCCGCATAATGGAGTGCATTAGCAATAGGCTCGTAGTATGTACCGGTGTACTCCATGACAACTTTCGTTTCACCGGACAGTGATTTTATGAAGCTTACTAATTTTTTCAAACCGCTGTCTGTGTGGAACACATCAAAAGGTTCAGCTACGATTACTCCAAAGGGCTGGATCACTGCCACAGTGCTTTTTCCTTTGGATACATCAATTCCAACTGCGTTCATGATCATCTCTCCTACTGGTAGAATTTGTGATCGATAAACCCACACTTTCCTCGTTACCTATTCTGCCTACTGAGTGATGCGAACGTATGTTAATAGCTCTACCTGCAAAATCGAACGCTATAACGAAAGCATGGATAACTGTCTCACATACGGGCGTGGTGTCCCAAGGTGAACTGCGTTAGTCCAATCACTGCTTTCATTATAGCCTAAGTAACAAGTGCGTGTAAATCATGGCTGGCTTGTCATGGATTTATACGACCAAATATTATTATAGTAGGTGAAACAAAGCTTTTAAGCATGTTTTCAACATTGGGGTTAATAATCAAGATTCGTTTTTAAATAATCTGTCTGCTCAAGACGATGCCTTTAAACGTTTCAATAAAAGACAGTGGGGATATAAAGGAGCATCTTTTGCACAAGAATGGGCAAACATGAGTGGTGGAACAGTCAAAGCAGCGACTGGAACAGAATATAATAATGGTAGAACTGATTATAACTACATTTATTCTAAAGGATCACCCGATAATTGGGGTTGGGTAAATTCAGCATTGGATTTTTTCTCTGGAACAAGAAGTGATCGTTCTGATTCAAGAGCAGATTATGGTTTTTCTTCTTCTGGATGTTTAAATTATCCTATAGTTGATGATGGAGGCGCATTTAAAAAGTTTTATGCACAGTAAAATTATCAAAAAGAAGAATAAGTTGATATTGAATCATTACATTAAAAAAATTTTTGGCATAATCGTAATTGTTCTAATCATACTATATTTTATTCCGATTAAATTTGTGATAAAATCTAACGATTTGAATTTTGATGATGAATTTTATATAGTAAAATTCATACCCGGAATGAGCACAGATAGTGGTTGGTATATCGTAGGTGATCAAAACAATATGATGTATTCACAAAATATTTATATTGATTTAATTGGTAAAAAGCCAACAAATTTTATTACAACTAAAATTTGTGCTAATAATCAATTTATCATTTATGGCACACTTGAAAAAAATCAATGTATTGCCATATCTGGATATGAATATACTAAATATACCCTGATTCCGCAAAACTCAAAATGATGCAGCGACTCTGAGAAAGGTATAAATCCAGCCATTGCAATGTCCGAGCGCA
>ENA-ORLU01002256-ORLU01002256.1-human-gut-metagenome-genome-assembly--contig:-NODE-2256-length-11636-cov-4.426594_pt1 | contig 11636 bp, 6 predicted proteins | sample MGYA00243009_ERZ508833 | MGnify/ENA primary metagenome ERZ508833 (study PRJEB26277, sample SAMN04329763) | human gut metagenome | biome: human-associated habitat | host: Homo sapiens | place: USA...
CACACCGCCGGTATGCAGGATTCTGAGTGCATCATCGCCGTCAACAAGAACGAGGGTGCTCCCATCTTCGGTGTTGCTGACTACGGCATCGTGGGCGATCTGTTCAAGGTCGTGCCTGAGCTGATCAAGCAGATCGAGGCAGCAAAGGCTGCTCTGTGATCGCCTGTTCCTGAGCATTGTTCAATAGCATAGCCTGAATTGTGAGAGGCCGTTGCACATTTTTGTGCAGCGGCCTCTTTTTTGTGTTTTTTATAAAGGAGCTGTTGTGCCAGCCACTGCACAGCAGCTCCGATTTGCTCCACAGGAAAGGAACGCAGAAGGGAACACAGCGAAGCGCCACAAAAACGTACACAGAAACCACGATATGCAAAGCAGTGCATATAAATACAGTGATATACAAAACGAAACGCACCGAAGTGTCCCAAAAAGTGTGCGGAAGCTGTTGCACTTGGCTTGTTTTGGCGAGAAGCGCAACACAACTGTAACGTTTTCGGACTCTTTGTTACGCTTGAGTTGCGATAAAAAGGCGAGAATTTTTTAAAAAATCTGTATTTTTTCTGCAAATCAACCTCTAAACCTCTTGACGTCTGTATGGTTTTGTGATACTCTTGTGACACAAGAGTTGCGGATGTGATACGACAGAGTTGCAAACGAGTTGCAATATCCAAGATCACACTGCATAAGGCAACAGACCGGAGGCAATCTTATGAAGCGTGCAATGAGTACCGTGAAGAATATCGCAGCAGCTGCAATGACGCTGGCTGTGTTTTTTGGCTTTGCAGGCTTCAAGCCCGTCACCGCAAACGCTGCACAGGCTGCCATGCCTGCCACCGCTTCTGTGGAAGAAGAGAACTCCTACTTTGAGGAAGACGCTTACCAGCGCAGCTTCCTGACCCTGATCAATAACGAGCGCGCACAGGCTGGTCTGGCTCCCGTTGCTCTGGGCGACAGCAGCCACAATGCCGCTGCAATGAAGCGTGCCGAGGAGCTGGCAGTTTCTTACTCCTACGTTCGTCCCAACGGTCAGCGCGATTTCACCGTTCTGGCAGAGAACGGCATCAGCGATGTCTCCATCGGCGAGAACTACATGGCCGGCTGCTCCACCCCCGATTCCGCAATGGATCAGTGGATGGCTACCGATTTTACCCGCGAGCGCATCCTGAACGCCGATGCCACCACCGTGAGCGTTGGCCACTACGAAGGCGGCGTCTACAACAACTACTGGGTGCTGATCTTCTCTTACCCTGAAAATTCTCACACCGAGGACTACCGTCAGGAAGTTTTGGATCTGGTCAATGCTCAGCGTGCAAAGTACGGTCTGACCGCTCTGGAAATGGGCGATGATAATCTGACCGCCGCTGCACAGACCCGCGCCGAGGAAATCGCCGTTGTAAACTCTCACGTCCGCCCCGATGGCTCCAAGTGCTTTACCGTCCTGAAGGACTACGGTGTTACCGATACCCCCACCGGCGAGAATGCCGCATGGGGCAGCGTCTCTCCTGAAGAGGTCGTCAACGCATGGATGAACTCCGAAGGCCATCGCGCCAATATCCTGAACCCTGAGGCTCGCAAGATGAGTGTTGGCTACTACTACAACAGCAACAGCACTTGGGGTCATCAGTGGATTCAGATCTTTACCAAGTGATCAACTGCTTTCTTCTTATAAAAGACTGACGGGGCCGCAAGGCTTCGTCAGTCTTTTTATTTGCGCCCGTTTGTGTTATACTTGTTCTGAGTTATTATCAGGAGGATCTAACGTGGAGGATTACCGCACCGTCCGGGGCACGGCCACCGGCGAATACGAAGAGAAAAAGAGCCGCTTTATCGCACAGCTTTCCTTTGCTGACAGTGAGGAAGCCGCTGTGGCCTTTCTGGAGCAGGTGCGGGCGGCTAACCGCACCGCGCGGCACAACGTCTACGCTTACCGCCTGCGGGCGGGCAACCGCGAGCGCTATTCTGATGACGGTGAGCCGGCAAAGACTGCCGGTACGCCCGCGCTGGAGGTGCTGCAGCATAGTGGCCTGACCGACCTGATCGTGGTGGTCACCCGCTACTTTGGCGGGGTGCTGCTGGGCACCGGCGGTTTGGTGCGCGCTTACACCACCGCCACCGCCCGCGCACTGGAAAACGCGGAGGTCGTCACAGTGCGCAGTGTGGTGGAGCTGCAGGTAACGGTGGATTACGCCCTTTACGAGCGTGCGTCCCTGCTCATTGATGCCGCCGGGGCAAAACAGGCACCGCCGGAGTTTGCAGACCGTGTCACCCTGCGCTGGCAGATGCCGGAACACACCGAAGCCCCGCTGCTGGAGCAGCTGCGGGAGCTGACCCGGGGCAGCGCTCAGGTGACGGTGTCTGACCCGTTCTACGCACCATTTTAAAAAACAAAGTCTTTTTTGCAAACCGACACCGAACTTCCCCCTTCGACACTGCCGATGTGTTACAATTGCCGCAGCGCAGCAATTGGGATCGGCTGCGCGCAGAGGGGAGGGGAGAAGCCCGAAAAACAAAAGGAGGATCTGTATGGATGTGCGCCGGAGAACCGAAGAGATCGAGCACCTCACCTTTGTACCGTGGGCGACCTTCAGCGATGCAAGCCGCGGCAGAGCTGTGCCGGAGCCGCAGGATCCGCTGCGCCCGGTGTTCCAGCGGGATCGCGACCGGGTGCTGCACTGCAAGGCCTTCCGGCGTCTCAAGCAGAAAACGCAGGTGTTCCTTTCGCCGGAAGGCGACCTGTACCGCACCCGGCTGACCCATACGCTGGAGGTCTCGCAGATCGCCCGCACCATTGCCCGGGGCCTGCGCCTGAACGAGGATCTGACCGAGGCCATCAGCCTTGCGCATGATCTGGGGCATACCCCCTTTGGCCACGCGGGAGAAAAGGCACTGGATGCTCTTTGCCCGGACGGCTTCCGCCACTATATGCAAAGCCTGCGTGTGGTGGACCGGCTGGAAAAGGACGGCGAAGGGCTCAACCTGACATGGGAGGTGCGCAACGGCATCGTTACCCACACCAAGGGCACATGGGCAGCTACCCCGGAAGGACGCATCGTGCGCTTGGCGGATCAGATCGCCTTTGTCAACCACGATATCGAGGACGCTGTGCGCGCCGGTGTGCTGGACGCTGCCACCCTGCCCAAGGACTGCACGGCAGTGCTGGGGCAGACTAAGTCCGCCCGCATCACCACTATGATCAACAGCATCCTCACCCACAGCGAGGGGGATGTCCGCATGGGCACCGAGGAATACGCGGCTTTTCTCGCTTTGCGGGATTTCATGTACACGACCGTGTATGTGGATAAAAACGCCAAGCGTGAGGAGCAGAAGGTGGACAAGCTTATCGCGGAGCTGTACGAATACTACCTGACCCATGTAGACCGGATGTCCAACTTTTATGTGCAGCTGGCCTATCAGGAGGGACGGGAGCGCGCCGTCACCGACTACATCAGCGGTATGAGCGACGAGTTTGCCATCCGCACCTTTGAAGAACTGTTCGTGCCCCAGAAATGGCACGTCCTTTAAAACTGGAGAGGTCGTTTAAAACAACATGATCCCACACGAATACATCGAGGAGCTTACCCGCCGCACCGACATTGTGGAGCTGGTGGGCAGCTATGTGCAGCTCAAGCGCAAGGGACGTCTGTACGGCGGTCTGTGCCCTTTTCACAGCGAAAAAACGCCGTCCTTCTATGTGTACCCGGACACCCAAAGCTTTTACTGTTTCGGTTGTCAGGCAGCCGGAGATGCCATCAGCTTTGTCAAAAAGATCAACAATATCAGCAGCGGCGAAGCCATCAAGATGCTGGCTTCCCGCGCCGGGATGCCGGAACCGCAGGAGGACGATAAGACGGGACGCCTGCGCAGCCGGGTGCTTTCCATGAACAAGGAGGCCGCCCGCTTCTTCCATGCCTGCCTGAACTCTACCGTGGAGGAGGCACGGCAGGCGCGCGCTTACTGGCGGCGGCGCGGGCTGGACGATAAGACCATCGTCCGGTTCGGGCTGGGCTATGCCCCCAACGATGGGCAGGCGCTGTACCAATACCTGCGGGATAAAGGCTACAACCAGCAGGAGCTGGATGCCAGCGGCCTGTTCAAGCGCAGCCAGTCCGGGCGCATCTACTGCCTGTTCTGGAAGCGTGTCATGACCCCCATCTTTGATTTGCGCGGCAATATCATAGCCTTTGGCGGGCGCGTGATGGACGACTCCAAGCCCAAATACGTCAACAGCCCGGAGACGCTGGTCTACCACAAATCTGAGACGGTGTTTGCCATGCAGATCGCAAAGCGCAGCGCCTCCCGGCGGTTCGTGCTGTGCGAGGGCTACATGGACGTCATCAGTATGCAGCAGGCGGGCATCGACACTGCCGTCTGCGCCTGCGGCACCGCGCTGACCCCCGGGCAGGTGCGCATCATCAGCGAGTATGCCGACGAGGTCATTCTGAGCTACGACTCGGACGAGGCCGGTCAGAAGGCGACCCTGCGCTCGCTGGAGCTGTTCCGCAACAGCCCGGTAAAGGTGGGTGTGTTGCAGATCCCCGGTGCAAAGGACCCGGACGAGTATATCAAAAAATATGGCCCGGAGCGCTTTCAGGCACTTCTGGACGGGGTGGGCAACGCGCTGGACTTCCGGCTCAAGCGCCTGCGGGATCAGTACGATCTCTCGCAGGATGCGCAGCGGCTGCAATATGTAAAAGAAGCTGTGGAGATGCTGGCCGAGCGCTCTAACCCCACCGAGCAGGAGGTGTACGCCGGGCGGCTGGCAGAGGAAACCAACATCTCCAAAACCGCCATTCTGGCGCAGCTGGGCACCGCAGCAAAGCGGGCAGACGGCAAGTACCGCCGGGAGAAAAACCACGAGCGGCTGCATTCCGGCGAGATGGATCAGATCAAGGTGCCTTACAGCGCAGGCGGCAGTCAGGCACTGGGCATTGCCAGCGCCCAGCAGCGGCTGCTGGCGGCCATCCTGCGGGAGCCGCGGTATCTGGAACTGGCTAAACAGCAGTTGACGGCGGAGCAATTCATCCAGCCGCAGCAGAAGGAACTATACGAAGCGATGCTCAATTGTAGCCGGGAGGGCGTGGAGCTCAGCCTGACGGCACTGCGGGCATTTGTAAGCGAAGAAGCATTGAATGAACTGAGCCGACTTGCGGCACAATACAGCGATGTGAACTGCACCCCGGAGGATATCCATCTGTATCTGGACAGGATCGCCCGGGGAATGCCGGTTGCAAGCAAAGCTGCTGCAATGTCCGGCGATGAGATCACACAGTATCTTCAGTCGATGCGCGAAAAAAAGCAGGGGACGCTGCCCGAACAAGACTGATCCCTGTTTTCCCTCCGGCTGGAGCTGGAGAGAAAAGGAGCAGGAATCATGCAGAAATTGTCGCAAACGGAAGAACTTGCCCGCAGCCTTGCCGCAAAGGCTCGCCGTCACACCCTGACCCCGGAGCAGATTAGCCGTGCCATGGAAGAAGCGGATTTTGATATTGCACAGCTGGACGAGCTTTACGCGGCGCTGGAGCAGCGGGGCGTTCATCTGGCAGAGGAGGAGCCTGCCGAGCTGCCTGTGCTGGATGATGCCCAGATCGGCAGGCTGGAGAATGAGCTTTCCTCGGAGGGTGTGGCGCTGGATGACCCGGTCAAGACCTATTTAAAGGAGATCGGCCGGGTGCCGCTGCTGACCGCCGGACAGGAGATGGCACTGGCAAAGGCTGCCCGCGCCGGAGATGCAGATGCCCGCCGCGCTTTGAGCGAAGCAAACCTGCGGTTGGTGGTATCGGTAGCCAAGCGCTACGCCGGGCGGGGACTGCCTTTTCTGGATCTCATTCAGGAAGGCAACCTTGGCCTGATGAAGGCGGCGGAAAAATTTGAGCCGGAGCGGGGCTTCAAGTTCTCTACCTACGCAACGTGGTGGATCCGTCAGTCCATCACCCGCGCCATTGCGGATCAGGGACGCACCATCCGCATCCCGGTGCATCTGGTGGAGAGCATCAACCGGGTCAAGAAAACGGCGGGCGACCTGCTGCATAAAAATGGACGGGAGCCCACCGTGGAGGAGATCGCCGCCGCACTGGATATGGAACCGGACAAGGTGCGGGAGCTGCTGCAATTGTCGCAGGAGCCCATCAGTCTGGAAACGCCGGTGGGGGAGGAAGAGGACGCTCATCTGGAGGACTTTATTCAGGACGAGGACGCCGGTGTCCCGGTGGACGAAGCCGGGCGCCAGCTGCTCCGGCGGCAACTGCTGCACGTCCTTAAAAGCCTGACGCCCCGGGAGGAGCGGGTCATCACCCTGCGCTTTGGTCTGGAGGATGGCCGTGCCCGCACGCTGGAAGAGCTGGGCAAGGAGTTCAACGTGACCCGGGAACGGGTGCGGCAGATCGAAGCAAAGGCGCTGCGCAAGCTGCGCCACCCCAGCCGCGCGAAGCTGCTGCGGGATTATCTGGACGAGTGAATCGCATAAAATTTTCAGGACGAGACTGCTGCACAGCATTTTGTGCGGCGGTCTCTTTTTTGCGGCAGGGAAGTGCAAAAGTCACACTTCCGGGCACAAGAGTAAAGATAGACAAATTGCACAAGGGTGTTATGAACAGGAACGTGCAAAATAAAAAAATCAAGTACTTGGCAGACAAACAGCTACACGCTGCCGGGCGTACGAAAACAAAGCGAAAATTAAATTTATTTCGGCAAAAAACTGAAAAATGGCTTGACAACAGGGGTTTTCGGGTGTATACTGCATTAGTATCACATAATGGACTAGTGCGCCAAAAAGGGAACTGCGATGGCTGCCGCTTGAGGGCTTGCCCCGAAAAGTTTGTGCAAAACGCCGGAACGTTCCGCAGGACGCGGGTCGAATTATGTGTGTCTGCTCAAATTTGACCCGTGTATACGACATCCCGTAGAATATAAAAGTAAGGAGTGGTTGATTTTATGATGAAAGTCAAGCCCGTTAAGCTCGGCAAAACCGAGCGCATGAGCTTCTCCCACATCGACGAAGTCATCAGTATGCCGAACCTGATCGAGGTGCAGAAGAACTCGTATCAGTGGTTTCTGGATGAAGGCCTGAAGGAGGTCTTCCACGATATCGGCACCATTGAGGACTACACCGGCAATCTGGCACTGAGCTTTGTGGACTTCCGGCTGGATAAGGAGCCGAAGTACAGCATCAAGGAGTGCAAGGAGCGCGACGTTACCTTTGCAGCCCCCCTGCGCGTCACCGCCCGTCTGCTGAACAAGGAGACCGGCGAGGTGAAGGATCAGGAGATCTTCATGGGCGACTTCCCCCTGATGACCGACGCAGGCACCTTTGTCATCAACGGTGCCGAACGTGCGATCGTCAGCCAGCTGGTCCGTTCTCCCGGTGTGTTCTACGGCCATGCCAAGGATAAGGTGGGCAACGACCTGTACAGCGCCACCATGAACCCCAACCGCGGTGCATGGCTGGAGTACGAGACCGATGCCGCCAACGTGTTCTATGTCCGTATCGACAAGAACCGCAAGCTGCCCGTCACGGTGCTGTGCCGTGCACTGGGTCTGTCCTCTAACGAGGACATCCTGAACTACTTCGGCGAGGACGAGCGCATTCTGGCCACGCTGGAAAAGGATACCACCAAGAACCGCGAAGAGGGTCTGCTGGAGGTCTACCGCAAGCTGCGCCCCGGCGAGCCTCCCACGGTGGAGTCCGCTACCAGCCAGATCGATATGCTGTTCTTCGATCCGCGCCGGTACGACCTGTCCCGCTTCGGCCGCTATAAGATGAACAAAAAGCTGTCTCTGGCACGCCGCATCATGAACCATGTGGCTGCAGAGAACGTGGTGGATCCCTTCACCGGCGAGATCCTTGTCGAGGCCGACAAGAAGATCGACCGCAAGCTGGCCGAGCAGATCGATGCCGCCGGCGTGGATCTGGTCGTGCTGAAGATCGATGATCCCATGAAGGATCAGCCCCACAAGGTCAAGGTCATTACCAACGGCTGCGTGGACGCACAGGCCATCATTGATAGCTACTACCCCGCATTCAAGGGTGTGGATGTCAAGGAGTGCGGCATCAACGAGCGCTGCAACCTCAAGGAGCTGCGCAAGATCCTTGATAACGCTTCCAGCGCCGAGGAGGTCATGGAGAGCCTGAAGAAGGATCACGACCTGCTCATCGGCCGTACCGTCACCATCGACGATATCCTGTCCTCCATCAACTACCTGAACGGTCTGGGCTACGGCATCGGCACCACCGATGATATCGACCATCTGGGCAACCGCCGTATCCGCAGCGTGGGCGAGCTGCTGCAGAACCAGTTCCGCATTGGCTTCTCCCGCATGGAGCGCGTCATCCGTGAGCGCATGACCCTGCAGAGCCAGGATCAGAGCGTCATCACCCCGCAGGCACTGATCAACATCCGTCCTGTGGTGGCAGCTATCAAGGAGTTCTTCGGCTCCTCTCCGCTGTCTCAGTTCATGGATCAGAATAACCCTCTGGCTGAGCTGACCCACAAGCGCCGTCTGTCTGCTCTGGGCCCCGGCGGTCTGAGCCGTGACCGCGCAGGCTTCGAAGTCCGCGACGTTCATTACAGCCACTATGGCCGTATGTGCCCCATTGAGACCCCTGAAGGCCCCAACATCGGTCTGATCTCCTATCTGGCATCCTACGCCAAGATCAACGAGTACGGCTTTGTGGAGGCTCCCTACCGCAAGGTCAAGAAGATCTACGACGAGAACAACAATCTCATCGAGCAGGTCGTCACCGACGAGGTGGAGTATATGACCGCCGATGTGGAGGACGAGTACGTTGTGGCACAGGCCAACGAGCCGCTGGACGAAGGCAAGCACTTCGTCCGTCCCCGCGTGTCTGCCCGCCGCCGCGACGAGATCCTGGAAATCGACGCAGAGAAGGTCGACTACATGGACGTTTCTCCGCGAATGATGGTCTCTGTTGCTACCGCCTGCATCCCCTTCCTGGAGAACGATGACTGTAACCGTGCACTGATGGGCTCTAATATGCAGCGTCAGGCAGTGCCTCTGATGGTCACCCAGCAGCCCATTGTTGCTACCGGTATGGAGTACAAGGCTGCTACCGACTCCGGCACCGCTGTGCTGGCCAAGAGCAACGGCGTTGTGGAAAAGGCCGATGCCGACCACATTGTTGTGCGCAACGAGCAGGGTGCTCTGGAGGAGTACTCTCTGATCAAGTTTGCCCGCTCCAACGCAGGCACCTGCATCAACCAGCGCCCCATCGTGGAAGTGGGCGAGACTGTCACCGCCGGTCAGGTGCTGGCCGATGGCCCCGCAATGCGCAACGGCGAGATCTCTCTGGGTAAGAACGCTCTGATCGGCTTCATGACCTGGGAGGGCTACAACTACGAGGACGCCGTTCTGCTGAACGAGAAGATCGTGCGCGAGGACGTGTACACCTCCATCCACATCGAGGAGTACGAGACCGAGAGCCGCGATACCAAGCTGGGACCCGAGGAGATCACCCGCGACATCCCCAACGTTTCTGAGGATGCCCTGAAGGATCTGGACGAGCGCGGCATCATCCGCATTGGTGCCGAGGTCAAGAGCGGCGATATTCTGGTCGGTAAGGTCACCCCGAAGGGTGAGACCGAGCTGACTGCTGAGGAGCGCCTGCTGCGTGCCATCTTCGGTGAGAAGGCCCGCGAGGTGCGTGACACCTCTATGCGTGTGCCCCATGGCGAGTATGGTATTGTGGTGGATGTTAAGGTGTTCACCCGTGCCAACAGCGACGAAATGAGCCCCGGCGTGAATAAAGTGGTTCGCGTTTATATCGCCCAGAAGCGTAAGATCCAGGCCGGTGATAAGATGGCCGGTCGTCACGGTAACAAGGGCGTTGTGTCCCGGGTACTGCCCCAGGAGGATATGCCGTTCCTGCCGGACGGTCGCCCGTTGGATATTGTATTGAACCCCTTGGGCGTACCTTCTCGTATGAACATCGGGCAGGTGCTGGAGGTGCATCTGGGTTATGCCGCTATGGCACTGGGCTGGAAGATGATGACCCCCGTATTTGACGGTGCCCATGAGGACGACATTCGTGAGTGCCTGAAATTGGCCGGCCTGCGTGAGGACGGTAAGACCACCTTGACCGACGGCCGTACAGGCGAAAAGTTTGATAACCCGGTGACTGTGGGCTACATGTATTACCTGAAGCTCCATCACCTGGTGGATGATAAGATCCATGCCCGTTCCACCGGTCCTTACAGCCTGGTCACCCAGCAGCCTTTGGGTGGTAAAGCCCAGTTCGGCGGCCAGCGTTTCGGTGAGATGGAGGTTTGGGCACTGGAGGCATACGGCGCTGCTTACACTCTGCAAGAGATCATGACGGTGAAGTCCGATGATGTTGTGGGCCGTGTGAAGGCTTATGAGGCCATTGTTAAGGGCGAGAATATCCCCAAGGCAGGCACGCCGGAATCCTTCAAGGTTCTGTTTAAGGAGCTGCAGGCACTGGGTCTGGATACTCGTGTGTATGACGCCAACGGCGAGGAAGTAGAGCTCAAGCAGGATCTGGACGATGGCACCGGTATTCAGCCTATTGATGACAAGGCGTTCACCACCGTCAATGACTTTGACGAGGGCAGCGAGGGCTTTGGCATTGAGAATGCGGAAGAAGCCGGCGAGGAAGCAGGCGCAGACGCAGCGGATTCGTTTGCAGATTTGTTTGCAAACGCCCTGGACGACGATTCGGACGACGGGGCCGACGCGTAAACGCCATTCCGACACTACATTATATATAAAGGAGTGCTTCCATGATGGAGAATAAAGAAAACGAATTCAGCTCGATCAAAATCGGTCTGGCGTCTCCCGAGCAGATTCGGGAGTGGTCCTACGGCGAGGTCACCAAGCCGGAGACGATTAACTACCGCACCCTGAAGCCGGAGCGCGACGGCCTGTACTGCGAGCGCATCTTTGGACCTACCAAGGACTGGGAGTGCCACTGCGGCAAGTATAAGCGCATCCGCTACAAGGGCAAGATCTGCGACCGCTGCGGCGTCGAGGTCACCAAGGCCAAGGTCCGCCGTGAGCGCATGGGCCACATCGAGCTGGCCGCTCCTGTGAGCCATATCTGGTATTTCAAGGGCATCCCCAGCCGCATCGGCCTGATGCTGGACATCAGCCCCCGCCTGCTGGAGAAGGTGCTGTACTTTGCAAGCTATATCGTTACCAACCCCGGTCTGACCCCGCTGGAAAAGAAGCAGCTGCTGACCGAGAAAGAATACCGCGAGCTGCGTGAGCGCTACGAGGACGACTTTGAGGCCGGCATGGGCGCCGAGGCCATCAAAAAGCTGCTGCAAGACATTGATGTGAAAGCCCTGCGGGATGAGCTGACCGAGGAGCTGGAGACTGCTACCGGTCAAAAGCGTGTGCGTCTGCTCAAGCGCCTGGATGTGGTCAATGCATTCTATCAGAGCGGCAATAAGCTGGAGTGGATGATCCTGGATGCCATCCCGGTAATCCCCCCGGATATTCGCCCCATGGTTCAGCTGGACGGCGGCCGTTTTGCCACCTCTGATCTGAACGACCTGTATCGCCGCGTTATCAACCGAAACAACCGTTTGAAGAAGCTGCTGGAGCTGGGCGCACCGGATATTATCGTGCGCAACGAAAAGCGTATGCTCCAGGAGTCTGTGGAC
>ENA-ORLU01002259-ORLU01002259.1-human-gut-metagenome-genome-assembly--contig:-NODE-2259-length-11618-cov-2.999567_pt1 | contig 11618 bp, 8 predicted proteins | sample MGYA00243009_ERZ508833 | MGnify/ENA primary metagenome ERZ508833 (study PRJEB26277, sample SAMN04329763) | human gut metagenome | biome: human-associated habitat | host: Homo sapiens | place: USA...
CCTTATTGGAGAAGGTAACAATCATGGATGTGGCTGCCGAAGGAAAAGCCATCGCAAAAGTAAACGACCTGGTAATTTTTGTCCCCTACGTAGTGCCGGGTGACGTCGTAGACCTTCAGATCAAGCGTAAAAAGAATAAATATGCCGAAGCAGAAGCGGTGAAGTTTCATGAACTATCGCCCAATCGCGCCGTTCCTTTCTGCCAGCACTATGGTGTATGCGGCGGCTGCAAATGGCAGGTGCTCCCCTATCCGGAGCAAATCAGATACAAACAGAAGCAAGTGGAAGATAACCTGAGACGTATCGGGAAAATCGAGCTTCCTGAGATTTCTCCTATTCTCGGTTCAGCTAAAACGGAGTGGTACAGAAACAAACTGGAGTTCACTTTTTCCAACAAACGTTGGCTGACAAACGAAGAAGTGCGCCAGGATGTGAAGTACGATCAGATGAATGCGGTAGGTTTCCATATTCCGGGTGCGTTCGACAAGGTGCTGGCTATCGAGAAATGTTGGTTGCAGGACGATATATCCAACCGTATCCGGAATGCGATACGCGATTATGCTTACGAACATGATTATTCATTCATCAATCTGCGTACACAAGAAGGTATGCTGCGGAATATGATTGTCCGCACTTCTTCAACGGGCGAATTGATGGTAATCGTGATTTGCAAGATTACGGAAGAGCACGAAATGGCCCTATTCAAGAAACTGCTTCAGTTTGTCGCTGTTTCTTTCCCGGAAATTACATCTTTGCTATACATTATTAATAATAAGTGCAACGACACAATCAATGATTTGGATGTGCACGTATTTAAAGGTAAAGATCATATCTTTGAGGAGATGGAAGGCCTGCGTTTCAAGGTAGGTCCGAAATCATTCTATCAGACCAATTCGGAACAGGCATATAATCTATATAAGATAGCCCGTGACTTTGCCGGACTGACCGGAAATGAACTGGTGTACGACCTTTATACCGGAACAGGCACGATTGCCAACTTTGTCTCACGCCAGGCGCGCCAGGTGATCGGTATCGAATATGTGCCGGAAGCTATTGAAGACGCAAAGGTAAATGCAGAAATCAATGATATCAAGAATGCATTGTTTTATGCCGGTGATATGAAGGATATACTGACGCAGGATTTCATCAATCAGCATGGACGCCCGGATGTAATCATTACTGATCCTCCTCGTGCCGGTATGCACCAGGATGTAGTTGATGTCATCTTGTTTGCCGAACCGAAACGGATTGTGTATGTAAGTTGTAATCCTGCTACTCAAGCACGGGATTTGCAATTACTCGATGAGAAATACAAGGTGAAAGCCATTCAACCGGTAGATATGTTCCCTCACACCCACCACGTAGAAAATGTGGTGTTGCTGGAACTTCGATAATCCGTGGTGATAATAGAATTTCAAAAGAAAAAAGAAATGGGAAAAAGACCTAGAAGAACTCCTGCTGAAAAAGCACGTGCTCAATATACCAATTATGCAGTGAAAGAACCCATGGAACTAATGGAGTTCCTGGCTGCCAAGATGCCGGACGCAAGTCGTACGAAATTAAAATCGTTGTTAAGCAAACGGGTTGTATTTGTTGATAATGTGATAACCACACAATTCAACTTTCCTCTTGAAGCGGGCATGAAAGTGCAAATCAGCAAACAAAAGGGAAAAAAAGAATTTAATAACAGACTGCTGAAAATCGTGTATGAAGACGCATATATCATTGTTGTCGAAAAGATGCAAGGACTTTTATCAGTCAATACAGAAAGACAGAAAGAGCGCACAGCCTATACAATACTTAACGAATACGTGCAACGTTCCGGACGTCAATTCCGTGTGTTTATCGTTCATCGCCTGGACAGGGACACTTCCGGCCTGATGATGTTTGCTAAAGACGAAAAAACACAGCGGACACTACGTGATAACTGGCACGATATCGTGACTGACCGTCGATATGTAGCTGTGGTGGAGGGAAGTATGGAAAAAGATTATGATACAGTCGTTTCCTGGCTGACTGATAAAACGCTTTATGTAAGTTCCAGTGAATATGATGACGGTGGATCAAAATCTATTACCCACTATAAGACCATCAAACGTGCCAACGGATATTCTCTGTTGGAACTCGATTTGGAAACCGGCCGAAAGAATCAGATTCGTGTACACATGCAAGATTTAGGACATCCTATTATCGGTGATGGAAGATATGGAAGAGAAGATGCTCCCAACCCTATCGGACGACTGGCACTCCATGCTTTCAAACTTTGTTTCTACCATCCGGTAACGGGAGATTTGATGGAGTTCGAGACGCCTTATCCGGCGGAGTTTAAGAAGTTGTTTCTGAAAAAATAAAGAAAATACGTTCAAAAAGAAAAGGAGTTAAATCAATTGATTTAACTCCTTTTCTTTTAAAATCATATCTTATTCTATTGCATCTGCAACTCAATATAATCAATATATTCTCCATCAAGATACAAGTCACCTTGCAAATAACGTCCTCTAACACGAACGCCTCTTATCTCACGTAAGGCAAAATCACGTCCATAATCAAGGTACAATGTGCCATAATCAACCCACCACCGAAAAGGCAAATCACCTGCAGGTCTACCATCATAATCATAAACCTGATAGTCTATTCCCAGTCCATTATTATCTAAGCGAATACCACTTTCTATCGGATTATAATCAGAACCGAACCACAAATCACCCACCCAGGTGCGTCCCATCAAATCATCATAAATATCTTCATCGTCTTCACACGAAGTAAAGCCAACCAATAAAGTCAGCATCATCAAGATACCTGCATATCTCTTTATCATTTTCATAATTCTCTAGTTTATTGCGTTTATTAATACAAAATTAGCATTTTATATTTACTATACATCACAAGCCACAAGTTTTTTGTACCTTTGCAAAGATAATATTAAATTTTCCACATGAAACTTCTTTGGCTTGATTTAAATAGTTCGTACGCTCATTCTTCGCTGGCATTGCCAGCCTTACATGCCCAGATAGCAAATAATACAGACATTGAATGGTGTACGGTCTCCGCCACTATCAATGAAAATACCGGTAGTGTCGTCAATCAAATCTACCGCCATCAACCGGACATCATTGCAGCTACCAACTGGCTATTTAATCACGAGCAACTCCTGCACATCGTTTCACGCGCAAAAGCGTTACTACCTCACTGCTGTGTTATACTCGGAGGTCCCGAGTTTTTAGGAGATAATGAAGCTTTCTTATATAAGAACAAATTTGTAAGCGGAGTGTTTCGCGGAGAAGGCGAAGAAGTATTTCCTTTATGGTTAAAAGTGTGGAATCAGCCAAGAAAAGAATGGAAATCAATCACAGGACTCTGCTATCTGGATGAATCGGAAGCATACCATGACAACGGGCTCGCCCGTGTCATGAACTTTTCCGAATTAGTCCCTCCTGAAGAGAGCCGTTTCTTCAATTGGAGCAAACCCTTTGTGCAATTAGAAACTACCCGCGGATGTTTTAACACCTGTGCCTTTTGTGTCAGTGGAGGTGAAAAACCGGTTCGCACCCTATCTCTTGAAGCAACCCGGAAACGTCTTGACGTGATACACCAACACGGAATCAAGAATGTACGGGTACTGGACCGCACTTTCAATTACAACAACAAACGGGCAAAAGAATTACTAAATCTATTCCGCGAATACCCGGATATCTGTTTTCATCTGGAAATTCATCCTGCACTCCTTTCCGATGAACTCAAACAGGAATTAGCCACCCTTCCTAAAGGACTGCTGCACCTGGAAGCCGGAATCCAAAGCCTTCGGGAAAACGTGCTTGAACAAAGCCGGAGAATAGGCAAGCTCTCCGATGCTTTGGCCGGACTCAAGTATCTATGTTCCCTTGAAAACATGGAAACCCATGCCGACTTAATAGCAGGGCTCCCACTCTACCATCTATCAGAAATTTTCGATGATGTCCGTACTTTAGCAGAGTATGGCGCAGGAGAAATCCAACTGGAATCCCTCAAATTACTTCCGGGCACCGAAATGAAAAGAAGAGCGGACGAATTAGGTATACAGTACTCTCCACTCCCTCCATACGAAGTTCTTCAAACTCGTGAGATCACCGTAGATGAATTACAGACAGCACATTATCTGTCCCGCCTGTTAGACGGTTTCTATAATACCCCAACTTGGCGAAGCATCACACGGATACTCATTCTCGAAAACCCTCATTTTATACATGAGTTACTCGATCATTTAGTTCAAACAGATGTGATTGACACCCCTCTTAGCCTGGAAAAAAGAGGATTAATCCTCTATGACTTCTGCAAGAATCATTATCCCGACTACCTGACACAAGTCAGCATTGCATGGATAGAAGCGGGTATGTCATTAAAAAAAGCTCCGGCAGAAAAAGTAAGAACCAAAAGACAGCTACCACCTGAAAACTGGGAAATAGAATACGGAGCATATCGCGAGAATCTACGATTATGTTTCCTTCCCACCGATGAAGAAGGACATGGTTACTGGTTTGGTTTTGAGTCGGAGATTCAGAAGATACAACCGGTTTTCAAGGCTAAAAAACTATCATAAATAAAAGAAAAGTATTCTCATATTATGTGAAATTATTATTAGTCGCTGATCGTTTAGAGCAGCATTTCCTGTTTTCCACCGTCCATACAATAAACTTTACTAGCACAGTGTATGGACATTCGAAAATATCAATTCAATATTTTTTGCCTATTATTGTTCCCCTTATCCGCAACAGGACAAGAATGGAACAAACAGGATTCATTGAGACTTCAGCAAATGCTGGAATCCGGTCAGGAGATCAAGATAAATAGAAAGTTTATCGAAAAAGTAGAGCAAAACATGTACTCTCGAAAACCATTTGTAGATTTTGATCCCACACTACCGACTTTAAAATCTTCCATGATTTTTTCGAAACCTTCCATTCGCACTTATCAGACATTCCTAAAACCGGGTTCCACCTTTTTACCCACTTACTCCTGGTTAAGAATAAACAAGAATCTTGTGCTGCACAGTAAAAGTAATTTTGCAGAAAATTCCAGTTGCTTTCATATCCAAAGCCAAATAGAATATAATTTATCTCCCAAATGGTCTCTCAACATATATGGCGTACAAAACCTTGATACCCGAAAACACCGGGGCCTCCCTTCCGAAGTGGAACCCACCCAATTGGGTAGTAATGTTGTTCTCAAAATAAGTAAAAACTGGAAAATAAAAACAGGGGTACAATACCAATACAATGTCCTCCGCAAAAGATGGGAATGGATACCTCAAATTAGTGTTTCATACGAATGGTAACCCGTGCCGACAATCAGGAATCGAAAAGTTTTAGAAAACAAGAAAGCATATTTTCCATTTATTCTCGTACCTTTGTCATACGATTAAATATGCTATCATAATGAAGAACTTTATCAAGGGATTCCGGTTTACCCCCTCTAATTATCCGGCAGAAGTAGAAGCAAAAATACAGAAATACAGAAAGCAAGGTTATAAACTTCCACCGCGCAAAGTACTCCGTACTCCCGAGCAACTGGAAGGTATCCGGGAAAGTGCCAAAATCAATACGGCACTGCTGGACTATATTTCAGAGAATATCCGGGAAGGCATGTCCACCGAAGAAATTGATGTGCTAGTGTATGATTTCACTACCAGTCACGGTGCCATCCCTGCCCCACTCAACTACGAAGGCTTTCCCAAAAGTGTCTGTACTAGCATCAACGATGTAGTGTGTCACGGAATACCCAATAAAAATGAGATTCTGAAAAGCGGAGATATTATCAATGTAGATGTTTCCACCATTTACAAAGGATATTTTTCCGATGCATCCCGTATGTTTATGATTGGAGACGTCAACCCTGATATGCAAAAGTTAGTACAGGTAACCAAAGAATGTATGGAAATAGGAATTGCTGCCGCACAACCCTGGAAACAGCTGGGTGATGTAGGCGCCGCCATCCAGGAACATGCAGAAAAGAACGGATTCAGCGTAGTCCGTGATCTCTGCGGACATGGTGTAGGGATGCAATTCCATGAAGAAACGGACGTAGAACATTTCGGACGCCGGGGCACAGGCATGATGATTGTGCCGGGCATGACCTTCACCATCGAACCCATGATTAATATGGGAACCTACGAAGTGTTTGTAGATGATGCCGACGGATGGACTGTCTGTACCGACGACGGACTGCCTTCCGCCCAATGGGAAAATATGATTCTGATTACTGAAACCGGAAACGAAATTCTGACATATTAATGGAACTGATTCTACTTATTGTTATTGCCGTGTTAATGATAGTCCTACTTGTATTATCACTAACCAAAGGCAACAATCAAACTCAAGCAGAACAATTACAAATAGCCTTGCGCCAGCAAATGCAGGAAAACCGGGAAGAACTGAACCGCAGCATCCGGGAACTTCGCATGGAAATGACGCAAACGCTGAACCAGAATATGCAACAGCTCCAAGATGTTCTGCACAAGAATATGATGACTACCGGAGAACTGCAACGACAGAAATTCGACATGATGGCCCGCCAGCAGGAAGCATTACTGAAATCCACCGAGAAACGACTGGATGATATGCGCCTGATGGTGGAAGAAAAGCTCCAGAAAACCCTGAATGAACGTATCGGCCAATCATTCGAAATCGTCCGTTCGCAACTTGAGAACGTGCAAAAAGGACTGGGAGAAATGAAATCTCTTGCTCAAGATGTCGGCGGACTAAAAAAGGTATTGAGCAACGTAAAGATGAGAGGAACGTTCGGCGAAGTCCAACTGGGTGCACTCTTAGAACAAATGATGAGCCCCGAACAGTACGACGCCAATGTCAAAACCAAAAAGAGCGGAACCGAATTTGTAGAATTTGCCATCAAACTTCCGGGAAAAGATGACGCCAACAGCACCGTCTACCTCCCCATCGACGCCAAATTTCCGAAAGATGTATACGAACAATATTATGACGCATTCGAAGCGGGAGACGCAGCATTGATGGAATCGTCTGGCAAGCAATTGGAAAATACAATCAAAAAGATGGCAAAAGACATCCATGATAAATATGTAGACCCGCCTTTTACCACAGATTTTGCCATCATGTTCCTCCCGTTTGAAAGCATATATGCCGAAGTAATCCGACGTACCAGTCTCATCGAAACACTCCAAAAGGAGTATAAGATTGTAGTTACAGGTCCGACAACATTAGGCGCCATCCTCAACAGTCTCCAGATGGGATTCCGCACACTTGCTATCCAAAAACGTACCGGAGAAGTCTGGACCGTATTGGGAGCTGTCAAAACAGAATTCAGTAAATTCGGAGGGTTACTTGAAAAAGTACAAAAGAACTTGCAAAGCGCTGGTGACCAACTCGAAGAAGTCATGGGAAAACGAACACGTGCCATCGAACGCAAACTGCGGCAAGTGGAACAGTTGCCACACGAAGAAAGCCAAAAGATTCTCCCTATTGACGTAGAGGACGATTTGACAGATTACTAACTGATATTATTTAGGCACGGATTACACGGAAAACACGGAAAGAAAATAAACTTATCCGTGCAATTCGTATAATCCGTGCCTAAAAAATCAAAGAAAGTGTTTCGACACACCTCGACACTAAACAGAAAATGCTCTACAACATCTCCATATCACGTCAATCCGCATAACTCCGCAAAGCCAAATTCTTCACCCAAAGAACGAAGATACCCGTCAGAATCAGATTCAATACCAGAGTAAGCACTGAAATAACCAATGCCGGACCACCCAAGTTATATCCCAATGCAATGAAAATGATTCCGGCCCCTACCTCACCACGGGTAAACATACCGATGGAAAGAGCCAGTCGCTCACTTAATTTCCGGTCACGATAGAAGAACATCGGACAAAGTTTTCCTATATTCGACAATAAAGAGACAATCACCACATGAAACATAATCATTCCCCACGACATCATCTCCTGCGATCCCGTTACAGAATAAGAACCTGCATGAGTCTCCGCAAAGTTCACTCCGATAAAATGCGGCATACTCATTCCCACCAGAAACATGAAGAAAAATGAAATCCCGGTAGACACCTTTCGTTCCACAGGTGTGTCATGTTCCTTATGTTTCATAATCATACCCAGAACAAATGCCGGCAACAGGACTTCAATATGAATACTTCCCTCGTCCCCATACAATTCTTTACTCCCCAGATACAGTATTTGAGTAGCCAGAAATATAATCACTGAATAAAAGAGGATAGCCTTCCAATCCTGACGCCAATCATACTTATTCAATCTTTGCCAGCCGATCGACAAAAACAAGAACACAATCACCACCACAATAATCAACTGCCAGCGCAGCCCGATCATCATAATCTGAAGAGGAATCATTAAAAGAATCGTATCCAAGTCATCGAAAATTGCCAATACCTGTATCTTCTTATAAATCCAACTGGACTTCAGTCCGATAGCCGCCAACATCGTAAACAGAATACCGGCTGATGTAGGTGCAGCAAAACGGCTTAACAATAAATTCTCCTTCCATGCTTCCCAACTATTCCAAAACTCGGGCGGAAGCAAAATAAACACATAATAAATAGCAATCATAAACCATGGTAAAGCAGCCGTAGCCATAGCTATAAAATAATCTTGAGCGTAACTTTTCCACCGTGTTTTATCAAGGACGAACTCACGGCCTACATTAATCATTATAAAACTAAGACATACATAGAGTAGTACATTCGATATGGATTTAACAGCTCCATACCCATCTCCTGCCATCATCGGCAGGAATTGCGAAACCACGAGCCCCAACATCAGGAAGCCCGAAAAAGACAGAACTTTTCTCATATTTATAGTTGTTTGTTGCTAAAAAGTAATTGCCAAGGAAAGCTCTGCAGACAGAAGGCAATCACCTGGTGTATTAAAAACTAACCGCAAGTCAATTTGTTCAGAACAGATCTCTGAAAAATTGCTTGCGGCAGTATTTTTAATCCAGCTTCAGTACGGCGAGGAAGGCTTTTTGCGGCACTTCCACGTTACCGATTTGTTTCATTCGTTTTTTACCTTTTTTCTGCTTTTCAAGCAGTTTACGTTTACGGCTCACGTCACCACCATAACACTTCGCTGTCACATCCTTACGAACAGCCTTAATCGTTTCACGGGAAATAATCTTAGCCCCGATAGCTGCCTGAATGGCAATATCAAACTGCTGGCGCGGAATAAGCTCTTTCAGCTTCTCACACATCCGGCGTCCCATATCGTAAGCATTGTCAATATGCGTCAAAGTAGAAAGTGCATCCACAGGCTCACCGTTCAACAAAATATCCAGCTTCACCAGCTTCGAAGTACGGAAACCATTCGGATGATAATCAAACGACGCATACCCTTTAGAAATACTCTTCAACTTATCATAAAAGTCAATCACAATTTCTCCCAAAGGCATATTATAATAGATTTCCACCCGGTTACCGGAGATATATTCCTGTTTAATCAATTCACCACGTTTACCTAAACAAAGCGTCATGATAGGACCGATATAATCGGTAGTAGTAATAATAGATGCTTTGATATACGGCTCTTCGATATGGTCAATCATAGTCGGGTCGGGCATACCACCAGGGTTATGCACTTCCTTCATATTACCTTGCTTATCATATATATGGTAAGAAACGTTCGGCACCGTAGTAATCACATTCATATCAAACTCACGGTCCAAGCGCTCCTGCACAATCTCCATGTGGAGCAATCCGAGGAAACCGCAACGGAAACCAAAACCCAAAGCCAATGAAGACTCCGGCTGGAAAGTCAACGACGCATCATTCAGCTGCAACTTTTCCAAAGACGCGCGAAGATCTTCGAAATCTTCCGCCTCAATCGGGTACACTCCGGCAAACACCATCGGCTTCACCTCCTCAAACCCGGCAATAGCCTTGTCACACGGACGGGCAATATGTGTAATGGTATCTCCCACCTTCACCTCTTTGGAAGTTTTGATACCGGAAATTATATATCCTACATCCCCCGTACGAAGTTCGTTACGAGGCACCATATCCATTTTCAACACCCCTATTTCATCGGCATCATACTCTTTTCCCGTATTGAAAAACTTCACCTTGTCGCCCTTGCGAATCGTGCCGTTTTCAATCTTGCAATTGCTGCTGGTGCCTCGCAGCGGCGCTGCCGGAGAGATGCAGCAGTATCTCTTTTGGCTCACGCGTGACCTGGGCAATGTAGGATGTCTTGCCTATGCCGCCTGGCATTACCGGTACAGAGCCACGCGTGTTGAGAAACTCGACCTCGACCGCTCAAAGCTCTTTTGGAAGGTGGCCCTCGTTCTTGCGTTTTGCGTAATCGCCGAGGACACCTACATGATTTTGCTCTGCCGCCCCGACTCTCAAAACCCCGTCATCAGCCTCTTTTTGTGGTATCTGTCCGAGCGCAATATCTCCGAAAACGTGCTGCTCGTGGTATGCGCGGTCCAACTCTTTTGCCAGTTTAGCCATATCCTGCGCGTGTATGCCCGTCATCCGCGTGCCGATGAGGACGTGGCGGCCTAGAGCGCAAGCTCTGAGGACGACCTCGCATCGCGTGTGGTGATCTATGCCGATGCCCATAAGCTGTCGCGGCGCGAGCAGGAGGTGCTCACGCTGCTGCTGAAGGGCAACGACGCCCAAAACATCGCCAGCGAGTTGGTCATCAGCCCTGGCACGGTCAAGGCGCACTTGCATCGCATCTACGTTAAAAGCGGTGTCTCCAACCGAGATGACCTCATAGATACCTTTTGGCGTTCCTAGCCCCATTCTTCCTCGCATGCGGGTCTTGCCGTGTGGGCGGCCATACCGTTGGGCGTAATGAAGCGGTAATAATCTCAGACAATAAACCTGCAGGTAAAGCGTGTAAACCTGCTTAAACTGACCGTTTGCGGTCCCTGGCCTTGGCACGGATTTGCCCCTGTGTATCAATGGGTGTAGCGCGAAGCCGCGGACGTGGGACAGACGTCCGAGCACGGCTTGTAGGCACGCGCCGATGCGGGAGCGCTACGCTCCCAACCGAGTGCCCACGCGGGCGGTGCGTCCGCGTTGCAACCAAAGATGCCTGAGGAGGCTCACATGGACAAGGCTGATGTAGTTATCAAGAGCAACGCCGTCTTTACCGGCGATGGACTCGAGCCGTTTAAGGGCGGCGTTGCCGTGCGGGGCGATAAAATCGTTGCCTGCGGTGACGATGCCCACCTGGCACCGTTTATCGGCCCCGATACCGAGGTGCGCGACTTTGGCGACCAGCTCGTCATGCCCGGCCTGATCGACTCGCACACGCATTTTGCCCAGGGCGCGTTCATGACCGACCCCGATTTTGCTGTCAACCTCATCGACTGCACCAGTTTTGAGATGGCGATGGAACGTGTCGTGGCGTTTGCGGCCGACCATCCCGATAACGAGTGGATTCTGGGCTGCCAGATTATCCAGTTCCAGTGGGATGTCCCCGAGATGCCCACAGCCGCGATGATCGATGAGTACATCTCTGACCGCCCGGTTTTTCTGCAGCAGGTTGACCTGCATACCTTTAGTGCCAATACCTGCGCCATCAACAAGGTGGGAGTAACTTCGCAGACGCCCGATCCCGCAGGCGGCA
>ENA-ORLU01002261-ORLU01002261.1-human-gut-metagenome-genome-assembly--contig:-NODE-2261-length-11610-cov-2.921703_pt1 | contig 11610 bp, 15 predicted proteins | sample MGYA00243009_ERZ508833 | MGnify/ENA primary metagenome ERZ508833 (study PRJEB26277, sample SAMN04329763) | human gut metagenome | biome: human-associated habitat | host: Homo sapiens | place: USA...
ACAGCCGGAGAAAAAAGCAGGATATGATTTACAGGAGGAACTGATCCTGGATGACTGGATTGCAGAACAGGAAATGAAAGGGCAGGTTGTAAAGGACAGGCAGAGCGTCTGGGGATTTCTGAATCAGCGCCTTCAGAAACGTAGAAAAAAACGGGAATCCCAATGGGATGAGATAATGGCGGCTGATTCAGAGGAATAAGTAAGATAGGACATGTTTTTCTTTTTACTACATTTTCCAGTTTATGGAAAGAAGTACTTGTAAAACAATTACGTGTTTTTTATAATAAAAATGATTATGTAATTGGTAACAAAAGCAAAAAAGAAGTGCCTTTTCCACAGGAGGAAGTAACTGTTACTGTTCCGGCGTGAGCTGTGATTGTCCGGCTGACAATGGCAAGACCAAGACCGGTGCCGTCTGGTTTGTAAGTGACAAAAGGATCAAAAATCGTGTCGAGATATTCCGGTGAGATTCCACATCCGGTATCAGATATGGTAATCTGAAGCATTTGATCTTTGAGGACTGCTTCCAGACGGATTGAACCGGCAGACGAAATGGCTTCACGGGCGTTTCTTAAAAGGTTGAGAATCGCTTCATGCAACTTTAATCTGTCGGCCGTCAGAGATGGAAGATCAGGGGCTATCAGAGAAGAGAATCCAATGTCGGTATCTACGCAGGAGGCGGCAAAGGACAGGCAGATCTGTCCCAAAAAGTCCTGTGCAGAAAACGTGCTCAGATGCAGATGTTCACTGTTATTATAGGCAGACAGCTCCTGCAGCAGAGAGATTGTGTATTCGATGTCTTCGCGAAGCTCTGACCAGTGGATGAAATCTTTGGTTTCAGGGTGACTGGACTCTATGAGCTGAAAGGTACTGTAGATCAGCGTCAGTGGATTGCGAACTTCATGACTGATCTTGCTGATTGTATATTGCTGTGAATCTAGGAGTTTCTGAAGTAATTCACGAATTTCCGGACTGGAATTCATAAGCTGATGTAACTTTTCATAATCATTTGCAGTAAATGGCATGGTAACGACCATCCTTTCCATGATATAAAGTAGTTGTAGTTTATCATTGAAAGTCTGGTTCGTAAACAAATTCGAGATTAATCGAAGAAAATGTAGAAAGAAGGAAAAAACATGAAACTAAACATAGTAATGGTAGAACCAGAAATACCACAAAATACAGGAAATATAGCGAGAACATGTGCAGCAACAGGAGGAAAATTACATTTAGTTGAGCCATTAGGTTTTGAAATAACAGACAAAACCCTAAAAAGAGCAGGACTTGATTATTGGGATAAATTAGATATAGAGGAACATGATTCACTTCAATCTTTTTTGAATAAATATAAGCCAGAAGAAAATAATATGTTTTTTGCTACAACTAAAATTTATGCAGCAGAAAAAGCAATTGATGAAGCAACAGAAAGTAAAATTATTGAATTAAAAGATAATGCAACGAGTTCACTTGCTGATTATCAAGAAAAATATGGTTCAAATATATATGGTTTAGTAGCATATATTTTGAATTTGGTTAGAATTTATAGTATACCATTATGTTTTTTTGGCATTGCCATTGGTGCAATACATCAATATGTAATAGGTATAAGAAAGTTGGATACATTAGAAAAAGGTATGGCTTTAATAGTAAGCTTTGTAACAATATTAATTATATGCCAAATCTTACCACTAGCATTTGCAGTGTTTGTAAAATTTGGAAGGGGGTAACAAATGAAAGTTTTATTTGCAGTAAGTAATGACAAGATGTCAGAAACAATTGTAAAACAATATGAAAAACAATATAAAGAAATAATTTCATATAAAAATGTATATTATTTTAATGCCATCTTAAAAGAATTGCAAAGAGATAAAACATATGACAGAGTTGTTATAAGTGAAGATTTAGAGCAATATACAAATCCAGATCATGAACAAATGGACAACTTTATATTTAGCAGATTAGATAGCATTAGTGATGAAGCATCAAATGTCAAAGGAGAAGACATTCCAATTATTTTAATATGTGAAGAAAGAAGAGAAAAAGGAGAAGAAATACTTGTAAAATTATTTGGAATAGGAATATATAATGCAATACTAGGTAGTGATAGAAGTATAAATGAAGTTGCTAGATTAATAAATAGACCTCGTTCAAAAAAAGAAGCTAAAATATATTATAAAATAGATTCAGAAGATGTTGGATATCAAAGTTCAGTTGGAGACAATGAAGTAAGTGAACTAGAAATTCAAAATATTTTGGCACATTATAAAAAAATAGGAAATGATGAACAAAAAATTATTGATAGTTTTGAAAGTATAGCTACACAATATAATAATATACAATTAAAAATAATATGTAAATTCTTGCCATTAAATGTAAGAGCAGTTTTAGAAGAAAAATCAAGCAAATATTTAGAGATATTTGCATATGATGGAATTTCTAATAATGTAAGAATGAACTCAAAAGAACAAAGACAATTAAAAAAATACAAATCAATAAAAACGATGCAGGCAGAAGAAAAAGCCAAGGGAACAAGTGAAATTATGCTTAAGACAAATGAAAATCAATTAAGAGAGCCTGTTGTAATTCCATCTGCAATGAGTACTAATACAAAGAAAGTAATAAAACCAAAAGAACGAGAAACTATAAAACAAGAAATAGACTTTGAACCAATTTTTAATACAGAAGATTTAGAGAAAAGTACAGATGAAATTAGTGATATAGATAATATAAATATAGAAGAGCCAAAAGCTCAAGTTCCTCAGACACAAATAGAACAACCAATAAAAAGGGGAAGAGGAAGACCTAAAAAAATTGTTACAGAACCAGTAGAACAAGCACCAAAACGTAAGAGGGGTCGTCCAAGAAAAACTGAAATTGTGCAAGAAGAGGAAAATGTATTACCAGGATTTGAAAGTGAAAGTTCAATGGATAACAATAAGGTAAATGATATTGAACCTGAGGAAGAATCTATATTACCTGGATTTGAAATTGCAGAAAATGAACCAGAAAATACTGAGCAAGAAAGTATATTGCCAGGATTTGAAGAAGAACAAGAAAAGCAAGATAATTATGAAAACATTTTGCCTGGATTTGATCAAGAAGATAATAAAATAGAAGAAAAAAATAGTATTCAAACTAATGAATATTCAAATACAGAAAAAATAGAATTTAATAATTTAAATACAAATCAATATGATAATTATGAGCCAATTGTAAATACAAAAACAATTCAACAATATGAAGAATTAGATATAAATAGATTATTAGCACCAAATCAAAAAATAGTTTCTTTTGTTGGAACAAGCAAAAATGGAACGTCATTTTTAGTTAATAATGTTGCACAAATATTATCAATGAATAATGTAAATACAGCAATATTAGACTTAACACAAAATAGAAATGCATATTATATATATACCAAAAATGAAGAAAATTTAAGAATAAAAGCAAATGATTGTATAAAAAAATTAAAGGAAGGAATTGCAGATGGAATAGAAGTTAACAAAAATTTAACTGTTTATACATCAGCATTTGATGTTGAAGAAATAGAAAATGTTGAACCAATAATTCAAACATTATTACAAAAACATAGTATAATATTACTTGATTGTGATTTTGAAACATCAGACAGATATTTTAAATATTCACAAGAAATTTATTTGGTTCAATCAATGGATATTCTTACAATTCAACCATTCACACTATTTTTAAGAAAATTAAGTGATAAAGGAGCATTAGAAGAAGAAAAAGTAAGAGTAGTTTTAAATAAGTATGCAAAAACAAAAGAGTTAAATGAAGATATTTTAGTTGGTGGAATATCAATATATAATGATGCAAGTATGACAGTTAGAAAAGAACTATTTAATAGAAAAACTGTAAAAAGAATAACGGTTCCATTGGAAATAGAAACATATTTAAGATATTTAGATGGTTTAGTTGTTTGTGATGTATCATTGAAAGGATATTCAAAAAAACTATTACAAAGTTTAAAACAGTTAGCAACATTAGTATATGGTTCTAATGGAAATCATAAAAATGAAAAATATACACCACCATCAGCTAAAAATACTACATTTTCACCAAGTATGAATAGTACTCTTGAACAAATGAGCAAAAGATATTAGTATTGGAGGGAAAATAACATATGTTTATAATTGTAGGAATATTAGTAGCAATTGTTATAGGCCTACTTATATATAATGTACAGATACACCATAAAATACAAGAATTTAATAGTTTACAAAGACAAGCTAATAATTTAAGAGTATTACAAGATTTTTTAAATACTGTAGGTGAAACATCTTCTGTTGATGAAAAAATTACAAAAATAAATGATATATTAATAGAAAAATATGAAATAAAATATTCAACAATTGTTGTATTTGATGGTGCTGAATATCAAATAAAGGCAACAAATGTTGACCAAAAACATTGGGAAACATTAAGAAATTTACAAGATGTACCAATTTTTAAAGATAGTATTGCCACAGCAACACCTAAATATATAACAATTAACAATGATAATGAAAAATTACCATATCAAACAATGGAATTTGCAAGAGCAAAATCAGCAATTTTCTTTCCAATTTATGAGGATAATGTATATATAGGATATTGGATTATAGAAAGTGGTATAGCACATGATTTTGATAATATAGATACAACAATATTTGAAGTTGTTAAAGATAATATTGTATCAGTATTAAGAACAGTTGTACATCAAAGAACACTAGAAGCAATAGTAAGAAAAGATTTATTTACAGGTTTATATTCAGAAGAATATTTATATGGAGAAGGAAAGAAAATAATAGATAAATATACAACATCTGCTGTATGTATGTTTAGGATTGCTAATATTGAAGAGATAAACAAAAAATATTCAAGAGAATTAGGAAATCAAGTTATTATAGATATAAGTAAATATGTACAAAAAAATATTTCAAGTGAGTATATCTTTATAAGATATATGGGACCTAAATTTGTAATTGTATTTTCAGGAGTTGCTACAGATGCGGTAATAGATTTTATAACTAATATAAAAGTAAATGCAGAAGCTATTAATGTTATGCTAAATGAGAGTTTTCAAGAGATAGACTTAAATGAAGCAAATAAAAATCAAAATAAGAAAAAAGAAAAGAAGCAAGAAGTAAATGCAAAATTAAATTTTGTAGTTACAACATATTATAAAGGAACAGGAATGGAAGAAGTTCTAAAAAAATTAGAACAATATCTTGATTCTTGCAATAAAGATGAACATAGTATAACATCAATTTAAATTATTTTATAAAAAGGATGGTAAATGATGGATTTTGATAAAACAATGAGTTTTAATTTTGAAAAAGAAAAAAATGAAAAGACTAGAGAGACTTTAAAAGAAGTTTATCAAGCACTTGTAGAAAAAGGATATAATCCAATAAATCAAATTGTTGGATATATATTATCTGGAGATCCAACATATATAACAAGTCATAATAATGCAAGAAATAAAATAAGAACTATTGAGAGAGACGAATTATTAGAAAAAATGGTAAGGAATTTTATTGATTTAGATGATTAAATATGAATGAAAGGAATAACATCTTATGAAAAGAATTTTAGGGATTGACTATGGTGATGCTAGAACTGGAATTTCAATAACAGATGCACTAAATATAACGGCTCAAGGATTAGAAACAATATATAATAAAGGATCTGATAAAGTTATATTAAAAAGACTTGATGAAATTTTTGAACAATATGATGTTGATACAATTGTTATAGGAAGACCAATAAACATGAATGGAACAGAATCAGAAAGAACTGAAGTAACAGATAAGTTTATTCATAAACTAAAATGTAAATATAATGTGATGAAAATAGAAACAATTGATGAAAGATTAACTACAGTTGCGGCACACAAGACGATGAATTTATTAGATGTTAATAAGTATAAAAAGAAAAATATAGTAGATACTATATCTGCAGTATATATTCTAGAAACATATTTAAATAAAATCAAATAAAAAATGTAATGATAATTTTTATTAAGAAAGGAAGGATTAAATAAATGGAAAATGAGGAATTAGATAACATAATTATACTAAATGATGAGGATGGAAAAGAGGTAAAATTTGAATTCTTAGATTTAGTTGAATTAGATGATGAAGAATATGTAGTATTATTACCAGTTGCTGAAGAAGGAGAAGAAGAAGATGGAGAAGTAGTTATACTAAAATTAGAAGATACTGATGAAGATTCAGATGAAGAATCTTATGTTGGAGTTGATGACGAAGAGATATTAAATAAAGTATTTCAAATATTTAAAGAAAAATATAAAGATGAATTTAATTTTGTAGATGAAGACTAATAAAGAAAAGTTGGTATAGGAATAGCATTTCTACATACCAACTTTTTATTTGATAAGAAAGGAAGATAATTATGAGTTTTGGTACATTATTAATAGTAATGTTTATGGTAATGTTTTGGATATTTAGAGCAATAGTTACAGTATGCACACAATTTTCAGTAGATTTGATTGGGATTGTATCATATGTGCCATCAGTTGAAATTGCAATATCATTTATAACTTTTATTTGTATATTATTAGTAATAAAAAGAAATCTTATTGGAGGATTAGCATATTTTCTAATGTATGGTATATATTATGGACAACATTTACTTAATTCATTAATTTCTTTAATTAATGGAGGCGGTTTATCAATGGATTTATCTGCTAATTTAGTTTGTGATTTGATGGCTGTGCTTTTGGCAATTTTCTGTTTATTTGATATTATTTTAGATAAAAATAGAAAAGCTCATCCAAAAGATAGTAAAACTGATTGGTATTTTAATAATAAAGATTATGATGAAGAATTAAATAAAAGAGATTCACGTGATGATAATAATGAATACAAATATTATTAATGGATAATAAAGCAAGTGATTAATTAAATCTCTTGCTTTGTTATGTATTATTGGTATTTATAAGGGAGGAAAAATGAATACTGAGAATAAAACAAATATTAACTGGTATATACCACCTTGTGGAAACCCGGTATATAATTCACACATTTAATATTTTTAATTGTTTATATTATAATTAAATTAAATAAAAAAATTAATTGGAGTGTGATTATAATGAAAAAAATAAAACTACCTATTAAGAATATAGAAACTAACATAATTTTAAATGCCTTAATACAATTTAAAAATGATAAATTAAAACAGGGTATATATACAGAACCTATTGATGAACTAATTTTAAAATTAAATAAAATTTATTAAACATATTTGAACTGATTAAAAATGGTCAGTTCTTTTTTTATGCCAGAAATGGAATACATAGCCATCTTATTAAATTAATGTGGCTAAATTAAAAGAAAGGAGGCGAGAATATGCAAGAAAGTAAGTGCAAGGTAATTGCAATCACAAATCAGAAAGGAGGAGTTTGTAAGACCACAACAACATTTAATCTTGGAGTAGCATTGGCTAACAAGGAAAAAGAGTGTTAGTTGTAGATGTTGATCCTCAGAGTAATTTAACTACTTACGCAGGTTGGTATGATGAAAATGAATTATTAAAGATGACTATGATTATATACATTTAGACTGTCAACCAAGTTTAGGTATGCTTACAATAAATGCTCTTGCTAGTGCAAATAGTGTTATCATACCAGTTCAAAGTGAATACTTTGCTTTAAGAGGTATGACTGATTTATTTAAGATAATAAATAAAGTTAGACGACAAATAAATCCTACTCTTAAAATAGAGGGAGTAAATTAAAACTATTTAATACTCAAATACAAAGAGCAGTTAAGACTGCCGAATCTACTTCATCAGGAGGAAGTGTGTTTTCTTATGATAAAAGTGGAAGGGTAGCAAATGTATATTCTTCTTTTGCAAAGGAGGTGCTTAATGATGGCAAAGAACATACCCAAAATGCCACTGCCAAAGTTAGATGACCTTTTTACAACAGAAAAAGAAAGAACTAATGATAAGTTGGAAAAAGTTATTGATATTAAAATAAGTGATATTGATGATTTTCCAGACCACCCATTTAAAGTCATTGAAAATGAAGATATGTTTAATATGCGTGATAGCATAAAAGAAAATGGAGTATTAGTTCCTGCATTAGTTAGACAAAAGCCAGATGGTAGATATGAAATGGTATCTGGACACAGAAGAAAGTATGCAAGTCAATTAGCAAATAATGAAACACTACCTTGTATTGTTAGAGATTTAACAGATGATGAGGCTGTTATTATAATGGTAGATAGTAACTTACAAAGAGAAGAAATATTACCGAGTGAAAAAGCATTTGCATATAAAATGAAATTGGAAGCCCTAACACATCAAGGCAAAAGAACAGATTTAACTTCTGCCTAACTTGGGGAGAAGTTAGAAAGTAAATATTCTGTTCAATTACTTGCAGAAAAAGTTGGAGATAGTAGGAGCCAAATTCAAAGGTTTATAAGTACTGTGCGTCTACCAGTTCCGCCACATCTGCATGTTAGTAACTTTACTGGCTAACGAATATTTTTTTACAACATATAAGTAACGTTTGTCAATAGTTTTTTAAAAAAATTTTAAAAATTAAGTTTAAGAATTGCTTTTACTTTTTCACTTATCTTTTAAAATAAACTTGAAAAATTTTCGTGAAATCTCTATAAGTTTTTTAGTTGGTATGTTATAATAAAACTGAACTCTAACAACCAAGGAGGAATGAAAAAATGAAAGAAAAGGGGATAACTATAGTAGCACTTGTGGTTACGATTATAATACTTTTAATTATTTCAGGAGTTACTATTGAAGTTTTAATAGGTAAAGATGGAATAATATCGAAAACTGCAGAAACCAAGCAAGCTACAGAAATAAGCTCTGAAAAAGAGAAAATTCAATTAGCAGTAATTCAAACAGCACAAGATAATGAATTATTAAAAATAGAGGTAGATAAATTAAATCAAAATTTAATTAATGTTTTTGGAAAAGATGAAACAGCTTTAAAAGAAGATGGAAATAAGTATTTAGTTAAAATAGTAAAGACTCAAAGATATTATAGTGTAGATGCAAATGGAGATGTAACCTTTTTAGGAAATGCTTCTGATATAGAGAAAAACATGCAGAATCTAGAGCGTGGAGAAAATTTGCTTGATTTAGCAAAATTAAAAAGTAATACATATATTTCTTCTGAAAATGGGGGAGAAGTGGAATATAATGGTTGGAGTGCATCTGATTATATGTATGTAGGAAATTGTAAAAATGTTTTGGTTGTGAGTGATAATAGTTCATTTCTAAGCTCATACAATGCACTATATAGTGAGGACAAGCAAACATTAAGAACAGTTTGGATTAAAAAAAACAAGGTTACTAATGATGTATTAGGTCAAGTTAATGTATCTATTTCAGTGCTTAATCTTAAGAAAAATGAAAAATATTTAAGAGTTTCGGAAAGAAGTTCGGTAATAAATCACATAAGAATATATCCTATATTAAATGAAGACTTTAATAATGTTATTGAATTTGATATAAATAGTGGATTAATAGATGAATACAATTTGGGAGAGAATATATTTGAGCATGGTAATATTATAAAAAATACATATATTAATGCAACCAATGGAGATGAAGTAAAGTATACTTCATGGGATTCTACAGATTTTATAGATGTAGGAGGATATACTAAAGTCGCAATTGCCTATGAAGGCACAACTCCTGTTAATTCTTATAGTGCAATGTATGGTAGCAAAAAGAAATATGTGTCAAAAATATCTGTTGCTGCAAACACAATAGACTTAGAAAAAGGAAATATTGTGATTTTGAAAATACCTGAAAATGTTAAATATATAAGATTATCGACAAAGAGTGGACTTTTGGATAATATAAAAGTGTATCCTATCGTAAATAACGAATTCACTAACTATACAAATCAAAATATTAAAATAGAAGATTCTATTTTCAATAGTGAAAATATAATTGATGACTATTACATTGAAGAAGACGGAAAAGATGTAAGTTATAAAGGCTGGTCTGAAACGGATTATTTTGATTTGTCAAAATACAAGAGTTTACTTGTGATTGGCAATGACAATATATATAATGCGATTTATGATAAAGATAAGCAATTTATAAAAACATTAAATTTTTCTGGCACTATTTTATATAATTCGAAAATTGGTGATGTTGGAACTGATATAGCATATATTAAAGTTACAGATGCTTTTAAATATATGAGATTATCTAATGGTACAAGTATATTAAAAAGTGTAAAAATGTATCCGATATCAAATGAAGATTTCAACAAGCATTTGATATTTAATGTTGGTAAGTAAATAATAAAAAGTTCATTTCAAATTTTGGAATGAACTTTTTTGAGATAGGTAGAGAAATATTTTTAATAATGAGTTTTAGTTCAAATATTTTTTGTATACAGAAAAGATATGTTATTTTTATACAAAATAAAGAATAATAACCAATAAATGTGAATTGCATGAAAAAATAGTAAAAATATTTTAAAACATAAACAAAACTACTGGTAAAAATTGAAAACGTGTGTTAGAATATCGATAGAAATAAAAAGATATGAGGAAGAGTTATGAATGAAATATATAAAAAAAGTATGGAAATGTTATATTTATATTTAAGAATTACTAAATTAATTCCATCACAAAATCAATGGAATAGATTTGCTTTAGGAGAGGGATTACTATTTAGTCAAACGTTACAGTATCTTGAAGGAAAAAAATTTAATATGATGTGTAGAAAACTTATAATGTTAAAAGAGTATGAAAACCTTAAATAATATTTTATAATTATTCTAGACTTTTTTTTACAAATAGATTAGAATAGAAAAAGATATTTTGAGATATAATTTATATAAGGAAAAAATTTATCAAAAAATATATAATCTAAAGTATAAGAAAGGAATTGATTTATTATGAATATTTGGCATGATATTAGAGAAGACAGAATAAAGAAAAATGATTTTGCAGCCGTTATAGAGATTCCAAAAGGATGCAAAAATAAATATGAACTAGATAAGGAAACTGGATTATTAAGATTGGATAGAATTTTATATACAGCTACTCATTATCCAGCAAATTATGGATTTATTCCAAAGACTTATGCAGGAGATCACGATCCTTTAGATGTATTAGTTCTTTGCAATGAAAAAATAATTGCAATTGCCAAAAAAGATCCATTCTTAAATTGCTATAATGACATTTCTGAATTACCAACATCTATAACAGCTGAAATAATGCATTTTTTCAAGGTATATAAACAATTAGAAGGCAAGGTTACAACAGTAGATAAAATGATGGGAAGAAAAGAAGCTGAAAAAATTGTTGCTAACGCAATAGAAAATTATAAGAAGAATTTTGAAAATAATAAATAAGTGGAGGACAAAATGTTTGGAAAAATAGTATTTAATGTGCTAGCATTTACTCTATTTATAATGATGTTTCTAAAATTCATAAAAAGGAATGAAACGAGCTATGTTTATTTGTTAATATTACAATTTGTAGGAATTGCAATTGAATTTGTAGAACTAATAACATATAAAAACTTAAATGTAGTGCTTAAACTTCTTATGTATGTATTTTCAGTAATTATACCAATATTTGTTTTCTGGCT
>ENA-ORLU01002265-ORLU01002265.1-human-gut-metagenome-genome-assembly--contig:-NODE-2265-length-11600-cov-2.982904_pt1 | contig 11600 bp, 12 predicted proteins | sample MGYA00243009_ERZ508833 | MGnify/ENA primary metagenome ERZ508833 (study PRJEB26277, sample SAMN04329763) | human gut metagenome | biome: human-associated habitat | host: Homo sapiens | place: USA...
ATTGGAATACCAATAGGTGTTGGAGTTATTTCAACTTTGTAAAGAAATCTTAACGATTTCTTTTTCTTTAAAAATAAATTAAAAAGTGTTATAATGATACTAATTGAAAGGAGAATGAAGATTGAGTTTAACAGCAGGAATTGTAGGATTACCAAATGTCGGAAAATCGACTTTGTTTAATGCTTTAACAAAACAAAAAATATTAGCAGCTAATTATCCTTTTGCAACTATAGATCCAAATGTTGGAGTGGTAGTAGTTCCAGATGAACGCCTAGATTTTTTAAACGGCTTATATAAACCAAAAAGTTTAGTACCTACAACAATTGAATATACCGATATAGCAGGACTTGTAAAAGGAGCATCAGTAGGAGAAGGACTAGGAAATAAATTTTTATCACATATACGTGAAGTTGATGCAATAGCTCAGGTAGTAAGATGTTTTGAAGATAATAATATAATACCTATTTTAGTTAAAGAAAATGTTGAATTAGCAAAAGAGGACTGGGATTCATTTGAAACAAGCTGGGACTTTACAACACATCCATTAATTGAATATATAGAAAAAGTCGATTATATAGATAATTGGAATGATTGTAATTATACAATAAAAGATGCTTATGAATCTTGGAAATCGAATTGCAATGAAAGATTTAAATTATTGAAAAATAACGAAGAAGAACTTAATAAATTATTCATTAATATTTATGGTCTAAATGATGAACTTACACCAGGAGTTAACGAAAAAGATATAACAATTAGAAAAGCAAATAAATTACGAGAAATAAAATCATTGATAAGTTATGCGATTGGTTGTATGTTTGGAAGATACTCATTAGATGAAATTGGTTTAATATATGCTGGTGGAAAATTTGATGAAACTAAATATAAAAAATTTAAAGTAGATTTAGACAATATTATTCCAATAACGGATGAAGTATATTTTGATGATGATATTGTTCAAAGATTTAAACAATTTATTGAAATTACTTTCGGAAAAGAAACATTAAATGAAAATTTGGATTTTATTGCAGAAACGTTAGGGAAAAAAGGAACTGAAACAAGTGAAGAAACTATACGAAGATATTTTGTAAATGATTTCTTCAATGATCATTGTAAAATGTACCAGAAAAGACCGATTTATTGGTTATTAGATAGTGGCAAGAAAAACGGATTCAAAGCTTTAATTTATATGCACAGATATGATGAAAACTTAATCCCTAAAGTGAGAATTAATTATTTACATAGAGTACAAACAACTTATGAAAAACTATTATCAGATGTTAATTATAAACTAACAACAGATTTATCAATGGTAGATAAAAAAGATACACAAAAAAGACAAGCAGACTTAAATGCGAAACTTCAAGAAATTCAAGAATATGATGAAAAAATTGCTCATATTGCAAATCAGAGAATTAGTATTGATTTGGATGATGGAGTAAAAGTAAATTACGAAAAATTTAAAGATATATTAGCTAAAATAAGATAGGAATAATTAAAATGAGTAAATATGAAATAATGTTAGAAAAATTAGAAAAACAACAAGAAGAATTTTACGAAAGAACTAGAAATTGTGATGTAAAATTGGGATTTATATTGGCTTTATTATCTGCAATAATAATTTATATTATGCCAAATTTAGAATTAACACATATCTTTTCTAAAGAGTGGATTAATGCAAATGGATTAGGACTTTTTTCAATATTATTACTTGTGGATTTAGCAATACTTTCTTTATTATATATAGCACTTTTTTATGCTTTAGTTGGAATAAAAGCTAAGATTCACTATAATATTGGACCTAGGTATTATGGAAAAAGTAATATGAAATGTAGTAAAAAGAAATTATTAGTTTATGCCATAGAATATATGGAAAAAAATATTGAAAAAAATTTGAAAGCAGAAGATAAAAAAAATAAACAATTTAATATTAGTTTAATTTTAACGATTATCAGTATGGGATTAATTATAGCAGAATTTATATTAAAAATTTTTGTATAGTATAATGGAGGAATATTAAAATGGACGATAACAAAAATGATAATTTTCAACTAGAAAAAAAAGAGGAAGAATCTATTATAGATATAAGCAAAATGAATTTTAATGAAAATCAAGCCTCTAAAAAAAATAACAAAAAATCACATCCAGGAAAGAAAAGTGTAGAGCCTGTCAGAGATATAAGAGAACTTAAATTTACTCTTGATGAAAATAATAATGATGAAAAAGATAAAGGGGATAACAAATGTTTGATGAAGTTACACAACTTCTTTTGGATACGATAAACGGAGAATTTTCAAGAGATAACGAAAAAAAGAGAACTAGAAAAATAATATTCTGGTATGATCCAAAAGAAGAATATAGAGAATTAATAAATGAATTGAATATAGAAGATACAGAAATAATTGTATATGACAATAATAGTTTCTGGATAAGGTATCATATTGAAAAAGAAGAACTAACAAAAAACATAGTTATTTATCTTCCTTTTGAAAGACTAAAAGGAACAGATAATGAACTATTAGACATAGAAAGTTCAAATAGCGATTTACTTTTCAATCCTGATGCTACAACAATGAGATTAAAAAATCTTGAACTAACAGAAGATTGCAGAAATATAATTAAAAATTATAGCAAATTTTTCAATAACAAAAAAAGAGAAAGTGATTTTAAAGCATTTGATGTTGAAGAAAAAACACCAGACAATATCGATTATATAATTACTGCAATTTTGCTAGAAATTAAGTCAATTAGTGAAGATGACATACTAAAAGGTATAATAAAATTATATTTTGAAGATTCAAAAAAATACGAAAATCTATTTAAATTTGGAAATGAACAATTTATAATAAACTTGTTTAATCACACATTTGGAAGCTCTATAAAAAGCTCTAAAGAGCTTCCAGAGGTATATAAAGCTCTTGTATTTACATACTTTGCTTCTAGTATAGCTGACAAAAACAAAATAGGAAGATTCAGCAAATATGTACTAAAAGAAAAAGCTACAAATGTATATATATTCATAAATTCTTTAATGAGAGATAAAACTACAAAAGAATATTATGATAGATTATCTTTTGAAATTGAAAAAGAATTTGGAATAGATGAACTTATTAAAAATATGGATATAGAAGAATATAAAACAAGTGATGCTTTTAAATGTATTGATAAATATATTTTAGACTATGTTACAGACAAGTTATTTAATGGAATAGGGGAGTATGCAAAATATAATGAATATTTAGATATTAGGCAAAACAAATACTGGTATGATAGTTATAAAAATGAGTATGCTTTCTTAAAAGTAGCATTAAAATTCTTTGAAGAAATTGAAAAGATAGAAAACAATATAAAAACTTTAGATATAGATCAATTTACAAAAGAATATGCAGATAAGTTATATATAATTGATACATTGTACAGAAAAAGCTATTATTACTTTGATAATATTGAAGATAAAGATATGTTTATATATTTAAAGAACAGAATTGAAAATAGATATGTAAATAGTTTTATTAGTGAATTATCAATAAAGTGGAGTGATACTATTGAGAGTATGCCAAGTTATGACTCTAATAGAATGACAATGCAGAACAAGTTCTATAATACATATATTAAGCCATATAACGATAAAAAAGATAGAATAATAGTAATTATATCAGATGCTTTCAGATATGAATGTGCTAGAGAACTAACAGACAAATTAAAGGTATTTAGTAATAAATCAGAAATTAATTATATGTTAGGATTAGTACCATCATACACAAAATTAGGTATGGCTTCATTACTACCACATAAAGAATTATCAAGAGTAAAAAATAGTGATGACATATTAGTTGATGGCTACACTTCAAGCTCTGTAAAAGACAGAGAATTGATACTTCAAAAAGAAAATCCAGACTCTGTAGCAATAAAATATGATGATATGTATGAAATGACAAAATCAGAATGGAAAAAGCTATTTACAGGAAAGAAAGTTGTGTATATATACCACGACACTGTAGATAATGCTGGAGAACATAATGAATCTAAAATATTTGAAGCGTGTCAAGATGCTATTGATGAAATAGAGAAGCTAGTTAGAGATTTACATACAACATTTAGTGGTGTAAATGTATTCATAACAGCCGATCATGGATTCTTCTATAAAAGAGGAAAAATAGAAAGTTATGAAAAAACATCAAAAGAAGCAAATGCAACAAAACAAAAAACAAGATATTCATATACAGATATACCATCTAATGAAGAAGGTGTATTATCAATAAAATTAGACTATTTGTTTGGTCAAAATAGTGGATATGTCAATGTACCAAAAGGAAATATGATATATGCAAGACAGGGAAGTGGAGTAAACTATGTTCATGGTGGAATATTACCACATGAAGTTATTATTCCAGTAATAGATTTTAAATCAACAAGAACAAGTGAAGAATCTAAAAAGGTTGGAATAACATATAGTGGTCTAACTGCAAAAATAACAAATGCAATAACATATCTTGAATTCTTACAAGATTCAAATGTAGACGAAAATAATAAGCCATGCAGATACTTATTACACTTTGAAGATGAAAACGGAAATAGAGTGTCTGATGAATGTACTATAATTGCTAACTATGAAAATACAGAAGTAAAAGATAGATTTTTCAGAGAAAAGTTTGTATTTAAAAATATAGAATATGATAGAACTAAACCTTATTATTTAGTAATAACAGACGAAGAAACAGGAATAGAACTTCCTAGAGTGAAATTCTATATTGATATTGCAATTGTAAATAACTTTGATTTTTAGGAGGTTAAAAAGTGGAAGAACTTAGTGAAAAGTTAAATAGATACTTTCCAGGAAAAGTAGTAAGAAAAGATTTAACTAAAAAAATAAAAGAGGGTGCAAATGTACCAGTTTATGTACTTGAATACCTCCTAGGTATGTATTGTGCTACAGATGATGAAAAAGCAATAGAAGATGGGGTAGAGCAAGTAAAAAATATACTAGCAGATAACTTTGTAAGACCTGATGAAGCAGAGAAAGTTAAATCAAAAATAAAAGAAAGAGGAATTTATACAATAATTGATAAAGTATCTGTAAAGCTTAATGAAAAAATAGATTTATATGTTGCAGAATTATCAAATTTAGGAATAAAGGATGTTGCAATTGATGAAAGTTTCGTAAAAAAATTTGACAAACTATTAGTTGGTGGTATTTGGAGTATAATAAAAATTAAATATGATTTTGAAGAAAATAAAAGAATGCCTTTTGTAATTGAGTCATTAAATCCAATCCAATTACCTAATATGGATATAGAAGGACTATTTGAAGGAAGAAAACACTTCACTAAAGATGAATGGATGGATATTTTAATTAGATCCATGGGAATAGAGCCATCTCAACTAAAACAAAATCAAAAATGGCACTTCTTAGAAAGAATAGTACCATTAGTAGAAAATAACTACAATATGTGTGAATTAGGTCCAAGAGGAACAGGAAAATCACATATATATAAAGAAATATCTCCAAATAGTATATTAGTATCAGGTGGACAAACAACTGTTGCAAACTTATTTTACAATATGGGAGCAAAGAAAATTGGACTTGTTGGAATGTGGGACTGTGTAGCTTTTGATGAAGTTGCAGGAATACATTTCAAAGATAAAGATGGTATTCAAATAATGAAAGACTATATGGCTTCTGGATCTTTTGCAAGAGGAAAAGAAGAAAAGAATGCAAATGCTTCAATGGTATTTGTAGGAAATATAAATCAAAGTGTAGAAGTGTTACTAAAAACGTCACATTTATTTGAACCATTCCCTCCAGAAATGGCAAATGATTCAGCATTTTTTGATAGAATGCACTATTATTTACCAGGTTGGGAAATTCCAAAAATGAGACCAGAGCTAATAACAGATGAATACGGATTTATAACAGACTATATATCAGAATTCTTTAGAGAAATGAGAAAACGTACATTCTCAGACTCAATCGACAAATATTTTAGATTAGGAAATAATCTAAATCAAAGAGATGTTATTGCTGTTAGAAAAACTGTCTCTGGGCTTGTAAAAGTATTATATCCAGATGGAGAATTTACAAAAGAAGAACTTGAAGAAATATTGGAATATGCTTTAGTTGGAAGAAGAAGAGTAAAAGAACAATTAAAGAAAATTGGTGGAATGGAATTTTATGATGTACATTTTTCATACATAGACAATGAAACAATGAAAGAAAAATTTGTATCAGTACCAGAAATCGGTGGAGGAAAACTAATACCTGAAGGTATGCTAAAAGCAGGACAAACTTATTATGTAGGATTAGGAAACTCTGGAAGAATAGGAACATATAAAATAGAAGTCGAATCTCCAGTAGGACATGGAAAATTTGAAACAACAGGTGTTGGTTCAGATAGAGAAACAAGAGAAGCATTAAGTACATCATTCAATTATTTTAAAGCAAATAAAAAAAGCATAAGTTCAAACATAAATACAGAAACAATAGATTACTTGCTACACATACAAGACCTACAAGGTACAGGTCCATCAAAAGATATTTCACTTGCTTCTTATGTTGCAATGTGTAGCAGTAGCTTAAAGAAACCAATGCAAGGAAGCCTTGTTATATTAGGTAGTATGAGCATTGGTGGAACTATAAGTAAAGTAGATGAATTAGCAAATACTTTACAAGTATGTTTTGACTCTGGAGCAAAAAAGATATTATTACCAATGTCATCAGCAAGTGATATTTCACAAGTACCAAGTGAACTATTTTCAAAATTTAATATTGCATTTTACAATACACCAGAAGATGCAGTATATAAAGCACTTGGAATAGAATAATAAAAATAAGATGTAATATGTAGGTCTAGAATAGGAGATATAATGGAACAAAATTTTATAACAATATTACAAATAGTAGTTACAATTTTTATTGCATTTATAACAGCTTTTCTCACAAATAGAAATGAGCGAAATAAACAAACAACAGTATTTTTTAAGCAAGAAGGAATAAAAGAGCAAAAAGAGATTTTGGATTTTTGGTGTTCAATATTATTTATAGATTATGATGCAACAATAAAAAGATATATAAAAGATAATACCAAAAGAATAATGAGTGAAAATGATATAAATAAACCTAATGAAATAACTGATACTATGGCAATAAAATTAATACAAATGGTTAGTTATATGTATTCTTCATAATTAACATTGAAGTATATAGGAAATTATATGCAAGAAATATTTAAAAATGCTGGGAAACCAAATGGAATGGCACAAACTTTTTTGGTTGGAAAGATCATAAGTAATATGAAATATGATTTTACAGGTGAAAAAACTTCAGTAATGGATTTGTTAAAATTAAAAATAAATGATTTGGATATCCGTAAAAAATTAAAAATATATGGTTATGAAATTAAATATTTCTTTATATCTAATTATATAAGGTTATAAAAATAGATATAAGATTACTTTACATAGGTGGATTGATGAAAGAATAAAAATTTTGAGAAATATCATTTAAATATAATCAAATAAATGGACAAAAGCAAAATATTTTAGTTTCTACTGAATTATTTCGCTTTTATTAGAATGGAGTAATTATGTACGAGAAAATAGTAAATTATTTTGAAAGCAATTTATGTATAGCGAATGTTTATTTTAGGGAAAAAAATGTATTATGGATGTCAGTGGTTATAGTAACATTTTTAGTAGAATTTATAATTAATTATGTAATATATAGAAGTTAAGTAGAATATAGAAAAGCAATAAAAAAATCTTGGTTTTAAGGAGTATAACTCATAACCCGAAGGTGAGTTTGAAATGATTTTATTTTACAATTTTGATTTAATCGCTACAGCTTGAGTGGTTGTGGCGATTTTTTCTATTCTTCAATTAGTTAACAATAATGACTAAAAATAGGCATTTTATGTCAAATTGGGGAAAAGTTGGGGAAGAAAATATCCCAAAACGTTTATATTTCTAATAAAAATTCAGTAAAAGACTATGGGAAACCTAATTTTATAAATAGTAGTCTTTTACGTTACAACATATAATCGTTGGAACAAAATTAAGGATTTTGACAACGATTTATTTTTATCGTGAAAAGTCTAATGACTTTAGTGAAATCTGAAAAAAGATTTTAGACTAATTTTTGTTGTGGTAGTAGCAAGTTTTCTAAAGCATTTCCTGCATTTCTATTATGAGAAATAATAGGATGCACATAGAAATTAAATGTTGTTGTAATTTGTGCATGTCCAAGTCTTGCTGCTACAACTGCTACATCAATATTTTGTGATATTAGAAGTGTAGCATTTGTGTGTCTTAATCCGTGAAAATTAATTACAGGTAGTCCTATTTGACCAACATATTTTACAAACCATTTGCTTATTGTAGAAGGGTGCATAGGTTTGCCATCAGATTGTACAAATAACCTATTAGAATCAGTCCATAATTCACCACAGAACGATTTTTGTTCATCATACCATAACTTATATTGCTCAAGTAGAGAAACAACGAAATCTGGAATTGCAACTTCTCTGATAGAACTTTCTGTTTTAGGTGTTTTTGTAAATACACCTTTGTCAGCTAAATATTGACTAGAACGATTTATACTAACAATTCCTGTTTTTAAATCAATATCTTGCCATTCTAATCCCATTAATTCGCCTAAACGAACACCAGTAAATATTGTAAGAATGATTGCAACTTTATATTTTATTTGATCTTCACCAAGTAAGGATAGATTGTGTAATAGTATTTTACATTGCTCATCATCATAGTATCTTCTTTTTGGCTTTCTTGCTTTTGGTGGTTGAACACGTTCAGCAGGATTAGATATAATTAGTTGCCAATATACTGCTTTATGAAGCATTGCTCTTAATAATCTGTGATGTTCTAATATTGTTTTACCAGATAAGGGTTTTAATGTTTTCTTACCATTGTTACCTTTTTTTCTAACTAACTGAGTATCTCTACTAAGTAAATCATAAAAATGCATGATGTCAGTTGGTTTGATTTTGTTAATATAGAAATGTCCAAAGTAGGGTAGAAGTCTTGTTTCTAATATTCTACAATATCTTTTGTATGTTGATGGTGCAAGTTCTTTTGATGCATAGTCTCTTTTCCATATTTCTGTGAATTCAGAGAACTTTAATGATTTGCCTTCTACAAACATTCCATTTTGAACATCAGCCACGAATTTTGCTAGTTCTATTTCGGCTTCTTTTTTGGTTCCGTGTATTGTTTTTGTTTTCTTTATAGGTTTTCCTTGCAAGTCGTATCCTGCAAGACATACTAGTCTGTAACTATTTTTTCCTCTTTTTTCAATACTCCCAGCCATTACCTTTTTCACCTCCTTTCAGGCATAACTATGGGTGGGAGAGGATAAATTATATCAGATTATTGCTATCGTAATAAAAATCTTTAAAAGATATATAATTGTGTCTAGAAATATCTAAACCAAGTAACTTATAGATATTCAATAAAATAATATCTTGTATGAAATATGAATACCAAAATTGTTGGTCATATGTTAAAGGTTTAGATTTTTGCTTTGTCTTATAATGAATATAGTGAATTCTGGCAGATTTTATATTTTCAGAAATTTTATTGATTTCACTATCTGTAAAGTTATATATTTCATTAACATTAGTTATTAGGGATTTTACAATATCAATATAAAAAGGATCATCACAGTTTGCTTTTTTTATCTTACTTAATGATAAAGCAGCGTCAAAGTTATAATTTCTAGAATAATATTCTAACATAGTTGTAGCGTTGATGAATCTGGTTAAATTAGGTACTTTATATTGAGTTACATTATAGTATAACTCAAGTAATGGATATAATTGATTATATTGTTTTATAAAGTTATTATAAATTACTTCTATATTATTTATATTTTCTATTTTTAAGCATCTATGAGAAAGCATTTCTTCTAAATCAGCATTTTCTAAAAATTCATCATTATTATTGCAATCAAATAATTCTACGGCATTGTCGTTTATATAGATTAATTGTTTTTTTACATATATAGGCTGCTTTAGTATAATCATCAGAAAATTTCTAAGCATGTATATGTTTTCAAGTGCTTTATTTATGTTTATAGGTCTAAAATGATTAAATTCTACTTGTGACATTCTATTTACCGATAGAGAATGCCTATTTTCTTCCATACTACAATAAAACAAAATATTCATGAAATAAGAAGAAGTATTTATTTTATAATTATGAGTATTTGAATCATAATCAATAGTTTTCAAATCAGACATTAGAGATTTTCCTTCAGAAAGTAAATCTAAATTCTTATAAAAAGCGGAATATTTTGTTATTTTACTTAATGAAGTTTTAGATAAATTTTTGTCAAGTATTAATCTATCAATAATGAAGTTTGCGGTAGCATTTTCAATTGTATCTTTAGTACAATTCATACTGCTAGAAATTCCGATATTTATACAGTTTATGAAAAAGATTTTTTGATTATTAAATAAGAACTTTCCCAATATAATATCATAGTTTTTATCTAAGTTTCTCCATTCACTAATATTTTTAGTCATATTTATTTTTAATATTAGTCTATTGTTATTTACAGCTAAAATAGCATCATAAATTTTCTTTTTAATAGTTATTTTTATAGATAAATTATTAAAATCTTGCCATTTTCTAAATTCATAAGACATAGATATTACCTCCTATTTATTTTTATCCAACCATTTATCAAATTCATCATAAGTTTTTTGCCCATGTCTAATGTCATTCATGAATTGATTAGCTTCTTTCTTCCACTGTTCATAAGCTTCTCGAGAATATATATCAGGATGTCTACTTAATAGAGTAGCTTTTTTTGAATATATACTTCTATATTTTCCATAAGCAGGTTCCTTTGTTTCTTTTCTTTTTTGAGATAGTTGATTTCCAACATCTTTACAACTTTTATTTTGAGAATAAATGTTATCACAATAATATGTGTTTGATTTAGTTGTTGTAAAATATCTATGACAATTTTTACATTGTCTAATCATGACAGCATTATTCAATACAATATTATATAAGAAAAATGGGATGGAACTTGTTCCATCTTTTTGTTTTGAGGTAATGTCTGCGAACATTCACCAGATCGTTAGAAAAAAACAAGGTAGTACAAAGTCTCCACCTTGTTTTTTATCACTCCTGGTGCTTGTAGAAAGTGGAAAGGAGGAAAAAAGAATTTTTAGTAGTTTTTTAATTATTATGATGCTCAAAGTTTGAACTACTAATAAAAACTAAACATAAAATATACTAATAAACAATAAGGTGTAAAATCTAAAAAATATATAAAGAGTAAAATAATTTTTAGAAAATAAACCTTAAGAAAGGATGCAAAAATTATGGAAGAAATATTAAAAGTAAGCAACCTTAGTAAAAAATACCAAAATAAAGAGGGGGAAGTATTAGCATTAAAAAACGTAAATTTTCGAATAAAACAAGGAGAATTTGTAGTGATTGTCGGTCCGTCTGGTGCAGGAAAGACAACCATATTAAATATTTTGGGAGGAATGGATACTGTTACGAGCGGAGAGGTAATTGTAGATGGTGTTCATATTGAGTCTTTTTAGAACCGACAGCTGACCAAATATAGC
>ENA-ORLU01002269-ORLU01002269.1-human-gut-metagenome-genome-assembly--contig:-NODE-2269-length-11591-cov-2.487928_pt1 | contig 11591 bp, 8 predicted proteins | sample MGYA00243009_ERZ508833 | MGnify/ENA primary metagenome ERZ508833 (study PRJEB26277, sample SAMN04329763) | human gut metagenome | biome: human-associated habitat | host: Homo sapiens | place: USA...
ATTTCTTTTAGGCTGAGAGCTTTTCTTTTTATCGACTGTTTGAATATAAAACATTTCAAGCTGCAAATTGTTTTACAAACAAAGATAAAAATGATGATTGATCGGTTTGAGGCATGATTAAGAAGTTACTTTCTATATTATTGTTTATGATAATGCTCTTTGCCTTCCGGATGAATGCGGAAGCGGATGAGGAACACTTTTCTAACGATTCCTATCGTTAGCGCACTAGGATTAACATTAAATGAAAGCGCTTCCGACGCTATGGTTGGTGGAGCAGTTACCCAAAACGACAAATTTCAAGTAAAACACGGCGATTACTCCTAAATATTTAGGGATAATCGCTTTTTTATGAATAGATTTCAAGTAAAATTAGGACATTTATCCAATTATATCCGTAATTTTAGCCCAATTAAATCAATAGCAATTATGGAAAGAATCGTTAATCATCCTATTTTAACAATTCCACAAGAGGGAGAACACACTTTTTTATTCAATGGCAAACCCGTAACGGGAATGAAGGGTTTTACCATCGCCGCCGCCTTACATCAGGCCGGCTATCCAGTACACAGTCATAGCGTAAATGGCCGCAACCGTTCGTTGAATTGCGGTATCGGTAAATGTGGCGCCTGCGAAATGCTGGTAGACGGAGAAGTAAAGCGTATCTGTATTACGAAAGTAGACAATGTAAAGGAAGTATCGGAAATAACAGTACAGAATTATACGACAGATTCCCAAATAGAACCCAGAGAAGAACCGGTAGAGATCTATCGAACCGATGTGACCATCATTGGTGCCGGCCCCGCTGGATTAGCTTGTAGGGAAACCTTAAAAGAGCTAGGCTTGAACAGCATCGTAATCGATAGCAATGATAAGATTGGCGGTCAATTCTTGATGCAAACCCATGCATTTTTCTTTTTCGAGAAAGAGCGGCGCTTTGGCGGTATGCGTGGTTTCGATATAGCGAAAACTTTAGCCGGAGACGACCACTCTGGTATTTTCTTACATTCTACGGTCTGGGATATCCTACAAAATAAGCGTATCGCCGTAAAAGACATGCTTAACCATAAAAATTTTTATGTAGAAGCTCAAGCCTTGATAGTCGCTACTGGTGCGGTTCCTTTTATGCCGACCTTCGAGAATGATGATGTGCCCGGAGTTTATACAGCGGCAGTCGTACAGAAAATGATGAACGCTGAATTCACGTTACTCGGCAAAAACATATTGACAGTAGGCGCCGGTAATATAGGTTACCTAACGTCTTACCAATTGATGCAAGCCGGAGCGAAAGTCAAGGCTATTTTAGAGGCGATGCCCCATGAAGGTGGATTTCCGGTACAAGCGAATCGAATTCGCCGCCTTGGCATACCTATTTATACCTCTCATATGCTTTTGAAAGCCATTCCAAACCAGGATTGGACAGGTATCACTGGCGCGGTTGTCTGCGAATGCGAGAACTTCAAGCCAATCCCGGGAACAGAGAAAGTGATTGATGGTATTGATGTTATTAATATATGTACAGGATTGATTCCCGACAACCAATTGCTAACCAAAGGCCAATATACATTTGGAAAACGTTGTGCCGGCGTAGGTGATGCTGTACGAATCGGAGAAGGTACTACCGCCGTACTAAGAGGAAAGCAAGCCGCTTATGAGATCGCCCAAGAGCTAGGCGTACGTTTCAACTACAACGATTACTTACAAATATCTAAGGAATACATCGACTCCCAGCAACATCCGATCCGCATCAAGGAAGAGTCCCCAAGGCCCACTCCCGAACGTCAAGCCCAACGCCCTTTCGTTCGTTTGGATTGCCTATACGGTTTCGCTTGTAACCCTTGCTCTTTCGCTTGTCCTCAAAAGGCGATCACCAAAAGCTCCACCAGCGTAACGCCCGAGATCGATTACGAAAAATGTACCGGCTGTATGCAATGCGTATCCCATTGTCCGGGGCTGGCTATTTTCGGCTACGATACCCGGAAGCAAAACTTATTCTTACCGGTAGAATACGAGGTAGAAGAAGGGGCCGAGGTGTGGCTCGTCGATGATAACGGGAAGAAACAAGGCGAAGGTATCATTGAGAAAGTATTAAAGAAGCCGACAAAAACAAACGTGGCCCGTGTGAAAGCGGCAGGAATGGAAAACGATGCCTTATTGAATATCACAGGATTCATCGTTAAAGAAAACTATCCGGAGGAAATCGACTTCAAGCAAGAGCCGGAGTGTGAGTCGGAGACCTATGTTTGCCATTGCGAGGACGTATCTTTGGACGAGCTACTTTCCGCCATTGGGGATCGTAAATATATCTCCGTCGACGAGGTAAAACATATCACCCGCCTAGGAATGGGGCCATGCCGGGGAAAACGCTGCATACCCCGCCTACGCATGAAACTAAGGGAAAAAGGTATCGAACTGGTAGGCGACGCTACCCCCCGTGCTCCCCTATCTACCCGCTTCGTCCTAGGGGAAATGTATCCGCAGCGTCAGATAGCGGATACCTATAAAGTAGATTCCGGAAAGCAGGTTCGTAAGACGGAAGTCTTAATCGCCGGCGGAGGTATAGGTGGTAGCGCATTATTCCGTTATTTTGCGGAAGCCGGTAAAAAGACCGTGCTTATTAATGCGGATCGAGGATCATCATGGCGTAATATCGGTGGTGGTCGTCCAGCGTTCTCGATCCCCGAATTAGCGGAGATCGCCCGTAATAACCAAACGATATTCGAGGAGACACAAAAAGAATACGATATCCATTACCGTGAGATACGCTATATCACGTTCGCCCACGACGAGGCTACCTACAATGATCTGGAACGTTCCTGCGGTTGGTCCAACGCTTATTTGATCGACAAGAAAGACTTCCAGAAAGAGGTGTCTCCCTACTTCAACACGAACCAAAACACCTATTTCGCCGCACAAATCTCCCAGCATTGTTGGCAAGCTACCCCGGGGCGTGTGATAGACTTTATACGAAACAAAGGCAAAGAGCGGCAAGGTGAGGTTTTGGAAGACACACACCTAGTGGAAGTACACAAAAACGGTGGAAAATATCACGTCTTATTATATACGCATGATAAGCGATACATCGAATACGAATGTGATCATTTCGTGAACGCCCTCGGTTATAGCGCCGAGCGTTTCGCCCGCATGCTAGGCCTTTACACCGGCCTCTATCCGGTCAAGCACCAAGCGTTGATTACCCATCGCCTACCGAATCTGGGTAAAGACGGGAATATCCTCGATATGTTGATAGACCGCCGGAAACGTAACGACTTCTCCGCTGTCTACGGTCAGCAATTCGCCGAGACCGGACAAATTATCGCTTGCGCCTCCCCCGCTGTCGACGCTAAAGCGGAGATCAGCAACTTTGATGAGTTGAAGTTTAATACCCGTCGTTTCATGGAGATCATCTCCGAGGTGTTCTGCGATTGGATTCCATCGTTAGCCACAGTACCCGTACAAGCCACATGGTCCGGTTATTATGTAGAGCCTCGCTACATTATCGATCCGGATAACGGACTATTCGTCGGTTTGCAAGGTCACGGCTTCATGCTCGCTCAATACTTGGCTAAACTATACGTAGATAAAGCGTTAGGCCGTACCGTTCCGGATTATATGGAGCGATTGAGGCTCGATGGAGACGGAATTAGTGAGAAAGCTTTCAAATAAACTATAAATAAAACAAAACCTCCTCTACCACAATTGGTAAGGGGAGGTTTTGATAAAACCAATCTTTTCTATTTTTGTTATTCTATATCCATAAATAGTAATCATATGAATATAGAAACAACAGACAACTCCCCTTTGCTACAGGAATGTATAGAAGAATTGATCAGTAGTAAAATCGATGAGGGGAAAGGAAGAACCGCTGGGAATTATCGAAGCGCATGGAATAAATTATCCACCTTTTTAGGTCCGAGAGTAACGGAGTTTACATTTGCCGACTTAACGACCGATTTTCTTCATCACTATCTTTTATGGTTGATGCAAGGGGAAGACGGGAAACAGGCTCCCTTGAAACCGGGTAGTTTGGACTTCTACATTCGTAATCTAAAGACAATGTACAACAAGATCGCTCAAGATAAACAAATGGATATTCCGAGAGAAAGCCCATTCTCCGGCCTGCAGATAAAGGTCCCACCCACCCGGAAAAGGGCTTTGCCAAGCCTCGACCTACAAAATCTGGCGACTCTTGAGCGGCCCAAGAACCCACACGCCTGTACGGCCCTTCACTTGGCTCTTTTCTTATTTTACGCTAGAGGTATGTGCTTCGTGGATGTCTTTAATTTGCGACACAGCAATATAAACGATGATTATATCCACTACGTACGTAGCAAGACTGGCGTAGCGATGCAAGTAAAGATCACCCCCGAGATGAAGAACATCATATTCTCTTATCGGCGTTTCAATAACCCGTGGATATTCCCTTTCTTACACGAGAAAATCAGCGGAGAGGGAGAAGTCACGGCTCAGTCCGCGCTTCGGAGAGTAAACCGCCACTTAAAGAAAATGGGAGAGCAATTACACTTCGAACAGCCATTCACTACCTATGTGATGCGGCATAGCTGGGCTTCCATGATGCTGGAGGCGAATTCGGAAATCGGCATTATCAGCCAATCCTTAGGACATATGTCCCTACGGACTACCGAGATCTATCTTGGCCGGATATCAGTATCTAAAATAGACAGGGCCTCCGATAATATGTTGAATAATTTGGTTCGCGGCTCTTCCTCCCGGCAAAGAAGTAAAAATAAGGTGATGGCTTTAAGAGACAATCCTCCTATACAAATAAAAGAGACAATCGGCAAGAAATGCAAGAAGCTCATTTCCTCGATTGCCTCTAAGTTATTCTCATTTATTTAAAATAGTTCATGCAGGAATGCCAAAGGGTAGATTCGTCAAGGCATTCCTGCACAGCCCTTAGAATGGATACTATTTCTCTTCACCAAAATTAACGGTATTCTCGACATTGTCCACATCATCAAAGACAGCCACGTTGCCGTTTGTGATCGTTACACGGAGGTCGGCACTATTAGGGCCGGCGATATTCACCGTCAGCTTATAATGATAATCCCGATAGATATTGTAATCGGTCACCAAGTCACCCCCAAGATAGAATTTATACTCTACATCGATCGGGGAAGAGTATGTTCCTCCACCCAAAGGATACTGATATTGCCCTCTTACCAATAGATAAGTGCATCCGTCCAAAGATCCGCCAGCCCCCGGCCCCATATCCTTCTTATTCTTCTCTTGCGCCGTGGTAGCTAAACCTGTACCCCGGATATTTTCCGCCATATAGAAAACTCCTTCTTTCTCGCCGAGTGTTATTCCTGATACAGGTATCTCCTCCGTATAGAAATTAGTAGATAAAGGACTTGAAATCGTTGGATATGTCGAGTCATCATCATATAGCCGGGTTACTTTAGGTACATTTGACATAATAACTGGTTTCGTATCAATTAACTTAAAATTACCAGAGGTCACTAAAGAGTTCACAGTCACGGTCACTTTCGCGAACGCCCTGTACATACGGGATAATACGACCAACTTCATGTCAGCCTCTGAGCTAGAGGGATCCTTTGTATAGTCGGTCGGTCCCGAAGATAGTATATTAGTACCTGTTGGAGAGCCATCTGATGAATAAATAATACTTTTCGTTTTAGCCATCAATTCTGTTACAGAAAGGGCCGTAGGAATACCACCAGCATCTACAAATAACGTGGCGGTTGCCTCCGTCGCATTCATATCCTCCGCATTTACGATAATATAAAACTCACTAGTCTCGTTCTTAAAACGCATATCATCCTTTGTTAATTGAATCAATAACTGGCTATAGTCAGTACCACCACTTCCCGGCACAGCCGTTATGCTATTCCTATCGGCAAAGACAGCTTTCAACAACTCGGTTCCATCCTTTTTAAACTGTAAAATCCATACATTATATATATTAGTATCTCCCAATTTAAGAATTTTCGGTTCCGTTCCCGCTTTCGTCTCTACATCAATCGTACCCGGTACCCTTAACAGGAACTGGAAAGCACATTCCTCCCCTCCTTCGGATGTTGATGGTATCATTTCCTCATTACTACATGCCCCTAGCAGCAAGCATAGTATACAAAATAAACTTATTCTTATTCTCATTTTCAGTTCCTCCTTATTCTCCACCAACGGGATCTGTCACATTTTTTATTTCCGTGAATTCCAATATACCCAGAGTCAGTTCTGTCTCCTTAAAGTCACCAAAGAACTTCAAGGTAAATTCAAAGCTATAGGACATACCGGGCAAGAAAGTCTTACGAGCGGTAGCATTGAATACAAAATGACCGGGCACAGATCCACCATTTCCATTTTTATCATAATCTACCGTTAAATCAATTACAAACTGTAATTCCGACCCGCTTAAAGGCAATACGATTTTACGTGGATCTGAGGTATGAGGCAGGCCTACAGCTACGGAATTATTGAAAGAGCTAAAATCCACTCCGTTGTTTTCATTCGCAACTCCATCCGAATACCATGCATTATCCCCTAGCCGATAAGTTCTTGAATCAGATAAGTTTTTCATCGTTATAAAGTTTACACGCAAGCCTTTTACAGTAACAGGAGATACACTAGCCGCTTTTACCGACACCTCTACTTGCGAGCAAAGCCGCGTGAACGGATTCGTCAAGGTAACCGACATCGTGTTTTGTCCCGGTTTCTGGGGCTGGACAGTTATATCGTTCATGAACGTATACATAAAATCTTGCCCATTTTGCACGGTCACCAGATTTCCATCACCCAATTCCGGCGCATTCTCTTCATTGTAGGAAGTGAAATAAAGGTTATATACACCGCGATACAAAAATAGGGCCTTGCCCGATTGGGCGGTGACCTTTCCATCCGCACCCACCACATAAGTACCTTCCGCCGAAGGAGTACCAGTTTCACCAGTCCCAGTCTTAGTACCGGTCTCAGTCTTAGTCTCCACCTTGAAAGCATAGACTTTAATCAACGCTTTATCATTCAAGGCTGAAACGGCCGCAGCCTTGGTTACGTTCGCTTGATAAAGATCGAACTCCAAGGCAACCTTATCACCTTCCCCTTCTTCCCAAAAAGATTCCTTTTGGCAACCCACCAACGTGACCAAAAGCCATAGACTTACAAAACTTAATACATATCTCATATCTCCTCCCTTCTTATTTAAATACCCACACTCGTATTCTGATCCGTACTATTTTGCCAATCGTATACGGTTACGCCCTCGAATGTACCTTCCATCTTATCAATACGTATCTTATAGACATAATGATAACCCGCCAACCATTTCACCCCGCTTTCGGAAGAAATAGAGGCAGTCTCAAACTCACGTTCCACCCCGTCTACATCCACTGTCAAACGGAACGACAATACTTGCTCGGCAGCGTCCATCGGGGCTACGAGACAAGATATGTTCGGTTGCGTCAACGAGGTTTCCAATATTTTCGAACCGGTCAACTCTATCGAGGATGTCCCCGCTAGGCCATTCAGACGCCCTAGTTCCTCCCCTGTCCCGTTCAATCGCATGTCCGCCTTACCGATTTGCAGACGTCCGGTGTTACTACGTATATCTATTTTTTTCAGCGTTAAGATCTCATCGCTGGCATTCGCAGACTTATAGATATAGAAACTCACCTTTGTCAAGGCATGGAACAATTGAAGGCTGATTATCTTTGAGGTTTTGGAAGCCTGAACCGGCTTAGCATAAAGGTAATCGATCTGTTTACCATCGAATGTATCCGCATCCCGGACCGTGACCTCGACAGAGTACACGCCGGAGGAGGCTGTTACGTTAATGGCCTTACCTTCTTCTTCCGTAGGATAATAAGCATACACATCCGTAGCGGTACTACCCAGCAGTGGCGCGGATTCACATCCCCATGTTACTCCGGATTTGGAATACACCGGATTCACCCATGTATCACTGGAGTTCTTCAAATACAATTTCACGTTATCCACAGAGGTAGTCACTGCCTTCGTAACAGCGTCGTCAGCCAAAGAGACCGATCGCAGCTCAAGGGTGGAACCTGCCTCCACCTCCGGTATCCCGTCTGACTGGCAAGCTCCCAACAGGGAACAGAGGGCCAATCCCCAACCTAGATTATATAAATTTCTCATATTCTTCATTCTTTATAGATTTTAAATGGATCAAGTGGCGCTAACAGGATTGTCGGGAACCGTTGTCTCCGTAAACCCCATTACTTCCACGGAAGTCAATATCAATTCATCGGATGACGTGAAGTTATATACATAGTTCTTACTAGCCCCAAATGTGTATGCTGGCTGAGTAAATGTTTGTTGTGTAGCCTCTGGACTTGAAGCACCGTCAAGCGTACGGGAAACGCTTAGCTTGAAACTCATACTCGCTCCCGGTCTTAAGATACAGACGAAAGTATGCTTATCGCTAGCTACGGTATTATCCCCTGTATGCAACATCTCGATCGTTTCAGAAGAAGAGGCACCAGTCCGGATGCCATTGCCTGCCAAGGTAGCCGTCACATACTTATATTTTGTAGTAGTCCCCCCTGATGAGGCATAATTAATTGAGATCGTGATCTTCGCCGCTACCGGCATGAAGGTAAAGTTTACCTTATTGCTACTCAAGGTAACGTTAGAGCCGCCTTTCGCCTCCAGTTTATTACTTTGCCAGAAATTCTGATATGATTTCTGGTCTTGCAGAATAGCGGTGTAAGCTGGCGGATATGAGGTCGAGAATGAAAAAGCCGTAGATGATCCGGAAACCGTCAACGATTTTCCCGCCGTTTTCGGAATCCACCCGTTAGTGGCATCCTTTCGGTAAGTCACGGTTTGGCTCCCGTCATTGATCTGTATCTCATCGCCCGTACTAAAGCTACTCTTATCATAGTTCGTAGCGTCGACCGCACGGGTAGACAGAGAAGAAACGATCTCCGCCGTCACCTCCAAGGGCTGTCCACCTTCCAGATCCACCTCTGAGGTACAGGCGGGGGCGAGCAATAGCAATAAGCCTCCGGACAGGTGGAGCATGGTTTGTCGTATATTCATAGTATAATGTATCATAATGCTATATAGTTGTTAAGTTAAATTTCCTCCAGCCATGATCTCATCCGTCCATTTGCCGATGGTACAACTTTCCGGGATCAGCATGTCGTTATGCAAGGTCAAATTATATGTATAGTGGTAACCGGTCCGCAAGGCACAACCCGTTAAGGTAGCCTTGTAGGTAACACCATCGCAAGTGAGAGAGACCGTTAGATCCGTAACGGAGGTTCCCATGCTACCACCTACAGCCCTTAGGATACCACACCATTCATATTTCCGGGATGCATCGCCCGGGTAAGGTTCGTAGATACAGCCGTACGTATCCCCGTCGCCGCTACCGTAACGGCATCATTGGCGATAGAGGTCTCACGCTTCACGGTAAACATCAAGGTCAACTTCGAATTGACGTGCGTAAAGGGCTTGCCGCTCGACGTAAAGTCCAACGTACCGTCGCTGGATGTAGCATCACCCGTTTTCAGCAGGTTACTGGCCAAATAAGCAGCGCTCGTGGTTTGAAACTGGTTGATGGCCGAGTAATCCGCCGGAAACTGCGCCGAATACGTAACGGCAGGCTCCAAGGTCACAGGCGAGGTTCCCACCACGGTCCATGCGGAAGTCCCGTCATACCGATAGCTGGCCGATTGGGGAGCCGCCGTCCCACTTGCCTTTTTTGTCCTTGTCACCTTTATCTGATCGCCGGAAAGGAAGAATGTCCTATCGAAACTATTATCCGAGCTAACCGCCTCGCCGCTTTTGGTAACAGGGCTGATCTCGGCAAATACCGTCACCGGGATTCCCTCCGGAGCGGAAAGCCCCGTCTCTATCCCGTTCGTGCAACCGGAGAGAGCCAGCGCCATGTTTAAGGCTCCCATCCATGCTAAACTGAGGTTCATGTAATTCATATTCATATTTTTCTTTTTATGCCGTAATTAATAGCCGCCGGGCTTAACGTCTCCCGTTCCCGCTGAACCGCTCTCCATCCAAGGGGCGATATTGGCGTTCACCGTAATCGCCCGGTTGGATAAGGTTATTTGTATTTTGTGAGTATGTCCTCTTTTCCAAGTGATCTGACTTAGGTTGGCGGATAACGTCCGGTCATCCGTAGTGTCACCCCGCTTGCCGACCACTACTGTAAGGGTCATGTCAACCGATGCCAAAGGAGCCACCAGCCCATAACCTACCTCCACCGGAACACCCGCAGCACCGCAAAGTATGGCGGTAGTATTACTCGACGCATCGTTTTTAGGGGTAAAAGTGAGTTCGGCTACCTTTGTTCCTCCACCAAGCGCTCCATCTGCGATCCGCATCGTTCCCGTGCCGGTAGTGAACGCATTGGAGGATGTTTTCAACGTTATCTTCTTCACGTAATCATAGGTCGTATTCACAGAACGTCCCGTGGCGGATTGCATCGTGAAGGAAAGGCGGGCCAGCGCATGTTGCAAGTAGATTTCCGGCTGATAAGTACCGCTTGAGGGGGAGCCGCCGGACGGCGTGGTATTGCTGGCCGTAATAGCGATAGCCTCTCCTACCGTGTTGCTGGCGGAACCGTACATATAATCGGTAGCGTCAGAATCCCATCCCTTGCCGCCATAGAAATTCTGGTGAACGGGAAGGGTGGTCGCTATAGTATGCGTCGTGGTAGTCGTTGATTTTGTCAAGATGGCGTTCGCCGGGCTATAGGCATAGATCCGGGCCTTTACACTCGATAAATTCACAGTGGGATCGCCTACCCAATCGTTTCCGCCGCTACCTACCGACTGATAGGTGAAGGTGGAAAGGCCAGCATTTCCCGCCGTACCAACCCCGCCATAGGGAGTATAGCCGTCCTCTGCTTTAGTAACGAAAAGTTTTACCGCGTTAATCCTTCCCTCACCCTCCGTCGTGGAGGTTCCGCTTATGATGGAGCGGGTCTCGACACCGCTCATGTGGAATACGGGTTGTAAGAATGCCCCTGTCGTGTCTTCCGGCAAGGAGTCGTCGGAGGAGCAGCCGGATAAGAGCGCCAGTATCGCCAACAGGCCTACACCGAGGTGTAGCGGACGTGCGTTTTTGTAAATATCCTGTATCATAGGTCGTATAGTTTTTTTAGATAGTCGTACTTGTATTGTCGGATGATTCATTCGTCCACCCTACCACATTGAAGCCGTCCAGCTTAAGGCCGGTACCGTGGATGGAGATGGTGTATGTATATTTATTTCCGGCGGACCATTCGCCACCGTCGGTAATGGTGTCTAGTTTCATTTCCTTGCCATCTACTACGACGGTCAAGGTAGCGGCGGTAACATTTGCAGTGCCGGAGGGGAATGGTACGCCGTAATTGATGAACTCGATTCCGTCTGTGGTAGCGGCAACGGTTACGCCGCCATTTACCGTGTACTCGTACTTTACCGGTGTACCCGCCTTCGCTCCGGTTAGGTTGCCGAGGGCTCCGTCCTTTAGGCTCATGGTGGTGGTACCATTCGTTTGTAGTGTCGGGATGGGGCGACTATAGGTTATTTTTGTCAGGTTGCAAGGACCGACGTAGTCCGTGTGTTTCTTGAACTGTAGGCTTACCA
>ENA-ORLU01002277-ORLU01002277.1-human-gut-metagenome-genome-assembly--contig:-NODE-2277-length-11519-cov-19.714036_pt1 | contig 11519 bp, 11 predicted proteins | sample MGYA00243009_ERZ508833 | MGnify/ENA primary metagenome ERZ508833 (study PRJEB26277, sample SAMN04329763) | human gut metagenome | biome: human-associated habitat | host: Homo sapiens | place: USA...
TGGTATGGAAAATCAAGACCTCATTTCGCGAATCAAATATCTGATGGGAGTCATGGGACTGCGTCAGAACGCCTTTGCCAATCGGGTGGGCACCAACGTTTCCAACTTTTCAAAACAGCTCAACGGAAAATTGGCGGTAGGCGAATCGCTGATTAATAAAATTGTCATCTCGATGGGCGTATCAAAAAAATGGCTCACCACAGGCGAAGGGATTCCGTTTGAAAAGGCAACGCTGCCGGCTGCCGTCAACGGAATGGTAGCAGAACAGGGCGTTCCGGTCTACGATATTGATGTGACGGCAGGAACCATGTCGAGAGAAATGATTTTCGCCGACGAGCGCATCGTCGGACACATCAACGTGCCGGGCGTCAGCCGCGACTGTCGCATCGTCAGAGTAAGTGGCGACAGCATGAGTCCGGTCATCAATTCCGGCGACTATATTGCCGTCCGACAGGTGAGCGACTTGTCGATTCTCTATTGGGGGCAAATCTACGTAGTGCTGCTCGACGACTATCGCATGGTGAAATACCTGCGTCGCCACGAACGCAACGACATGGTGACTTTACGCAGCGAAAATCCGGCTTACGACGACATTGATCTCCCTCGAAGTGCCATCCGCGCCCTGTTCTTCGTGGACAGCATTATCCACATCGATACGCGGATGTGACGACAGATTGGATGATAGCGATGTAAGACGCAATGGATGATACGTTTTTCGGTTCTTTGTTGTATCTTTGCATCTGATAGATTCTGTCTTTGAACAAAACAGAACTGCAACGCAACAAAGCGTTTGAAAAGTAGACTTTGACATGAGAAAATATTTTTTATTATTGGCATTTGCAATAACAGCCCTGCGGATGTTTGCCTTGGAAACGGCATCCGGACAATTGGAGTCCAAACTCAATTCGTCGGGAGAGCCGGTAGGGACTTCCTTGATACTGACGGGGACAATGGATGCCCGCGACTTCAAATATATTTCCGAGAACCTGCAGGCACTGGAGACATTGGACATCTCCGGCGTGACCATCACCGAATTTTCCGACAAAAAGCCATTGTTCGGCAACTTCGTTTTATATCCGGCCAATGAATTTCCAAAATATTCAATGATGGGCATGCGCCTGAAAAAAGTGGAACTGCCGACCGGGATGACCGCCATTGGGGAAGGTGCGTTTGCAGGATGCGCTGCGCTGGAATCCGTGAATTTGCCCGCAACAGTGACAGAAATCGGCGACTATGCGTTTTCGGGGGCGTCGCAACTGAATGCTGTCGCCGGCGGCGATGCTGTCGCCAGAATCGGAGCCTTTGCCTTCAGCCACTGCCGGCAACTTTCGACTCTTCCTGCGCTGTCCGGCGTGACGGCAATTGATGCCTACGCATTTGTCGACTGCCCGGCGCTGTCGGCATTCAAATTCCCGACGAATCTGGAAACTATAGGCGAAGGAGCTTTTAAAGAAACCTCCCTGACTTTTGCCGACTTGAGCAAATGCAGCCGGCTGCAGGCCGTCGGTGCCTGGGCTTTTGCCGACAACAAACAATTGTCGGCCGTCAAATTCCCGCAATCGATGATTGCCCTGGGTGAAGGCGCATTTTTCTACAATACGGCTTTACAAAAAATGAACTTCCCGGTAGGAGTCGCAAAAGTCGAAAACTTCACGTTCATGGGGACACAAGCCGCTATCGAGGCGGCTTTGCCGGACGGCGTCTCGGAAATCGGAAACTACGCCTTCTCTGGAAGCGACGGAATCGCAGAATTCCTTATTCCCTCGACTGTGGGCAGCATAGGCGAACGCGCTTTCGGCGGTTGGACGGCCTTGACCGTGCTTCGATGCGAGGCGACTGTGCCGCCGACAACCGGGGAAAACGTGTGGGAAGGTCTCGACAAAGCCAACGTCCAGCTGATTGTACCGGAAGCGAGCGAAACGCTCTACCGAACCGCTGACCAGTGGAAGGACTTTTTCAACTCGTCAGCGCTCAACAGCCTGACAGACTCTGAAATCAAGGCTTATTGCTCCAACGACCTCTTGTCGATTGAAAGCGGCAAGACAATCTCAGAGGTTTCCCTCTACGACTTGTCGGGCATAATGCTTGCCAGAAGGAAGCCGAATGCAGAGACCGCGACTTTCGATCTGAGCGGATTGCCGGGCAAGGTCTACGTCGTGGTATGCCTCCTTGAAAACGGAAATATTGAATATCTAAAAATCGCACGTCGATAAACTTCTATATGGGTAAAAACAAACTGAAAAAATTCGGGGAAATGGAAACTTTCCCCAACGTCTTTCAATATCCTTTCTACATTCTGAAAGAAAAGGGATTCCCAATGAAAGGCAAATGGCACGAACATTTCGGAAACGAAAATCCGATTGTGCTCGAACTGGGTTGTGGAAAAGGCGAATATGCCGTTGGTCTGGCGCGCAAATTTCCCGACCGCAACTTTATCGGCGTAGACATCAAAGGTGCGCGAATGTGGACAGGTGCGAAAGAAGCAGTAGTCGACGGAATCGACAACGTCGCCTTCCTGAGGACAAGCATAGAACTGATTGCATCGTTCTTCGCCCCGGGTGAAGTGTCGGAAATCTGGATTACCTTTCCCGACCCGCAAATGAAAAAGGCAAACAAGCGACTTACTTCGACACGTTTCCTGAAACTTTACCGGGAAATTCTGAAAGAAAACGGACTGATTCATCTAAAGACCGACAGCCCGTTTCTCTACACCTATACAGATGCGCTTGTCCGCCTGAACGGCTTTACAACGGAAGTGAACACCAACGACCTCTATCATTCCGGACTGGCCGACGACATCCTTGAAATACGGACTTTCTACGAGCGCCAATGGCTTGCCCGCGGACTGACCATCAAATACATCTGCTGGCATCTCGACTTTTCGACCGAATTGAAGGAGCCGGAGATGGAAATCGAGCCGGACACCTACCGCAGCTTCTCGCGCGGATATCTGGAAACCGACTCAAAATTTTCTGAATAAATCGATAAAAGCAAAAAACAATTATGGAAGAAAGACTTTATCCAGCCCTGATACTCGACGCTCTGCGCAACGTGCGTTATCCCGGCAACGGGAAAGATCTCGTGGAAAACGAGATGGTAGAGGACGACATCCGCATTGCGGGCATGAACGTGTCGTTCTCTCTGATTTTCGACAAACCGACCGACCCGTTCATCAAATCTGTGGTGAAAGCCGCTGAAACTGCAATACTGACTTATGCCAGCGAAAATGCGCAAATCAAAGGCAATATTGCCGTGAAATTCCGCCAAGCAGCCAAAGCTCCGGAAAAGCTGCTGCCTGGTGTAAAAAACATCATCGGCGTGTCATCGGGCAAAGGCGGTGTCGGAAAATCGACCGTTGCCAGCAACCTGGCCGTGGCATTGGCCCGTCAAGGCTACAAAGTCGGACTGCTTGACGCCGACATATTCGGACCGTCTGCTCCCAAAATGTTTGGCGTAGAAGACGAACCGGTATATATGGACGAAGTAGGCGGCAGGAATCTGATTGCGCCGGTGGAAAAATACGGCGTAAAAGTGCTTTCAATAGGATTCCTCGTCGAAAAAGACAGTCCGGTACTCTGGCGAGGAGGTATGGCAAGCAACGCCTTGAAGCAGCTCATCAGTGATGCCAACTGGGGCGAACTCGACTATTTCGTCATCGATATGCCGCCGGGAACTAGCGATATCCATCTGACTCTCGTGCAGACGCTGGCAATCACAGGAGCAATCGTGGTGACTACGCCGCAGGAAGTGGCGCTTGCCGATGCCAGAAAGGGCGTCAGCATGTTTTTGAGCGACAAAGTGAACGTTCCGGTTCTTGGAATTGTTGAAAATATGTCGTGGTTCACACCGGCGGAACATCCGGAAGAAAAATACCACATCTTCGGAAACGGCGGAGGCGTACGCTTGGCCGAAAAGCTGGGAGTCGACCTGCTCGCGCAGATTCCCCTCGTCGCAAGCATCTGCGACGGAGGCGACAACGGCACTCCCGCGGCATTGCAAAACACCGTTTCGGGCGAAGCCTTCAACGAGTTGGCGCGTCGAGTGACGGAAGCTGTCGACAAGCGAAACGAGCAGCTGCCTCCGACCCAAAAGGTGGAAATGCAACACTGATAAGCAATATTAGCACACACGGGCAAAAATAATGCTCATATAGCTGCTAATTTTGCCTGCAAAACCAAAAGGCGAATCAAACTTCGCCCCCAAAAAAACGGAAACAAACAAAAAAAGCAACGATATGAATATTGGCGATAAAATTCCTGAAACGCTCGGACTCGACGCGAACGGAAAAGAAATAAAGTCGACTGACTTTGCCGGCAAGAAATTGGCAATCTACTTCTACCCGAAAGACAACACGCCGGGCTGCACCGCTGAGGCTTGCAGCCTGCGTGACGGCTACGAAGCACTTCGCACTGCCGGATTCGAAGTGATTGGAGTGAGCAAGGACAGCATAGCTTCCCACCGCAAATTTGCCGACAAATACGAACTGCCCTTCACACTGATTGCCGATACCGACCTGACGCTCAACCAGACGTTTGGCGTATGGCAAAAGAAAAAAATGGCAGGTCGCGAATATATGGGCACCGTGCGCACGACATTTCTGACCGACGAGAACGGTGTTGTCACAGACATCATCTCGAAAGTCGAGACAAAAGACAGTGCCAACCAGATTCTGAAACTGAAATCTTAAAAAACGACAGCACGATGGAAGCAAAAACAGGAGCCGAAAAGCCGGCTGTATCCAACGAAAAACTGAAGGCACAGCAAATTGACATGTCGAAAAAAGAAAACGACTAAGGACGTAGTGCCATAATGAAGCTCGGCGACGAAAACATCGAGAAAAAAGGCTGAAAAATTGGGTGTGGACGTCAACAATCTTTGGATTTCACAGCCCGACAATGGCGAACAAGCTCTCGAAATAGCAGATCAGCTGATTCGCTCGTCGGCCATCGACATCATTGTCATCGACTCGGTAGCGGCCCTTACTCCAAAAGCCGAAATTGAGGGTGTCATGGGCGAAAAGCAGATGGGTCTGCAGGCTCGGCTGATGTCGCAAGCGCTGCGGAAACTGACAGCCACCATTTCGAAAACGAAGACCACTTGCATCTTCATCAACCAGCTGCGCGACAAAATCGGCGTCATGTGGGGTTCGCCGGAAACGACTACCGGCGGTAACGCACTGAAATTCTACGCGTCGGTCCGCATCGACATCCGCCGCTCCAGCGCCATTAAAAACGGCGAAGACATTCTCGGATATCAGACCAAGGTGAAAGTGATTAAGAACAAAGTAGCTCCGCCTTTCAAGAAAGCGGAATTTGAAATGACCTTCGGAGAAGGAGTTTCCCACAGTGGCGAAATCCTCGACCTGGGCGTGGAACTCGGCATAATTTCGAAAAGCGGTTCATGGTTCTCCTATGAAACGACAAAATTGGGACAAGGCCGCGATGCCGTCAAACGACTGATCGACGACAACCCGGAACTCGCTGAAGAACTCGAACAGAAAATCAAAAACAAACTGTTTGGCAAAGAAGAATCTGCGGACAACGAAGATTAAGCAGACTTGCCGAACAAACCGACAACATACCGGAACGCCTCTCCGCTTCGCCCAAGCGCATAACGGAGGGGTGTCTCTTTTAATAACAGACAAAATCATGATGAAAATAGCAATCATAGGGTGCGGAAACATGGGTGGCGCAATTGCACGCACTCTGGCGGATTCCGACGACTACGGAAAGAAATACTCGCTCACCGCAGCAAATCGTACAGATGGAAAACTGCGCAAGCTCTACGAAGAATTTCCGGGTATGGCGATAACAACCGACAACAAGACAGCGGTTGCCGAAGCCGGACTGATTATTTTGGCCGTGAAGCCGTGGCTGTTCGACGATGTTGCCGCAGAAATCCTTCCCGCGCTGCGAAAAGACTGTATCGTTGTGTCGGTAATCGCAGGCGTAACACTCGACCGTATGCAACAGACGTTCGCAACCGACGGAAATACCCGGCCGATTTTCCGGCTCATCCCAAACACGGCGCTTACCGTCGGAGAAAGCATAACCGTAATAGCCCACCGACATGCTTCGGAAGAAATCGTCGACTGCGTGGTTAGCCTGTTTGCCAAAGCCGGTGAAACGATGCTCATTGAAGAACGGCTAATGGAAGCTGCCACTGCGCTCGGATCGTGCGGCACGGCATTTGCGATGCGTTATATGCGCGCCGCCATGGAAGCCGGAATAGAAATGGGACTCTACCCCGCTCAGGCACGCAAAATCGCAGCACAGACCGTAAAAGGCGCAGCAGAACTGCTTCTCTGTGGCTCGCTCCACCCGGAAGAGGAAATCGACAAGGTGACTACCCCCGGAGGCATCACCATCAAGGGGCTGAACCGTATGGAAGCGTGCGGATTCACCAACGCGGTCATCGAAGGCCACAAAGCCTGCAAACAGTAGACGTCTTCCAAAAACCACATACATCAGGTCGGTTCGACAGCCACACGCATCGGACCGACCTTCATATTTCCGTTACCCCACCCCCGTGACCGAAACCACAGCTCTTTCATTAAATCTTTATCAGGACCGGTCAATGGAAAATTTTGTCTCCCCCTGTGTCCATCAGCATATAGGAAGAGTGGCGCTCACGGCGGGGGAGTTAAAACCGTAGGGCAAGCCCATTTTTTGCTGCCATCGCCCCGCAGATACCCGTTGGTAATTGGAGACGGCCCGGCGGCGTGGATATACGCTCATAGCTGAAACAACTGGGCAGACGAGCTTTGCTTCGGCTATGAGAACATCTTTCATAAGGAAGACGTGCGGACTAATCCATCTTTATAAAATATAAGAAACCGGAATCTTCAGCATAGTGCGTATAGTTTTCAACATCCCGACTTCTCATAACCGGTCGGTTATTGTTGTCTACCACATATTCAAGCGAAGAATAAGGATTCCGAGAGAAATCAATCCAACCTGTTGAGCCATTCATCCGATACTGTTTTTCCCCGTCAATATATCTGTATTGCACATAACAGGATTCTGTATAAGGTTTTAGAAAATATCCGCCTTCTTCCTCCAATTCATAGAATCTCTCATGCGGATTAAGATAGTCACCGTCCGTACAGATCTGCCAGTCAAACGGCTGGAAACACAGTGAATTGACAGAACCCAAAACTTCCCAATCCGTATTCTTGTCTTCAACGGTTATCGTTTCTTCATATTCATAGACAACGGCTTCCCCATCACCATACGAGGAACGTCCACGATTGGAATGTCCGCAAGCAGTAATCAGCGGAATAAGCATCAACGCAAATACGAAATTTTTCATAGCGGTAAAAATTTTAATGTGTAAAAACAAAAACTCAATGTTTCTTGGTCTTTTTCCCTGCACTATACATAGTTTCAAGCAACGGTCAAAATCCCTTCATAAACAATATTTCACAGGTACAAAGATAGTACATAGCGAGCAGAAAAGCATCAAGATATCTTATATGATTTTCCCGAACCGATGCCCGTCTTATACAAAGACGCCGCAAGGCATACCAAACCGGAAGCCGGCCCGTCGATTTCGTGGTACGATAAAAAGACTGTCTGCCCGGCAAACCCTATGTCCGCACAGTCAGGCCATTTTCAGGACGTATGACAGGACTACGCCGGACGGAAAGGGGAAATAAATACGGAGACCACTGAAAGACCGCCTGCGGCCGGACAAGGCTCTCAGGCAAAGCCCCGCAACAGGAGGCGGACTCAGGGCCGGCTTCGGCGCGACGCGCCCCCGCTGGAGCGGGACCGCGCCTGCGTCCGGGACCGCATCTCCGCCAGGATTTGCCGGCTCGCTGACTGGAACTGCCCGGACAAACAAAAAAAGCACCGGGCATTCCTGCTCGGTGCTCTAAGGGGGCGGTTACCTACTCTCCCGGTTTCCCAGTACCATCGGCGTTACGGAGCTTAACTTCCCTGTTCGGAATGGGGAGGGGTGGAACCTCCGCGCTATGGCCGCCTTGTCTTTTTCCTTTTTTCCGTCGCCGGAATATCCCCCGGCGCGACGTTATGCGTAAAGATCATCGCTGGAAACAAACTCGCAGTAACGCTGCGTCATACCGCATCTTCCGATGCGTTGTCTTTTTCGCCTCCCCCCCCAATCGGAGGGGAGTCACAGAAAGCGTTCGGGCAATTAGTACTGCTCGGCTTTGCCATTGCTGACTTTACACCTGCAGCCTATCGACGTCGTAGTCTTCGACGGCCCTGTATGGAGATCTTATCTTGAGGTTGGCTTCGTGCTTAGATGCTTTCAGCACTTATCCGTACCCGACGCGGCTACCCGGCCGTGCACCTGGCGGTACAACCGGCTCACCGGAGGTCGGTCCAACACGGTCCTCTCGTACTAGTGTCGGATCCCCGCAAATCTCCCGCGCCCACAACAGATAGAGACCGAACTGTCTCACGACGTTCTGAACCCAGCTCGCGTGCCACTTTAATAGGCGAACAGCCTAACCCTTGGGACCTGCTCCAGCCCCGGGATGTGACGAGCCGACATCGAGGTGCCAAACCACTCCGTCGATATGAGCTCTTGGGAGGGATCAGCCTGTTATCCCCGGAGTACCTTTTATCCTTTGAGCGATGTCCCTTCCATACGGAAACACCGGATCACTATGCTCTAGTTTCCTACCTGATCGACTTGTCTGTCTCCCAGTCAAGCGCCCTTATGCCATTACACTCTACGGACGGTTACCAATCGTCCTGAGGGCACCTTTAGAAGCCTCCGTTACACTTTTGGAGGCGACCACCCCAGTCAAACTACCCACCAAACAGTGTCCCCGTTACAACGGGTTAGAACTCAAATAATCAAAGGGCCGTATTTCAACAGCGACTCCACACAAACTGGCGTCTGCGCTTCAAAGTCTCCGGCCTATCCTACACATCAATTACCCAAATTCAATGTTAAGCTATAGTAAAGGTTCACGGGGTCTTTTCGTCCCATCGCGGGTAATCGGCATCTTCACCGATACTACAATTTCACTGAGCTCATGGTTGAGACAGCGTCCGGATCATTACACCATTCGTGCAGGTCGGAACTTACCCGACAAGGAATTTCGCTACCTTAGGACCGTTATAGTTACGGCCGCCGTTTACCGGGGCTTCAATTCAAGGCTTCTCTTGCGATGACCTCTCCTCTTAACCTTCCGGCACCGGGCAGGTGTCAGGCTGTATACTTCATCTTTAAATTTTGCACAGCCCTGTGTTTTTGTTAAACAGTTGCCTGGACCTATTCTCTGCGCCCTGCGCTTGCAGGGACCCCTTATCCCGAAGTTACGAGGTCAATTTGCCTAGTTCCTTAACGGTGAATCTCTCGAGCGCCTTAGTATATTCTACCCGACCACGTGTGTCCGTTTCGGTACGGGTGCCGCACGGATTGCTTAGCGGATTTTCTTGGGAGTCTGATTACCTGCGCTATCCGCGCGCCCGAAGGCTTGCGGTACTGTCAAGTTCGGCATCTTCCACGGATTTGCCTATGGATGATTTACCTACACTCTTCAACGGACTATTCCGTCAGTCCGCGGCAGTGTCACTCCTCCGTCCCCGCGTCGCTCCTTGCGACAGTAACGGAATCTTGACCGTTTCTTCCATCCGGTTCGCCTTGCGGCTGCCCGTTAGGTCCCGACTTACCCTGAACCGATTAGCGTTGTTCAGGAACCCTTGGTCTTTCGGCGTGGAGGTTTCTCGCCTCCATTATCGTTACTTATACCTACATTTGCTTTTCCATAAGCTCCAGCAAGGCTCGCGCCTGACCTTCGCAGCGGTATGGAATGCTCCCCTACCAATAGCCCGCTAGGGACTATTCCATGGCTTCGGTACCGGACTTATGCCCGATTATTATCCACGCGGGATCACTCGACTAGTGAGCTGTTACGCACTCTTTAAATGAATGGCTGCTTCCAAGCCAACATCCTAGCTGTCTATGCAATCCCACCTCGTTATTGTCTTCAACTTAGCCCGGATTTCGGGACCTTAGCCGATGGTCTGAGTTGTTCCTCTCTCGGACGCGGACCTTAGCACCCGCGCCCTTACTCCCGGGGTCCTTCTGACGGCATTCGGAGTTTGTCAGGACTTGATAGGCGGTGAAGCCCTCGCATCCTATCAGTCGCTCTACCTCCGTCAGATAACTCCCGAGGCTGCACCTAAATACATTTCGGGGAGTACGAGCTATCTCCAAGTTTGATTGGCCTTTCACTCCTACCCTCAGGTCATCCGAAAGCTTTTCAACGCTTACCGGTTCGGTCCTCCAGACAGTTTTACCTGTCCTTCAACCTGCCCAAGGGTAGATCACTTGGTTTCGCGTCCACCGCCGGCGACTAGACGCCCTCTTCGGACTCGCTTTCGCTTCGGCTCCGTGTCTCATGACACTTAACCTTGCCAACGACGGTGACTCGTAGGTTCATTATGCAAAAGGCACGCCGTCACGGCATAACGCCGCTCCGACCGCTTGTAGGCATATGGTTTCAGGGTCTGTTGCACTCCTCTGTTCGAGGTTCTTTTCACCTTTCCCTCACGGTACTGGTTCGCTATCGGTCTCTCGGTAGTATTTAGCCTTTCGGGATGGTCCCCGATAATTCGCCCGGAATTTCTCGTGCTCCGGGTTACTCAGGTGCCGGCTCGCGCCTTGGACAGTTGTCGCGTAAGGGGCTGTCACCCGCTCCGGCCCGACTTTCCAGTCGGTTCCGCTAACTGTCGTCCGTCGCTCGGCGCCGGTCCTATAACCCCGCATCGTGCGTCGCCACACCTGCGGTTTGGGCTCTTCCGCGTTCGCTCGCCACTACTGGCGGAATCATTGTTATTTTCTCTTCCTGGGGGTACTTAGATGTTTCAGTTCCCCCCGTTCGCCCACGCGTTTCGCGTGTGATGCGGTCGAACCGCACCGGGTTGCCCCATTCGGATATCCGCGGATCAATGTGTATTTGCCACTAACCACGGCTTTTCGCAGCTTATCACGTCCTTCTTCGCCTCCGAGAGCCAAGGCATCCTCCATATGCCCTTGTTTGCTTTCTTTTTATCTTTTTTGTCTGACCGGTCTGGACCGGTCTCGCTCGTTTCTGTTTGTTTGCTTCCAATACGTCAATGATCTTTCCTGTGGAGAATAACGGATTCGAACCGTTGACCCCCTGCTTGCAAAGCAGGTGCTCTAGCCAGCTGAGCTAATCCCCCGAGGGATACGCAGTCGCGGGAACTGCGTTATGTCTTGCGATGACAGAACTGATTGTCGACTCCGGTGCGAGGGCGAGCCTCTTCCGTCCTTTTTCCATCCGCCGGCCTCTGTGTCGGGCCGTTCCAAGGTCCGCTCCAGAAAGGAGGTGTTCCAGCCGCACCTTCCGGTACGGCTACCTTGTTACGACTTAGCCCCAGTCACCAGTCTTACCCTTGACCGCTCCTTGCGGTTACGGCCTTCAGGCACTCCCGGCTCCCATGGCTTGACGGGCGGTGTGTACAAGGCCCGGGAACGTATTCACCGCGCCATGGCTGATGCGCGATTACTAGCGA
>ENA-ORLU01002280-ORLU01002280.1-human-gut-metagenome-genome-assembly--contig:-NODE-2280-length-11509-cov-6.566043_pt1 | contig 11509 bp, 16 predicted proteins | sample MGYA00243009_ERZ508833 | MGnify/ENA primary metagenome ERZ508833 (study PRJEB26277, sample SAMN04329763) | human gut metagenome | biome: human-associated habitat | host: Homo sapiens | place: USA...
GTCCCTTCTTCGCCAGGTATCAGTTATTTATAAATTTTCAGGTTATTGGTCAGGTCGGTCGTTTCGTATATTTCGTGTATGTTATGTTGGCCGACACTGATTCCCGTGTTTTTCTCTCTTATCTTTTCCCTTTTCTTCTGTGACATCCGATGTCTCTGAAATATTTTCTGCCGGTTTTTCAAGCAGAAAAACACTGTAGCCTGCTGCCAGTGCCGCAAGTGATGAAACCGGATATACCCACCAGTCTTCCCGGTGCAGCAGCGTCTTTATAACAAAAAACATCAGTACTGCACAGACCAGAAACAGCCCCGCCCGGTAAAACCGAAAAGCCATTATACCCAGGATCACCGCACAGACTGCACCGATTCCGAGACACAGTCTCACATTTGCGAACAGTACACGGCTCAGCTGATATCCGACAACCATTCCCGTACATGCTGCTATTACACAGAACAGCAGCTTTCGAAATCCCTGAAATATGTTCATTGTATGTTTTATTCCTCCGTTTTTCTGAAACTTATCTTTCCGTTTTTCGATTTCATGTTATATACACGATCAATCCGCAGTCGGAAAGGATAGGCTTTTCGGTCAATCTGATACAGCTGTTTTTGTGGATAAGCTGCCTGAATACTGCAGTCATACATCTTCCACTTGCCATCCTTCTTCACTTCACACCACCCATGCGGACTGAAATAGGTGCTGCTGCTCACGCCACCGACTGCGACTCTGCTTTCATATCCTAATACACGTGCAATATAAGCCATTGAAGAAGCATAGCGATAACAGTTTCCTCTTTTGTTCTGAAACATATACGCTGCGTAAGAAGGAATTTTTCCTGCCGACGGAACATCACTAATAATCCTCTGATACGGATAATGATTGCACAACGTCCAGAAACAGGATTTCAGACGTTCCTGCGGACTTTGCTTTACTGAAGAATTTTTCATGACAAATGCAACTGCCATCTTAATCTCTTTCGTTGTCACACGAACTCCGCTCTTATCCACATAATAGTAACCTTTTTTCTTATTTCCGACGATTTTATTTTTCTGAAGTTCGCCTTTTTTATCAAAATAATAATATCTACCTTTTATCTTCTTCCAGCCGGTAATTTTGATTCCTTTTTTGCTGTAATAGTACGTCTTATTCTTTACTTTCTGCCAGCCTGTTTTTTTCACGGCTGTTTCTCTTTCTTCTGTATTGCCTGTGTTATTTTCTGTTTCTGCAGCGTTTCCTGTGCCGCTCTCTGCTTCTGCTATATTTTTCATACTTTCTGTAACAGAACCAGCTGCAAAAACTTCTGTCCTGTTCTGATATCCCACCACAAACAGCGTTCCGAAAACTGCAGCCCCCATCACCAGAAGCCTTTTTTTTCTTTTTTTCATAACTCTTTACCCTTTATTTTCTATTACTCTTCTGTCAAGTATAACACAGGTGCTCTTTTTTTGCTACCTTAATCCGATAAAAAGCACCTGGAAGCTTTTTCAATTACATCCAAGTTTCATTTACGTTTGTTTTAAATAAAGATAAAAGGCACCCGCTCTTTTCTCTGATTCTTAAGAACGGTTGCCTTTCGCTTTTTATTTCTTATACCACTTTTTATTTTATTCTTCTGCTGTCTCTTCTGTCTCTGTCTCCGGTACAACATTATGTACGGCTGTTACCGTTGCCACAACTGCTTCCGGATCGGTTGACAGATCAATCTCTTTATCTTTTGCAATCTCCAGATCCTTTACACGGATCGTATCGCCGACTTTCATATTTCCAACATCTACTTTTACTTTATCAACCAGTGCTGCCGGCAATGCTTTGTATGCAATCTCACTTAAACCTTCCTGTACAACACCGCTTGCAACTTTCTCTGCATTTACCAGAATGACTTCTGCAACGGAATGAACTTTTTCATTGCTTACCAGAGCCTGGAAATCAATCTCATCCACTCTTCTTGCCATTGCATTGTACTGAATGTCTTTGATCAGGGCATCATACTGTTTGCCGTCTACTTCCAGCATAACCTGACTACCTTTGTTATCTACTTTGAGCAACTGCTCTACATCTTTCTTACTCAGCTTCAGCATGATAGAATTTTCTATCTCTCTGCCAAATAAGTTACCAGTAACAAATCCTTCTCTTCTTAGTTTCTTTGCTTTTTCATCTGTGCTTCTTTTTTCAGCTTTTAAAGTATTCATTTATCTTTTCCTCCAAAAATCTGATTTCTTAGCAGCCTTCAACAAAGAGGTTTTGTTAAGTTCTTTCTTGTTACGCCTATATTATAATCGTTATATAACAAAACGATTAACCAAAAATCAAATTCTTTTCGGCTCTTATTTGTGCATTTTTTTCATATTTTCTGTAAAGCGGACATTCACAATCCGCTTCGCTACTTGCTCACCGCTTAGTGCTCTGCACACTTGAAGCGGGGGAATGGTTCTCTGCGTTCAAAAAATAGTACAATTCTTCGGAAGCATCCGGATTTATTTCTCTTTTTTGAGCCTCCAGCATCCGTTTTACCTTTTTTTCATCGTGGATCAGACGCACACCGCTTACCACCTGACCAATCGCTGTCTTTCCGGAAACGCTCATTCCAAGCATCCGGAAAAATCTCCTGTTTTCCGTCTCACATCCCGGAATCGGCCGGATATGCACGATTGGGATACCACTGACTGCCGCTTCGGTAGAAGTCAGTCCTCCCGGTTTCGTAAAGATCACATCACAGGCTTTCAGATAAAGAGGCATCTTTTTTGTGTAACCGACAAGCGTTACCTCTTTTCTGTTTTTATATTTCTGCTGAAGCTTTTTCTTTAACTTCTGGTTGCTTCCACAGATGACCACAAGATTTTCCTTTTTGCTTCGCATTGCCAGCAAAAGTTCCAGGATATGCACGATTGCTTTTGTTCCCATACTTCCTGCCGCCAGCAGAAAATATTTCTTTTCCTGCTCCAGTCCAAGCATATCGCGTGCCTGTTCTCTGGAAATATCCTTCCGGCACTGCCTAGATACCGGAATACCAAACGCTTTCAGTTTATATGCCGGAATTCCTCTTTTTATGATCTCCGGATTCAGTTTTTTATGCGGTGTAATATAATAGTCGCAGTCGGTTTCTTCCCAGAACGGGATACAGGTGTAGTCTGTCATCACGGCCACCGTAAGCGGCAAAGCAAACCCATTTCTTCGCATATAAGTAATCGTTTCTGCCGGATAAAGATGTGGCATAACGATCGCATCCACCGGATTTTCCTGAAGATATTCTTCCAGATAGCGTGCCATTCTGGCATTTGCATAATACACCGGAGATTTTTTCATCAGTCGACTTACCACCATTCCAAGTTTATACGCCATGCCAAACATGGCCGGTGCTTTTTTAACAACCTTCACATAACCATCCCCGACCAGTTTTGATACTCCTTTTCCGGCAAGAGACAGATAATCCAGCACTTCTGCACATTCACCATGCTCACGGATTGCTTCTGCGATCGCCTGTGCCGCCGCATTATGTCCGCCGCCTGTATTACAGGATAAGATTAGCACTTTCATTTGATTTCTCCTCCATCAGATGATGCTTATAGATCACAATACACGAAATCAGGACACATCCTAAAAGAATCGCAGGTATGGGAACCAGAGACAGGCAGCCGACACAAAAACAGCCAAAAGTCACAATTGAACGTCTGCGATGTGAACGGATCTTAAAAACCACCGAAAATAAGATATAAAAAAACGCCAGCAAAAGCACCGGTTTCCAGATTGGAAACAACGCCAGCAGTACCCCAAAAGAAACTGCAATTCCCTTTCCACCTTTTCTTCCGTGAAAAATTGAGAAGGCATGTCCAAACACCGGTGCCGCCATCACAAGAGCAAAGATCAGCTCCTCTGTACTATAATTCTGACGATACAGTATCACCGGCAAATATCCCTTGCCCATATCCGCCAGCAATGTCAGAATCCCGCACCAGAATCCGCCAAACACAAATGCATTATACGTTCCCGGATTTTCATCCTCTGCAAGTTTTCTGATATCAACGCCCTTCAACAGCCATGTGATGCGATATCCAAACAACATGCTCCCCAAAAAATATCCAAGAAAAACATATGCCAGTTGCATCCTTCTTTTCCTCCAGCCTCTTTTTCTTAATCGAAAGGCAGTTCAAAAGAAATATCGCTTTCCATATCTTCCGAATATCCCTCTAACTCCTGTTCGTATTTCTGCAGAGCTTCCGTAACTGCCATCCGCTCCTTTTCCTTTCCGTTTGCAAGATACAGATCAGCCGCCGCCATAAACAGAATATCATTCTCATCTGTACAAGGCGTATCTTCTGAAATATATTTTCTTACAACGTCCTCCGCCCCTTCCAGATCTTTCAGGGTCATTTTTGCGTACACAAGAGCTGTTGCAGCCATCTCATGCTGATCTTCTGCATACCATTTCTCACAGAATTTCAGTGCTTCTTCCTTTTTATCTTCCGCAGCCAGAGCTGAAGCGATCCGAAACTTCAAATCCCCCGGATATACTTCCTGCCACTGGAACAGATTCAACAGTTCCTCACATCTTTCCATTAATTTTTCATGTTCTTCCCTTGCATCCAGCTCGTCCAGATAATCCTCGATCCAGTCTGCCACACCATACGCAAAATCCGTAGCATCATCCATTTTCAGGATCTCAGCTGCATACTGCGGATCTTTTTCTCTTCCCTGTGCAACAAGTTGTTTGAAGACTTCATAAGCCTCATCCCACTGAGGACAGTTATCCTCCAGCTCACTCATATAACAAATTTCCGTCAATTTATCAAATTTTTTCCATAATTGCTTCATTTTCTTCTCCTGTTCTTTTTCATAGTTTGTTTTTATGTTTTATTCACGTTTCCATTTTCTTCATTTTACACATACAGTATTTTTACGTCAAGAATATTCGCCGTATATTTCTTAACAAATTTTTGCCGTTCTGTTCCGGCACAGAAAAACAAAAAACGACTGAAAACCTTGATTTTGGTGTGCTACCCGTCAAGTAGACAAATTAAATAACGAAAATTTTTTCTTCCCCGGTACAGTTTATGTACCGGGTTGTTTATGCAACGTTTTCTAGTTTTTGTTCATGGAATTCCAGTGGTGTAAGCACCCCAAGATTTCGTTGAACTCTTTTGTTTGTGTAATAATCTATGTATTTCTCTATGGCAAGCATTAATTCTTCTTTTGTTTTATACTTTTTGCCATAATACATTTCTCGTTTCATTAGTCCCCAGAATCCTTCCATAGGACCATTATCGATACATCTTGCCACGCGAGACATACTTTGTGTCATTCCAGCAGCTAAAATTCGCCGCCTAAATGCTTTCGAAGTATACTGATAGCCTCGATCACTATGAAGTAGTGGTGTAGCTCCTGGATTCGCTGCCACAGCTTTGTCAAATGTATCAAAAACAAGAGGGTTATCATTTCTGGTGCTATATACAAAAGCGACAGGCCTCCTATCGCATAAATCAAGTATTACGCTTAAATATAGTTTACCTTTTTTATCGTCTTCTCCAACACCATATTTGAATTCTGATACATCTGTTACCCATTTCTGATTTATCATGTCCGATTTAAATTCTCTATTAAGGATATTTTCGGCAACATAAGCTGGATCAGATGCAGGTTTAGTACAACAATTATACCGATGCTTTATATATGACTGGATTTTCTTCTTGCGGCAAATCCTTAAAACACGTTTGTCATTAACAGCTATTTTATAATCATGTGCTAGAGTATCCCTTATACGTCTATAACCCATATCTGGATGTTCATCATGAATCTTTGTAATGGTATCGGCTATGCGTTCATTAAGATTATCATTATCACTATTTACATGACCTAGCCATTTATAATAGGCTGATCTAGCTATTCCAGCAAACTCGCATAACGCCGATATGGAGTATGTCTTATTTTCATCAAATAATTCTTTGATTGCAAGGTATTTTGTTATATTGCGTGTCTTGGTCAGGTTCACCTCCTCTCTATTTCGTCGAGTTTTTTTAAGAAATCAATCTCCATTTGTTGATGCTGTGTTTGAGCTTTTAGTAGTCGGTTTTCAGCTTTCAACTTCTCAATGTCTGATAATTGAGAAATCGCTTTGTTCTTACCTCTTCGATCATATAATCCTTCGATTCCTTTATCTTTATATTTTCTAACCCATGCATAAACTTGTCCGTAGGAGCAACCATATTTATTCGCTGTAGAAGCATAATTACATCCCGTGTTTATGCATTCTTCGACAATGTTTATTCTTTCTTCAAGGGTTGTATTTTTTCTAGCACCGTTTTTAGCCATGAGATATACACCTTCTTTTCTGGAATTTGTTAAATCTTCATGGTTATTATACTGCTTAATCCATGTACGAACAGTACTTGGTGCATGAATTTTGTATTTTGCAGCTAAATCCTGACACGTTATATTGCCTCCAAGATATTCAAGAACAATCTTCTTCTTAAATTCTGCAGAGTAATTACATAAATCAGCATTTTGCTTTTCTAGACCGTCTTCTCCAAATATTTCGTATTTATGACCCCACCTGCGGATGATACTAGCCTCAATTCCATACTCTTTACCTAATTTCCAATAAGAGATTCCATCCTCAAGGTGTTTCTTTACGAGCTCAAGTTTCAACTCCTTACTATACTGTTTCCTAGACATAAAAATATGCTCCTCATATGATAGATTTTTGGATATTTCCATTGTCTACCATATGGGGAGCATATCAAAATACTGTATTTCTGCTATTTTTCCTCTTCAAATTCCTCGAAAAAGGGGCAGAAAAGGGGCAAAATAATTACAATTCTTGTAACGCCGCCCTTTCCGTGGCACTTGTCCAGGAATGTTCGAAGCTGGTCAAGCCGGTGCCGCTGATCGCTCTGGAATAGATCCGCTGCCGGTCAGCTTCCGGAAAAAACGGCTTGAGCTTCTTCGCCCTTGATGGCTTTCTAAGCTCCCTGAGTGCCTTTCTCTCATGCGTCCTTGCCATCTCCACCGAACAGCCTAGTTCTTCGCCGATCTGTTTGAGTGTGCGACTCTGCTGGTACCGCATCCGGATAGTTTCCGCCTGTTTTTCCGGCAACGTGTCCACCGTTCCCCACAGTACCGCCCTCAGTTCTTCCTGCTCTACTCTGTCCAGCACGTCCCCCTCAACGTCAGCCGCTCCCGGCAGCAGATCACCCACCGTGCACTCTCCATCTTCTCCCACGCTCGCATCAAGGCTTCGTATTCTGCCCTTACTGGCACTCCTGGCAAGCTCTATAGTATTACTTTGCGTATCCCATGTATACTGCCGCACTTCCGGTCTGTTGCCAAATTTTTTTTGCCATTCACTAGCAAGTTTCTCTTGTTTCCGGATCTTCTCCCTTGCATAGGATGGCACACGTACCACAGAACTACAGTTCTCCACATATCTCTGCATCTGCTGCCGGATCCAGTAACCGGCATAGGTCATAAAAGCTACGCCCTCCTGCGGCTTATACTCATCTACCGCCCTGCAAAGCCCTATATACCCCTCCTGTTTCAAGTCCGCTCTGTCCTCAACTGCCTCGTACTGCTTTGCCACGAGTGCAATATATCCGCGATTCTGCTCCCAGAGCCTCAGCATATTGTCTGGAACGTCCACGCCTGCCTGGATCCGTGCCACAAGCTGCTCGTTTGTCACGTTTTCCTCTCCCATGTTCGCCACCTCCGCATATAAAGAAAGCCCCGGAACTTCTGTCCGGAGCTGTTCTGCAGTTCTGATCGGCTTATAAACCGGCTGCCTCTCTCATGATCAAGTTGACAATTTCGCCATAATCTGCACCAAGATAAGTGTCTGCTGCATCCCCGATCTCATGCCCGTATGCTTCGCACAGCTTCACCAGGTCATTTTTTACTTCCGGCAACAGGTGCAGCGTTTTCGGGTAGCCGTCTGCCAGCATATCAAACTTATTTCTGATCTGTTTGACCGCTCCTGACCCGTCCACGGCTTTTCCTTCCAGGAAGCTCTTGTTATTCTCCTTTGCGACTGCTGCCAATGCCAGGAGTGCAAGCCTGTTACCCTTGAACTTCTCCGCTACGCTTCCGATCAGCTCCAAAGGCAGTGCTTCCGGACTGTTTGCCAGGAGTCCAACGCACGGCATAAGCTCCGGATCCGCAACGTTAAGCGTCTGATCCAGGCTGTTCACGGTGTTTTCAAGGCTCTCAAGCTGAGTCCTGATCGTTTCGCACGTTCCTGCGGTCTTTCTGACAAGGTTCTCCCTTGCCGTCTGTGTCTGTTTCTCTTTGTATTCCTGCGTGTACTCGATCTGTCTTTGTACTGCTACCAGTGTCTCCGTATAGTCTTTATATGCACTTACCAGCTTGCCTAATCCGCTGAGCACGTCTGTTGAAATGTTTGCTACTTCGGTAAATCTCTCTTTCATCATTCAGCTATCCCCTTTACTCTGCCAGTGATAAGTCATCATTTAACTTTGTCTGTAAGAACTGCGTCGTACTGTCCATACTGTTCGACACGTCTGTCAATCCCTGGTTGAATACATTCCAGGACTTTGACGCAGCCTGTACTGCGTTGATCGTGATATACTTGTCGATATTCGCTTTTAACTGTTCCAGCAGGCTTATATTGCGGCTCCTGTTGCTGCTTGGGATCTCTGAGGCATAGGCTCTGATATTTGTATCATCACTCTTTAACAGCCTATGGCGGATTAGTGCAAGTGCTGTATAATCACCTTTATAAGTCTCAACAACTGCCTGCATATCTTCCGGGCGGCTGATCGCTTTATTTTCAATCATCACAAGCACGTTCTGCAATCCGATCTGGTAGCCTGCGTCTGTGATCCTGACTTTTAATGTGCTCACCCATTTTTCATTCAAGCCTGCGATGCCATTGTTTACTGTCTCAGCGGCTTTGTCGTGGTATCCCTGTACGGTTGCCTTATATCTGTTAAAAAGCTCCTGCATCCGGGTTTCTTTGCCTGCTGGCGTAGTGTAAGGATCGCTGTCAATCTGCTGCTTCTCCCTCTGCATTGTTTCATATGTCGCTTTGTATCCGGCAAAAATATCAATTAACTGTTTTTTTGGTGTCATAGTCTTTACCTTGTCCTTTCTGATCTGTAACATTTTCCCGGCACGGAAACAAAAAAAGCGTAGGAACAAACCGACTCTGCTTGAGTCCTGTTCATTCCCACGCTTGTTAAGCTTCCGTTTATGGCTCTGTGCCGTATAACCGGGGTACTTCTGCCCCTATTATAACGTACTCAGCGGCTCTGTACAAGCTTTTATTGTCTCGCCTGTGCCATTTTGCCAAGAGCTTCTTGCAGTACCTTAGAGCAGCTTATACCGTTCTGTTCTACGAAAGTGTTAAGCCATGCCGGAATTGTAAGGGTTTTCTTTACGGCATTACTGCCATATTTTGCTGCGTATGCGTCCATATCCAGAGCAACCAGGCTGACAAACTGCCCCGGTTCGGCTGTTACGTCCTGGATCAGCGAAGCATGAGGCACCGGGTTGCCGTCTTCCAGCTCGGTCAGAACCCAACCACTCGCCGCATCTTCTGCCATGAATAAGGCTTCTGCCATGTCCTCGCCCTCGGTCACGCATCCCGGAAGGTCTGGAAATTCAACCGTATAGCCGCCGCTGCCATCCTCAAAAGGTGTAAATAATGCCGGGTAAACTAATTTCATCTATCATCACTCCTTTTCTTGGGGAGGCTGGGGCTTTATGCCAGCCCCGCCTGTTTCAAGATTGATTTTACTGTTGTCGGGTTCAGGTCTTTCCCTGCGTGTCCTGGGACAGTTACCTTACCCGGTTTTGCTGGGTGCTTATACTGGTGATGTGATCCAACTTGTTTCACTTCATACCAACCATCAGCCCTCAGTATCTTGTCAATTTCTCTGTAACGCATATACACCTCCCTTACACCGTCTATTATAGTACGTGTTGCACGTATTGTCAAGGTATTTTATACTTATTATACGTATTATTTTATAAAAAAAGAAAGCAGCTTTTCCGGCTGCTCTCCTGTTTATTATTCGCTTTCCTGCGGCATCTTATCCGCTATGCCCTCTATTTCCACATAAGCCTTTTTATAACGTCCCTGCTGCCCTTTTGCGACCTTGCAGGAACGCATGACCGGTGACAGCATGGCAACGATCTGCTTCAACTCTTCCGGTTTCTCGTAGCTGATTTTTATTTTTGCACCCACTAGCCTCTCCTTTCCGGTTCTGGGATCTCCTGCCAGAACCTTGACATTTCTTAACATCCAAGGGTGTCGAACCGGTCTACTCCCTTAGATCCGATCTGCAATATATTTTTGAATGTCAGCATTTGTCAGCAATCTAAGGACGCCTTGCTTTAGGGCTTCCTGTAAGGGGGTTTCGTTTTGTTACTCCCTGCAAGGGTGTCGAGATTTGCGACCCCCTTTATATTTTCAACGTTAACATTTGTTAACATCGCTAAGCTGGCAAAACGCCCCTTTAAAGTTCAACGTTAGCATTTGTTAGCATCCCGCAAGGTGTCACTGTTCTGGTGACCCCTTTTTATGGTCTGACATTTCTGACAATCCCGGCAAGTCTCCACTATTTCTACCAGTCCCCTTTTTAAGGTGTTAGAAATGTTAGGATACTTCTTTGCCTGCAACCTTAGCATTTCTTAGCATCCTGCTGCCGTCCGTCTGCCTCTGGTAACGGTTCCGGAAGGGCAGCAGCTCTATTCGTGGTTTTGGAACGTTGCAACGCTGAGTCGGTGTTTTACCCGGTCAGCATCCGCACGCCTGCCTCTTTCGTTTCGCTGGATCATACAGATCTGCTTTGCCATATCTACAGAAATGAAGTGTTCTATGATTCTTCCACCGTTTTCTAAATTTTTAGAAACCGTCATGTAGTCCTCATTTTCAGTAAAACCATATGTTGACATATTTTTAAACCAATCAGCATATTTACTTTTAATTTCCAGACCTGCGTGTAGATCTCTTGCTGATACTGTCGGCTGCTCTGTCTCATAATTAATTTTTAATAATTCGTTCATGTCTTTCCTCCATTGTTTTTCGTGATAACAAAAGAGGACGCTCACGCGTCCCCTTTCTTTTCTGCTTTCTGTGTCAATATGTCGATTGCATTGGCGATCACTGCCGGAAGTGGTATGCCCATCAGTCCGGCATTCTCTACGATACTGATCAGCTCGTTCGCTATAAATCCGATGATCACAGCATTCCTGATGTAATCCACACCGATTGCCAGATCCAACCGGTACGCCACCAGAACAAACAGCAACGTCATGCATTTCCTGCACAGACCTTTCCAGCCTGTCCGGCTCTCAAGTGTCCCGGATTCCGTTTTCTTGCTGTTGTGGAACACACCGGCTACAATCAGACCGGATATGTAGTCAATTGCCATGAAAATGATTAAAGTTACAAGAGCCTGATCCCAGCCTCCCAAAAAATAAGCAATCGTCCCACCGATTGCTCCTGTGATCGTACATAACATTTCTTTTTTCATCATAGTTAGTCTTTACTTTCTTGTTC
>ENA-ORLU01002281-ORLU01002281.1-human-gut-metagenome-genome-assembly--contig:-NODE-2281-length-11498-cov-3.016286_pt1 | contig 11498 bp, 9 predicted proteins | sample MGYA00243009_ERZ508833 | MGnify/ENA primary metagenome ERZ508833 (study PRJEB26277, sample SAMN04329763) | human gut metagenome | biome: human-associated habitat | host: Homo sapiens | place: USA...
TGTGTTGGTAATGGAATAGGACCTGAAACCTTTGCTCCTGTTTTTTTAGCAGTATCTACTATTTTTTCAGCAGACTGTTCTAAAACTACATGATCATAAGCTTTTAATCTTATTCTGATTTTTTCACTTGCTACATTTGTTTTTGCCATTGTAATTTTCCCTCCTTAAATAAAATATATTTTTAAATTACGCGCTGGCAAGTTATAACGCACCCTGGTGTTTTGGATTTTCCCATTATAAAATCCCTCACATGCATATATGTTTTAGGGATGATAAGTGCTTAATCTGTACTACTAACAAACATGATTATAATTACTATATTAATTTATAGTAATTATCTTTAGTTCGTTTATAATATTTTGAAACTTACCGCCTTAGTCTAGCTAAGACATACTCCGTCGAAGTTCCCTACATCTTTGTGTAGCCACATTCGACATCAACGCTAAAATTTATGCTTTATTATTATATAGCAATATGTGGTAATTGTCAATACATTTTTTAACTTTTTTATTATTATAAAATTTTATTCTTCAAAATATGTACTAACACCTTGTAAACCCTCAAAATTATTTTGTCTTAATATTTCATATGCTATAATACATACTGAATTAGATAAATTCAATGATCTTAATACTGGTCTCATTGGAATTCTTATTGTTTTATCAATATATTTTTGTAATAAATCTTCTGGTAATCCTTTTGTTTCTTTTCCAAACAAAACAAATATTTCTTCATCTTTAAATTTACTATAATCTATATCTGTATAGCAATGTTCTGCTTTAGTTGTTGCCATAAACATATTGTGTTCTTCTGGTTTATATTTTTCCAAAAATTTTTCTAAACTATCATGTTTTTCTATCTCTAATTTATCCCAATAATCTAAACCTGCTCTTTTTAAATATTTATCATCTATACTAAATCCTAATGGATATACTAAATGTAATTTAGCACCTGTTATTGCACATGTTCTTGCTATATTTCCAGTATTTTGTGGTATTTCTGGTTCTACCATAACAATATTTAATTTCATTTTTATATGTCCTTTCATATTTTCTTGCATAATAAAAAACGCTTTTTAAAGCGTTTTGTTTTATTGTGCTCTTTTAACTTTTCCGTTTTTTAAACATTTTGCACATACATGAATTCTTTTTATTTCTCCATCAACTTCAGCTTTAACTGTTCTTAAGTTTGGCTTCCATGTACGTGGAGCTCTTTTACTTATATGAGAACGAGTTATGCTTAATTTATTTCCATGAATAGCTGTCTTTTCACAAATTTCACATTTTGCCATAATAAATAGCACCTCCTAATTTTTTCTTTTTTAAAATTGACTACGATTAAGTTTAACACATATTTTTATAAATTACAAGTGTTTAACTTAAAAAAATAGAAAAAATTACAATTCTTTATCTTCTTCTTGCTCTCCTTCTAAATAATATTTTTTTACTCTAGGTAATTCAGAGTAGTTTAATCCATCGTCTTTAACTTTTTGTAAAGATTTAAAGAATTTTTCTTTATCTTCTACAACATGTTCTATAATCCATTGTAAATCTGATATACTTGTTTCGAAATTATATGATTTACTTTCTTTATTAGCTCTATGTTTTATTCCATATACAATTCCTTTTTTCTTTGTCTCTTCTCTATCTTTTGTTTCAAGATATCTTATAGTTCTATTACAAATATCACTCATTTTATCTTTTTCTGATATTCCTTCAGTATACTTATATTCATCCATTAAATTAGAAACAAATTTGTCTGACATTATATATGTCATATTTTTTAACTGTCCAATTGGCTCTAATATAATTGAATCATTTACATATATTGCACAATAAACTACTTTTTTAACTCCTTTTCTAGATGTTCCTCCTCTAGAAACAATTTTTGGAGCAATTAAAGAATTATAAGCATCACTATTAGCAATTGTTGTATGTAATAAATTTATAGTTTCAGCTGTCTTTTCATCTAATATTTCTTTTTTCTCTTCTATTCTAGTATCTACGTCTTTTCTTGTTGGTGGTGTTTTTAAAGTTCCAATACCTTGTACAAATATTTTTTTCCATCCTTCTGTTTCAATATCTTCAACTTCAATTCTTTCCACTCTTCTTCTTTCATCTTCTAAATTCCTAAATACTTCTTCTCTTTTTCTTGGTAATGGATAATTTACAATAGTAGCTTCTTCTACATCTTGTATATCATATTCTTTTTCATTTTCTTTTTTATCTAAGAACCAACTTCCGTATTTTTGTGCAAATGTATTTCTATCTAATCCAAGAGTTTCATCTATTGTTTCACTTGATATTTCATCCGCTTTATCATTAAAAAATTTCATTCTTGCATATAAAACATCTAATGGTATTGTTAATACATTGCAATGTTCTGGAGTAAATGCTTGAATTCTCAATCCATACATATCAAATATTTCCTTTTTAACCATCAAATCATCTTCAACATTTTGTTGAAAAATATCATAATTATATTTTTTTAGTTCTTGAGCAAGTCCTTCAATTGAAGCATCTGATAACATTATTTTTCTTTTCAAAAAGTTTAATATCAATTGTTTTTGTGGTGTAATTTCTTCTATTTCATCATTTTTTTGTTCACTTTCCTCAACTTGTACAACTTCATCTTCATTTTGACTTCTATCATTAATCTCTTTATTTATTTCATCAACTACATCTAGTAATACTTTTCCATTTTCATCTTTAAATCTATACTTTTGTGTGTCATCAGATTTAAATCCAATCTCTCCACTTTTTAAATTTTCAATATTAACTTTATATCCATTTTCCTCACAATATTTTTTCTTAGCATATAGAACACTTGGTGACATTGTCATAATTTGTTGATCATTCATAACATCTTTTATATTTATTCCACATGCTTGTAATATTGCTTTATTTTGAATCAAATTTGAAAAATCTATGTATCCATTTCTTACATTTTCTCCTACCTTTTGAGCCTCCTCTTCAGAACATCCAACAACATTCATAAAAGCAAGACTATTAAATGGGATATTAAAATCACCTAATTTTGAATTCCATTTTTCATCAATGAAATCTTCATTTTCACTTCTCTTAGCAATTTCAAATAATACTCTTGTTTTATCATATTCGCCCAAATCATCAAAATACTTTCTGACAAAATTCATATCGCTATCAATTTTTGAAATAAGTATTTGAGCTGTTTGATATTCAGATTCCTCTTGATAACTTACTTCCTCTTGATATTCATCATCTTCTATTTCATCTTCATTTTGAGAATAAATATTTTCTGGAATTCTCTTAATTGTTTTTAATTGTTCTTCAACAAATTTTGTTTGTAATCCTTTTCTTTTTAGTGCATCTAATACTCTAAATTTAGCTTCTTCATCTTTCAAATCTTTAACTTGATTTTTTATATAATTTTTTATTTGAATATTTTTTTCTATAAAACTTAAGAAAATAGTTGACTTATTAAAATCATCCAAATTTTCTATTTCTGTTTTTATAAATTCGATACATATTTTGTCATTTCCTTTTTGCTCAAGCAATTTTTTTAAACATTCAGCTTTAATCATTGGCTTTTTAATTTTTGATATTTCTCTCATTACAAAACGAATTTCTCCAGCTTCAATCAACAATTGTAATGGATACATTTTTTCAATTTCATTTTGAAGTGATTTCACTCTTGATTCAAATAATTTTATCTTTCCATCATTAACTAATGTAAACCAATCATATTTCTTCTTATCAGCCTCTCTCTTTTTAGCTGATATAATCCTTTGCGTTCTTAATTGTCCCTTTTGTGTATATTCTATTTCATTACTTCTGTTATTTGTACTCATTTTTTCAATCCACCTTTATTAATAATTTCTAAAAAAATAATTAACCATTTAAAATATTACTGATCATTATTCCATTTTCCATTCCAACAAGTATTGGCTCAGAAATTATTACTTTCTTTAGTTCTTTTTTATTTTCAATTATATTATATATTTTATCTAAACTGTTTTCTAATTTTTCTGCACTTAAATTAAAAATATTAGAATTATATTTAAATATCATTGCTTGACTTTTGGAATCTATTTCGTATTTTTCTAATACATCTATTAATTCATTAAGATTCAATTCATTTGTAAGTACATATGGATTATTGAATATAATTTTCTTTATTGTTTGATAATCTGTGATTTGCCTTAATTCTTTAACTCTATTTTCTAAATCTTCAAATTGTATTTTAAAAATTTTTGGATTTTGTGTAAATATTTTAGCTAATTCAAATTCACTATACTTAAATTTTAAAAGAAATTCAATGTTTTTCCTAAAATTAAAACTATCTATATTAGAAATATCTAATTTAGGAAATATTTCTTTTTCACATCCAATTCCTTTTAGTATTTGTGTTATTGCTTCTTCTTTAGAAATATTCTTATTTGATATTTTTTCATCAATTATCGTCTCTATATTTTCTAATTTTCCATCATTTTTTGGAGCTTCGATCATCTTAGGACATTTTTTAAAAATTCTTGATATTATTTCTAATATCTTGTCTATTATTTTCATATCTTTTGTTCTCCTTTTATTTATTTTTCCTTATTATATTGATAAATATTGTATCAATATCACACAAAAAAGTCAATAAAACTCAAACAAAAAAACAATTCAAAACTAATATAGTTTTGAATTGTTTTAGTTTTATTCCTTTTACTCTTTGTTGATTTTTCTATTCATCATTCTTGTTGCTGCAGTTCCAATGTCTTTTTTCTTATCAAACTGCAGTTCTTTCAATGTTTCCAATCTTGCACCTACATTATAGCAAATGCCAAGTCTCACATAGTAACTCGAATCATTTGCAAGAAGCTTCAAAATTTCATCTGGTGTATTAGTATTTCGTGCTACTTCTTCTCTGACTCTCTCATCTTCGTCTTTAGCTAATTTTTCCAAAGTTTCAGAAGAAGTAGTAGGATTCTTGGCGACTTTAGCTCTTACCAACGCAACATGGTCATGAGATAATCTTTCAAGAAACTCTGCTGGTGTTGCAATACTTTTAGCAACACTTTCTCTTACTTTCCAATGTTTACTACAACACTTTTTTTCAATAGTTTCCCGAGATGAATAAAAACTTTTCATATTTTTCTCCTTTTAATTCACAAAAAAAGAAATAAACCACTCATAGGAACTAAGCCTAATGGTAATATTATACACCCTCCTTTATCCATATTATCATCTTCGGCTGCTTTATTTTTTCTAATAGCACCACATTTTTTACACTTAAATATTATAACATATCCTTTTTTGGAACTTATTTCTAATCCAATAGGTTCTAAAATTCCATGACATGTTTCTGCTCTATCTCCTGGATTTATATCCAAATGTTTTGAATATAAGCAATATGGACAATGATTCCTACATGTGTATCCTAATTTTGGAACCACTCTACCACAATTTTCGCATATAAATTCTTCATCTATTTTTGTAAATTTACTTAATTGCATATTTTATTCCTCTTTATACGATTATTTTATCCTTTAAAATCTCCTCCACCTAAAAATTCTTTTAATAATGAATGTGATGGAACTATATCTTTTGAAATTGGTTCAAAATATCTTAATATTTCAATTAATCTTTGTGCTTCTGCATATTCTTTCTCATCTTTTGTTATTTTTTCTAATAATGGAATTGCTTCATTTCTTAATACACCTAATTCATATATTAATGATGTATTAAATATACTGTCAGCTTCTTCTTGAAATGGGAATATATTTTTTTCTTCACCTTTATTTACATTATCCCATGTAGCAATTGTATTTTGAGCTGTATAACCTCTAAATTGATTATCTCTTACAATTCTTCTTACTAATCTTGTATCTGTTGTAGAAATTCTATTAAATGAATCCATATTTAATACTGTTAATGCACTTATATAAATTTTATATTTCTGTTCTTGTGGTATTTTTTCTGTTAATTTATCATTTAAACAATGAATTCCTTCTATAACTAATACTTCATCTTCTGCCATTTTTACTTTATTTCCATTATATCTTTTGGTTCCAACTTTAAAATCAAATTCTGGCATTTCAACTTCTTCACCATTTAATAATTTTAATAAATGATCATTAAATAAATCTATATCTATTGCATTTATATCTTCAAAATCATATTCACCTTTTTCATTTCTTGGTGTTTGTTCTCTTTCTACAAAATAATTATCTACTGATATTGTTACTGGTTTTATACCATTTATTCTTAATTGTAAACCTAATCTTTGTGCAAATGTTGTTTTTCCTGATGATGATGGTCCTGCTATTAATACCATTTTTACATTTTTTCTTTCAGCTATTTTATCTGCAATTTGTGCTATTTTCTTTTCATGTAATGCTTCTGATAATAATATTAATTCTTTTATTGAACCTTCTTTTACTCTTTTATTTAATCTATATACTGTCCCTACATTTAAAACTTTGTATATTGTTTCATATTCGTGTAATGCCCAAGATAATTTTTTGGTTTCTTCATATTCTGGTAGTACATTAACATCTTGTGAGCTTGGATATCTTAATAAAAATCCATCATAATATTTTTTTAGTTCAAATATTTTTGTTACACCTGTATGTGTTGCTATAATTTCATAAAAATAGTTAAAATAATCTTCACAATATGACATATTTATTTTTTCATTTGTAGCTAAATCATATTGTAATCTGCCTTTTCCTGTATTATTTTTTTCATAAAATTTTCCAGCTTCTTCTCTTGTCATTGTTCTTTTTTCTATTTTTAAATCTTTTTCAACTATTCTTTTCATTTCTTCTTGAACATTATATAACATTTCTTCTGTTACTTCCATGTTCTCTAGATTGCAATACATTGCATTTGTTAATTGATAATTTACAACAACACGTGCTTCTGGATATAATTTCCAAAATGCCATTCCCATTATATATGTAAGTGTTCTTCTATATATTTTCATTCCTTCTTTTGAATTTATATTAATTAATTCTAATGTTCCATCTTCTTGTAATTCATCATCTAAGTTTTTATATTCATTATTAAATATTGCTCCAACTACTGGATATTTACTTTCTTCTATTTGTTTTTTTGCTATTTCTGAAATTGTTGTATTTGTTTTTGCTTTTACTATTATTTTTTTCTTTTCGTTTTCTTCCATGTTTATCACATTCCTTTCATCTAACTAAAAACAATTTTTAGTTTTTGTATATTTTTAACACTCTTTATTTTATAGAATTTTTTAATATAAGTCAATACTAACATTTTGCTTTCCAACAATCTCTTCAAATTCTTTTAAGATTTCTTCTGTTAAATGTATTGCACCACAAGGTTTTATTTCATCACCTGTTTTAACTGCTACTGGTATATTATTTTTTTCTCCATTAAAGAATCTTATAGCACCTCTTAGTTTAGCTTTTTTCTTTTCTTCCATATTAGTAATATCTATTACTAGATGTTTTGGCTTTTGAATTTCTGCATTTTGTACATCTTGCTTTTTATTCTCATATTTATTTGAATTTTCACTAAAATTTTCTCCAAAATTTCTAATTTCTTGTGCTACTATTTTTGTATTATCATCTTCTCTAATACTTAATCTTCCTTTTATCATAATAATATTTTCTTCTAATAATTTATCTTGATATTTTAAAAATGTCGGCTCAAATATTATTATTTCTGCAGAACCATTTAAATCTTCAATTGTAACAAATGCCATTATTTTATTATTTTTTGTATATTTCTTTTTTACAGATGTTATAATTCCTGCAATTCTTACTTCTTGTCCATCTTCATATTTTAGTATTTCTTGTACTTTATTTTCTTCATTTTCTTCTGAAGAGTTTTGTTCATCAATTTCTTTTAATTCTTTTGATGATATATTTGTTAATTGTTTTATTTGTTCTTTTATCTTTTCTAGTGGATGTCCTGATATATAAATTCCAAGCATTTCTTTTTCCATTGATAATTTTTCGTTTTCAGTCATTTCTTCTTGCTCTGAAAACTGATATTTTATTTCTTTTAGATTATTTTCTTCTTGTCCTCCACCTAAATCAAACATTGATACTTGACCATTCATTCCTTTTTTATTATAACTTTGTGCTAAATCCATTATGGCTTCAAATGAGGCTAATAATGTTGCTCTTGTTTCTGAAAATTCATCAAATGTTCCTGCTTTTATTAAGCTTTCCACACACTTTTTATTTACTGCTTCTCCTTCAACTCTTTCACAAAAATCTGTAAATCCTTCAAATTTTCCATGTTCATTTCTATCTTTTATTATATTATCTATTGGTTGTAATCCTACATTTTTTATACTTCCTAATCCAAAACGAATTTGTCCTATTTGATTATTCTTGTTTTGACTTTCATCAAATTCTACTGTAAATTTTGAGCTACTACTATTTATATCTGGTTTTAATATTTTTATGCCTATTCTTTTACATTCATCTATATATTCTGGAACTTTATCTAGATTTCCTAAAAAACTGTTTAACATTGATGCCATAAACTCTGCTGGATAATATGCTTTTAAATATGCTGTTCTATATGCTACTACTGCATAACATGCTGCATGAGATTTGTTAAATGCATATTTTGCAAATTCAGACATTTCATCAAATATTTTATTTGCAGATTCTGCATCAATCCCATTTCTTACACAGCCTGGTACAATTATATTTCCATTTTCATCTACTTGGCCATTTATAAATACTTCTCTTTCTTTTGCCATTACATCAAGTTTCTTTTTTCCCATAGCTCTACGGACCAAATCTGCTCTTCCTAATGAATATCCTGCTAAATCTCTTACTATTTGCATTACTTGTTCCTGATATACCATACATCCATATGTTACATTTAATATTGGTTCTAAGCTTGGATGTGTATATTCATTATGTCCCGGATTTTGTTTCCCTCTTATATATCTTGGAATTTGATCCATTGGTCCAGGTCTATATAATGAAACTCCTGCTATTAAATCTTCTAAACAGTCTGGTTTTAATTCTTTCATAAAATTTGTCATGCCTTGTGATTCAAACTGGAATATTCCTGATGTATTCCCTTCTTGCCATAATTTATATACTTTAGGATCTGACATATCTTTATCAAATTCAACATCTATTCCTCTATTTTGTTTTACAAGATTTATTGTGTCTTGTATAACTGTTAATGTTCTTAAGCCTAAAAAATCCATTTTTAGAAGTCCTAATTCTTCTAGTGTTGTCATTATATATTGTGTCGAAATTTGCCCATCTCTGACATATAATGGAACATAAGTATCTACAGGATCTTTTGTTATTACAACACCACAAGCATGTGTTGATGCTTGTCTTGGCATTCCTTCTAATGACATTGCAATTTCTAATAATTTATGTACTTCTGGGTCTGTATCATATAATTCTTTTAATTCTCTATTTTGTTCTAGTGCTTTTGGAATTGTTATATGTATCTCATTTGGTATCATTTTTGCTAATTTATCTGCTTCTGAATATGGATAATCTAATACTCTTGCAACATCTCTTATTACCATTTTTGCTGCCATTGTTCCAAATGTTATTATCTGTGATACATGATCATGTCCATATTTTCTTGATACATAATCTATTACATCTTGTCTATGTTCATAGCAAAAGTCAACATCAAAATCTGGCATACTTACTCTTTCCGGATTCAAAAATCTTTCAAATAGTAATCCATATTTCATTGGATCTATATCTGTTATTCCAATTGCATAAGCAAGTATTGAACCTGCTCCAGATCCTCTTCCAGGTCCTACTGGTATTCCTTGACTTTTTGCATAATGTATAAAATCCCATACTATTAAGTAATAATCAACATATCCCATTTTCTTGATTACACTAATTTCATATTCTGCTCTTTTCAAAATTTCTTCTGATGGATTTTCTCCATATCTTTCTTTTATTCCATCATCACATAATTTTTTTAAGAAATCATAATGTGTTGAATATTCTGGTGGTACATCATAATTAGGTAATATTGTATGTCCAAATTCAAATTCTACATTACATTTATCTGCAATTTTTACTGTATTTTCTATTGCATCTGGAAATGCTGAAAAATATTCATTCATTTCTTCTGGTGATTTTACATATAATTCATCTGTATCAAATTTCATTCTGTCTTCATCACTCATTCTTTTTCCTGTTTGAATACATAATAAAATTTCATGACTATATGAATCTTCTCTTTTTAAATAATGTGCATCATTTGTTGCTACTAATGGTATATCTAATTTTCTAGCTAATTGTACAAGTTTTTGGTTTGCTAATACTTGTTCTCTTATTCCATTATTTTGTATTTCTATATAATAATCTTCTCCAAATACTCTTTTATGCCATAATGCTATTTCTTCTGCTTTTTCTGTTTGACCATTTAATAGTGCTTGATTTACTGCACCTGCTAAACATGCACTTAAACATATTAATCCTTCATGATATTTTTCTAATACTTCTAAATCTATTCTTGGTTTATAATAATACCCTTCTGTAAAACCTATTGATACTAATTTACTTAAGTTTTTATATCCTTGATTATTTTTAGCTAATAATATTAAATGATAATATTGTTTATCTATTGGCTCTTTATCAAATCTCGAACGTGGTGCAACATATACTTCACAACCTATTATTGGTTTTATTCCTTCTTTTTTACATGCTTTATAAAAATCAATAGCACCATACATTACTCCATGGTCTGTTATTGCCATTGCTTTCATTCCTAATTCTTTTGCTCTTACTGGCAAGTCTTTTATTCTATTTGCTCCATCTAATAAGCTAAATTCACTATGTATATGTAAATGCACAAATTCTGACATATTTTTCGTCTCCTTAATTTGATGTAATTTTCTCTTATATTATGGCTAAATATTATCACAAAATAGCTCATTTTTCAATATATACTTGATTTTAACGCATAAAAAAGTGAGTCTAAGATTTTCTATCAACTGAAAATTTTAAGAAAATCTAAGACTCACCATATTTATCTAGTAAAGAAGGTCCTCCTACAAGGAGAACTTTTCTACTATATAAAAAAATTCATGAATTTCTTCATGAATTTTTAATCTATTAATCTTTGGCTGCATATGGTAATATAGCAATATGTCTAGCTCTTTTAACAGCAAGTGTTATATCTCTTTGATGTTTAGCACAAGCACCTGTTGTTCTTCTTGGTAAGATTTTTCCCTTATCATTAACAAATTTTCTTAATTGATCAGAATTTTTGAAATCTAATACAAAATTCTTGTCACCACATAATGGGCAAACCTTTTTCTTCATTTTTTTGAATTTTGGGTTGAAATCATCATCATAATCTTTGTTTCTGTTATTATTTCTTTTTTTATTCTTGTCTGCCATTTCTATTTCCTCCTACTTCCTAAAATGGTAGGTCATCACTTGAAGATACTTCAAAATCTGTTCCACCTGGCATTGAATTTCCAAATGTATTTTCGAATGAAGAACTTGATGCTTCTCCATCTCTTCTACTATCTGCAAA
>ENA-ORLU01002283-ORLU01002283.1-human-gut-metagenome-genome-assembly--contig:-NODE-2283-length-11495-cov-3.539849_pt1 | contig 11495 bp, 12 predicted proteins | sample MGYA00243009_ERZ508833 | MGnify/ENA primary metagenome ERZ508833 (study PRJEB26277, sample SAMN04329763) | human gut metagenome | biome: human-associated habitat | host: Homo sapiens | place: USA...
AGTTGCAGTCATCTGCCTTACCAGCTTGGCTATGGAACCGTCCCAATCGAGATTGCTTGTATACTATACTATGTATTTTGAAATAATGCAAGGGGTTTTTAGAACTTTTTTCTAAGTGTTTACATTTAATTTGATAAACACAAGGTTTTTTAAATCAAAAAAATATGACTTTTTTATCAGAACTCTTAGGAGAATGCTTACAATAAAAGAAAAATGGTGATTCCAGATCTAGAATCACCATAAAATATGTTATTTTGCTTTAACTTTTGTCCAGTAGTTACTAAACATTTCTTTAGTCTTAGTATCCTGATAGTTGAAACATTCATCTTTAGGTCCAACACGCATGCTGTAAGCGTTGTTGTTCTTAAATTCTTTCTTTCTTGCTTTTGCTGCTGCTACAGTATTAGTAGTTAAATAACCTACTTCCTGTGTATTTAAGAATGCGTTCTTATCAGAAATCATATAGTTAATGAATTTATTAGCCATATCTGTGTTCTTAGAATCTTTTGAAATAACAAATCCATCGAACCAATAGTTAGTACCTTCTTCTGGCATATAGAAACCCATATCTGGGTTTTCTTTCATTACATCTGCCGCATCACCTGAATACATAACACAAAGTGCTTTTTCACCATTCTTCATGTTATCGATAGAGTCATCTGTTGCATATGTAGGATCCATAGTCTTTCTCTGTTCTACTAACCAGTTGAAAGCAGCCTGAATTTCATTTTCGTTAGTAGTATTCATAGAATAGCCTAAAGCTTTTAATGCAACCATCATAGAGTCTCTTTCAGAGTCATACATATAAAGGTTACCCTTATATTTAGTATTACGTAGGATTTCCCATCCTGCTTTTAAATCTTCTTTTGTAACCTGTGTTTTGTCATAAACGATACCTACGTTACCACTGAAATATGGTACCCAGTATTCGTTGTTAGGATCGAATTGCTGGTTTAATATTTTAGTATCTAATGATTTCTTATTCGTAATCTTAGACCAGTCAATTTTCTGTAAAAGATTTTCTTTGATCATACGTTCAATCATATAATCAGATGGTACTAATACATCATACTGGTTACCACCCAATAATTTAGTATACATTGATTCATTAGAATCGAAAGTTTCATAAATAACCTTACAATCATATTCATCCTGGAATGCCTTAATAACGTCCATATTGGCATATACACCCCAGTTGAATACCTTTAATGTGTGTTTATAGTTTTTAGACCCACACCCAGTCATTAGGCCGCAGATAACTGCAACGCAAAGTAAACCTTTAAATAGTTTTTTCATTTTTTACCCCTCTCTTCTTCAAATAAATATATGGTACAAAAGTGCCTAATAATACCCCAATTAAAATAACTACAAGAATAACTGTAGATAATGCATATATACTCGGATCAACACGTTTCGACATGTTATAAACAACGATAGAAATATTTTCTACACCATTACCAGATACAAAATACGAAATGATGAAATCATCAAAACTCATAGTAAAAGATAAAAGTGCTCCTGCAAAGATACCAGGCTTGATCTGAGGAATGATTACCTTAGTCAATGTTTGAAATGGTGTTGCCCCTAAATCCATTGCCGCATCTGCTAGATTGTCATCTAACTGCTTGACTTTAGGATAAACATTCGTAATCACATATGGTGTACAGAAGGCAATATGAGCAAGCAGCATTGTCATATAACCCTTTTCAAAGTTCACAAAGCTAAATAATAACATTAAAGAAATAGCTGTAACGATTTCAGGGTTCATGATTGGTAAGTTATTGACCTGCTGCACAAGAGTTCTGACAGTCTTCTTAGATTTAGATAATGCAATGGCTGTGATTGTTCCTAAAACAACTGAACAGATTGTCGCAATAACCGCAATACTAACTGATACAAAAATCGCATTTAATAGCTGTGTGTTATTAAATAACTGTACATACCAGCGTCCTGAGAAGCCACCAAAATGTGATAAAGACTTGGCGCTATTAAATGAGAAAACTGCCATAATAAATATTGGGAAATAGAGGAAGACCATACATAGTGAAATAATAATCACTTTACTGAGCTTTTTTTCTTTTCGCATTAGTAAGTCCTCCCTGTTCAATTTCATTATTTGTCTTCTTTTCAGCACGGTAGATGAGTGCCATAGAAATAATGACAATCACACCTAAGATGAGTGATACAGCACTACCGAAATGCCAGTTACCTACAGTAATGAACTGGTTTTCAATGAAGTTACCAATTAAAGAGTACTGTCCTCCACCTAACATCTTTGGAATAACGAATTCACTGATAGCTGGTAAGAATACCATTGTGATACCAGTTAATACGCCTCCAAGTGATAGTTTAAAGGTGATTTTAAAGAAGGCTGTAATTTTATTTGCCCCTAGGTCATAAGCTGCTTCTACAAGTGAAGGATCCATGTTAGTTAAAGATGTATGGATTGGTAGAATCATAAATGGGAGGAAGTTATAAATCATCCCGATTGCAACTGCTCCATCAGTATATAACATTCTAAATGATCCTAATCCTAGCATCCCTAGGATGTTATTTAAAATACCGTTTCTAGATAAAATAGAAACCCATGCATAAGTACGCATTAAAAGGTTGATCCATGTTGGAATAGTAATCAACATAATAAGAATAGTCTGGGTATGCTGTTTACACTTAGAAATCATAAAAGCGACTGGATAACCAATTAATAAACAGATTAATGTAGTAAGTAATCCAAGTCCGAATGATTTAATCAATACCTGGACAAAGATTGGATCAAAGAATTTTGCAAAGTTTGCGAATGTGAATTCAAATGTCTTGATTGCGGATGCCTTTTGTGTAAAAGCATAGAATACAATCAACACCATCGGCAATACAGTTAACAGGAATAGAAATAGGACATAAGGTGTAATGAGTTTTTTATACTGTTTCATTAATAAGTACCCATTGGTTCCATGACATGAATATCTTCAGGCCAGAAATCTAAATCTACTTTCTTTCCTACTTCTGTTAAATCTGTTGTATGAATCTTATAGTCCTGATTTTCTGTACGTACCAAGATTTCATAGTGTACCCCTTTAAAGATAACAGATACGACTTCACCTGCAATTTTACCTCTACCTGGTTCTACAATATCTAAGTCTTCAGGACGTAATACAATATTTTTTTTATTTATTTGTTCAAATCCGTTATCTACACATTCAAACTGCTGACCATGCCATTCTACAAGGTAATCCTTAATAAAATGACCTTCTACAATATTAGATTCACCAATGAAGTTGGCAACAAATCTATTTTCTGGTTCATTATAAATATCAATTGGTGAGCCAATCTGCTGAATTAAACCTTCATTCATTACGACAATCTTATCAGACATAGTAAGTGCTTCTTCCTGATCATGAGTAACATAAACGAAAGTAATACCTACCCGTTGCTGGATCTTCTTTAATTCAATCTGCATTGTTTTTCTTAGTTTTAAGTCAAGTGCGCCTAATGGTTCATCAAGAAGAAGTACTTTTGGTTCATTAACAAGAGCTCTTGCAATCGCAACACGCTGCTGCTGACCACCAGATAACTGAGAAATATTTCTTTCTTCAAACCCCTTTAAACCTACAAGTTCCAACATTCTTCTTACTTTATGATCAATGATTTCATCAGGCATTTTCTTAATATGCAAACCAAATGCTACATTATCATAAACATCCATATGTGGGAATAAAGCATACTTCTGGAATACTGTATTTAATTCTCTCTTATATGGTGGTACACCTTCCATGTTCATACCATCAAATAATACAGTACCTGATTCAGGTTCTTCAAACCCTGCCATAATTCTTAGTGTAGTTGTTTTTCCGCATCCACTTGGACCTAGAAGTGTAACGAATTCATTTTCATAGATGTCTAAGTGAATTCCTTTTAGGACGACCTGACCATCAAATGATTTAGTCAGATTATCTAATTCAATAATTTTCTTCATAAAACTCTCCTCATTAAAATAGTGGTGGTGTAGAAATCCAGATCACTCTCGCCTTTCTTTCCCACTGATTCTCTAAATAATGTGCACGTGTGCCCTTCAAATAAAATGTTTCACCCTTTTTAACAATCTCTTCTCGCATCCCATAATGAAGAACGACTTTACCTTCTAATACATAACCAAACTCTTCTCCACCATGAGGTTCCATCTTCATTGAACGTTTACCATTTTCTAGTTCAATAAGAATAGGTTCCATCTCATTTTTCTGAGCATTTGGTACGATATAGTGAATGATGTAATCATCCTGTTCATTCACAAAAAAATCCTTCTTGCCAAAAACAAGTTGTTCATCCTCCTGCTGATCAAAGAAATCATGAAGATTAGTACCTAATGCTTCAAGAATATCATCAAGTGTTGCGACAGATGGTGATGTTAGATTTCTTTCAACCTGGGAGAGGAAACCCTTTGATAACTCACTACGGTTTGCAAGTTCTTCAAGAGTTAAGTCGTTTGCAAGTCGTAGCTGTTTAATTTTCCTTCCGAGATCCATCTAATCCTCCCTGTTTTATATAATTAACTTTTTGTTCACTTAATCAAACAATGATATTATACACGCTTATGGTAATCTTTCAACCTCTTTTTTAAACTTTTTGTTTTATATATTAAACTTTCGCAATAAAAAAAGAACATTCTTACAAATGTTCTCTTCTTTTTGTAGATTTTCTAAATGCAACCTTTAAAGTCTCATCATCATTATCACGAATCGCATTTTTTAGAACATCTAGTTGCTCTTCAAATCGTTCAATAGAAGCAAGCAAATACTGTTTATTATTCATAAACAACTCATCCCATAAATCTTCATTAATATTCGCAATACGTGTGAGGTCTCTAAATGAGTCGCCAATATACTTTCCTGTCTCATATTTCTGATCATCACTATTCATAAGTGCTACAGCCAGACAGTGAGGTAACTGTGAAGTAAATGAGATAATTTCATCATGTGCTTCAGGAGACATGATCTTAACCGAACGGAAACCTAACTGCTTAGAGAATTCTTGAACAAAATCTATAGTAGATTTCTTATTATCATCATGATAGACAATAATGAAGTTTGCATTCTCAAATACCTGTTTAGAGGCATATTGATAACCCTTCTTTTCTCTACCTGCCATTGGATGAATAGAAATATATTCTACACCGTCTGGAATGATAGAAAGTGCTTCTCTTAAGAAATAAGACTTAATTCCTACGGCATCTGTGACGATACTTCCTGGTTTAAATTGATTGTTTTTAATAAAGTCTAAGACAAGACTTGGGTAAAGGCAGATGATTGTAAGGTCTGTTTCAGGGATAATATCCTTCCCATCTAGATATCCTTCAATAATACATCCCTCTTCTTTAGCCATATCTAGAGTCTGCTGGTTTGTATCGATACCATAGACTTCATAACCCTTTCCTTTAAGCGCCTTAACAAAACTGCCGCCAATAACGCCTAATCCTACTACTGTAATTTTCATCCGCGTTTTTCCTCAAGCATCTTTAATTTATAGTCAATAAGTCTTTCTGAAAGGTCTACATAATAAGCATGTGGGTATTCTAAACGGAATATTTCATCCCATAATAATGTGCCCTGTTTTTTAACGTTTTCTCTGATTTCTGCAAGTGTCTTTTCTTCATATACACATTCACCATCCACGAAGATAGGTTTCTGTAATTCAAAGAATGTATAAGACCCACCTATTAATGTTTTATTCTTCCATTTATCATACTGAGAGTAAATAGTGAGATTCTTTTCTGGATCAATTGTTTCATCCGCAAACATTACAATATCCGCAATGGCTTTATTTGTTTCATTCTCTATTAAGCGATAGACCTTCTTATAGCCTGGATTAGTAATCTTTTCTTTATTTTCTGAAATCTTGATTTTAGGAACAATCTGACCATCCTTTTCCATAGCCGCCATCTTATAGACTCCACCAAATACTGGAGAAGACTTTGATGTAATCATGTTTTCCCCTACACCAAATGAATCAATACGTGCACCCTGTTCAAGTACAGAACGGATTAAATATTCATCCAATGAGTTAGAAATAGAAATCTTTGTATTAGTCAATCCAGCAACATCAAGCATCATTCTTGCTTTCTTAGTAAGATATGCGATATCTCCTGAGTCAATACGAATACCAGCTAATGTCTTACCCATTGGCTGTAATACTTCTTCTGCTACTCTAATCGCATTTGGAATACCGCTTTTTAATGTATCATATGTATCTACTAAGAGAATACATGAATCTGGATAAATCTCAGCATACGCTTTGAATGCATCATATTCAGTGTCAAATGATTGAACAAAAGAATGTGCCATTGTACCAAGTACCGGAATACCAAAAGCTTTACCTGCTGATACTGTAGCAGTTCCTGCTGCTCCACCAATATAAGCTGCTCTTGCGCCATATGTTGCACCATCATATCCCTGTGCTCTTCTTGCCCCAAATTCCATAACAGGACGGCCCTTGGCTTCCTGTACAATTCTATGTGTTTTAGTTGCAATCAATGACTGATGATTGATTGTCACTAAAAGGAAAGTTTCTAATAGCTGTGCTTCAATCAATTTTCCTTTAACAGTGACTAATGGTTCATAAGGGAATACAGGTGTTCCTTCAGGGACTGCCCAGATTGTACCATCGAACTTGAAATCAGCTAAATAAGATAAAAATTCTTCATCAAACATATTTAATGTACGTAAATAGTCAATATCGCCCTTTGAGAAGTGCATATCTTTGATTGCTTCAATCAACTGTTGCAGTCCTGCCATGATGACATAACCACCATTATCAGGATTCTTTCGATAGAACATATCAAAATATGCAATTTCATCCTTTTTTCCCTGTTTAAAATAATCATATGACATTGTTAATTCATAAAAGTCCATGACAAGAGTTATATTTCTTGCATCACTTACTGTACTATTTCCCATATTGTAATCTCCTAACTTGTTTGTTTTTTATCATACTATCATTATACAAAAAGTAAAGTGATTTGTCTTTTTTTACAAAACTTACACATAAGAAAAAGAAGACTATGAAGCCTTCTTTGCCATTTTCATTAATGCATCTTTTGCCGCATGCTGTTCTGCACGCTTTTTACTTGTGCCTTTACCAGTACCTAAAATCATATCATCTAGAATAACTTCGATAACAAATTCAGGGGCATTGGCTGGTCCAGTTGAACTTTTCACATGATAACTGACTGTCTTACGGTCATCTGACTGCACTAATTCCTGTAATTTAGTCTTATAGTCAGTGATATCATCAAATTCATTTACTTCATTAACATGTTTGAAGATTGTCTTTTCAAGAATACGAATCACCTGTTCTTTACCACAATCTAGATAAAGTGCACCTATAAATGATTCATAAATATTTGCAAGAACACTTTCACGATGGCGTCCACCACTCTTTTCTTCACCTACACCTAAATAAAGAAGTTCACCTAAATGAAGTTCTTCGGAAAAGCGTGCTAAGCTTAGAACGAAGCTGTGTTAACTGTCCTTCTTTGTATTCTGGATGTAATGCAAAAATGAATTCTGAGACAAATAGCTGTAAAACAGCATCTCCCATAAATTCTAGTCTTTCATAATCAGGAATATGGACATTTGATTCATTGGCATAAGATGAATGAGTAAATGCTTCCTTATAAAGACCAATACGTTTAAAAGGAATGTTTTCTTTCTGTAAGAAATCTAATATTTTCATTATTGAAGTCCTTCTTTCATACGACCTACAACATCTAAGTCTACCATTCTATATACAAGTTCCATCGCATTAAAAACTGCCTTGGCATCTGAACCACCATGTGCTTTTACGATTGCTTTTTCAAAGCCCATAAATAGAGCCCCACCCACTGTTTTATAATCAAAGCGTTCTTTCAAAGCATATAATTGAGGTTTCGCAAATAAGGCCCCAATCTTTCCTCTTAACGTCGCAAATAATGATTCTTTCATTGCCTTCATAAGAAGAATGGCTGCACCTTCTGATGCTTTTAATGCGATATTCCCACTAAATCCATCTGTCACAACAACATCAATATCTCCTGATAATAATTCTCTACCTTCTACATTACCTGTGAAGTTGATCTTATCGCTGCCTTTTAATAGTTTATAAGCTTCCTGATGCATTTCATCACCCTTATGATCTTCTGCACCAATATTAAGTAAAGCAACCTTTGGATTTTCCTTATTTAATACAAGTTTGCTATATAATGAGCCCATTACTGCAAATTCCTGTAGTTGTTCTGCTGTATTGGTCGCATTGGCACCAACATCCATCAAGCATGTACTATTACCGCTATATGTAGGAAGAGTTGCCATTAAGCATGATTTTTCTACGCCTTCAATACGCTTTACAAACAACATTGAAGCAGTATAAAAAGCACCTGTAGAACCACATGATACAACTCCATCTACTTCATCCTTACGGGCCATCATTAAAGCCTTCACCATTGAAGATTCTTTCTTTCTTCTTACACCTAATACACTATCAGTCATTAATACAACATCACGTGCATCTACAATATGAATAGAATTAATAGATTCTAAAGCTGTTAATTCTTCCTTTTTACCTGTTACATATAATTCAACATCTGGATGCTTGCCTGCAAATTTCTTGCAGGCTTCCACAACAGGTGCACTACCTAAATCTCCGCTCATCGCATCGATTGCTAATTTCATAAAAATCACCTCGTCAGTTACATAATATCATAACTAATCAATATATTCATTCCCTTTTTTTATCTTTTTCTTGATCATCTCAATATAGTTTTCATATTCCCCATACTTATAATAATCATGAATCATCTTAATTGCATATCTTCTTGTCTCTTCTAGAATATTCATATCCTTAAAAATATCCCCCATCATAAAGGCTGGAAGACCACTCTGCTTATCACCTAATAGTTCTCCTGGTCCTCTTGTTTTTAAATCATATTGTGATATTTCAAATCCATCATCATGTTCTTCTAGATAGTGCAGTCTCTCTTTTGCCGGCTCGTCTTGTGCTTCAGATAACAGAAAACAATACCCCTGTTGATTCCCTCTTCCAATACGACCACGTAACTGATGAATAGAAGATAAGCCAAATCTTTCAGCATTATAAATAACCATCATATTCGCATTGGGGACATCAACCCCTACTTCTACCACTGTAGTAGAGACTAGAATTTGTATTTTATTATCTTTAAAATCCTGCATCACTGCATTTTTCTCTTCATCTTTTAAAGAACCATGAAGCAGTCCTGTTTGATAATGTCCTTTAAAATAAGAAGACATCGCTTCATAAATAGTCAAAGCACTTTTTAATGGAAGATCTTCGTTGTCTTCAATCAAAGGACAGATGACATAACATTGTCCACCCTGAGCTAAATAATCTTTTAATTGCTTTAAGAAAGGCTTCATAGAACTGCCTTCAAAATACTTTGTTAGGATAGGCTTTCTACCTTCAGGTCTTGTTTCTATACTTGAAACATCCATATCTCCATATAAATTCATTGCAAGAGTTCTAGGTATAGGAGTCGCACTCATGACAAGGAAGTCAACACCTTCACCTTTTTGTTTTAGGGCTTTTCTTTGTTTGACTCCAAAACGATGCTGTTCATCTGTTACTACAAATCCAAGTTTTTTATAATGAACGCTCTCCTGAAATAATGCATGTGTCCCAATAACCAGATCAATAGCACCACTTTCTAAACCTTCATAGATTTCTTTCTTTTCTTTTAAAGTAAGTGATCCTGTGAGTAACGCAATAGTCATATCATAGGCTTCAAATGTCTTTTTAAGCTTACTATAGTGCTGCGTTGCGAGCACTTCAGTCGGTGCCATGAGAGCCCCTTGATAGCCACTTAAATAATTGGCATATAACCCTATAGCCGCCACAATTGTCTTACCGCTTCCTACATCCCCCTGTAAGAAACGATACATGATTGTTGGATTATGAAGATCTAACAGTATATCTTTAGCACTTTGTTTTTGATCTTTCGTTAATTTAAAGGGAAGCGTATGAATAAAGGCATTGACCTCATCTAAAGAAAAATCCTTTGCATATCCTACTTCCTGTTCTCTTTGCATTTTACGATAAGAAAGAGCCAGTTCAAAGTTTAAGAATTCTTCATACTTAAGAGTTTTAATAGCCTTTTGTAATTGTTCATGGTTCATTGGAAAATGGACTGCATAAAGCGCTTCTTTCTTGCTCATGAGATCAACTGTTTCTCTTATTTCTATAGGAAGACTATCTTCAATAGGAATGTTCATTCCTAATACTTTTTTAACATATTGGGAAAAAGCATGACTTGTAAGTCCATCCTTTAATGAATAAACAGGTGTAATACCTGATAATTGATCTAGATTCTTTAATAATATATTAGAAGCGGTGAAACGATTCCCTTCTACCTTACCTTGTAATGTAATGATACGATTAGGTGTTAGATGAGGGCGAAGAAAATGTCGATTAAAGATCGTGACTATATAGTCATTGCCTTTAATAGACACATTGAATGTCATACGGGAAAAACGTCCTTTATAAAATACCTTAGGACTACTTATGATAACCCCCTCTACACAGCATTTATCTTCTACAGGAGGCCATATTTCAGTCACTTCATCATATTTATAAGGATAATGATAAATAATATCTTCTAACGTATCAATAGAGGAAGCATGTAATAAATCTATTCTATTTTGGCTTGTTGTTATTTTCTTTAATTCTTCCATAGTATCACCACTTCCTTGATTAACATATACATTTTATTAATTATATCATATAATAGTAAAAAGGAGAAAAAGAATAAAAAATATTGTATTTGATTTAGGGCGTGTTCTCTTAGACTATCAGCCTTTAGTTTGGCTGAAAAAAAAGAACTATACGCATTATAATGAGTTATTTGAAATCGTCTTCCAAAATCCTTCATGGATCAAACTAGACGAAGGAACCATCACAAGAGAAGAGTTTATAGAAAAATTAATCAACGAAAATCCTGAACTTGCATTGGATATAGAAGAAATCATGGAAGAATGGATTGAATTACTTCTTCCTATTGAAAATAATATAAAGCTCGTTTCTTTATTAAAAGAGAAGGGTTATCACCTCTATATTATTTCTAATTTCCATTTAAATGCATATAATCGTTTCTTAAAGAAGCAGGATTGGTTTACTCTATTTGATGGAGCTATAATTAGTGCCAAAGAAAAGTTAATCAAGCCTGATTTAAGAATATATAAATTATTATTAGAACGTTATCATTTAAATGCAGATGAATGTCTATTTATTGATGATTCTCTTGATAATATTAATGCATGTAAGAACGTCGGCATGGATGCTATTCATTTACCTGATCATTCTAAACTAGAAGAAGAATTAAAAAAACATCATATTATTTAAAAAGAAACGAGCCCTCACTCGTTTCTTTCATTACATATCACAAAGGCCTTTGTCTTCTCCGTATACTGAATACCAATCATTATTGAAATCAGTTA
>ENA-ORLU01002286-ORLU01002286.1-human-gut-metagenome-genome-assembly--contig:-NODE-2286-length-11490-cov-2.036450_pt1 | contig 11490 bp, 9 predicted proteins | sample MGYA00243009_ERZ508833 | MGnify/ENA primary metagenome ERZ508833 (study PRJEB26277, sample SAMN04329763) | human gut metagenome | biome: human-associated habitat | host: Homo sapiens | place: USA...
TAATGTAGCAGGTGAGGATGTAAAGGTTAAGCAGATTAATGCAAGAAAGACCAGGAAAGCCTCAGATATAAGTGATGTAAGACAGGCTAAATCAACAACTGCTGCCACAGAAGAAGACGAAGATATGATATTTTTTGATAAATAATAGTATATTTATCATATAGAAATTAAAAGGGTGGTGAGAATGTGACTACATCAGGTAATCTGTTGCAGAATTATTTTTCAAGATTATATATACCAAGGATTACATGGACAGATATTATAGAGATAATTATTATTGCGGTTGTTCTTTATAATATTCTGTTATGGATAATGAATACTAAAGCGTGGGCTTTGCTTAAAGGAATTATAGTAGTAGGTTTATTCGCGGTAGTTGCATATCTGCTTAACTTAAAGACTATATTGTGGATAGCAGGAAAGACGATAAGTGTTGGAATTATAGCACTTGTTATTATATTCCAGCCCGAGTTAAGAAGGGCGTTAGAGCAGTTAGGAAGAAAGAAATTTGTTCTTAATTTCCTGAATTTTGGTGATAACAGCAATAAAGATGAGCGTTTTAGTGTTAAGACAGCTGACGAAATTGTTGATGCGTGCTACAGGATGGGAGCGGTAAGGACAGGTGCATTGATAGTTATAGAACAGGATATGCTTCTGGAAGAGTATATAAAGACAGGAATACCTGTAGATGGTATTGTCACAAGCCAGCTTCTTATTAATATATTTGAGCATAATACACCGCTTCACGATGGTGCAGTTATAGTGAGAGGTAACAGGGTTGTTGCAGCTACCTGTTATCTTCCACTTACAGATAATGTTAATCTTAGCAAGGCTTTAGGAACAAGACACCGTGCCGGAGTCGGAATAAGCGAAGCTACAGACAGTATGACAATTATTGTATCAGAGGAAACGGGTAAGGTTTCCGTAGCTTTTGGTGGTGAATTAATACACGATATTGATGCAGATTCTTTAAAGAATAAACTGGAATATATCCGTAGAAAGAATATAGATGTTAAGTCTTTCAGGATATGGAGAGGCAGGTTGAAGCATGAAAGAGAAGATATTTAAGAATTTCAGCCTGAAGTTATTATCCGCTGTATTTGCAGTTGTTCTATGGACAGTTATTGTTAATATATATGACCCTAACACGAGTTATACATTCAGTAATATAACTGTACAGCTTATTAATACACAGAGCCTTACAGACAAAGATTACAGTTATGAAGTTGTTGATGGCGGCAAGATTTCAGTTACAGTAAGCGGTCCAAAGAGTGTCGTAACAGACCTTAAGACAAGTGATATAAGTGCAACCGCAGATTTGAGTAAGGTTACTGCATTTACAGATTATGTAGATATACAGGTTCAGGTAATTAAAGATGGACAGGTTCTTAATAATGTAGAGGCTGTTCCAAGAACATCAGCACTTAAGCTAAGCATAGAGAACAGGGATACCAAGACTTTGTCATTAGATGTTAACACGACAGGTTCTACAGCTTCAGGATATACGGTTGCTTCGACAAGTTCATCACCAACATATATCAAAGTTACAGGTCCTACATCTTTACTTGAGAGTGTAGCAGCATTATCAGTAAATGTAGATGTATCAGGTGCTAAGGAAGACATAAGCACAAGTGCAGATGTTAAGATGTTAGATGAAGATGGTAATGAAATAGTAAATGATGCACTTGAACTGTCATGTACTAAAGCAGATATCAATGTTGATATAGCAAGAATGAAGACGGTGTCAATAACAGCAAAGACAAGTGGAACGCCGGCAGACGGATATATTATAACAGATACAATATTAAGCCAGGCATCTGCGGTTATAACAGGTTCAGATGATTTGCTGGGTAAAGTAGATACAATAACAATTCCATCGCAGAATATTAATGCTGATGGATTGAGTGCTGATAAGACATATACTTTCAGATTATCAGATTATGTTCCATCAGGAATTAAATTTGTATCTGACAGCAGTCTTACTGTTACAGTTAAGATAGCACAGAAGGCTACAAAGCAGATAAGTCTTTCAGCTTCAGAGATAACACTTAATAATATACAGACAGGGTTTAATGCACAGGTAATGCAGGGTATTACATTTACTGTAACAGGTAATGATAATGTGTTATCGGCTGTCAGTGCATCAGATGTAAAGGCAGGCATTGACCTTAAGAATCTTGGGGCAGGAACTCATAATGTCACAGTGGCGTTATCACTGCCTGATGGAATAACTGTAGTAGGTAATGTTACTGTTAATGTTACAATAACGGCAATACAGCAGGAAACAACTACAGAGAGTACCAAAGCGACAGAAAGCACTACATCGGCGACAAGGTAATTTGTTAAGAACTGCCATTTAAGGAGGGATTATAATGGTAAAGGAGAATATAATTGTCACAAGCCAGCTTGGAATACATCTTCGTCCAGCGGGTGCTATGTGTGATGCGGCAATTAAATTTGATTCTAATATATCATTTGAATATGCAGAGGGTAAGACAGCCAATGCAAAGAGTGTAATATCAATACTTGCATCAGGTGTTAAATGTGGAGATGAGATAACTTTAATAGCTGATGGAAGCGATGAAGAAGAAGCGTTAAAGACAGTATCAGAAAAGTTTAAAGAAGCTCTTAAAGATTGATTTAATCTCCGGATTGATTTATAATTAAATAAAATGATGTAGCAATACGTGTACATCAGTCAGGGAAAAATACCATTTTCCCCGACATTATTAAATAACAAGGAAAGAGGTACAGAGTATGGGTTATCTTGCAGTTGCTAACTCTTGGTGTTACAATATGTATTTTGATGAAGCAACAAGAGATGAACTTAAGTCGATCGCTAATGATGAGAAGGAGATTGAAGACAGATTTTACAAAGATCTTGAATTCGGAACAGGAGGCTTAAGAGGTGTAATTGGCAATGGTACTAATAGAATGAACATTTACACTGTAAGAAAGGCAACACAGGGACTTGCTAACTTTATTATTAAGGAAGGTGCAGCAGACAGAGGTGTAGCTATTGCATTTGACTCAAGAAGAATGTCACCTGAATTTGCTGATGAAGCAGCACTTTGTCTTAATGCTAACGGAATTAAGGCATATATATTCCCTTCACTTCGTCCAACACCAGAATTATCATTTGCATTAAGAGACCTTAACTGCATAGCTGGTATTGTAGTAACAGCAAGCCACAACCCACCAGAATACAACGGATATAAGGTGTACTGGGAAGATGGTGCACAGATTACAGCACCTAAGGATTCACAGATTATATCAGAAGTTAAGGCTGTAACAGATTACAATACAGTTAAGACTATGGATAAAGATGAAGCTAAGGCTTGCGGTCTTTACAATGTGATCGGATACGATATGGATGACAGATATATGGCCGCATTAAAGAAGATGAGTATTAATGGAGATATCATTAAGAAAGTAGCGGATGATATTAAGATTGTATACACACCATTCCATGGTACAGGTAATATTCCAGTAAGAAGAGTTCTTAAGGAATTAGGCTTTAAGCACGTATATGTTGTTCCAGAACAGGAAAAGCCAGACCCAGATTTTACAACGCTTGAATATCCTAACCCAGAAGATCCTAAGGCATTCACATTAGCATTAAAGCTTGCTAAGGAAGTTGATGCAGATATCGTTCTTGCAACAGATCCGGATGCTGACAGACTTGGTGTATATTCTAAGGATACTAAGACAGTTCAGTACAAGAAAATTACAGGTAATCTGTCTGATAGGCTGATTGCAGTATACAGGCTTTAAGTTCATCGGTGAGCAGATTAAGTTCTTTGAACAGCAGGGTACATATGAATATGAATTTGGTTTTGAGGAAAGCTATGGCTGTCTTGTAGGAACACACGCAAGAGATAAGGATGCTATCGTTGCAGTTATGGCACTTTGTGAAGCAGCAGCTTACTATAAGAATAAAGGTCTTACTTTATGGGATCAGATGATTAACATCTATGAGAAGTATGGCTACTATAAAGAAGGACAGGTTGCTATCACAATGAAGGGTGCTGAGGGTGCTGGAAAGATTGCTAAGATGATGGATGACCTTAGAAATAATACACCATCTAAGATTGGTAACTGGACAGTTCTTGAAGCAAGAGATTATAAGAAGGACGAATGTGTCAATATGGTTACAGGCGATAAGCATAGCACAGGACTTCCTAACTCTAATGTACTTTATTATGATTTATCAGATAATGCATGGTGCTGTGCAAGACCATCTGGTACAGAGCCTAAGATTAAGTTCTATATGGGCGTTAAGGGCAGCAGCATAGAAGATGCAGCAGCTAAAGAAGAAGCTTTAAAGAAAGCTGTTATGGAGCTTGTTGGGCAGTAATCAGTAAGTATTATTTGATGGATATGTTTTACATAGCATAATTATATAAGTTCAGATTTTCTTAACAAGTAATACACAATATGAACACATTTCGTGAATATACTAACAGTATCAACAACGAAATGTGTTCATTTTTTCGTTGAAATGACATAAGTAAGGAGTGTTTGGATATGTATAATAATGAAGATAACGATTATATGAACAATAATTCTGATAATAATTCTAGGAATTATGAGAATGTAGAGCCTGATAATAATCAGAGTACAGGAACAACTGGATATACAACATACAGCCATAACACAGGTTATAATCAGAACAGTGCAGGTGGTGCTGGTATGAATAATGGACAGAACCAGTATTCTAACGGAAGTAATAATTATGGCTATAATGGTTATGGATATAATCAGGGTGGTATGAATAATTCACAGTATGGTGCTAATACATCATACAATAGCACAGGAACTAATGCCGGATATAATAACACAGCATATAATAATGGTGCTAATACCTATAGATATTCATATGATAATAATAATATAGGCAGTGATCAGAATAATTCTTATAGGAATGCACAGAGAGCGGCTAAGCAGGCTAAGAAGGAAGCAAGAAAGAAGTCATTTAACAATTGGTTTTCTAAGAATTCCACGGCTAAGAAGTATATAAGTGGTGTGCTTGCAGCAGTGGTATTTGGTGTTGTAGCTGGTTCAGCAATGTATGGAACTTATCATATTGAGAAGAAATATTTAGGTGGTAATGATACTAAGAACTATACAATTTCAACTGTGACAAGCAATATTGATAAAGTTACAAGCGATGATATTAATGCTAATGGAGATACTAATCTTTCACAATATTCATCAATGAATGTAGAAAGTGTGGCACAGGCAGCACTTCCGGCTATGGTTGCCCTTAATGGTACAACTACAGTAAGCAGTTCATCTTCAATGTATGGCTGGGGACAGCAGCAGTACGAGGCTTCAACAAGTGGAACTGGTATTATTGTTGGTAAGAATGATACAGAGCTTCTTATTGTAACTAATGCACATGTTGTAGATAATGTATCCAACTTAAAATGTGTATTTGTGGATGACCAGTCAGTAAGTGCAACGGTAAAGGGTTCTAAGTCAGATCAGGATATAGCAGTAGTTGCTGTATCATTATCAGATATTCCGTCTGACACAATAAGTAAAATAGCTATTGCAGAACTTGCAGATTCTGATACAATTGCAGTAGGCCAGCAGGTAGTGGCAATTGGTAATGCACTTGGAGAAGGACAGTCAGTTACTAATGGTATTATAAGTGCCCTTGACAGATCAATAACAGTTAACAATGTTACATTTTCAGGACTTATAATGACTAACGCAGCTATTAACTCAGGTAATAGTGGTGGAGCACTTCTTAATGCAAGCGGCAAGGTAATTGCTATTAACTTTGCTAAGACATCATCAGATGGTGTTGAGGGTATGGCATATTCAATACCTGTATCTAATGTTAAGGAACTTATAAGCTCACTTATGAGCAAGCAGACAAGACAGAAGGTAGATTCAGATAATGCTGGATATCTTGGTATTGCTGCTATAGATATAACAAGCACATATGCTTCTATGTATGGTTACCCACAGGGTATAATGGTTCGTACAGTAGCTTCAGGCTCAGCAGCAGAGAATGCAGGACTTTCAGCTTACGATATAATTGTCGGTTTTGATGACCAGTCAATATCAACAATGTCAGGCTTACAGTCACTTCTGCAGTATTATTCAGCAGGAGAGACAGTAAAGGTTGACTACTATCATCTTGAAGGTAGTGAATATGTACTAAAGAGTGTGGAGGTTACATTAGGAAAGAAGAACTAATAAGCCTCGTAACACAGAATTGAGGATTAAATGAGTAACAACGATAATAATAATGAGAACAATACAACTGCTAACACAGATGAATACGAAAAGGTGTGTTATATATGCAGAAGGTCAGAGTCTAAGGCTGGTAAAATGATTAATATGCCAGGTGGTTTATGTGTATGTGCAGATTGTATGCAGAAGACCTTTGACCAGATCGGTATGCAGGGAACACCGATGTTTCCGGGGATGGACATTATCAATCTGGGAAGCATGGGCATGGAAGCTCCGGATGAGTTCCAGGAAAAACACAAAGTGAAGACAAAGAAAAAGAAGAAAAAAGAAACACCTGCGCTGGATATCAACAGACTTCCGGCACCCCATGTTATCAAGGGGAATCTGGATGAGTATGTCATGGGACAGGAGCGGGCCAAGAAGATCCTGGCAGTAGGCGTATATAATCATTATAAGCGCGTGCTGGCAGAAGAGCAGGAGACCGATCCGGACGTTCAGATTGAAAAATCCAATATGCTTTTGCTGGGCCCCACCGGAAGCGGCAAGACTTTTATGGTAAAAACACTGGCGCATCTTCTGCAGGTGCCGTTGGCGATCACAGATGCTACCGCGCTGACAGAGGCCGGTTATATTGGTGATGATGTAGAGAGTGTGATCTCCAAACTTCTGGCCAACGCAGACAATGATGTTGAACTGGCAGAAAAAGGAATCGTATATATCGACGAGATTGACAAGATCGCTAAAAAGCAGAACGCCACCACGCGAGATGTCAGCGGTGAATCCGTACAGCAGGCATTGTTGAAATTGTTAGAGGGAGCCGATGTAGAGGTGCCGGTAGGTGCCACCAATAAAAATGCTATGGTTCCTATGACTACGGTAAATACAAGCCACATATTATTTATATGTGGAGGTGCATTCCCGGGTCTGGAAGACATTATCAAGAAAAGACTGACCAAGCAGGGCACCATGGGATTTGGCTCCGATCTTCGGGATAAATATGACGACGACAAAAATATTTTTGCAAAAGTCGAGACGGAAGATATCCGGGAATACGGCCTTATACCGGAGTTTATCGGAAGATTGCCCATTGTATTTTCTCTGGAGGCTATGGACGAGGATCTGCTGGTCAAAGTGCTTACCGAGCCAAGAAATGCCATTGTAAAACAGTATCAGAAGCTGTTCCGCATGGATGAAGTGGATCTTGAGTTTGAAGAAGAGGCACTGCGCGCCGTAGCGAAAAAAGCAGCAGCGAAAAAGACCGGTGCCAGAGCACTACGTTCCATCATTGAGGAATTTATGATGGATATCATGTATGAGATCCCGAAAGACGAGATGATCGGCAAGGTTGTTATAACAAAAGACTATATAGAAGGAAAAGGGGCACCACAGATTATTATGAGAGGCACAGAACAGTAAAAGGGATTGATGCAATGGCTGTTTTGTGGTACTATGATAGTATGTAAGTTTTGACGAACATGGGATATAAAATGACAAGATGCGGGAGAAGGTGACACGGTGGATGTAACAGAGATATGTAAGGGATGTTTTTCCAGAAAGCACGGAGATGAGGCAAGTGCTTGTCCTTACTGTGAATATGAGGAAGGGATCGTAGATGTTGACGGCGCAGGCTGGAAGACCGGTCAGCTGCTGTCCAAACGCTATTTATTGGGAAGACTGTATATGAAAAAACAAGATTACGCAATGTGGCGGGCATATGACCGCTTTTTAGGGACTGCATGCGTAATCGTAGTGCCGGAACAAGGCCCGAAATCCGGGCTGACTTATCTGGCATGGGGAACTGAACTGAAAAAAGCAGAGAGTAAGATCCGTGTGATGGCACTGAAGGGTATTGAGGGACGCTGGGCGCTGGTTATGTCCATTAAAGATACCGCCATGACGAGAAAAGAGTTTGTGCACGAGATTCATATAAGCCAGACAAATCCCAATGCGGCAGTGCAGTTTAAGGCGGGAACATCGAGACCGGCCCAGGCGATGCAGCCTGGTATGACGATAGGACGGAATTACCGGATACTGGGGATTCTTGGATCTGAGAGAGTTTCCATCAGTTATCTGTGCGAAGATATTCTGCTTCAGAGAATAGTAAAGATCAAAGAGTTTTTGCCGGAAGCATGGGCTGTCCGTGGTGAAGATGGAAAAGTGACAGTAAAAAGTTCCAGACAGGCTTATGCCTTTAAGTGCGGCCGGGAAAGTTTTATGAAAGAGTGCCGTATGACAGCGCAGTTTATACACTCGGATCATTTCCCGGTTGTATATGATTATTTTACCTTAAACGGTACAGATTATATGGTGACAGAATATGTAGTAGGAACCAGTGTGGAAGAGATTTTTGAAAAGAGAGGGCATGTTCCGTACTCCACCGATGAATTGATGGAGATTATGGAACCATTGCTGGAGGGAATCCAGGAATTGCATGACCATAGGATCATCCATTGTAATATTGCACCTTCTAATATTGTGAAAGCCACCGACGGCCGCGTTATGCTGACTAATATGGGGGCAGCCAAGTATCAGGACAGTGCTACTTCTATGATGAGTGCTACTTTGCTTCAGCCGGATTTTGCGGCACCGGAGCAGATCAGCAAGGAAGACGGCGAGAATAACGAAGGACCTTGGACCGATATTTACCAGATCGGTACAGTGATGTATTATCTGCTTATCGGGCACAAAGCCATGGATGCAGCCACCAGGTTGGAGCGGGACAATGCTGAGCTGGTGCAGGCCAAGAAATACAAAGTGAAGTTGAAAAAGGGCTGGATGAATCTGCTGGTAGAGTGTACAGAACTGGATTATCACTTCCGGATCCAGACCGTGGAGGATCTTTTGGCAAAATTGAAGAAAAAATAACAAGATAGAATATGAAATAAAAATCTTTCCCGTGGGCTTTAACGCAAAGCGTTACCTTGCCTTCCGGGAGAGATTTTTTGTTTTGCAGGAAATATTTTGAAGTATCTCATGAATCGACCGCATAAGATAAGAAAAAAGACTGGGAGCATTTATGGCTTGTAGTGATTTTGTTTATGCAGAGGACACGCTGGACTATATAATAGGCAGTTACCGGGGAGATAATTATGTGATGGAGACCTATGAACCGGATTTTTATGTCCGTCTGGATGCTTTTCAGGGGATTATATACAAAAGGGAAGAGAAGAGAGACAGCAATACTATCTGGCAGTATGGTTTTGGGGCGGTTCCCAATGTGTATGGCCTGATGAGCCAGGTAGCACTGGAAGAAAGCGGCGTCTTTTCCCTGCGGCGGCAGCCTTATCTTGATCTGTATGGTCAGGGGGTGATGATAGGACTGGTGGATACGGGGGTGGATTTTACCCATGAGGCCTTTATCAACGCCGATGGTTCTTCCCGGATCGTGGCGTTGTGGGATCAGACCATACAGGATGGGCAAGGGACGGAGCAGTTCCCCTATGGCAGAGAATTTACGCAGGAGGATCTCAGCCTGGCACTGACTATGGAAGATCCTTTTTTGGCGGTGCCTTCCCGGGATGAAGTGGGGCATGGGACTTTCCTTTCCGGGGTGGCAGCCGGAAACGAGATGCCGGAGAAAAACTTTTCCGGGGTGGCGCCGTTAGCGGAGCTGGCGGTTGTAAAATGCAAGGAGGCTAAACAGGCATACCGGGATTATTACGGTGTGCCGGAGGGAGTGCATGTTTACCAGGAAAACGACATTCTGGCAGGGATCGCTTTTTTGATGAAAACGGCGGAGAGGAGAAATCGTCCAGTGGTGATCTTCCTTGGTATGGGGACAAATATGGGCAGTCATGATGGGGGAACTTCTTTGTCGGCGTTTATGGAACGGTACAACCGGGTCACCGGTGTGACAATGATGGTCTGTGCCGGCAATGAGGGAAATACAAGGCACCATCATTGGATCGCCAGAAAAAATGACATGATGGACATTAGTGTCCAGGAAAAAATACCCGGTTTTATGTGCCAGATCTGGTGGCGTACCCCGGGAGGCCTGACCATAGGCCTGACTTCTCCCGGAGGACAGATATATAAGGAGATCAAAGCGGTGAAGGGGGAGAGGAGGTCGTTCCGGTTTTCTGCCGAAAGATCAACGGTAGAGGTCCTGTTTGGGGAGTCCCAGGAGTTTAGCAGGGAACAGGTGGTGGTACTGCGTTTTGTGGATGCGGCACCGGGAATCTGGAAAATCACCGTGAATTCAGATTTTGATGCTCCTAATTTCCACGCCTGGCTTCCGATACAAAATTTCCTGCCACAGGATGTGATTTTTCTGGATTCTAACCCGGATTCAACTATAAACAGTGCAGGGACGGCTACTTATGTAACGGCGGTATCTGCCTATGATCCGGTGTCAAAGAGCCTGTATGCCCCCAGTGGAAGGGGATTCACACCCACTGGCATCATTAAGCCGGAGATTGTGGCACCGGGAGTTAATATAAGCGGACCGGTAAAAGGAAACCGTTACGGAACCATGACCGGAACCAGCGTGGCCACAGCCATAGGGGCAGGGGTGGCGGCACTTGTTATGCAGAATTATGAAGAGGAAAGCCTGAACGGGATCGGTGTCAGGGAAGTGTTTATCAGAGGGGCTATGCCCCGGGGAGTGCCTTATCCCAACACAGAATGGGGATTTGGCATCCTGCAGGCAGAAAGAAGTGTAAACGGTTATTGACAGAATAAAAGGAATGGAGTAACCTTGAAACAGACAAATTTCAACAGGGAGGACACACATGAGATCGTGGACAGATAATGTAAGAAAAGTAGTTCCGTATGTGCCTGGTGAGCAGCCACAGGGAACGGGAATCATAAAATTAAACACCAATGAAAATCCATATCCACCGGCACCGTCGGTATATGCAATTCATGAAAAAATGGATATTGATCGTTTTTCTCTGTATCCGGATCCGGAGGCAGGAAAACTGGTGCATGGCCTGGAGCATTATTATAATCTGCAGGAAGGCCAGGTGTTTGTGGGAGTCGGCTCGGATGATGTGCTGGCACTGGCGTTTTTGACCTTTTTTAACTCGGGGAAACCGATTTTGTTCCCGGATATTACGTATTCCTTTTATCCGGTGTGGGCTCAGGTGTACCGGATCCCGTATGAGTGTCCGGCGTTGGATGAGAATTTCAAGATCCGGATCGAAGACTATAAAAAAGAGAATGGCGGTATCGTGATCGCCAATCCAAATGCACCTACTTCCCTGGCGCTGGGAGTAGATGCCATCGAAGAAATTGTGAAAGCTAATCCAGATGAAGTGGTGAACATTGATGAGGCTTATGAAGATT
>ENA-ORLU01002287-ORLU01002287.1-human-gut-metagenome-genome-assembly--contig:-NODE-2287-length-11484-cov-4.223459_pt1 | contig 11484 bp, 14 predicted proteins | sample MGYA00243009_ERZ508833 | MGnify/ENA primary metagenome ERZ508833 (study PRJEB26277, sample SAMN04329763) | human gut metagenome | biome: human-associated habitat | host: Homo sapiens | place: USA...
CACCACAACGCACCACTTTTCACCACTTTCTACCACTTATGTTTTTATTCTATATCAACTCAGGGAAAATAGCAAGGTCTTTTTTCTATTTCATTTTTAAGATTTTCCCCAAAATGCAACATTTTTATGCGCATTTTCCGCCTTTTTTATACCAATTTTGTATCAAAAAAAGAGAAAACCTTTTTTGCCGGTTTTCCCCTTTTCTGTATTTTTATTCTGTTTTTTTCACTGGTTTTATCCTTAAGAATGGGCTGTCTCCCCACCGGATGATAATTTTTTTCGTTTCCATACCACCAGGATGGTACATCCCACCACAAGACACCCCGAAAGGAGCTGGGAAACCGGAAGTCCCACCACCGGAAGCAGAAGCTGGTCGGTGCGGAGTCCCTCGATCCAGATTCTTCCAAGGCCATATCCTATCAGATACATCAGGAACACTTCGCCGTTAAATTTTTTTCTTTTCCGAAACCAGAAAAGAAAAAGCAGGACACCCACATTCCATAAACTTTCATATAAAAAGGTGGGATGCACCTGAATATACTCGACGCCGTTTACCGTCACCACATGATCCCACATTTTCTGTGTGATTTCATTGGCACGGACCGCGGAAACCGGAAGCTGCATTGCAAACAGGTTGTTAGTGTAGTCACCGAATGCCTCACGGTTAAAGAAGTTTCCCCACCGTCCCATAATCTGACCGAACACGATGCTCATGCTCGCGGTATCCATCAGAAGGCTGAAGTTCTGTTTCTTCTTTCTGCTGTAAATCACCACCGCAATGCAGGCACCGATGATGCCGCCGTAGATGGCAAGTCCGCCTTGGCGGATGTTGAAAATACTCAAAAGATCATCCTTATAATAGTCCCAGGCAAATATAACGTAGTAAATCCGTGCCCCGAGAATACCGGCTGCGATGCCGATCATCGCAAGATCGAGGTACTGCTCCGGGTTCTGCCCCGTCCGCTTTGCCTCTCTTTGGGCAATCCAGATCGCAATCATCATACCGGTTACGATCACAATGCCGTAATAGGCAATGGAAAATCCAAAAATACTGATGTTTTTTCCCACATGATCGAGATAAATCCCGAGATTGGGGAAATTAATTTCCATATCCATAGATTTTATTCTCTCTGATTTTCAGTTCATTGTTTCAACTCACAGTCGGTATTTTCACGGAGTCTGACATGTCGAAAATAGTTCGACTGTGACTTGCCTCATGTCAGTGGAGGATACCGATTTCTCTCCGCCCGCCACTGCCGTTATGTTTCTTTTAACAATTCATCCCACCGCTTTAGAAGCGGGGGACTTCTTGTCTACTGATGTTAAAAATGCCCCTATAGATTTCTTCTTTTGTCCAAGGGCACATACACTGTTAAGTATATCATAAAATTCGACAAAAAAAAGCAAAAAATTTGGTTTTGGCAAATTTCTCACTTTTTTCGTAAATCACCTGTGGACTTCGTAAAAAAATATCTTCTGTAGCGCTTCTCCGAGGAAAATTCCAAGGGCAATTGCGCCTGCCGCGGTCGCTGTCTCTAAAAGATACGTTCCAACCATGTTTTCCGGCCCCATAACGATCGAGTAGACGATGCGGTACATACCGGCTCCCGGCACCATCGGGAGAATGCCCGGGATCACGAAAAGGATCACCGGCGCTTTGAAATGACGCGCCATTGCCTGGGAAACCAGGGCGACGGCAACGGCGGCAAGAAAGTTCTTCATCAGAATGCCGTCGTTGAATACTTCCACGATCAGATAGACCGCCCAGCCGATCATACCGACACCGGCCGTGTAGCATTCCAGCTTTTTTGGTGCGTTCAACAGTCTTGAAAATCCCCAGATTGCAACCCAGGCTCCAAGGGATTTCAGGATGATTTCACCTGCTATTCTCATATTTTTGCTTTAACCTCATCTTTTTTCTGTATCGGTTTTCTCTACCGCACCAGCGGACGGAGCAGCAGCATGCCAAGTCCCACGCCGATTGCGATGGCCGCAGCGGTTACAAACGCCTCAAGCATCCGTGCCGCACCGGAAATGTAGTCGCCGTGCAGGGTATCATACACCGCATTCGTGATCGCCACACCCGGTACGAGGGGCATGATCGATGCAATGATAATGACGTTCAGATCCATGGTCCCCGGCAGGTAATGAACACAGAGAATAGATGTGACCGCCAGCAAAAATGACCCGATACAGTTCACAAGAAACGACTGCATCCCGGCTTTTTTTCCTCCGTAAACACCGATTCCTGATATAAAACCTGCAAGTGCAGATGCCAGCACTTCGTAGAACCCGGCTCCGAACATGATTGCAAAGCCTGCGGTCGTTGCCATCATCGCGAGCAGATTTTTTTTAATTTCCGACTTAGCACGATAGATATCCCGCACCCGGTGGAACAGCGCATCCAGATCGATATTTCCTTCGCAGAAATCGCGGGAAAGCTGATTGACCGCATGGATCCGGTTCAGATCCGTTGCACGGCTCTCTACGCTGCGCATAACAGTCATGGAATCCATCGACGGGTCGTCGAGTGTTACCACAAAGCCGGTCGTCAGCGCCAGTACATCCGCTGTTTTCAGGCCGGACATGCGCAGCATCCGCAGCATGGTATCCTCCACCCGCCACGTCTCCGCCCCGCTCTCCAGCAGGATTTCTCCCGCCATGACCGCGGTGTCCAGCAGCAGTTTATAGTCCATAGTTTTTGTCCTCTCAAATGTAACTCATATTTCACACATGCCAAACGATTGTACCATGAAGCAGTGTTCACTTTCAAGTTAATTCTATGCAAATTCGGCGATATCCGGGCGTTTGGATGTTCCGATGTTCACCTGCGCCATTCACAAATCTTTTCAAAGTTTCTTCAAACTCCATTCACACTTTCCTCACATATGACAACTATACTAAATGTATCAAACCAAAGGGACAACAAATCATCTTCCTCTATCTTTCAACCGTTGTCCCAACCTAATATTCTTTCCAATTTATATAGATTTTTCTTTTTCATAATGCCGGTGTTTCTGCTAGAAGAAATACCGGCCCTCCTTTTTTTATCCCCCCAAAAAGAAGTGCCGGCATCCCGTCTATGTACTATTCTTCAAATTTTACAACCAATGTCTTGTCCCCGACCGTCTCGGACAGCATTCCGGTAATCAGTGTTTTCGTCTGTTCCTGTGCCATCGTTTCCAGGTCATCCATTTCTTTCGTCTGCTGCTCTACATCCTCCTTCGCACTCGCGATTGCATCCATCGCATCTTCCTTCCGCTCCCAGTTCAGAAGCGCTGCCTTCTCATCGTAATACTGGATGGAATCATTGTCGATGGAAATATCAAAAATCTCCACTGCCGGAAGTGTAACTGTTACTTCCGAATCCGTCACCTCCGTATTCGCCTTCGAGAGATCCACGCCCGCACGTACCTCTGCACGGTATGTCATATTAAACGCCTTCTGCGTCAGAAACGGAATCGACCCGTCCGAGTAATGAATCAGCCCGTTATAAATCATCTTCGCCGATGTCAGCTCCCCCGCCGCCTCCAGCTTGCTGTCAATAAACGTCCCCGTAATCTCCGGCTCCCGGTCCCGCCGCAGCGACTGCGTCAGATAAACAACCATTCCAGCAAGGATTACTACGATCAGAAGATAAATGACAGCTTTTACCGTGCCGCGGCTTCCATTTTTTTCTCTGCTCATCACATATCTGCTCCCTTCTCATTTTTTGTTTCGTTTTTCATTAGTTTTTATAAGATTGCTGTTTCCATTGTAACGTATTTAGGCAATAAAAAACAGCCCCGATTTACAAAAAACTCTTAAAATTCTGTAAACCAGCGCTGTTATTTTCTCTTAAATGTTTCTATTCTTCGATTCTCTAGTAGATATGGGGATTACTCCCCATATCCCTACACAAAACCGTACGTGCGCTATTAACGCATACGGCTTTTCACTCTATATTCTCATACTTACCGATAAAACAAACTAACCTTAATGCTTGGTTCAAGTAGCGGAAATGTTTTCAGAAGCCCATTATAGAAGGTATCAAACGTGTAACTCCTTCTCTGACTCCTCCGGTTCAACCATTTAAATAACAGCCTTTTTGTCTGCGTTAAATAATTCTTTACTTCTCTGGTATTATCCGTAACTCCATAATACTGATAGTGTCCCCGCAATTTCGCATTTACTGTTTTAAATATCAGTTCCAATCCATATTTAGCAAAGCGTTCTTCCAGTCTCTGCTTAAATATTTCAGCTTTGTTAATTTCACCCATTTGTTTGCAATTCCGCTGAAAAAGGAAGTGTTTATCATGCGTTTCCAATAAAAAGCGGAATGACAAAAAGGATGCAGAGCAGGAGACGGAGGAACGTGCGACAGCGAACACACTCATGATGACAAAACTGGAGAACATTGCCGACGATGTCAAAGACATCAAACGTGACTACAAAGAGACACGGGCAGAGGTGCAGGATTTACACGACAGGGTTCTCATAGTTGAGCAGTCATTGAAATCGTATCACAAGAGACTGGACGGGATGAATTTGAATATTAAGACCGACCAATAACAGGAGGGCGGGAACAGGCAAGAATCAACCACATAAAGGAGGCAACAAGTGAACAAAAGCAGGATGACGAACGCAGAGCGTCGCATGTATTTCCAGCATAAAAGAAAATTGTACCGGATAGAACAGCGGGCAGCAAAGCGGAAAAACAAAGTCTCCGGTCAGTTCATGAATCGTGTTGTTATCTGTATGATTCTTGCAGCATTTATCTACACAGTTGTGGCGATTATAGTGTTTGTGAGAGTGGGTGCTGAACCATCAACATTGACAGAGAATGTATTTCGATTCCTGTCAGTGGAGGGCGGTGCGATGGCACTCATTAAGTCAGTAAAGACGGTTACAAAGAAAGATACAGGAAAACAGCACGAGAACGAACCGGATGACATCAATGCAGACAATAATGAGGAGGTGCAGGGATGAAATTCATCGTTGAAAATTGGTTTGTTATCGTGGCAATAGCAGCAGTGGGAGGCTCTATCGGGTACGCAATTTATTCTTTTGCGAAAATGCCATCTGATAAGCAGTTGAACAAGGTCAGAGAGTGGCTCTTGTATGCGGTGACAAAAGCAGAAAAGGAACTGGGAGCAGGAACAGGAAAACTCAAACTCCGGTATGTGTACGACATGTTTGTGGCAAGGTTTGAGTGGCTTGCAAAGGTCATCACATTCGACATGTTCAGCATGATGGTGGACGAGGCTCTTGAGCAAATGAGAACGATGCTTGACAGCAATGAGGCGGTGCAGAAACTCATTGCGAACGAGGCAGGTGAGGGCAGTGAGTGAAATTGAGATTTTCATGTCACAGCACTGGAGCACGATGGTGACGGTGTACATCATCGGGGCAGCAGTTACATTCGTTTTGACGTTTGTTATTTTTTGGATGCTTGAAAGGCAGTCCGAAAAAGAGGAGCGGGGAAAAGAGTTGTTTCCGGAATACTACGAGGAACAGGAAACGAAACAGGACAGAATCATGGTCAAACTGACATTTTTCATTTTGTCGGTATTGGTGGCGGTGATATGGATAGGAGTTCCGTTCATACTGGCTTTTATATTCATTATGTCAGTGATAGATGATTCCGGAGATAAGAAACAAAAGGAGGAAAAGAAATGATTTCAAATTGCGGACACGACGAGAGAGGAAAATATTCCGGAGGAAAAGCCGGAGATCAGACGGGAACAGAGTGGCAGGTTATAAACTGGTATAACAGACCGTGGAAATGCGTTCTCCGTCATCCGGATGTAGCAACGAGAAAACTCATTGCACAGATGGCAAAGGCAGCAGCAGTCAACAATATGGTCGGATATTGTCAGTCACACAGGGGAACATTTTGGACGAACCTTGCGGATTCAAATTTCGACCCTGCTCAAATCACAGTTCCGTGCGAAGCTGACTGTTCGTCCGGTGTTGCTGCAATCGTAAAAGGTGCAGGATATAGACTGAAAAATGAGAAACTGAAAAATGTGAGCACTGCATGTTATACCGGAAACCTGCGGGTAGCACTCAAGGCAGCAGGATTCGAGGTGCTGACAGATAAAAAATATCTGACATCAGATGCGTATTTGCTTGAGGGCGACATTCTGTTGAACGATGGTGCTCATGTGGCGACGAACCTCACCAATGGAGCAAAGGCATCCGGAGGAGGTGCATCGCAGACAGTTCCAATCAATAGCAACGTGAAACTGGAGACCGCAAAAGGGTTCAACAAGAGCCTTGCAGGAACGTACAAGGTAACGGGAGCAGGAGCGTTGAATCTACGGTCGGGAGCAGGAACAGGAAAAGACAAGAAAGTCTTGACGACAATGCAGAGCGGAGAGACGTGTCAGTGTTATGGATATTACACGGATGTGTCCGGAGTGAAGTGGTTGTATGTAGCATATAAAAACGTGGTGGGATTTGCGTCGAGCAAATATCTCAAAAAGTAGCAGAGGAGGGCGAAAACATGTTATACTATTTAGGCAAAGGAACGGAGTTCAAAAAAGAGGACTGCAAGGAATACAAGACAATCGAGGGAGTGTTGAAAGCAGCAGCAAAAAACGAGGAACTGGTTGTGTGGGATGAAAACGGAAACGTCATCGGCTCACTCACGGACAATGTTCCGGAGGGAGCACTGGAGACAAATCCCGACGGTAGCGTGAACACCTACAATGCAGACGGGAACAAGGTCGGCACGATGACCGCAGAGGAACTCAAAGCAGCAACAACCCTCACCGATGAAAAGGATGCAGAGGGGCAGCAGGGCGACGCAGGAGCGTCCACAGACGACGAAAACGGAGGCACTGGAGGAAATACACCAGTAGAACCGGAAAACGGGCAGAATGGGGCAAATAGCGAGCAGGAGAACGGACAGCAGACCTCCGACGATGGAGACGATGCAGCAGGGCAGGAGACATCCGGAGACGATGAAAGAAAAACAGAGGAACAGGTGTCCGATTCTGACACAATCTATCCGGAAAAGACCACAAGAGCGATCGTTGATTGTGATGGTGCTCTGAATCTCCGTCGTTCTGCATCATGGGGCAATGAAAGTATCTGCGGACGTGCAGTGAGAGGACAGTCGTATTATATCAAGGCAATTCACACAGTAGAGGGAAAGAAAATGCTTGAGACTATCGACGGAATTTTCCTGTCCGGTCAGCCGGAGCATGTTCGCATCATTGAGGTGTAAGTTCCGGACGGGTGTGTTATAATAAAACAACGGGAGAACTCTCCGAGTGGTTTGAGTAACACACGGGTAACTGACAAAAACCTTGAAAAGCCTTATTTTTCAAGGGTCGGAATTATGCAAGAGATAATTCAAGAGAATTTACAGACCCCGGAAATGCTTATTTTCCGGGGTTTTTTCAATAGTTCAATTCCCCTACCTGCCCTTGCATATCGGTGTCTATAACACTTATATGACACATATATGACACAATATGGTGTTTTGCACAAAGCTGTGTCTTCCGTAACACATTTCAAACAGGCTGAAAAGCTGATAAAATCAGGGGTTTCAGCGTTACGGAAGATATAAAAAAGGAAGGTGTTTCAACCTTCCTTTGATAATTTCCACATATACCTTAATTCATTCACAGAATTGAATTTCCAAACCTTGCCATCCTTAAAGGTGATACTGTGTCTTTCAACCACTGCAATATCTTTGAAGTAGCATTTGGGGACTTGCCATCTTAACAGCTGTTCATAAGTCTTGGAATCTAAAATCTTATTGTGTCACATAAATATGATATCATTATTTTAGGGGCTGTTCAAGAACATATTTCTTGATATAATATAAAGAAATGTGTATCAAAATTTAATTTTTATATATTTGATGGGGTGTGTATTATGGAAATAAAAGGATTAGATTTATCACCTACAGTTTCAATGCTAGATGGAATTCAGGAATCTTTGCAAGCAAATCAAAATGCAATGATTGCAAGTATGCGGTTGGCAAATCAGGCAAAGGAAGAGGAAAGGCAAGCTAATATAGAAACAGCAAGAAACACTGCTGAAATGAAGGATGATTTGAAAACTGTTATACATAATCAGAATGATTACATTGCTATGCTGAAAGAACAGAATGAATATATTAAGCAGGTGCTGAACAATATGTTTGGTTCAGCAGAAGATTCTATTATTGTTCAGAAGGAAATATTGAAGATAATGCAGGAATCAAAGCCGACTGATGGGATGGCAGCTGACAAGGGGCTTGATGTGATAATTCAGTTGGTGTTCAATGCAATTCAGATATATTTGAAATCTAAGGGTATAATGCTTTGAATAAATAATATAGGATAACTTTATAGCGTTGAACATTACACTTACATGACACAAAAGGTCATAAAAGCCTTATTTATCAATACTGTAAATTATCAAAGAGATAATATTTACAATCCAAAGCGTCTTATGGCGTTTCAGAAAAGTATGTTACACCTCGGAATTTCGGTTCCGAGGTGTTTTTTTAATAAATTATGATAGAATATATAAAAATAGTTAAGTATTAAGTAGAATTGAAAAGATATTTTTGTATTAATTAGAATGGAGAGATGATTATATGACAACGGTAAGCACAAAGAGTGGTAGAATTATAAAAGTTGTATCCAGAGAAGAAGAGAAAAGTACATTGGCAGAATCAGATACTGAAATGGACGAAAGAGCGGTTGAAGCTGTTAAGGCAGCGATAAAAAAGGCTAAGATTTGTAAGAAACCTATTGCGGGTTATGATAAAGAAAAAAGCGAGCTTATGTAGAGTATGCAAATGGGGAAAGAAAGTATGCAGAATAGAAAACCAATGATTCTTGTATTAGCTGGACCAAATGGATCGGGAAAAAGTACAATAACAACTTTTTTTGATAAAGTTGGTAAATATACTAATTAATATTGCCAGAATAGAATCTCGTGTGGCAGCAGGTGGACATAATGTTGTTGGCAAAAACATTAGGGCATTGAGTAGTTCGTATCCCCACTTTGAAAGCCCCACATATTAGAATGGATAGGTTTGAAAACCGTGTATTGAGAAGAAATATCATTATAGCAAAACAAAATTGACGAATACCCCACATGGGTATATATTGAAGATGTTTTCAGAAATCCATTTTTATTAAAATATGTTTCCACAATGGATTTCGTAATTGCAAATCAGGAAAAGGTGAATGCTATGATAAAAACAACATTAAAAATCGACGGCATGATGTGCGGTATGTGTGAGTCCCATATGAATGATCTGATCCGCAAAAATTTTCAGGTAAAAAAGGTAACATCCTCTGCGAAAGACGGAGAAACAGTGATTATCAGTGATAATGAGATCGACATTCCTTGGGCAAAAAAAGAGATCAAAGAGATTGGTTACGAACTCGTTTCCTACAAGAGTGAACCTTATGCGAAAAAAGGATTTTTCCATTTTGGAAAATAATAAGAATATATGGAAGAATCAGGAAAAATGCGCAGGTGTTGTCAGGACATCTGCGCATTGTGACATTACGAAAGTTATGCTACAATGAGCGGGGAAAAATAAAAAAAGGAAAGAGAAATTTATGATAAAAGCAGAAAAATTATCGTATTCCTTCCCGCAGAAGGACTTATATAACAAAATATCATTTACGTTGGAAGATGATGTGCACTGCGCATTTATCGGAACAAACGGAACCGGAAAAAGTACGTTGGTGGACATGATCCTGCACCCGGACAATTACTTATACGATGGCAGACTGATCGTGGATGTTCCGGGCAGAATCGGTTATGTCAGTCAGTTTTATTCGCTGGATGAGGAAAAAGAAGTCACCGTTTTTGACTATCTGAGTGAGGAGTTTGTGCGCCTGCAAAATGAGATCAACACAATCTGTGATGAGATGGCAACGGCAGATGAGCTGGACGAGCTGATGGAGCGTTATCAGAATGTCATGGATCAGTTTCAGGCGATCGACGGGGATTTTTATGAGAGCAATATTCGTAAACAGTTAAAAATTGCAAATCTGAAAGACTATGAAAATCATCTTTTGACAAACCTCAGCGGAGGAGAATTTAAGTTGATCCAGGTGATCCGTGAGATGATGATCAGTCCGAAATTTATCATCATGGACGAGCCGGATGTGTTCCTTGATTTTGAACATTTGAATGCACTGAAAAACCTGATCAATTCCCACAAGGGAACTCTGCTAGTCATCACACATAACCGGTATCTTTTGAATCACTGTTTCAACAAAATTCTTCATTTGGAGAATGCAGAGCTTCAGGAGTTTGACGGCACATATGTGGATTACAATTTTGCATTGTTGGAGATGAAGATCGAGCAGCAGGAACTTGCGGCAGCAGATATGGAAGAGATTGAGCGCAATCGCAAAATTGTGGAACGTCTGCGGAATGAGGCGACAAAGGTGGACAGTGCGACAAAGGGAAGAAGTCTAAAAGCGAGAGTTTCTCTGTTGGAGCGTCTCGAAGCGCGGAAAACAAAATCTCCGTTTGTGGATATCAAACAGCCTCAGATTGAACTGCACACCAGTGCAAAATCATCGGATGATGTGCAGGGAGACGTTTCAGGACAGACAGATGCGGATGAGACCACCAGTGAAGAAAGAACGGAACAGAATCATGAAAAAGTGATTCTGGAAGTGGAAAATTACAGTGTCGCATTCGACCGGCAGATCATGGAGGAAGTGACCTTCTCCATGGAGGCTGGTGAGAAAGTGGCAATTGTCGGACCAAACGGAACCGGAAAGACAACCATTTTGCGTGATATTTATAAAAACAACAATCCAGCCATTAAGCTTGATCCAGACCTTAAAGCTGCCTATCTTTCCCAGATGCATGGGGAGGTTTTTGATGAGAGAGAGACAGTTTTGAAAAACTTTGCGGATGCAGGATTTGAGACAGACGCTGAGATTGTCCGTTATTTAGAAACCTACGGATTTGAGGAAGAGTTAGTCTATAATAAAGTAGAGAACTTATCCGGCGGAGAAAAAAATCTGCTTCAGCTTGCAAAAATCTCCCGGATGAATGCAGACCTTCTTCTTTTGGATGAGCCTACAAGCCACCTTGACACTTATTCCCAGCTTGCATTGGAACAGGCAATTGAAAAATACGAGGGTGCGGTTCTGATGGTATCGCATGATTTCTATACAGTTGCAAACTGTATGGATTATGTACTTTTTGTAGAAGAGAAGAAACTCCGCAAAATGAGTATCCGTAAATTCCGCAAAATGATCTATGCCGACCATTTTGATAAAAATTATCTGGAACTTGAGCAGAAGAAAAAAGAAGTGGAGAACCGGATTTCATTTGCACTGCAGGCAGGAAAATTTGAGGAAGCTAAAAAATACTGTGATGATCTCGAGCAGATCATCAATCAGATGTAAAACCAGAGTTTAACTTGTGAACTGCCGCTTGCAGGTGGTGTTACGGATTTCCTGAGGTTATGTCGTATTGCATGCCAACAAAGTGTATAGAAATATAAAAAATAGAACT